>Ga0310811_10003631_pt1 | contig 19441 bp, 14 predicted proteins | sample YCmetagenome_FD_207642 | JGI IMG/M metagenome (GOLD analysis project Ga0310811, IMG submission 207642) | Soil microbial communities from experimental microcosm in Duke University, North Carolina, United States - YC | ecosystem: Engineered > Artificial ecosystem > Soil microcosm > Unclassified ...
ATGAGACTGCTCAGATAGGCTGCCTGCCGCTCCACCGGCGTCTGCTTTCGCCGCCACTCATACATTTGTTCCGCATAACGGATACGCACCAGCAGGGTCGGCGCCACGAACAGCGCCAGCAACGGCAGCAGCAACCAGCTGATCGAGATAAGGATGGAGCCGATCGCCAACAACGTCAAACTATTCTTGGCGATATCGGCCAGGTTGAGGACCACATTGTTAGGAGCTTCCGGACCCGCGTCCTTGGCCCGCTTCATCGTGTCGAAATAGGCCGGGCTCTCATAAAAGGCCAGATCGAGGTTCACCGCACATTCATGGATCTTCTCATCAATGCTTTCCTTTACCCGCTGCGCCTGGTTCTCGATAGCCAGGGTCGCCAACGCCTTTACGGTGACATAGACGATCGTCCCCGCCGTGATAACGACAAGATACCATACCACCCGCCTGATCTTCTCGTCGTCAAATGGGGTAGCCTTGGTTACTTCGTTGATAAGTCGCTTGAAAATATAGAGTAGTAGAAGGTAGAGTCCGCTCTCGGCAACGATCGATACTAAGGTTAGCGTAGTCCATTTCTTTGAGATCGACCAGATGAGGCGAAGAGTCCTCATCAGTCGGAGGTTGGTCTTTAGTTGGTGAACCCGATGACGGATGGTCCCAATCATGCCCCAAAATAATCATAAATATTTAAAAAACAGCATTTTTTGAAGGCGCAGCCTATCCGGAACAACCGTTCCCGAGTCCTAAAAAATTCTTCATCACGGAGACTCCACTCTCTTTTCATCCAATTTTAATCTGATCGAGCGCGGTTTTAACAGTTTCTTCTACAACACAAACTTAATTTTATTGTCTGTAGTTAAAAGAGTCCGATTGTCTGAAATAATAGTCATTGAACCAAATCCACGACCTATGTCGAGTAAAGAAGCAAAGCGCTTTCTCTCTATCCGCCTGTCCGCAGATGAACTTCAGGAGGTCTACAACCATCAGCATCAGTCTACCTGCCGGAGCCTGACCGAGTATGTAAAAAAAGTATTGACCGCCAAGCCTGTAACGGTCAAGGTCCGGGATGAGGCAAAGGAGGATACCCTCCAGCAATTAGTTGCTATCAAAAACAGGCTCGATGAATTGGCAGAAAGGACCGAACCGGCTGTCAACGGCACGCTTCTTGGGGAGATCGAAGACATCAAGTCATCGATCCGCAAGATAGCAGAAGCATGTACGCAGAAGTAAACAGCGCCCGGAGCATTCGGTCCCCACTCGTCTATAACGAGCAAAAGGTTGAGACCAACCAAGCCGACCTTCTCGATGCCCGTAATTTCTGGCAGGAGAAGGAGGACCTGTCCCTGCACGATAAGCAGCAGCGGTTCAGCCAACTCACCGTGCTCAACGAACGCTCGGTGAAGAAGATCCTGCATGCTTCCGTTAACTTTCACCCCGACGATAAGCTCAGCGACAAGCAGATGACCGCCATCGCCAAAGACTTTATGAAGGGGATCGGCTTCGGGGACCAGCCCTGGCTGGTCTACCGCCATAAAGATGCCGGCCACCCCCACATGCACATCGTCTCGACCAACATCCGCCCCGACGGCAGCCGGATCTCCAATGACCTTCGCGCCCCCCATCACCTGATGAAACTTTGCAGCGGCATAGAGCGGAAACACGGCCTGAGACCCGTTATGGCGCCCACCGGACAAATTTATCTTTCCCGCCGCGACTATGTGCCAAGCCTGAAGTATGGCGAAATGCCCACCCGTACCGGCATCCAAATGGTCATCGGTTATGTGTTGGAGAACTATCGTTTCACCTCATTCGAAAGCTATAACGCCATCCTCAGCCTCTATAATGTCCGGGCCGACCGCGGCAACCCCGACGGAATAATGTACCACAACCGCGGGCTATACTATCGAATGATCGACGAAAAAGGCAAAAAGCTGGGTGCCCCCATAAAAGCCAGCGATTTTTACATGCCGGTCACCCTCGACGCCCTGGAAGAAAAATACAGGCTCAACAGGACCCTCGTACGCGAAACCGATCGCGACTACATGCGCGTCCACATCGATTATAATCTCATAAATGTTCACAACCTGGGAAAATTTCGGCAGGAAATGGCCCGCCATCATCGCACCAGCGTTATTATCCCGGCCTTTAAACAGCGACCCACCCGCCACACGGCACCTACGGACCGACCCGGTATGTTCTTCCTGGATTTCAACACGATGACGATATTCCGGGATACCGAACTCGGCAAGGACTATACAGCCGAATCCATCCTCCGGCGCTGCGGCCTCGATAAGTCCATCCCCGAACTGGCCCGGCAACAACAACTCGGGCTAAAACCAGGCGAACAAGCCCTCCTCGATAATCCGGATCTCAACCACGCGCCCACCCGCGATCTCCTGCTCCGTCTTTCCCGGCAGCATGATGCGGCAGTGGAAAAACAACAGGAGCTGGAACTGACCCAACGCCACCGCCTTCGCCATTCATTATAGCCGCTATTTTGTAAAACCCGCCATCGCGTGCAGCCGCGCAGGATCATAGACCTTCCCATCCTTGATCACCATCTTCACCCGGCGGATATCCCGGATATGACGCAGGGGGTCGCCATCCACAAGGAGGATATCTGCCGCCCGGCCCGGCATCAACGACCCACTGACACCCGCTTGCTTCATCACCAGCGCCGGCACCACCGTAGCCGTCCGCAAGGCCTCCAATGGCGTCAGACCGGCCTCCACATACAGCTCCAGTTCACGCGCCACACTATAACCGGGGAAACCCATATCCGTTCCTGCAACGATCGGTACGCCCATATCATGCAGCACCTTCACCTCCTTTTCCAGGTCTTTGAAATACGCCTTGAACTTTTCCGCTTGCGTGGGCGGCATCCCCATCGTGACAAATAGCACCTGCAAAGGTTGGGGCAGGGTAGCAAACGCGGGCTCCATCCCGGTGATGCTGTCCTTCGTCGACCGGAAGACCATTTCGAATACCCCCAGCGTCGGATCGATGACCGTTCCATGTTCCTTTATAAAATCAAGCCCCGCGGCTGTCTTCGGATCGTTCCAGTCCACCGTCCGGTCCTTGCCACGGGCAAGGATCGGTCCGACATACTGAATATGATTCACCATATCCATCCCCGCTTCGACACCCTGCTTAAGGTCCATGCCCTCCGGGATATGCCCGGTAACGGTGAGCCCCAGCCGGTGCGCTTCGTCGCAGATCACTTTCAGGATGGGCAACGTCACCGAGCTGTAGATCTTTATCTGTACAAATCCACTGTCCTTATACCGCTGTACGGCCTGCCTGGCCTCCTGGGGCGTGCTGGCCCGGATGACGCCGAGACCCATGGGACCCGGTCCATCGACAATGCCGGCCTTGAGGATATGCGGACCGACACCCGCTCCCTCATCGATAGCCCTTTTCACCGCATTGATATAGTCGAATTCATTGCCGCAGTCCCGCACCGTCGTCACACCCGCCGCAAGATAGGCCGGGCCCCATTCCGCCTGCTCGAAATGCGCATGCATGTCCCAAAGCCCCGGAAGGATCGTAGAGCCTGTCGCGGATATGACCTTGGCGCCCGCCGGAACGGCCACAGCCGTCTTCGGTCCGACCTTCGTGATCTTGCCGTTCTCGATCAACACCACCGCATCGGGGGTCGTCTGACCCGTAGCCACATCTACCACCTTCCCCCCGACGAGCGCCATCACACCCCGCTGCCCGATCGCCCCGGCCTGGCTTCCCTTTTCCTCATTCATCGAGGACGTGAACAGGCGCATTCCATAAACCGCCGCACGCCTGATCAGCTCCGGCAGCAGCGCCTCATATCTATCCAGCATCATCTCCAGCTTGTCACCCTCCGCATCATTGGTGATCAGGCAGACCAGGTTCCCATCCTTGTCGGTCCACACCAGTTCGTTGCCCCAGATCAGCCCGCTGATCACAAACCGCTCCAGCACCAGCCGGACGCCGCCGGCAACAAGCGTATCGAAACCCGATGACCGGATCGCCACCGACCCCGTCGGCAACAGCGGCAGCTGCCCGGGTCGCCCATGTTTATTCCAATATTTCAAAAGCGCCATCTGCACCGTCCCCGGCGAATAACCCGTCACCGGAAAGGCCGGTCGCTTTACCTTATAGTAGTCGCCCGAGTCACCAACCCGTATCCACGTCGCTTCACCCATGACGATACTATCGTTGATCGTCGAAAAACGAGAAGTACTCCCCTTTACCCACAGCCGCAACGGCTCCCCTTCCGCCGTCACCATCAGCCGCGCCTCCAACGGCACCGGCGACCCCCTGTCCACAAACCTGAACCTTATCCGGTAGCTCACCCCGCTATCGCCGGTCGTTCGGTAATAGGTCTCCTGGCCAATATTCTGCGCAAACTTGTGCAGGAAGAATCGTGCGCTGTCGCCACCGGCGGCAGGCCCCTGCGCCATCCCCGCCAAAATGCTGCCTTGCAGCAGCAGGAAGAAAAATGTCTTTCTCATAGTCCCTGAAAATACGAATATTTTTCTGCACCGTTACACGCGTCATCGTATACCCTTCAACCTCAAGGGTACACATCGCCGTTAAAAATTTCCAAATCAAGGACCGCAGAATTATTAATTTTATTAATTGGTATTGAAAATTCGTACCGCAAAACCTAATCGTATGGCAAAGACAACTAAATCTATCGCCCTGGCAGAAGATACTATCATCAGCAAAATATATTTGATAAGAGGACAGAAAGTAATGATAGACCGCGACCTGGCAAAACTTTACGGTGTAGATACAAAACAGCTCAAACGACAAGTAAAACGCAACATCGACCGTTTTCCTGATGATTTTATGTTTGAATTGAACGACCAGGAGTTCCAGGAATGGAGGTACCAATTTGGCACCTCCATTCAAGCAGATAAAATGGGCCTTCGATATGCTCCCTATGCCTTTACGGAACAAGGCGTTGCTATGTTATCCAGCGTGCTGAACAGTCAAACAGCAATAAAGGTCAATATCCAGATCGTCCGGATCTTTACAAGAATGCGAAAATTCCTGGTAACTCAGAAAGACATCTTACTCAAACTGGAGCAGCTCGAAAGACAAGTCACAAAAAACAGCGAAGACATTCAAATGATCTTCGCTGCGCTAAAAAAATTGCTGATCCAACCCCAGCAACCCCGCCCCCGCATCGGCTTCCGAAGAGCAAATGAAAAAGGCTAAGGTCTCCTCTCCCAATACACCCCCACCTCCGCAATCGCCGGCGGCGCCGCAAACCGATCAAACAACACCCGCACCTTATCCCCATACACCGTTGCAAACCGGTGCACCTTCACACGCCCCGCCCGATCTCCCGTCAACAACGGCTTCCAAACCCCATTGCTGCAAACCTCGATCCGGTAAGAACTGATATTCGCCGATGCCTCCGTGATCACCACCATATTGAACGCCTTCTCCCGGCCCAGCTCCACGGCATACCACGGCGCCTTCACCGTCACATTCGACTGCCACGCCGTCTTGAAATTATCGTCATTCCCAAAATCCATGATGTTCATATCATCGCTCCAGCTCGAATTCGCCGGCTGATGTTTCGCCAGGTTTGACGAAATGATGGGCGCATCAGTGGGCGGCAGCGGATTCGAAGGCCCCTCATTCTTCCACTGGCGGCCGATCGCCGCCAGCGCCGCAAGGGCATTGTCATCGATCAATCCATCGCGATTAGGCGCCACATTCAGGATGAAATTGTCGTAGATCTTATTATAAGGAACGATATCCTCTTTCACCAGCATCGCCGGGTCCTTCACCGGCGCCGTCGGAAAATCCGTCTTCCAGAACCAGGCCGAATTCAACGGCAGGCAGGACAAAGCAGGCAGCCGGTTCGTAGCGGTGGAAATGTGCTGCCCCGCCCCCTGCTCATAGCTCTTTATATCCGTATAGAACAATGCCTCGGCCGGATATTTCGCCGAATTCAGGTCCATGACCAAACACTGCGGTTGCAAACTCTTCACCAGGGTATAGACCTCTTCGAACGGAATATCATCATAGGAGATCCGCGACCAGGGCGCATCCCATCCGTCGATGATCAGCGCCGTGATCTCCCCGTAATGCGTCAGCAGTTCCGTCAGCTGCGCCTTGATCATCTCCACATGCTTCCGGGTGATGAACCCCGGCCGAAGCCGGTGATGGGTATCGAGAATGGAATAATACAAACAAACCTTCAGACCCGCGGCCCGGAAGGCATCGCTATACTCTTTCACCACGTCCCGGTGAAGGGGGCTGTTCATCACATTATAGTCCGTCGTCTTCGTATCCCAGATACAAAACCCGCTATGATGCTTGGTCGTGAGACATCCATAAGCCATATTGGCCGAGCGGGCCGCCCGCGCCCACTGGCCGCAGTCCAGCTTACCCGGGTTGAACAGGGATGCCGGCGCATCCGGATCCGCCCAGTCCTGGTTCATAAAGGTCGGGATATTGAAATGAATGAACATCCCAAACCGCAGGTCGACAAATCGCTGCTGCAAAGCAGGCAGGTCTTGCGAAAAGCCAATAGTACCCATCGACGCGAGCAGCGCCGTCGCAACAATACGCTTGAGCATGATCCTATTTCGTTTTGTCTGTTGAAAAAGAATAAGGAAGATCCGCCGCATTCACCCCCTTCGTCTTATTCGGTGCAGTCCCCATCGTCAGGGTGAACTGGCCGCCCTTTATTATCTCCGAATGTAAAAGAAAATTCCGCGTATAAGGCTGTCCATTCAACACGGCAGACTGTACATACAGATTCTTCGCGCTGTTGTCGGGCGCGCTGATGACAAAGTCCTTCCCGTTCTCCAGGTGCAGCACCGCCTTGCGGAACAAGGGCGTCCCAAGGACATACTGATCGGTTCCCGGGCAGACGGAATAGAAGCCCAACGCCGAGAACACATACCAGGCCGAGGTCTGACCGTTGTCCTCATCACCGCAATACCCATCCGGCGTAGCCTGGTACAATTTGCGCATGGCCTCGCGGATCCAATACTGGCCCTTCCAGGGTTCGCCGGCATAGTCATAGAGGTACAGCATATGCTGGATAGGTTGGTTGCCATGAGCATATTGCCCCATCCCCGCGATCTGCATCTCGCGGATCTCGTGGATCACTTCCCCATAATAGCTGTCATCGAACACCGGCGGCATCACAAAGACACTGTCCAGCATCTGTACGAACGAGGCCTTCCCGCCCATCAGGTCGATCAGCCCCTGGACATCGTGGAAAACGCTCCAGCTGTAATGCCAGCTGTTGCCTTCGGTAAAGGCATCCCCCCACTTGAACGGACTAAAGGGCGTGGCAAAGCTCCCGTCCTGGTTCTTTCCCCGCATCAGCTTATGCGAAGGGTCGAACAGGTTCTTGTAGTTCTGCGATCGCTTCGCAAATACTTCCAGTTCCGAAGCAGGACGACCCAGCGCCTTGCCAAGCCGGTAGATACAAAAATCATCATACGCATATTCGAGCGTCCGCGCCGCATTCTCATTGATATGCACATCATAGGGCACATACCCAAGACTGTTGTAGTAGCCGACGCCCTTCCGGCCTGCTGCATTAGGCCCCTCCGCATTGGCGTCCTTCAGCAAGGCCTGCCACAACGTATTGATATCATAACCGCGCAGTCCTTTTAGATACGCATCCGCAACAACTGACGCGGAGTTGTTGCCGATCATCACATCGCGATAACCGGGGTCTGACCACTCCGGCAGCCATCCGCCCTCTTTAAAATCATTCACAAGCCCCTCTTGCATCTCCTTGTTGATCGACGGGTACATCAGGTTCAGGAAAGGATACAGCGCCCGGAAGGTGTCCCAGAAACCCGTCCCCGAGAACATATACCCGGGCTCCACCTTGCCGTTGTATGGGCTGAAATGTACGATATGGCCGCTGGCATCCTTCTCGTAGAGCCGCATCGGGAAGAAAAGCATTCGGTAAAGACAGGAATAGAAGGTTCGGACCTGGTCGATGGTGCCGCCTTCGATCGAAACCCGGCTAAGCGTCTTGTTCCAGACAGCCCGGCCCTTCGCCTCCACCGTCGCGAAATCGTCGCTCCCGATCTCCGTCGCCAGGTTTCGCTCGGCTTGCTCGAGGCTGATAAAAGAGGAGGCCACCCGGGCATTGATCACCGTACCGCGATGCGGCGCGGCAAAGCCGACGATGGCCCCGACATGCGGATCGGTCAGCTCCAGCGAATCGGTCAGCGTGCTGTCCTTCCAGGCCCGGGGAGCAGTAAACGGCTGATCGAACACGATGACAAAGTAGTTGCGGAAATTCGGCGCCACTCCGCCGCTGTTCTTCGTGGTGTAACCCACGATCTTATTTTCCCCCGGGATGATCTTGATATACGATCCCTTATTATAGGCATCGATCACGATATGGGCGCTGTCGCTTTTCGGAAAGGTAAACCGGAAACGGACCGCCCGTTCGGTAGGTGTCATCTCCGTCGTTACATCATGATCGGCAAGATAGACACTATAGTAATAAGGCTTCACCACCTCCGCCTTATGCGAGAACCAGCTCGCGCGTTTCTCTTCCCGGAACTCATTTCCGTTCACCGGCATAAGACTGAACTCCCCAAAATCGTTCATCCAGGGAGAAGGTTGATGCGTCTGCTTGAATCCCCTGATCTTATCGGCCGTATAGGTATATTGCCAGCCATCTCCATTCCTGCCTGTCTGCGGCGTCCAGAAATTCATCCCCCAGGGCAACGCGATCGAGGGGTAGGTATTCCCCGTAGAGATCGCATAGGTCGACTGTGTACCCATCAGGGGATTGACAAAGTCGACGGGATCATGAACAGCATCGACCCATTGGGCCTTCGCACCAGCAAGCACGGCAAGCGTAGCGCTAAATAGAATGGCTTTTTTTAGCATGATGTTGTTAAAAATTTGATCCCGCAAAGTACAGTATCTTTAGCATATGAAGATGATCACAACTCTCTTGACGGCTCTAGCCGTCATGCAGCTCCAGGCACAACCCACACACCCCAAAGAATCCGCCCCGCTCTCCTATGTCGATCCCTATATCGGCACCGGCGGCCACGGCCATGTCTTCCTCGGCGCCAGCGTCCCCTTCGGCGCCGTGCAACCCGGACCTATGAACATCAACAAAGGCTGGGACTGGTGTTCCGGCTATCATTATAGTGACAGCGTCGTAAAAGGCTTCGCCCAGAACCATCTTAACGGTACCGGCATTCCCGACCTCGGTGATATCTTGATCATGCCTTATACAGGATCGGTCCGAACAGAAGTAGGAACTCAAAATGACCCGTCGAAAGGCTACGCCTCACACTACGATCACAAAAACGAGATCGCCCGCCCCGCCTATTACTCCCTCTGGCTGAAGGACCACAAGGTCAACGTCGAGCTCACCGCCACCGAACGCGTCGCTTTCCACCGCTACCGTTTTCCAACCGGCCGCCCGGCCCATATCATCATCGATCTCCTGCAAGGAAATTTCGACGCCGGCTGGCAACATCCGAAAGTAAAAGCCCATCTGCTCAAGCTGAATGACAGCACCCTTATCGGTTGGCGCAACAGCTCGCAATGGGCAAAGGACCGGCGCATCTACTTCGCCATCCGCACAAGCTTCGCATTAAAAGACTTCACCCTTATCAACGGCAATACGGAGATAAGAGATCTTACCCTCGAAGCCGATACCGTCAAGGGGCTCATCTCCTTTAAGAATAGCCCGGGCACCGTCATGCTCAAAATAGGCGTCTCCAATGTCAGCGGTGAGAACGCCCTCGCCAATATCAATTCGGAAATTCCCAATTGGAGCTTTGAAAGCATCGTCCGCCAGGGCAATGAGAAATGGCTCCGCGCCCTAGAAAAAATATCCATCCAACCCGCCGACTCCGTCCAACGCAAAGTCTTTTACACCGCTCTCTACCACTCGATGATCGCCCCGGCCCTGTATAACGATCATGACAGCAGCTACCGTGGCACCGACGGAAAGGTCATCGAGCACGCCCCCTACAACAACTATACGATCTTCTCCCTCTGGGACACCTATCGTACCCTGAACCCGCTCATGACCCTCATCCATCCCGAACGCGTCAATGATATCGTCAACACCATGCTGGCGATTTATGTCCAGCAGGGTAAGCTACCCATCTGGCACCTGCAGGGCCGGGAGACGGATTGCATGGTCGGCTACAGCGCCGTCCCCATCATCGCCGACGCCTATCTGAAGGGCTTCAACGGTTTCGACGCCAACCTGGCGCTCGAAGCGATGAAGGCCTCCTCCACCCGGGATGACTATGGGGTAAAGTATCTTAAAGAAGAGGGCTATATCCCCGCCGACAAGGAAAAAGAGTCCGTCTCCAAGGCACTGGAATACGCCATCGATGACTGGTGCATCGCGCAGGTGGCCGCAAAGTTGGGTCGAAACGCGGACGCGCAGTACTATGCGAAACGGGGGGAATATTTCACCCGCTATTTCGACCCGGCCACGAAATTCATGCGCCCCGTGCTCGCCGATGGCAACTATCGCGAACCCTTCAACCCCTTCCAGTCGATCCACGAATGGGGCGACTACACCGAAGGAAATGCCTGGCAATACACCTGGCTCGTACCCCAGGACGTCGAAAAGCTCATCAGCATGATGGGTGGCGACAAACCTTTTGTGACCAAGCTGGACAGCCTCTTCGTCGTCAGCCAGTCGATGGGCAGCCAGGCCTCGCCCGACATCTCCGGGCTCATCGGGATGTATGCCCAGGGAAACGAGCCAAACCATCATATCGCCTATCTCTATAATTTCGCCGGTTGCCCCTGGAAAACGGCCGAAAAGATCAAACACATCACCGACGAGTTCTATACCGCAAAGAATGACGGCCTCTGTGGTAATGACGACGCCGGCCAGATGAGCGCCTGGTATGTCATGTCCGCCCTCGGACTCTATCCCGTCAACCCCGCCAATGGCATCTTCGTCTTCGGCACGCCGCTGGTACGCAAGGCCGTCCTCGAAGTAGGGGAGGACAAGCGTTTTACGATGGAGACTGTCAACTTCGGCACGAAGAACATCTACATTCAAAAAGCCACGCTCGACGGCAAACCCTGGACCAAATCCTATATTGACTACAAGGCCATCAAGGCCGGCGCAACCCTGGTCCTCTACATGGGCGACACGCCCAACAAAGAATTCGGCGCAAATCCGGAAGATCGACCCAGATCCCCGATCGAATCACAGGCCACGACCTCCATTGATATCAATCAGGCCATCTTCCCGCCCAACTCGCCAAAGATAGCCGTCGTCACCAGCGCCATCTCACTGTCCCCGGCCTTCTCGCTAATCGATGCAAACGGCAAGACGGTCTTCACCGGTAAGCTGGGCGATGCTCAATCCATCAGCGATTGGTCGCAAGCCAAACAGTTCTACCCCGCCGACTTCTCCGCATTCAAAACTCCCGGCGCCTATCGCCTCAAGATCAATGACGCCACCTCCGCCGAATTCACCATCGGCGGCGCCGACTGGGCCCGCCCCCTCATCAGCAGCATCATCCATTATTATAATCAACAACGCGCCAACACCCCCACCGAGCTGGACGCCGACAAACACCTGCTCCTCTTCGGCAGCGACAAACGGGTCGACCTCCACGGCGGATGGTGCGACGCCTCCGGCGACGTCAGTAAATATTTCTCGCATCTGGCCTACGCCAACTTCATGTCTCCCCAACAGATCCCCCTCGTCACCTGGAGCCTCGTCAACACCGGCGAGACCCTGCATACTCAGCTGGACCAATGGGGACTCAACGATTCGCTCACCAGCGAAGCCCTCTGGGGCGCGGACTATATCACGCGTTCCCTTTCGCCGGAAGGTTATTTCTACATGACCATCTTCACCTATTTCAAAAAGGATCCCGAAGCCCGCCGCGTCGTAGGCCTCCGCGCCAACAGCGTCACGACGAACGAATATCAATGCGCCTTCCGAGAAGGCGGCGGCATGGCCATCGCCGCGCTGGCCCGCATCTCCCGCTGGCACAAAGACGGCGACTATACTTCACAACAATACCTCGACGCCGCCAAACGAGCCTATGCCCACCTGGTGGTCAACAATACGAAATACGATGATGATGGGAAGGAGAATATTATCGATGATTATTGCGCACTGATGGCTGCGACCGAGCTCTGGATCGCCACCGACAGCAAATACTATCGCGATCAGGCCCGCCTCCGCGCCGGCAAGCTCAACGCCCGCATGACCCCCGAAGGCTACTTCATCTCCGACGACGGCCACCGCCCCTTCTGGCACGCCGCAGACGCCGGCCTCCCTGTCGTCGCCCTCATCCGCTATCTCGAAAAGGAACGGGAGTACCGATACCGCCTCCCGGCTCAGCAAACGATCCACCAGGCCCTGGCCTATAATGTGCGCGTCACGAACAAAGTACCGAACCCTTTTGGTTACGCGCGGCAAAGCTTCTTATATAAAGGTGAAGTAAAAGACGGCTTCTTCATCCCTCACGATAACGAAACAGGCTGGTGGTGGCAGGGCGAAAATGCTCGCCTCGGCTCATTGGCCGCCGCGGCCATCATGGGACGCCGCTTCGAAAGACAGCGGACCCCGAGTTATCCCCAGGAATACCACTACCGCGATTCTCCCTTGTACGACTCTCTTTCGTCTTACGCCGCCCGCCAATACTCCTGGATCCTCGGCTGCAACCCCTACTCCATCTGTTTCCTATATGGCTGGGGCCAGAACAACGTCCCCTATATGCACTCCAACTATGGCCATGGCTCCCAGCGCGGCGGCATCTCCAATGGCATCACCGGCGCCAAAGATCACGGCGACGGCAGCGGCATCGACTTTAGGGAAGAGGACAACGGCAACGAATGGCGCTGGACCGAACAATGGCTCCCCCATGCCGCCTGGTTCCTGGCCGCCGTCACCGCCATGGCCACCCCCACAACTGCCTCCCGCTAAAGGAATAAACCTTCCAAATATGGGAACCCCGGGGTCTAGACCCATATTGATAATCAATCAATTAGGCGATGGCACATCCCTTGCCTCTATATAAGCATGAAAAAGATGCTAAAAGAGAATCATCTCTCCGTACCCGGCGTCATCATCGCCTTCCTATTAGGCATGTTAGTGACTTTCGCTTTCTATCTCCTTAGATAGCCCCCAAACCCTACCACTCAAAACCCCTATTCTCGGCCCTTTCCCTGATCAGCTCCCCAGCTGCGGCATCCAACAGGATCTCGCAGTTGGGATGCAGCTGAAGCACCGACGCCGGTATATCCGTCGTCACCGGCCCAAGGATGGCCTGCTCGATGATGGAAGCTTTATGCTTGCCCTTTGCAATAAGCACGATCCGCCTCGTCTGCATGATATTTTTGATCCCCAGCGTCAGCCCTCCTAATTCATGATCGGCCGCAACCCCCGTCTCCCGCCGCACCTTCTCTTCAAAAATGGGGTCCATCGGCGATACCCAGGTCTCGCTCTCGAACGGTGTCCCCGGCTGATTGATCCCGATATGCCCATTCCAACCGATCCCAAGCATCTGCAGGTCGGCGCCACCCCGGGCAGCCAGGCGCTCCTCAAAAAGCCGGGCCTCCCGGACAAAATCATCCGATAAAGTCGGAGGCATGATAAAATTCTCATCGGGTATCCCCAGCGGTCCGGCCAGCTGATCATAGATCATCGAATAACAGCTGCCCGAATACTCCCGTTGCAGGTTGGTCAGCTCATCGACATTGAACAACGTCACCCTGGACACATCAAAAGGGTACCGCTTATAGATCTCGGCGACGATACCATGCATATTGATCGTCGTCTGGCCTGTCGACAGCCCGATCACCGCCTCCGGCTTCGCCAGCATCTGCCCGATGATCCGCCACGCCGCCGTCACATCAAAGGAATGTTCGCTGTCACAAATGGTGATTTTCATATTACCAGTCTTTTAGATTGTTCGCAAAAAAAGTATCAAAGGCGCCGGCGGCGGCCGCTTCATCCGCTCCCTCGAACTCGAGCACAACGGCCTCACCACCCTTGATCCCCAGCGAAAGGATGTTCAGCAGGCTGTTCAGCTTTATCTTTTTCTCGCCTTTCTTCAGCTGCACCACCGTTTGGAATTGTTTCGCCAGCTTGACCATGGCCGTAGCCGGCCGCGCATGCATGCCCTCGGGCGCTAAGATCAGGTATTCTTTTGTGATCATAATCGAATGATAATTTCTTTAACCGCGGGTATCGACGGGGCGACCATCGAAAACTCCCGCAACCCCATTCCAAACAACAGCTCGGTCGCCCGCACATCCCCGGCCATCTCCCCGCACATGCCCACGGGGATACCGGCCCGGCCTCCCTCTTCGATCACCATCTGGATCAACCGCAACACCGCGGGGTGAAAGGGATCATACAGGGAAGCGATCTTCTCGTTCATCCGGTCTACCGCAAGGGTATATTGACAGAGATCGTTGGTCCCGATGCTGAAAAAATCGGCCTCCTTCGCCAGCAGGTCTGCCGTCAACGCCGCCGACGGGATCTCGATCATCACTCCCACCGGGAGATCCGCAGCGTATGCAACTCCCTCCGCCTCCAGCTCCGCCTGTGCCAAAGCCACAACGGCCCTGGCTGCCCGCAGCTCCTCCACGCCGCTGATCATCGGGAACATCAACCGGGCGGTACCAAAGATTCCCGCCCTCAGGATCGCCCGGATCTGCGCCAGGAATAGGTCCTTCCGGTCCAGGCAGATACGGATCGCCCGGTAACCCAAAAATGGATTCTCCTCCCTCGGCAGGCCAAGATAGGGCAGGGGCTTGTCCCCACCGATATCCAGGGTCCGGATCGTCACCGGCCGGCCTCCGCTGCGCAAAAGCACATTCTTATAGAAATGAAATTGTTCTTCCTCCGTCGGCAGGCTGTCCCGGTCGAGGAACAACAGCTCCGTTCGCAACAACCCTACCCCCTCCGCACCAAAGGCTAGCGCCTGGTCCATATCCTCCGCCGTTGCAATATTGGCTTGCAAATGCACCCTGACTCCCTCCCGCGTCACCGCCTCCCGGTCTTTCAGCGATCGTAGCTGCTCCTGTCGCTGCAGATGCTTCTCCCGCTTCCGCCGGTACTGCGCAACAAGGGTCGCCGATGGATTCACCCGCACCGTTCCGGTCTCGCCATCCATCACCAGGTCGTCGCCATCGACGATCGACGCCAACGCCTTCCCGATACCCGCCACCGCCGGCAAGCCCCGGATCCGGGCGACGATGGCCGCATGCGAGGTCTTCCCTCCGGCCTGCGTGACAAAACCTGCCACCCGCGAAACATCCAATCCCATCGTATCGGAAGGGCTGAGATCTTCCGCAAGGACGATCCAGCCTTCCCCGTCCGGCAGCTGCCGTCCCGCCGGAAATCCGGCCAGCCGCTGAAACAGCCGCCAACCCATATCCTTCACATCCGCGGCCCGCGCCCGCAGATAGTCGTCATCCATGTTCTCGAACATCCCGGCAAACTGCTCCATCGTCAACAATACCGCATCCCGCGCCGGCATCAATTCCTCGCCGATCCGCCGCAGGACTTCCTCTTCCCATGCCGGGTCCTGCAACAGCTCCACCTGCACCTCCAGGATAGCCGCCTCTTCTCCACTGGCCTTTCCCACCATCCCCTCCAGCTCCGCCATCGAAGAAGACACCGCCCCACGATACTTTCCCATCTCGGCCTCGACGGTTGCCGCATCGCCAAGCACGATCCCGCTTACCCGCGCCGTTCTCGGCCGCAGCCAAAAGGCCCTGCCGATCGCAATTCCCGATGAAACACCGATCCCCTTCATATGATCCAATGTAAGATACTTCCCAAAAATCCAACCACCAGCAACCCAAGCAACAGCACCGTCGTCTTGACCCCCCGCCGGAGAAAATAATAGGTGAGAAAGGTCAGACCCAACGGCAACAACGCAGGTACGATCTGGTCCAGCACCCCCTGTAACCCTGCCCCTTCGCCAAACGACAAGGGGGTATGGATGCTCATCAGCGTGGCCGGCATCGCTCCCACAACCATCAACCCCAGGATAGCCGCCCCATTCTTCAGCCGGTCCATCACGTTGTTTTTCGACAGCTGCATCAGAAACCGCGTACCCGTTTTATAACCTATAAACGTCAGTTGATACCGCAACAACAAATGCGGCACATTAAATAATAAGATGAACAACACGACCCCCAGCACATTTCCTTTCAACGCCAGCGAAGTTCCCACACCCGCGGCGATCACCTTCAACGTTCCCCAGAATAGGGAGTCGAATACTCCTGCCAGCGGACCCATCAGCCCCAGCTTCACCGAATTGATCGACTCCGCATCGAACTCGGCGTCCCGGCTGTTCTGCTCTTCCATCGCCGCCGTCAGCCCAAGGATCAGCGTACTCCCATACGTGCTCGTATTGAATAATTGCAGATGACGCTGCAACGCAGCCGCCATCGATTCCTTTGTAGAATAGAATTTCTTCAGCACCGGCAGCAAGGCAAATGCAAACCCCGTATTCTGCCAGGTTTCGAAATTGAAATTGGCCTCTAATAACATGCTCCGCCAGAAGATCCGCCGCAGATCACGCTTATTCAACGCAGGCGCCCTCTCCTCTGCCACTGGCTCCTCGTCCGCCGAATCCTCTTCGTCCACCGCGGGCGCCTTCTCCTGCGTCACCAGGAAAGCTATGATCACCCCCAAACCCCCAATAGCAATGACCGGCATCTTCAAATATGCCGCCAGCAAGAATCCAAGAAAGAAATACGGCGCCACCCGTTTGTGAAACAATAAATTCATCAACAACGCGAAACCAAGCCCCGGCAGTAGATTACCCGCTACCTGCAACCCCGTATTCACCCAGGCCGGGATCTTGTCAAGAAATTCTTTCATCACCCCCGCCCCAAGCTGCAACGCCAAAAAACCCACCCCCCCCAACAGCACTGGTTTGACAAAACCCGAGAGCACATGCAGCCGCTGTATGCCCCGCCAGTTGCCGGCCGAGGCATACCGCGTAAAAGTCTTATTCAGTACACTCCGGGTCACGAACAAGGCGCTCAGCAACATCTCCGCCAAAATGGAGATAGGAATAGCCAGCGCCAGCGCGATCCCCACGCCCTTATGCGAGATGATCGCAAACGCTGTCCCAAGCACCCCTCCCGTGACAACGTCCGGCGGGATAGCCGCCCCGACCTTGATATTTCCCATGAAGATCAACTCCAGTGACGCGCCGATAACGACGCCCTGGTGCCAGTCACCCAGGGCCCATCCGACAAGTGGGGCCAACACCAATGGCCGGCTGAGCAGGGTGGTCCCCAACAGGTCCTCCGAATGTCCAAAGAAGATGATGAAGGTAATAAGTAGATAGCTCAGCACGTCAGAGTAGATTTTCTATGAGTTGCTTCTTGTCCGTCGGCACCTGCCGCACCTCGAGCTCGAGACCCTTCGCCAACAGCTCCCGGATCAGTACGATATCGGGATCGGTCAGCGCGATCGCCTTCGACACGGCCTTTGCACCCGTTTTTGCCCGGATGCCTCCAAAATTTATGCTCCGGATCTCCTCGATTCCCATCGCCAACGCATGCGCGTCCTTGACCGAGTCCACCAACACCAGCACCTGCTGCCCCTTGTTCTTCGGATCGCTCAGCCAGCTGATCGAATCCGCAACCGACTTGATCAACAATTTAGCCCCTGCCGGTTTGGCAAGACCCAGGGTCATCCGCAGGAATTCATCCTTTGCCACCCGGTCGTTCGCGACAAACAGACCCTCCACCCCCAACGCCGGCGTCCAGGTAAAAGCCACCTGCCCATGGACAAGGCGGTCATCGATACGCAACAGTTTAATCATTATAATCTCGGATAAGTTCGTTGACATAGACGATCTGGTCCCTCGCCATCCCGATCGCTTCGGCCAGCACCTCCTTCACCGGCGTCTCCGGATCAGCCATCACCACCTCGATCACCAACGGCAAATTCATCCCCGCGACAATATGGACCGATTCGGTCACCCCCAGCTCCGCGGCCGTCCGCAATACCTGGTTGGTAATGCTACCCCCCAGCAGATCGGTGAAAACGACCCACTCATCGCCCTCTCGCAACAACTCAGCAAGCTCTTCCTCCACCGATTTATTCTCCTCTACATACGCTTGCAGCACGACCACCCCCGAAACAGCCCCGGTGATCAGCTCCAAAGCCGACCGCATGCCGCCGGCAAACTCCCCATGACTGACAATCAGGAACTTTCTCATTTTGCAATTCTAGCACTACTTACGCTCAAAATAATCGCTTTTCCCGGATTTTCTCCGCTGTAGTGGTAAAGTAGGGGCCGCCCGGCACCGCCGGACGGCCACATCCCTTACCTTCCCTTCATGAAATTCTTCCTCTGGCTCACCTTGATCACCCTTATCACCCCCGCGATCGCTGCCCCGCCGTCAAAAGGTCCCTCCACGCCCCCCGGTGCCTCCATCTTCCGCCTCCGGCCCGAAGACCCCCACGCCATTTACTTCACCCCCGATAATTATAAGATAACCGCCGACGGCCACACCGATATCTCCGACGCCCTCCAGCAAGCCATCCGCACCCTCAAGACCCGCGACAACTTCGGCGTCATCTTCATCCCCGAAGGCAAATACCGTATCTCGAAGACCATCTATATTCCTACCGCGATCCGGCTTATCGGCTATGGTAAGACCCGGCCCCTGTTCTTCCTGGCCCCCAATTCCCCCGGCTTCCAGTCCGCCGACGCGGGAGACAAAGGCCAGGGAAGGTACATGTTCTGGTTTGTCAGCAGCCTCTCCGATCCCGGCCAGCCGGTCCGCGATGCCGGCGCCTCTACCTTCTATAGCGCGATGTCCAATATCAACCTCCGGATCGAAGACGGCAACCCCGCCGCCATCGCCCTCCGCACGCACTTCGCCCAGCACAGCTATATCTCCCATGTCGACATCGACGCGGGCAACGGCCGGGCCGGGCTCTTCGATGTCGGAAACGAAATGGAAGACGTCCGCTTCTTCGGCGGCGACTATGGTATCTTCACCACGAAACCAAGCCCCGGCTGGCCCTGCGCCATCGTCGACTCCTGGTTCGAAGGACAACGCCGCGCCGCCATCCGCACCCGCGAAGCCGGCCTCGTCCTCATCCGCCTGCAGGCAAAGCAGGTCCCGGTCGTGGTCGACATCGACTCCAACTACAATGAAAAGCTGTTCCTGGAGGACGGTCGCTTCGAGGACATTAAGGAAACGGCCATCCGCATCAGCAACGAAGACAACGCCTTCAGCCAGGTCTGCCTCCGCAACATCGCCTGCCGCAACACTCCCGTATTAACCGAAGGCCGCCTCACGCACCGCCGGACGGCCGCGCCTTCGCCGATCTATATCGTCAAAAGCTTTACCGATGGACTCCAGCTCGATGGCTGGTCAGCCGACCCTGTCTACGCCACGACAAAAGATCTCCGGTCCGTATCTGTCATGCCTACCGTTACCCCTTCGGACATTCCCG
>Ga0310811_10003632_pt1 | contig 19438 bp, 15 predicted proteins | sample YCmetagenome_FD_207642 | JGI IMG/M metagenome (GOLD analysis project Ga0310811, IMG submission 207642) | Soil microbial communities from experimental microcosm in Duke University, North Carolina, United States - YC | ecosystem: Engineered > Artificial ecosystem > Soil microcosm > Unclassified ...
GCCTCGGATGCTGGCTGCAAAAGCGAGGCCTGTGTATCGTTCGCAATGAATCGAGGCGTGCAGAGCTAAGCAAGATCGGCAGGCCGGAATTTGACTGAAGCCGACGAACCATAACCGGAAACTGTTCCACGCCGGGGCAGTAATCACCCGAGGGGTGTGACAATGCGAGCTTGCAAGAACGACCGTGGTGGATTTGACCGCGTTTTGATGGCCGTCGCGGCAACTTTCATCACGGTGTCGGCAACCTCGGCGATGGCGCAGGATCCCTCACGCAGCACGCCCGCAGAGCTCGCGATCGACGCAGCGATCCCCCGCCCCGAGCCCGCCAATGTCCCGCCGCCGACCGCGGCCGATTTCAAGATGGACACCACCGCCTCGACGCCGCCGGCCGCAACGGCAGCCGCGAAGAAGCCCGCCGAAACCACTCCCGCAAGCGTTGCGACCGCGCCTGGCCCTGCCCCGGTGACCGCGGACCAGGCCAATCTGGCTCCCGCTGTGCCGCTTCCCGCATCGACCGACACGGCGGCCGCCCCGGCGGCAACAGCGACTGTAACTCCCACGGCGCCGGCTACGACGGCCGCCGTCACACCCACAGCGCCCGCGGCGACTGCGACCGTAGCTCCTGCCGAACCGGCTCCCGCAGCTTCTGCTCCGGCAACCGCTGCTGCTCCCGCGGCTGAGCCTGCGGTCAAGGTCAGCACGGTTGCGCCAGCCGATCAGCCGGTCGCCGACAAGATCAAGGACCAGTTGGCTGCCAAGAACCTGCGCTATTTCGACCGCAAGGCCGAGCGGGCTGCCGTCGAGAAATATTACACCGCGCGTGACTACGCGCCGATCTGGACCCAGGGCGGTAACCTGACCGACGCCGCCAAGGGCGCGATCGCGCGCCTGAAGGACGCGGCTTCCGACGGCCTCAATGCCAGCGACTATCCCGTGCCGGATTTCGCTTCGGCCACCAGCCCCGACGCGCTGGCTGAAGCTGACCTCAAGCTGACCGACAGCGTGCTCGATTATGCGCGTCAGGCCCAGAGCGGCCGCATGCACTGGTCGCAGGTCTCGGCCGACATTTCGTATCCGGAGCATCCGACCGATCCGACGGAAGTGCTCACCAAGGTCGCGACCGCGAAGGACGCGTCCACCGCGCTCGACAGCTACAACCCGCCGCAAAAGCTCTATCAGGAACTGAAGAAGAAGCTCGCCGAACTGCGCGGCCAGGGCGACACGCCCGTGATCACGATCTCCGAGGGCCCGGTGCTGAAATATGTGGCGCCCAGGAAGAGGCAGCCGGAAGTCCTGATGAATGATCCGCGCGTGCCGCAGCTTCGCGCCAAGCTCGGCGTCAGCGAGAACGCCGACGACACCCATTACGACGCCAAGGTAGCCGCAGCTGTGCGCCGCTTCCAGGAAGGTGCCGACCTTCCCGCCACCGGCAATCTCGACAACCGCACGGTCGTCGCCATCAACTCGCCGAAGCGCGACAAGCAGATCGACACCGTGATCGTGAACATGGAGCGCTGGCGCTGGCTGCCGCGCGACCTCGGCGTCCCCGCGCTCAACGACGCCTATGTGATCCTCAATATTCCCGACTACACGCTGAAAGTGATGCAGAACGGCGCGCAGGTCTGGTCCACCAGGGTCGTGACCGGCAAGCCCGGCATTCACGCCACGCCGCTGCTGACCGAGACGATGAAGTACATCACGGTCAATCCGACCTGGAACGTACCGCCCTCGATCGTCTACGGCGAATATCTGCCGGCCCTGCAGCAGGACCCGACCGTGCTGCAGCGCATGGGTTTGAAGGTGGAGCAGAACCGCGACGGCAGCGTGCACATTTCGCAGCCACCAGGTGCAGAAAACGCACTCGGCCGCATCCGCTTCAACTTCCCGAACAAGTTCCTGGTCTATCAGCACGACACGCCGGACAAGTACCTGTTCGACAAGACCGAGCGCGCCTACAGCCACGGCTGCATGCGCGTGCAATATCCGGATCAGTACGCCTCTGTGCTGCTCAACATCGAGCTGCCGAACGAGCATTGGACGCCGGAGCGGATCCGCAGCATGTACGGCTCCAGCGAGGTCGACCTCAAGTTCCCGAACCCGATACCGGTCAACATCACCTACCAAACCGCCTTCGTGGATAACGCCGGCAAGCTGGAATTCCGCAAGGACGTCTACGGCCGCGACGCCACCATGATCTCGATGCTGAAGGCGCCGCATAGCCGCGACATGGAGAACGTGGTCGCGCATTCGCAGCCGAGCTATGGTAAGCCGGCCGGCACGGTGCTGCCGCCTAACGTGAGCTTCGCCAGCAGCAGCAATTTCTCGTCCGGTCCCTCATTCTTCGAACGCCTGTTCGGAGCGCCGACACCGCCGGCCCCGATCGGCCGCCGCGCCCAACAGCGGCGGCTTTTCACCCGCTAAGTGCGACCACACTGCCGCCCTTTGGATTTTCGAGTTGAATCAACGACCTCGCCGCAAGGCGAGGTCGTTTAACGTTAACCATTAGCCATCCGCGTTTACGTCTTGGGCACTTTTTCGCCATACTTGGCCGGTTAGCTGAAACCTAACTTGGGGGCGGGATGGCAAACTTTCCTTAACCATCCTGCTTTAAGAAAGCGTTCATTCTTTCTTTCGCCTTACCCGGGGTTGGCGAAAGCTTGATTGAACCGCTCGTCGACTGGGTGGGCTCATCGTGCCGATTGATATCGCACGCTATCTCAATTCATTGCCTCTGCCCAAAACGGGCCTGAAGGCCGGCGGCTGTGTCGGCCTCGCAGCGTTATTGCTGCTGGTCGGCGCCGGATCGGTGCATGATGCGACCGCCGAGAACGAGACCCGCACGCTTTCGTTCCATCACACCCATTCCGGCGAAGACCTCACCGTCACCTTCAAGCGCGACGGACGCTATGACGAAGCGGCGCTGAAGCAGCTCAATCACTATCTCCGCGACTGGCGCAGCCAGGACCAGACGGTGATGGACCCCCACCTCTTCGACATCATCTGGGAAGTCTATCGCGACGTCGACGGCAAGCAGCCGATCCAGATCGTCTCCGCCTATCGCTCTCCCGCTACCAACGCCATGCTGCGCCACCGCTCCGCGCATTCGGGCGTGGCGCGCTTCAGCCAGCATATGCTCGGCCACGCCATGGACCTCTATATTCCGGGCGTGCCGCTGGAGCAGATCCGCTTTGCCGGCCTTCGCCTGCAGCGCGGCGGCGTCGGCTTCTATCCGACCTCGGGATCGCCCTTCGTCCATCTCGACACCGGCAACATCCGCCACTGGCCGCGGATGACGCATGACCAGCTCGTCAAGGTGTTCCCGGACGGCCGCACCGTGCATATCCCCACCGATGGCGTGCCGCTGAAGGGCTATGAGCTCGCCAAGGCCGACATCGAGAAGCGCGGCAATGGCGATGGTGCCGCGACGATCGGCAAGCCCTCGTTCCTGGCCGCGCTGTTCAAGGGCGGCAGGTCCAGCAGCGACGATGATGACGAGGCTGTTCCCGAGGAGAAGCCCACGCCGGCCATGCTGGCGGCGGCTGCGAAGGCTGCTGCGCCAGCGCCGCGGGCCAGGCCGCAGGTCGCGGCCGCACTGCAACTCGCTTCGGCCGACGCCCAGATCGTGCAGTTGCCGAAGGCAAAGCCGGCGCCAGTCGCCGACAGCGCCGAGGCGAAGCCTGAGACTCCGGCCGACATCATCAACGCCCGCGGTTTCTGGGGTGATAGCGCATCGGAGCCCAAGCAGGCGACCGCGGCCCAGGTGATCGCAGCCGTCAGTGCCCGCAAGGCGCTCGAGGCCGCCGACCCGCAATCCACCGGCGGCAATCCCGCCATCTACCAGGCGATGGCCTATGCGCCGCCCGCCGCTTCGCCGACCGACCGCGCCAACATCGTTGCCGCTTCCGCGCCGATCCCGCACGGCCCGCGTCTGGCGCAGGCGCGCAATCCGAACGCCGCGACCGAGATCAATACCGTTGCAACCAAGCGCGTATCGACAGACGAGCCGGTCGCCAACGCCAGGCGGCTTTCGGCTGCCAGCGGTAACGACGTCTGGCTCCGCATCGTGATGCTGGCGCCGAGCGCCACCACGGCGATGTCGGTGACCATGATGGGCGATACCGACCTGACCCAGATGCGTGCGTTCTTCGTGAAGCCGCAGTCCTCGATCCCGATGACCTTCTCGGACGATCCGATGCACGGGCTCAGCACCGATCACTTCTCCGGATCGGCCTTGAGCAAGGTCGAGGTCACCTCGTTCACGCTGCGCACCGCGCTGGTGAAGTAAGCGCCCGGCAGCTTCCAAAAACTCGCTGTCGCCCCGCGGGAAAGCCAGGACCCATTACCACGGGCGAAGCGTAGCCTGCATGAGCGAAGCGACATGCAGGAACTGGTCCCGGATGTCGCTGCGCTCATCCGGGCTACATTACGCTGGCAGAGACGTCGGGTAGTCGGTTGAGGCGTCAGCCTCTCAGATCATCCCCAGCGCCTGCATGTAGGTCTCCAGGATGGTCTCCTGTTCCTGGCGCTCGTTGGGGTCCTGCTTGCGCAGGCGCACGATGGTGCGCAGTGCCTTCACGTCGAAACCGTTGCCCTTGCTCTCGGCATAGACGTCGCGGATGTCGTCGGAGATCGTCTTCTTCTCTTCTTCCAGCCGTTCGATGCGCTCGATGATCGACTTGAGCTGATCCTTGGCGAAGCGGGTTGCCTGATCTTCGTCCTTGACGGCGGCGGCGGTGGACATCTCTTACTCCTGAAATCAACCTGACAATGAAGGGATGATGCAGCCTCAAGCTGCCGCGCCCCCTGCCTTTTCGCAGGTGACCCTCAAGTTTGGGGACGCTTCCGTCAAGCTGACATCATGCTCATCCACAGCGGCACCCACACCTTCCCGTGTGCGACCGAGAAAGCTGTGGACCACCTCGCGTGCAGCTGCCGGTTTGGCCGAACGGATCGCGCCCGCCGCGAATCAATGGCCGGGATGGGACTTCTTCATCGCCGCCATCTGCTCGGGGCTCGCGGCGCCCTGATATTTCGTCTTCCAGGTCTCATAGGGCATGCCGTAGACGGCCTCGCGGCTCTCGTCCTTGCTGAGCGCAACCCCCTTCTCGTCGGCGGCGTCCTTCAGCCAATTGGAGAGGCAGTTGCGGCAGAAGCCGGCCAGATTCATCAGGTCGATATTCTGGACGTCGGTCCGCTCGCGCAAGTGTGAGACAAGGCGCCGGAAGGCGGCGGCTTCTAGTTCCGTTCTGGTCTTGTCGTCGATGGCCATGATCAAACTCTCGTTCTTTGGCAGGGTATCGTCATAGGTGGGAGCTTGTCACAAATTTTGCCATATCGCAGTGCAAACAAGGCCTTAGGCGGAAGTTTCCGCATCATGTCCGCCCGGACGTTGACAGTCGCGCTCCGCCTACGCGAAATCGTCAATGAACTGATATAGCTTTCGCGCAATGATTCCTCATCATCCTGGACGCCGTCCAATCGAGATCGCCGGCCTGAAGTTGTTGCCGGCTTTGGCCGTCGCCATCCTCTGCCTCTGGAGCCATCCGGCCGCAGCCGATTTCCGCCTCTGCAACAACACCTCGAGCCGGGTCGGGATCGCGCTCGGCTACAAGGACGCGGAGGGCTGGACCACCGAAGGCTGGTGGAACGTGTCCTCGCGGAGTTGTGAGACCCTGCTGAAGGGAGCGCTGGTGGCGCGCTACTACTACATCTACGCCCTCGACTATGACCGCGGCGGCGAATGGTCGGGGCAGGCTTTCATGTGCTCACGTGACAAGGAATTCACCATCAAAGGCACCGAGAATTGCCTGGCGCGCGGCTTCGACCGCACCGGCTTCTTCGAGGTCGACACGGGCGAGCAGCGGGCCTGGACCGTGCAATTGACCGACGCCAACGAACAGCCTGGGCAACAGAAAGTCCCGGGCCTTCCGGGACCGGTCGGCCCCGGCGGCAATGTGCCGGGCCTGCCCAACAACAACACGCCTGCTGCGCCTCCCGGCGCGTCTGGCCTGCCGCCCGCGGCGGCACCCGGGACCAAGCCATGAGACGGCTGCGCCGTATCAAGATACTCGCGACCCTTGGCCCGGCGTCATCTGACAGTGCGATGATCCGCAAGCTGTTCGAGGCTGGCGCGGATATCTTCCGTATCAACATGAGCCACACGCCGCACGACAAGATGCGCGAGATGGTGGCGACGATCCGCAACGTCGAATCCAGCTACGGCCGGCCGATCGGCATCCTGGTCGATCTGCAAGGGCCCAAGCTCCGGCTCGGCTCGTTCACCGACGGCTCGGTCCAGCTCCACAATGGTCAGAGCTTTACGCTCGATTCCGACAAGGCTCCCGGCGACAACAGCCGCGTGCACCTGCCGCATCCGGAAATTCTCGCCGCGCTGCGCCCTGGTCATGCGCTCCTGCTCGACGACGGCAAGGTGCGGCTGATCGCGGAAGAGACCTCGCCCGAGTACGCCGTCACCCGCGTCGTGATCGGCGGCAAGATGAGTGACCGCAAGGGCGTCAGCCTGCCCGACACCGATCTGCCGGTGTCGGCGATGACGCCGAAGGACCGCGCCGACCTCGAGGCGGCGCTTGTGACCGGCGTCGACTGGATCGCGCTCTCCTTCGTGCAGCGCGCCGAGGACGTCATCGAGGCCAAGAAGATCATTCGCGGCCGCGCCGCCGTCATGTCGAAGATCGAGAAGCCGCAGGCGATCGACCGCCTGCACGACATCATCGAGGAGTCCGACGCGCTAATGGTGGCGCGCGGCGATCTCGGCGTCGAGCTGCCGCTGGAGCGCGTGCCGAGCCTGCAAAAGCAGATGACTCGGATGGCGCGGCGCGCCGGCAAGCCGGTGGTGATCGCCACCCAGATGCTGGAATCGATGATCCAGGCACCGGTACCGACCCGCGCCGAAGTCTCCGACGTCGCCACCGCCGTCTATGAAGGCGCCGACGCCATCATGCTGTCGGCGGAATCGGCAGCCGGCAAATATCCGGTCGAGGCAGTCTCGACCATGAACCGCATCGGCGAGGAAGTGGAGCGCGATCCCACCTACCGCCACATGGTCACCGCGCAGCGGCCAGAGCCGGAATCGACCGCGGGCGATGCCATCGCGGATGCCGCGCGGCAAATCGCCGAGACGCTCGATTTGCCGGCGATCATCTGCTGGACCTCGTCGGGCTCGACCGCGATCCGCGTGGCGCGCGAGCGGCCCAAGCCCCCGATCGTCGCCATCAGCCCGAATGTCGCCGCGGCCCGCAAGCTCTCCGTGGTGTGGGGCGTGCATTGCGTCGTGGCCGAGGACGCCCACGATCTCGACGACATGGTGAGCCGCGCCGGCAGCATCGCCTTCCGGGACGGGTTCGTGCGCGCCGGCCAGCGTGTGCTGATCGTCGCCGGCGTGCCGCTCGGCATTCCCGGCACCACCAACATGGTGCGCATCGCCTCCGTCGGCCCCGACGGTGACGCGAATATGTGAGCTGCGTTACGCGCCGACCAGCGCCGCCTTGACCGGCAATACCGCCTGCACCACCAGCCCGCGGGCACGCGCGTCCATCACGCCGACCGCACGCAACGCCAGCAGCGTCACCATCTGCACGGCGTCGCGCACCTTGCCGGAATCCTCGAGATGATCTGGCGCGAGCGGTCCCACCAGCGCTTCATGCAGCGCGCCGAGCAAGGCGGTCGCCGCAAGCTGGGTGTCCTGCGCCGGCAGGTGCCCGGCCTTGATCGCGGCATCGATGCGGCCGGCGATTTCGCCTGCAATGTCGCGCCGGCTCGCGAGCCTCGAGGCCGTGACATCGACGTCGACGGGCTCGGCCAGAATGCCCCAGGCGAGCTTGCGCTGGGACAGCACGTGCACGGCAACGGTCGAAACAGCCGCCGCGAGCGCCGACGAGGGCCCCGGCGCCGCATCCGCTGCACGCCGGATCGCGGTGAGTTCGTCGCGGGAAACATCGGCGATCAGTTCCGAGATCAGATCGGCCTTGGAGGGGAAATAGCGGTAGACCGTGCCGGCCGCGACATTGGCGCGGACCGCGACGGGGGCGATCTGCACCGCCGACATGCCGGCCTCGGCCGCCGCATCCCGCGCCGCCGCCAGAATGGCACTGCGGCGCGCGGCAAGGCGCTTCACGACTTGATGGGTCCGCCGGTAAACCATGGCGCGTTTCTCGTCCCAATACGCGGACCGGCTGGAGGGCTCGATCGAACGCGTCTTCACTGTTTTGAGCGATCTGCAGGCAAATCGCTGTGAAGAACTGAACAACTATTCACGTCGAAAAACAAGAAGCAAATGTGACGGGCCTCCATATTTCTGTGCCGCCGGGAAATGCCTGCAGGTCCCGCCGTTAATACCGTCCAGACCGGGGATTGCGCGGCTTGGCGATTGCGCCGGCGGCAGAAACTCAATTGTTAACAGGCCCTCAACGGTTGCGCGGGCAAGATTTGGGGATGGGCACCCTCAGATTCCTCCTCGCGCTTTCCGTCGCGTACGGCCATCTCACGAAGCTACCGAGCTTTCCGAGTAGTGACGTCGCCGTCCAGAGCTTCTTTGTCATTTCTGGATTCTACATGGCGCTTGTTCTGAACGAAAAATATGGCCTGGGTTCCTATTGGCTCTTCATTTCAAACCGCCTGCTCAGGCTATGGCCCGCCTATGCCGCAGTGCTGATCCTGTCATTCGTGGTAGCTGACAATTGGCGGTCGATTTTCGCGCTTAACTGGTTCGATGTCGCGTTCTTTATCGGCTCGCAGATCCTGATCGTCGGGCAGGATCTCTATCTCTTCCTGTTCGTCAGCGACGGTACATTGGCTTTTACTGCCCACTACACCGAAGTCAGCGCACCACTCTATACGCTGGCGCCGATCCCGCAGGCATGGACGCTTGGGCTTGAAATCTACTTCTACCTGCTGGCGCCCTTTCTGGTGAGACGAGGCCCACTGTTCATCGCAGCGATGGTCGCCGCAAGCCTTGCGCTGAGGATGCTATTGCAGGGAGCATTCGGCTTGAGCGGCCAGCCATGGTCGTTCCGTTTCTTTCCCTCCGAATTCGCCCTGTTCATGGTCGGATCGCTTGGCTATTACGCTTACGCGTCGAAGAACGGAGCGCAGCGAACACTGGCGAAGACGTTGTTGTTTTTCGCCGCCGCCCTCCTGTTGGTGGCACTTGCCATCAACAGATGGGACGGGATATCGCGCCTTGCGTCACTGTCGTTGCTGGGTCTGGTCATAGTCGGTGTCCCCGAGCTGTTCAGCGCGACCAAGGACATCTCATGGGACAAATATCTCGGCGAACTCTCCTATCCGATCTATGTCTGCCACTTCCTATGCGGGTGGATACTGATGCCGAACTCACTCGCCGTTGCCTACGCGGCATTGCTTTTGTCGGTCGTCATGTCCTTCGCGCTGTATCACTTGATCGACAGCCCAATCGATAGCTGGCGGCAGGCACGATTGAGAAAGAATGAGGGGACGATGGCTGTGGGCCGATTGCTTCCGTCGGTTTAGGCCAACGACATGGCGACCCGCGCGCCGCTCAGGCGCGGGCGAGCGATGCCGCACCACTCTCCACCAACCTCAAGTCGCGAATGCCAACCGGCAGGCGAACGATCAGAATAGCGCAGACGGCGATTGCACCGCCTCCAATCAAATCGATCAGATGATGCCCTCCATGCGGGATGGTGGAGATCAGCATGGCCGAGTTGACCAAGAGCGCCGGAATGAACGTCCATCGTGATCCACGCAAGGCGTACGTGATGATGAACGCCAACACGGTGTGGCCGGACGGAAAGGTGACCAGACAATTGGCGTTGGGCGTGTTGAAATCGATCAGCCTGGTAGCGCCGGTTCGGATCGCCACCAGCAAATCATGGTGCCACATGCCAGAGCCGGCGCCAATATTCTCGTAAATCGAGAGCGGCGGGTTGTAATAGGCGTAGGCGCCCTCGGCAGGCCAGATCATCATGCCGACAGCGATCCCGATGAATGTGAGGCACGCCAAGGCAAGAAATTCGGCAAGGCGATCGCCCTGACCGGAAACGCAAAACCACAGCATCGTGCCGCCGAGCATGACGGCGGTGCTCCGGTAGGCTTGCACGAGCACCCAGCTCGCCAACGGGCTGGAATTCACAAGCTTCACAAAGCCGATCCAATCGAACCCGAGCGAGTGGTCGATCGCGGAGAGCCGGGCATCCTGAAGCGGAAGCGCGGCGGAAGCGCCCAGATAGCACCAAGTCACGATCGCGGCCGAGAGCATCTCGAACGCGAAGGCGCCAACGGCAAACAGTTCGACCCGCCTTCCGCCATCGCGAAGCAGACGTCCGACACGGTCGTCAGCCCCTATTAGCCGGTAGGAGATGAACGTGCAGATCGCGAGGGCGAGCGCGACAAATGTTGCGAGCCGCATCAGATCCTGCCAATTGCTCTCGGCGAATCTCATTCCGGATAGCGCAAACCACGCCGCCTCCAGCAGGCCGAAGGCGCCGAGCGTGGCCCACACCGCGGTCATGTGAAACCGCGCTCGCGGTCCGTAAGCTCCGAACAGGAACCAGCGGTCTGCCAATCGCCAAAACGGTGTTGCTTCTGTGAGGGTTGTTTGCGCAATCGATGTCACGGGCTGTCGCGTCTCTTCTGCTCAACAAGCTGGGACCGCGGCAGGGAGATTGCGGCCGATCGCAGCAGCTTTGAATGGAGCGCGCTAAGACACGCTGAATTGATTGATTAAAATGCGTCCTATTGCGTCCGGCCCTTCACCTCGGTCCGAACGCGGCTCAGAGGCGACAGCAGATGCAGCGGCACGACCACGCCGCCGCGGGAGCAACGCGCCAGAATCAGCGCGAATATGATTAAGGCCGCGGCCAACCCGAGGGGCGCTCCGCACACGCTGAACGTTATCATCAGCGCTGCGGCGATGCCCATGGCGGGCAATTCATAGGAACGAAAGCCGCGCGCAATTCCGGTCCGGACAAGAAACGCAACCGGAACCGCCAGCACCGTCATGTCATACATGAAGAGATAGGGCGTTGTCAGCAATGTGCCGGCGGCAAGGCTTGCGGCCTTCAGGCTGTAGCGCATGGAGCTGCGCCATATCAGGGCGACGCATAAGGCAACCGAAACGGTCATCACCCACTGGAACGTCCAGCCGAGCGGCTCACTGCCGCCGAAATAACGAACCAGCGCGAAGATGCTCTGCATCTTCCACCACGGCGCTTTTCCCTCCGTGAGAAAGGCCTGCGAGAACATTGGCATCCAATGGAAGAAAGCCTGCCAGCTCTCCATGCCGAATGCGAGCAGCGACACCAGCGCGACAGCAACAGCAGTCAGCACGGCGATGAAAAATACTTTCCACTCCGCAGCAGCGATCAACGCCAGCGGAAACAGCAATCCATATTGCGGTTTGTAGGTGAGAAGCCCGAGACAAATGCCCGAGAGAACCGGACGCGTCGGCAAGAGATACAGGGTGCCCCCGATGAGGGCGGCGGTCAGGAAGCCGTTCTGCCCAGCGAGCGCATTGTTGAAGGTCGCAGGAATGGCCAGCGCCAGTATCAAACCGAAATTTCGGCCCACGATGGCGCGGATCGCTGCGAAGTAAGGCACGAGACTGATGAAAATCCAACCGATAAAGGCCGCCGCATAAGGAAACTGTGCCAGAAAGGACGCGACGAACAGGAACGGCGGCGGATAGTGCCAGGCGAAGTAGCCGGTAAAATCCTGCCTAAGGACCGCGAGCTCGATCTGTTTCTCCAAATCCCAATCATAGGCCAGCGCCGGATGGCCATCGAGCACCATCTTCCCTGCCGCCCATACGTTGACGAAATCGGTCGGAACGCCGAGCCCATGCTCGTCATAGATCCATGCGTGCGAGAAATAAGCCGCCGGGAAAACCGTCAGATTGATGACGAGCAGCACAAAGCAGACATTGAAGAGCGCCGACGGCACACTGGACGGCGCGGCCGTGATCTTCGGGGCGGAAGCAGCAGTTGCCATGTGAAGCCTCATCGCGCCCGGACAAGGACCAATGGGCGCACGCCCTCCAGCAATAGGGCGGTTTGCCTTGAGGAAATCTTAAGGTTTGACGCCGCGCTACCTGGAATTACAGTCGCGCGCATTAGGCGGAAACGGACCGGCAGAAGATCATTGCCGGGGAGAAAACTAATTGAATTGCCCGACCCGGCAATTCACAAAATACTCTCGCGCATTGGCATCATGACGCCCGGCCGCTATACTGCGTTCATCCACGGCATGCGAGTGGCAGCTCATGACTGATCTCAGCTTCGAGGCCGCCCTGAACGATCGCGTCGGCGAAATGCTCGATGCCTGCACGCGATGCGGCAAATGCGTCGAGGCCTGCCCGAGTGTTCAGCCTGCCGGTATCGCTGATGCTTCGCCCACCGACGTCATTTCCGGCATCATCGATTTCCTGCGCGCCGGCAGCGGCCCTGAGGCTTCCAGGAAATGGGCCGCTTCGTGCACGCTGAGCGGCCATTGCATCCAGGCCTGCGATGAAAACGTCAATCCGCGCTTCCTGCTCGCCATGGCGCGTGGCGCGATGCGGCGCAAGGAATCCGATCTCGCGACGCGGCGTCGCAACGGCGTCACCAAATATCGACAGACCAGCCGCGACGTGGCGACACTGTCGCGCATGCAGCTCGACAGCGCCATGCTGGAGCGACTCGGCCAGGGCACGGCCTCGTTGCCCGCGCCGGACGAGGTGCCGGACTTCGTATTTTACACCGGCTGCAATGTGCTGAGGACGCCGCATATCGCGCTGCTCGCCCTCGACATCATGGATGCGCTCGGCATCTCCTATTCGGTGATGGGTGGTCCGAGCCATTGCTGCGGCGTGATGCAACTGCGTGCAGGCGATCCGGAAATGTCAGGTCGCATGGGGACGAGCTCGATCGACAAGATGTCGAACAGCAAATCGGGCGTGCTGTCCTGGTGCCCGAGCTGCTATGTGCAGCTCAGCGAGACCACGCTGCCGGCGATCGAGCGGCAACGTGGCGCAAAGCCGTTCGAGATGACGCCGTTCCTGCGCTATCTGCGCGGCCGGCTGGGTGATTTGCGCCCCCGCCTGCGCGAGCCGGTCAAGCTGCGCGTCGCGCTGCACCGGCATTCCGGCGTCGCCGGCGTTGTCGAAGCCGCACTCGATATGCTGCGGGCCGTGCCCGGCATCGAGATCGTCGATCTGGAGCAGCCCTCCGTCGGCTTGCAGAGCGCCAACATGGCGGTGCTGCCGGATCACAAGCGCGAGCTGCAGCGGGCCGAGCTCGAAGCCGCGCACCACGCCGGCATCGATGCGCTCGTCACGATCTATCATTCCGATCATCGCGAGCTCTGCGCGCATGAGCGCGAGCAGCCGTTCCGAATCGTCAATATCCTGGAAGTGCTCGGCCAGAGCATGGGCCTTCACCGCCATGACCGCCATAAGGAGCTGAAGCTGACGCAGGATGCGGATCTGATCGTGAAGGAATGCGCCGACCTGATCGCCGCACATGCGCTCGATCCCGCGCTGGCGCGCGAGGTCGTGGTCAAGGCGATGCTGGGCGATCAGCCGCTGCCGCTCAAGGGCAGCGCGACGCCGAAGCCCACCAGCGTCGCGCCACCGGCGTAGGCGCCATCAATTCGGATTGGCGGGCTGAGCTGGTTTCGGTCCGTCCGGCGCGCGGACCGATCGCCGCGCGTCGATCTCTTTCGCGCTTGCGCCGTCCGCCTTCATTGCGCTCGGCCTGGTCGCGATACGAGTTGCTCCCCTGCCTCCGCCGCCACGGCCGGAGCGGATTACGCATTATCCCGATACACCCGAGACCTACTTCTGGAAGCTGACGCGCTGGCGGTTCTGAATGACGAATTTCAGCCCCGACCAGACGATGGTGCGGGCCTATTCGATCACCTCGTCCGCCGTCGCCAGCAGCATAGAGGGGATGCTGAGGCCGAGTGCACTTGCCGTCTTGCTGTTGATGACGAACTCGTATTCGGTGGGTTGCTGAACCGGAAGATCGCCCGCTTTCTCGCCGCGCAGGATGCGGTCCATGTAGCCGGCGGCACGCCGAAATTGATCTCCGATATTGACGCCGTAGCTGGCAAGCCCGCCATTGGTGACGAACGAACGCATTCCATAAATGGCCGGTAGCCGATAGCGCGCCGCAAGGTCGATGATCAGCCGGCTATGTTGCAGCAGGAAGCCATCCGGCGGCAGGATCAGTCCTCCATTCGGCTCACCGCCAAGGCGTTGCATGATCGTCTCGATTTCCGAGGGGCCGCGAACGGGTGCGTTCGCCGCCTCCACCGCGTGCTTCGGTGCGGCCGCTTCGACGGAGCGGAAGGATTGCATTGGACCCGGATTGTCCGGGTTGGACATGAACGTGACGCGCGTGAGGTGCGGAGCCATTTGCTTGAGCAGTTCAAGCCATTTCGCCCCGACCGTGGCTTCCGCGCCGGTGAAGCCGGTCGCGTTACCGCCTGGATGGGCGAGAGATTGCACAAAGCCCTGTGCCACCGGCTCATAGATCATGAAGAAGACGATCGGGACGGTCCGGCTCGCCCGCTGCAATGCCGTCAACGTCCCGGTGGTCCCGGCCATGACGACGTCCGGCTCGAGACCAAGCAATTCCGATATTGCGGCCTGTGTCCGCTCGGCGCTCCCTACACCCCAGCGAAAGTCGACGCGAAGGTCGCGATTCATCGCCCATCCGTGGTTCTCAAGGCCCTTGCGCAAAATAGCAGCATATGACTGCCCCTCCGGATCGCCTTCCGGACCCGGCATGAACACGCCGACCACGCGCGTCTTGCCGGAGGTCTGCGCCCGTGCAACCAACGGCAAAGCCGAAGCGCCGCCAACGAGGGTGATGAACTCGCGCCGTCTCATGGGCCCGCTCTGGTACTCCAGGATATCCTCGACTATCGCATTGGATATACCGGTTGCGCTAGTGTGATCGCGCTCGTCCGCCAGAGCCCGCCTTCCGGCCAGGGCGGATGCTGCGTTGCTCCCTCGGAATCACGAATTTGAGCCCGGACCAGGTCTCGTCGATGGCGCAGACCTTGATATCGACGAGGCCGAGCGGAAGTGCGAGGTCTCGCACCACGATATCGCTGAGATCGGTCGCAACGCCGGAGGCCTTTTTCGGCCAGGACACCCAGATCATGCCGTCGGGTGCAATCGCCTTGCGATAGCGTGAAAGTTTTGCGGGCAGCCCCTTCGCCTCGACCGCGAACAGATGCACAAGGTCGAGCGGCGCCGAGGCGCGCGCGACGAGCATCGCGCCCTCGGGCCATTCGCCGACGATCTTGCGATAATCCGCCGGCGCGCCGTCGGCAAAAATGCGAAAGCCCGGCTTGAGGCCGAGCTTTTGCGAGAGTGGTTTGCCGGAATAGCCCGCCATGTGGCGAAGGCTCTTACGCCTGCGGCTGGGGCTCCAGGCCGGGGTCCGGATCGGGACGCGGCCGCGGCCTGCCGGCCGGCGGCACCGCGGAAGCGCGCGGCGTGGTCGGCTCGAGCACGGACTCGCGGTTCGGCCGCTTGCCGTTGAGGAGATCCTTGATCTCCTCGCCGGACAGCGTTTCGAATTCGAGCAAGCCTTGCGCGATCATCTCCCAGTCGCCGCGATGCTCGAGCAGGATGCGGCGTGCTTCCTGCTCGCCATCCTCGACGAGGTGGCGGATTTCGGCGTCGATCAGCCGCGCCGTCTCTTCCGAGATGTTGGTCGAGCGCGCCACCGAATGGCCGAGGAAGACCTCCTGCTCATTGCTCTGGTAGCGGACGCGGCCGAGCTTGTCCGACATGCCCCATTCCATCACCATGGCACGCGCCAGGTTGGTCGCCTGCTGGATGTCGCCGGAGGCGCCGTTGGTGACCTTGTCGGGACCGGAATTGAGAATCTCCGCCTCGCGTCCGCCCAGCGCGATCGCAAGCCGCGACACGCACCACTGGCGCGTATAGCCGATGCGGTCGCCCTCGGGCAGCTGCATCACCATGCCGAGCGCGCGGCCGCGCGGAATGATGGTCGCCTTGTGCACGGGATCGGAGCCCGGCACATGCAGCGCCACCAAAGCGTGACCGGCCTCGTGATAGGCGGTGTTGCGCTTTTCCTCTTCGGTCATGACCAGCGACTTGCGCTCGGCGCCCATCATGACCTTGTCCTTGGCCTCTTCGAACTCGGACTGCGTCACCATGCGCTTGTTGCGACGGGCCGCGGTCAGCGCCGCCTCGTTGACGAGGTTCATCAGGTCGGCACCGGAGAAGCCCGGCGTGCCACGCGCGATGGTCTTCAGGTTCACGTCCGGTGCCAGCGGCACCTTGCGGACGTGGACCTTGAGGATCTGCTCGCGGCCGACGATGTCGGGGTTCGACACGACGACCTGGCGGTCGAAGCGGCCGGGACGCATCAGAGCGGGATCGAGCACGTCGGGACGGTTGGTCGCCGCGATCAGGATCACGCCTTCATTGGCTTCGAAGCCGTCCATCTCGACCAGCAGCTGGTTCAGCGTCTGCTCGCGTTCGTCATTGCCGCCGCCGAGGCCAGCGCCGCGATGACGGCCGACCGCATCGATTTCGTCGATGAAGATGATGCAGGGCGCATTCTTCTTGGCCTGCTCGAACATGTCGCGCACGCGGCTGGCGCCGACGCCGACGAACATCTCGACGAAGTCGGAACCGGAAATGGTGAAGAACGGCACGTTGGCTTCACCCGCGACCGCGCGCGCGATCAGCGTCTTGCCGGTGCCGGGAGGACCGACCAGGAGCACGCCGCGCGGAATGCGTCCGCCGAGGCGCTGGAACTTGCCGGGGTCGCGCAGGAACTCGACGATCTCCTGCAAATCCTGCTTGGCCTCGTCGACGCCGGCGACGTCCTCGAAGGTGACGCGGCCATGCGCTTCGGTCAGCATCTTGGCACGCGACTTGCCAAAGCCCATCGCCTTGCCGGCGCCGCCCTGCATCTGCCGCGACAGGAATATCCACACGCCGATCAGCGCGATGAACGGCAACCAGGAGACGAGCAGCGACACGAACCACGGCACGTTGTCGCCCGGGGGCTTGGCGGTGATCTGCACCTTGCCGTTGTAGAGGCGCGTCACCAGCGACGGGTCGTTCGGCGCATAGGTCTGGAAGCTCGTGCCGTTGTTGTAGGTGCCGTGAATCTCGGGGCCCTGGATCACGACGTCGCGGACATTGCCCTTATCGACATCGGTCAGAAGCTGCGAGAACGAAATGTCTTGAGAGGAGGCGCGTTGACCGGGATTTTGGAACAACGTGAACAGTGCCAATAGCAACAGGACGATGATGACCCAGAGGGCGAAATTGCGCAGATTGGCGTTCATCGATTTTCCTTCGTGGTCGCGCGGATCGCGGCCTTTGTCCTCTTGGAGTCCCTTCGGACCTATCCCTGGGTAGCCACGAGGGAATCCCCCTCCTCGACCACATTTCAATTTAGGTGCCGCTCGCCTCGCTGCCAAGGGAACCACGTCGGACTATTTAGCGCATCCGGCGACGATTCCCGCGCAAAAAAATGACGCTGCAAACGGCCTTTTCTGAGGTGGTTAAGGCTCCGGCCGGGATTAACCCGCAAACAGCGGTGTTTTTTGAAGCTTTGCGATGCTTGTCAGAGCATTTGGCGCCGTCGCCTCGGGGGGGCCGGCTCGATCCGAATCCGTCCCTGGACAACGCTCACCAGCGCGCCCGCCAGAGTCTGTTTTAGCCTGATTTGCCTCGCTCCGGGGCCGCTTTTGAGCTTTTGCGCAAAATGGCGGTCCATTTGGACGAGCAGCGCCTCGACCTTGCCGAGCTCGGCCGGCCCCTCATGACCGAAGCGGTTGATGGCACGCATCAGAAGACGAAGCCTGATCTCCTCCGGAAGCGCTGCAAAGGCTTGCGCGTCGAGCTCGCGCCCGTCCCTGCGCCGCGCGGCTCCCCCTTTGAGCACGAGATAGCGTTCGGCGCCGTCGGTGAGCACCTCGACCGCCTCATTGGCCCGCGCCAGCCGCGCAGCTAAGCGCGCAAGGCCCCTTGCATCGCCGCCCTCGGCCGCCAGCATCGGCAAGAGGGCGCGCAGGCGCGGCCGCGTGAAAGCCGTGTCGTGGTTGGTGGGATCGTCGGCGAAATCGATTTTCGCCTTGCTCAGCGTCGCGACCAGGCGGGATTTCGGAATCGAAAGCAAAGGACGCGCGAGCGTGATGCCGTCGCGATCGCTCTCGCGCGCCATCGCCGACAGCCCCGCGATGCCGCTGCCGCGGAGCAGCCGCATCAGAAGCGTCTCGGCCTGGTCGTCGCGGGTGTGGGCGGTGAGGATGTGGCTGGCGCCGGCGCTGCGGGCTGCCTGCGCGAGCAGCCGATAGCGCTCCGCCCTCGCCGCCGCAGGCACGCCGGTGGAAGGTTTGGTGCCATTCCAGCGCATCGTGCGATGCTCGACACCGAGGGTGCGGGCAAGCTCCTTCACCTCGCGCGCCTCGCGCGCGGCTGCCACCCGCAGGCCGTGATCGACGGTGACCGCGACGAGCCGCGGCCCCCGCGACAAGCCACGGCGCCAACGCGCGGCGAGCCACATCAATGCGACCGAGTCGGGGCCGCCGGAGACCGCCAACAATAGCGCGGGCGCATCCTTCCAGTGCGCGAACAGCTCTTTCGCGTCGCTGGCCGAGATCGGGGATTTGTCGTCGTCGTGCATGCGGTGCTGTGCTCACCCTGCCTCGTCACAAGCAGGTCCATCCCCTCATCCTGAGGAGCCGCGCAAGCGGCGTCTCGAAGGATGAGGCCACGATCGGGCCTCATGGTTCGAGACGGCGCATTCGCGCCTCCTCACCATCAGGGACTAGGGCCACGGGGAGCCCGATGCATTTTAGACGCGAGAGCGGCGCAGCGCTACGTCCCGGCCACGCGGGAAGTGCTTAGCACTTCACCTTCTTCTGCTCGCGCTCGACGGCGGATTTGACGCCTGAGGACGCGCGCGGATATTTGCGCATCACCTCGCCGAAGGCGGCGCAGGCGGCTTCCTTTTCCTTCAACGCCGCGAGCGATTGTCCGAGCCGCAGCAGCGCGTCGGGCGCCTTGCCCGCCTTGTCGTATTTGCTGGTGACGTTGAGGAAGACCTCGGCGGCATCGCGATATTGCTGACGCTGGAAGTAGCTCTCGCCGAGCCAGTACTGGGAATCGCCCACCAGTGGATCGCCCGGATATTTCTGCGCGAAGTTCTTCATGGTCTGTTCGGCCAGCGCATAGTCCTTGCGCTGCATGTAGCCGATGCCAAGGTCATACTCATCGCGCGGCGAGTTCGTCGGCGGAGCGGTGCTGGAGCCGTTGGGACTAGCTTGCGGCGGAGGCGGCAGCCTGCCCGGCTGCAGGCCGGCTTGGGTATTGGCTTGGGTATTGCCGGGCGGCACGCCTGCCGACAGGTCGAGCGGCGCGCCGGGGGCGCCACCGCCGGGCGCACCGGCAGAACCATCGACC
>Ga0310811_10003633_pt1 | contig 19430 bp, 8 predicted proteins | sample YCmetagenome_FD_207642 | JGI IMG/M metagenome (GOLD analysis project Ga0310811, IMG submission 207642) | Soil microbial communities from experimental microcosm in Duke University, North Carolina, United States - YC | ecosystem: Engineered > Artificial ecosystem > Soil microcosm > Unclassified ...
GAACGCTTCACATTGTAACTGGCGGCACCGCTGCTGGCCGCCCAAAGCAAGGTTGCCATCCCATTGCCCGGCAGTGCAGACAGCCCGGCGGGTGGAGCGGGAGCCGGCTGGGTCGTCACGCTTTCCTGCGTGGAATAGCCGCTGGCACCAGCGGAGTTCGTCGCGGTGACGACATAATAATACGTCGTGTTGGCCGCCACGTTGGTGTCAATATAACTGGCATTGGTCAGACCTGCCGCCCGGAGGCTGTAGGGTCCGCCATTGGTCAAGGAGCGATACACGCTATAACTGTTCGCACCAAACGATGTCAGCCAGCGCAACGGCACTTGTCCCGCGTCCGGCGAGGCGTAAACATAATACGGTGCCGGTGGCACCGTCACGTTGCCGCCATCCCCGCCCGTGATGCTCACGTTGCTGAAAGTCGCCGCACAGGAGGAACCGTTGTTTTCTGAACACACCACGAGCCCCACGTAGATGGTGTTGGGCAAATTATCATATTGGCCAACAACCTGGGCCGCCCAACTCGTCCCGTCCAACGAGGTATAAAGATTAATGACGTTGCCGAGCCGTTCCAATTTGACCCAATAGCTCGACTGTGTAATTCCCCGCGATGCACTCGACCGGCCACCCCAGTTTTGTGAATATCCATACAGGAATGAATCCACCGTCTTCGAGGGCGTTATCGCCACCCATGCGCGATAGGCCGTGCTCGACGAAAGCGAATCGCGGAACATGACACCCGCGCGCGAATTGGAAGCCGTCGGCTGGACATTATTCACCTTGGCAATCACCGTGCAATCACCCGTCAATGCTTTGTAACTAAAATGACAGCTATCCGTGCCATACGTCCAAATTTCCGAGCCGCCGCCATTGACGGTCCAAAGGCCGTTCGCGTAGGAACTGCTGCCGGAGGGACTCGACCCGCCAATGTCCACATCTGTAAATCCTGATGTCACCGTAGGTGCCGGCGGATAAGCAATCGGCGTCGGAACGACTGCGGTGGAAGTGTCCGCGCTTTTAAGAAAGCAGAAACTATTTAGGTTTTCCGTCTGGCTGCCCGACACGCCATTGGCCGCCGGTGTGGCATAACGCTTGAGCAACATCCACGGCGCCGTCAACCCTTTGCGCACCACATACGCGCTACGAAGGATATTTCCCATCATCGGCTCGGAGGTATAGGAACCACCCGCATAACTATCCTCCCAATAGAACGCGTCAATTGTGCCAAAGGGAATAAAGTTCGCCGGCGGCGGCAGGTTGTTCCGGGCATAGTATTCTCCGCAAGCCAGCAACCGGTTGTCATCTTCCGAATAGACGTCCACTCCCTGCTTGTAGAAGATTTCGGCAACGTATGCCATCTGAAGCAAATCGCCATAAGCATGGCCCTGATCGCGTCCCGTTTCCCCCATCTCACCACTGGTCAGACAGTTGTTGTGCACACCAGCGGATGCCGTGCTCCGATAGAGATATAAAATGTGATTGAACAGGTTGGTGTCGTCGTTGAACACCGAACACGCCAGTGCTCCGGCCATGTATAAAGCGCCTTTGTTGGCTGGTCCCACCACGCTGATGTTCGTGCTGCCAAGAAACGTGGCGGGCAGATACACATTGGCAAACAAATTGGAAACCGCCAGGGTGTCCGCCGCTGTCCAACCCGGCCAGGTGCCGCGCAAAATGTCCGCTCCGACGCCATAGCGAAACGCATAGTCGCCCAGGTCAAGGGACGCCTCATTGCCGTTGAAATTGGTCATCGTATTGGCCCAAGCCAGCAGAATGTCGTGCGACTTTTTGGCGTAATTACCGTCGCCGGTGAAATACCACCTCAGCGACAGGTTGAAGATGGCCTGCATATCATTCTTCCAGGCACCCTCATTGTCATAGTTGCCGAAGTAATTTCGGTTCACGTAGCCATACGGCCCGGCCATGACATAGTTGGTGGAGGACTTCCCGTCCGCCAATAAAGCCGCATATCCGTCGCTCCAAGGCGAATTGCCCAAATTATTCTTCACGTTATCCAAATCCGCCACCGTCAGTGGAATGCCTGGATGAATAAAGGCATGAACCTTAAAGCCACTGCCCGCAAAAAAGACTGTCATGGTTGCCAGAACGAACCACCATCCGCGAATATAACTGTTAAATCTGGGTTTTATCTGCATTTTGAAGATTATTGGCGAAAAGTTTCGAGAATCCGAATCAAGGATTCTGAGCGTTAATTATAAATAGGTAATCCCCAGAACTAGCGTTAGCTGGCACTTGGTGACAGCACCATCCCTGTGCAGTCATCAATCCATACTTAATCACGGTTGGATCCGTCCATTTGTAATGTTGGGCATGACCATCAAGGAACGCCATCGTGCTTACATTGCCGTGGAACAAGGTTGGAAGATCACTCCAATTAGCTCCCGGAAATTGCCAGACTCCGAGATTGTATCCCCGTCCCTCTGCTTCCTCGATGAATGCCAACGTATCCGAGCTACGGCGGAAAGACGTGGTCTTTTTGCCTTTCAAGTTGTCCGTTACCGAATAGCCGTCAAAGCCAAAGCCCATGCCGGGGCTCACTCCATTAGGAGTTGACGGATAAGCGCCGACAGTGCCGCTGATACTGCGTTGTTTATCTCCCGGACAATGATCCAAGGCATAGTTCGGGGCGTATGTGTAGAGCAGGTTACTTGCTGTCAGCGCGGGGATCAGGATGGTCTTCATGACAAAGTCACCTTGTTGTCCCGGCCAAGCCGTAGAATCGGGACTTGGCGGCCCCCAGAAACCACCGCCGCGAGTTGAATCGGCAGCCAGCCTTTCACCGAAGTCTCCGGCATACATGAGTTGAGCGGTGATCAACTGCTTTTCATTGCTCAGGCAGGCGGCCATTGTCGCCTTCTTTTTGGCGGACGCCAAGGCCGGCAACAACATCGCGGCCAGAATGGCGATGATCGCGATAACCACCAACAATTCAATCAAGGTAAAACCCGCACTTTGCCGGGAAACATTTGCCTTACTCAATGCTGTAACTTTCATTCTCGTTCAATCAGTTCAATTTCTTTGACTTTTAAGCAAAGGTCGCCTAGGCCCCACAAACCCACGGCGACCTTGCCAAGTTCGCTGTGGGACCCACGACCCGCAGCGAACTTGCCATTGCCCGTTTTATGGATTAACCAACCGATAAAACACCGTGGGCTTGGCTGGGTCTGCCGTAACACTGTAACTTCCGTCGGTGTAACCGGGCACAGTGTTCCAAGCACTCGGGTTCGGGTTCAACCCAGTGGACAAGCTGTTGGTCTGGCTTACCAACCGCCAACCCTGGCCAGCCGGCCAAGTCAGCGTCAATGTGTTTCCACTGAAGCTGTTGGTGATTGTGACCGGACCGAGAACGGGAACTTGCGTCACATTCAGGACGATCGCGGTTCCATTGGTGATGATGTTCGCCGTGACACCCGTTGGCAGGCTGCCCAGGGCGAAACCACCCGTGCCCGTGATGCTTCCGTAAGAAATCAACGGATACTGGCCGACAGTAGCGAAGATTCCTCCTTGGGCATTCACCACTACCCGGCCTGACAGTGTCAACGCCCCGGAGTTGTTGATTGCCGGAACCGTCGTGCTATTGGTGCCGGTGAAGGTGTTGGTGCAGTTGTTGCCCAACGTCAAGGAAGTCATCTGCAAGCTGGCACCGTTGGTAATCAGATTGACTCCGAGCGTCGTTCCACCAATCAGGGTGAAATCGCCGGTGCTGACTTTCCGCGAAGAGACATTCAGCGTGCCGTTGCTGACAATGGTCGGGCCGGTGTAATTATTCGCGCCGCTCAAGGTCAGCGTGCCGTTGCCGACCTTGGTCAAAGCGAGAATGCCACCAGAATTATCGCTCAAAACACCGCTAAACGTGTCATTTAACCCCAGTGCGCCAACTTCAACCGTATCTACAATACCGCCAGCATTGGGGCTCAGGAAACCGCCACCTGAAATAGAACCGAACTGGATTGTGCCAGTGACGGTAGGCAACGTGGTGCGACCCAGGAGTTGCGCCTGGTTGAAGATCCAGCGCGCACTGGCGCTGCCCGCGGTGTTCGCCGTAAAGCGAACCACCGAGTTGGCGCTATTTCCATCCTGAAAAGTTCCAGTAAAACCGCTGTTGTCGCCACCGAGGAAGAGCGATGCGGGTGGGCTAGCGCCAATGCTGCGTGCGATTGTGCCGCTGCCGGCAAAGTTACCATTGAAGGTATAATTGCCGCCCACCACATCTATGGTTGTGGTTGTGTTAGTCACGGCAAAAAAGGTGTTGGTCACAGTTACATTCCCAATCAGGTTCTGGTTGGTGCCGCCCGCCAGTGTTACTACGCCGGAACCAAAAGCGCTGTTGTTCTCTACAACCACTGCGCCGTTGCTCAGCGTCAGGCCGCCGGAGTAGGTATTGGCACCAGATAAAATCAATGTGCCGGTGCCGGTTTTGACCAACGCCAGATTTGTTCCAGTATTTTGGATAACGCCAGCAAAGGTCGAGTTGACGTTGGCGTTGCCGATATTTAACACAGCCGGATTCGTGCTGGTGTTATCGACGATGCCAGAACCGGACAATCCATTGATGGCGGCGTTCGTGCCGTTGACGTCCAATGTGCCGGAGATGCTGACGTTGCCCGCAGTGCCGCCGTAGGGAAGCGCGGCACTGCCGCCCACTTTGAGCATCGCACCACCATCAATGATAGTATTGGCCGTATAGGTATTTCCTCCCGCCAGCGTCACTGTTCCGCTGGACACTTCCAAGCCTCCACCAAAAATGGGACCGGCAAAGGTGATCCCCGCGCCGGAGTCGGCGATGACTGGCGAGCCGCTATTGGTGACCGCCAGAGTGAAGACTTGCGGATTGCCGGAATAATTGTTCACCGGACCTGCCAAGGTCAGCGCTTTGCCCGTCGTGCTGCCGTTGGTAAAGCTGCTCGCAGCGCCGTCGAAGGTTATACCCGCCACGCTGTAATTGGCTTCAAGGTTTGGCGAGGTATTCACGCCACCGGTAAAGGTCACACTATCGCCGCCGAAACCAGGCGGAATTGATCCATCCCAATTTCCTCCCGTGCCCCAGTTGGCGTTCCCGCCGGAGCCGTTCCATGTCAGCGAGGAAGCGTTGACCGTGAAGCTGCCAGCAGAAGAACCGCTCGCCGAGAGCGAGTCGGTCGCTGTCACCCCAACCGAGTCAGTGCCGACCACGGCCCCTTGGCCGAGCAGAATGGTGTAAGACCAGCTATTCCCGCCAAGGTAATTTAGCACCTGGCTGGAAGATCCGCCCAGAAGGGACAGATTGGCGGTGACGCTGCCGGCACCCAACGTGCCGTTGCCCGGTTGCACGGTCACATAAATCGTGGCCGATTGCCCACGCACACCAACCGTTGAACCGTCGGCCGTATTCGTGATGATGACACTCGTGACCACGGGGGCCGGATTCGAAGAATAACGCAATACCACATTGTTGCCGCTCTTCTGGATGGAGTAATGGCTGGCATTGCTGGGCGGCGTGTTGTCAAACACCAGCAGCGGCTGAGACGCCATCGTGGTGGTGCCAGCAACACTGAACAAAACGTAATCAGCCGACTGGTCGAGGGGAGATGAACCGCTCAAGGCATTGACGTGAATCGTATCACTGGAATTCGCGGTGAGATTACCCGCGACCACGATTTTGTCGTTGCCACTGGAGCTGCTGGTGCTGAGATCAAACACCGGAGACGCGCCGCTGCCTAAATTCACATTGTTACTGAAGCTCAACGTGCCGACGATGCCTGCTCCGCCTGGCAAAATCGCCGAACCGGAACTGGCCGTAGTCACTGCTCCCGTCACAACACCACTGCCAGCCAGGGTCTGGCTGCCGCTGAGGGTGAAACTAACACCGGACACATCAAAGGTTCCGCCGCTGGCGACCGTGATGTTCGTGGAGGAACCGATGTTTCCGCTTCCACTCAATGCGAGCGCGCCACCATTGATGATGGTGCTTCCCGTGTAAGCTTCCGCCGCCGTCAGCGTCAGCTTATTCGTGCTGATGCCGGTCGAGTTCGTAAGAGCCAGACCGCCGGTGTTGCTGGAAGGCAATGCCGTGGCAAAAGTCACGTTCGTGCCTTGGAGGTCAATGGAAATCGGCGCCGTGCTGCTGGCGATACGGGGCGAGTAATCAACTCCGCTGACTCCCGAATACTGCAAGGTGCCGCCGCCGAAGGTGATGTTTCCCGCCGTGCTCAGGGCGGAAGTATTGCTGACACACAAAATACCGTTGTTGATGTTCACTCCACCGAGAAAGGTATTCGCACCCGAGAGCGTCATCCTGCCTGTTCCAACCTTCGTGAAAGTCAAAACGTTTGCGCCAGCAGATTGCTGCAGGACGCCAGAGAAAATATCATTTAATCCTAATGCACCCGCTTCAATCACAGTAGTTCCGGCACTCGCCTGCTGGACGAAGCCGCTGCCGGTCAACGAACCAAAACTGATGGTGCCATTGCCAAAGTTAAAAGTGAACCGGCCGCTGGTGTTTTGATTGATAACCCAACTGGCGTTGGCACTGCCTGAGTTCGCACTGTTGAAACGCACGACGGCATTTCCATTCGCCGGAACCGTGAACGTGCCGGTATAGCCGCTATTATCTCCATTCAAGAAAAGTGACACAGTGCCTGATACGCCGCGAGTAATGGCGCCGCTTCCGCTAATGTTGGCGTTCACGGTCCAGTTCTTCGAAACCGAATCAAGCGTGTTAGAACCATTCACCACTAGGCTGTTGGCGGTTGTGATGTCCGTTGTCGTAGAAGTATTTTTAAGCGTTCCGCCATTCGCGGTAATTGTGCCCGTTCCAAATGCGGAATTGTTGCCGAAATTGACGGTTGCATTGGTGAACGTCGTGCCGCCGCTGTAGGTGTTGACGCCATTCAACGTCAGCGAGCCATTGGTCGCCAACACGACGCCCGGACCTGAAATAATGCCGGATAAAGTCTGCGCGTTAGTGCTGTTGTAGCGCAGCAAGGTTTCGTCATCAATATTGCCGGCATAAGTGCCCGCGCCCAATTGTCCGCCAGCGCCGCTGCCAATTTCAAGCGTGCCACCCAAGATCGCCAAGTCACCGGTGAACGTATTTGTGCCCGTCAGCGTGAGCGTGTTGTTGCCGTTTTTGGTCAAGCCGGTCGCACCAGCAATCGCCGCGCCGCCGATGACATAGGCTTTGCTGGTATTGTTGACTGTGATGGAGTTCGGTGAAACATTGCTGACAATGTTGACGAGCAACGGGCCGGTGCCATTTGCCGTGTCATCAAACCGAACCGGGTCTCCAAGGCCATAGGTGTTGCCTCCAAGAGTATTTGTCCAGTTTACCGTGCCGGTGTCCCAATTGGTGCTCGTTTGAGCTGTCCAGACATCGGTAAGAGTGTTGGTCACTTGATAATAAACAGTTCCGCTGCTGGCCGTAATCCGGCCAAGGACGCCCGCGGGTTGTGAAGCCAGCGTCAACGGGCTACTGCCATTATAGCCGTTGAACAAAGGATAGGAACCCAACACCTGCGGACAGCGAGTAATGCTGATCGCCGTAGTGCCATTCAAGGTCAAGCTGGTCGGTGTCAACAATGTATTCGCATTCGGTCCGGTAATTGTTCCTGCGAGGCTGAATTGAAGCGTTCCACCCGTGCTGGTGCCGACTGCCAGGCTGCTGGGCGACCAGTAAGTCGAGTCCGCTGTGGCAATCACTCCCACGCCAGCTCCATCCGCAACAGTCACAACGCCGTTGGCCGGACTGGTATTGCCGATCAGCAAAACACCTTGGCTGACAATGGTAGTGCCGGCATAGCTGTTTGCTCCGGAAAGCGTCACCGTGCCACCGCCAATCTTGGTCAAACCCAGATTGTTGCCACCGTCGCTGATTGGTGCGGATATCGTCAGCGAGCCGCCTGTCGCCTGGGTGACAATCAGATTTTGATTCATGGTGAGGAAGGAGCCGGAGAAGGTGGCGCTGCTGATCGAATTGCCACCCAGCGTGAAGGTAGTGCCGACATTACCCAAGGCACCGCTGGCGGTTCCGACCGTCACGGGACGCGCCATGGTGAACGCGCCGTTGATGAGCAATTGGGGATGCATGGCAATGTTCGTGTTGATCGTCACATCATCGCCCACAATGATCGCGGTAGCGGCATTACCAAAGGGGCCGGCGGCGCTTGTGCTGACATTGTTGCTGGCGATCAAAGAACCATTCTCAACCGTCGTAGTGCCCGAGTAGGAGTTGGCTCCAGAGAAAATTTGAGCGCCGGTGCCTACCTTGACTATCGAAAGCTGTTGGCCGGTGCCGTTTGCGCTGAGGACAGCCGAGTAGATCGCATCATGATTATTTCCACCAATGTTATAGATGGTGGTTCCAGAATTGTTATTAAAGGCATTGAAATTGCCGCTGCCGTTGAAGGAACCAAAATTAAACGTGCCGGAAACCTCGGTGCTGCCACCATTCATTACCCAATCCAGCACAGCACTGGAAGCATCGGGGGTCTTGAGGCGAGCGACTGCAGGAGTGGGATTCATGGTTACCGTGCCACTGGTCATCAGGTTTGTGCCATACATCTGCACCGAACTGGCACTGCCACCCCATGAACCACCGAGCGTTAAATTACCCGCGCCGGTCACATTTCCGAAATAGCTGATATTGTTTGCGGAGTTCAGCGTAATCGTGCCACCCGAAGCGCCAACAACAATGTTGTTGCTGATGTTGTATGCTCCATTGTTCTTCAACGTGCCGCCATTCAATGTGACCGAGCCGGTGCCGAGCGCGAAAGCATTCCCAAGCACATTCGTGCCCGCGTTGAGCGTCACACCACCACCAAAACTGTTGGAAACACTCAAGACCAGCGTGCCAGCGCCGTTTTTTGTAAGACCAAACGCAGTGCCGCTAATAAGCCCTCCCGCCGTCAGGGTTTTGCCCACATTGACGTTCCAAATCTGGCTGGCACCCAAAGTAATCGGGGCATTGATGGTCATGTTGTTAGCGGTGGAAGACAGGTCAATGCCGCTGGAACCTAAAGTGAACGCCCCCGATCCGGGAGCGGCAATGGTCGGATCGGCCGTCGCCGTCGTCAGGGCAATACCCCCCCAAGTTGGCCCGGTGGACATGGTCAATGCCCCGCCCAGCGATCCGCTGGCCCAAGTAGCCACGTCGCCAGATCCTGGAGCCGTGCCACCGGTCCAACTTGCGCCCGCCGCAAGGTCAGTTCCCGTGGCAGCTTTATTGATGGTGCCGGCAAACGTGGCTGGCGCAGCCAGTGTCATGGCACCAACCACGATAGCGCACAGAAGTTTTACTGCTGATGTTTTCATGATTTTTTCTGTTTTATAGGTTTTATGGTTGGGTTCAGGGGATGGCGAAAGTGGCAGTGATACAGAATGAACAGTGTCGAAAGATGGGTCGTCACGGTGCCTGACTGGATTTCGCAGTGTCATAAGAGAACTATTCGCCTTCTCATTGCATCAACGCAAACAAAACGGACCGTTACCAGTAACAGGCCGATCAAGCAGCACGTCTGTCAGGGGAAACCAACTCGGAACGACTTGATTCGACGAGTGGCGGACGGATGCGCCCTCGCGCCAGCGGCTCTCGACAAGAATGCGACAGGGAGTTTCCGGGATACCGCGCTCGCCGATATTGATTTGCTTGATCAGCATCTCCATCGCAATCCGGCCGATATCGGAAGAACGCTGGTCGATGCCCGCATCCACGGGAATATCGCAAATGCTCGTGCCCGCCACCGCGATGTTCTCCGGAATGCCATAGCCCAGTTTGCGGAGCAGTTCCGGAAGGTAAACCTGAGTCGTCAAGATCGCGTCGGGCCGATAACGCGCCAGCCAGCGTTGCAAGTTGCGGCTCTCGACTTCTGGAGTATTTCGGTAGCGGGCTGCACTGGCGGCAAAAGGAAGTAAAGGGGAATCAATGTTCAGCTTTTTTTGAGCCCAAACGTATCCGCCATGATAATTGCCGCCCAAATGTTCATCCAAATCGAAATCAACGGCGAAACCGATGCGTTTATAGCCGTATTGATGCATGCGCGTGACAGCCATGACTATCGCGCGATACTGGTCCGAGGTTACAAGATTTGAAGCCGGTGCTTCTACCGACAATCCGAAGCGAACGACGGAAAATTTGCTCCAATCGAAATCCTGCCAGTCCGGCGCTTCGTTGTGCGGTGGTATCAGGATTCCCTCGACCCCGCGTGCGACCAACATACGCTCCAGACGTTTCGGTGAACAATCCAAGGGCCAGCGAAAATCTTCCAGCTTGAAACCATACTTTGCGGCTGTTTCCGCCGCGCCGTCCCAATATTTCTGAAACTCGCCGAAATTGCACAATTGTTCGGGCTGCCTCCAATGGTTGACCCACGCGATCACGCTCTGAAACTTCGCCGGTTCAAGTGTCCTCCGGTAATTAGCCAATGCGGCAAGGTGAGGATCTGGAATGTAGCCCATTTCAGCCGCCACGCGCCGAATTTCTTCCCGACGTTGTTCGGATACTTGTCCGCGGTTTTTTCCGCGGTTGCCCAAAGCGCGCGCCACCGTTGTATGCGAGACGCCCACTCTTCGAGCGATGTCGTAGATGGTTACGCGCTTGGAAACTGACGAACCAGCGGAATCCCGTGTGGTTCCGCCAGATAAATCCAAACTGAAGTCAATTCTTGGAGCTGAATCTTCAACAAGGGGTTGTCCAGAGCAAGCAGCTTCTCTAGGCGACAATAGACCGAACTTGTTACCGACGGTTGGCATTAGTTTTAAACTAAAGCACCCGTGGTAATCCAACGACCAATCTTTCGGTTGATTTTTCAACCACCTGTTCCTTCCTAACAGGGTTTTACCATCGCCCCAATTCTCTCGCAACAACCTATAAGACGAGACCTTATCAATTGACTATTCCAAGTGAAATATTCCGTGGCGCAACGCACTGATGGCAGCCTCCGTCCGATCCTTAACCCCCAATTTCGCAAACAGTCCCAGCAGACGGGATTTTACCGCCGCCTCACTCAAACCAAGTGCGTCGGCGATGGCCTTGTTACTTCGTCCCTTGACCACGAGTTCCAAAACCTCCAGTTCGCGCGGCGTCAACTCTTCACGCGTCATCCGTTTGGCCAGCAAGCCGGCCACGGCATTGGGCAGGCGCGTATCACCGGCATGCACTGCTCGGATGGTGCTTAACACTTCCTCGTCCGACATGTCCTTGAGCAGATACGACTGCGCACCCGCCTTCACGGCGCGAAAAACGTCCTCGTCGGCGTCGTAGGTAGTGACCACGATGAAACGCGCGGCGGGAAACTCTTTGCGGATCGCCATGATGATTTGGACCCCACTGATTCCCGGCAGGCGTAAATCCACCAGCACCACGTCGGGCTTGAAGCGGCGATACAAGTCAACCGCCTCGGTCCCGTCGCCGGTTTGGGCCACAACCGACATGCCCGGCTCGCTCTCGATCAATGATATCAATCCCCGGCGAAAAGACGCATGGTCATCCACCACCATCAGTCGAATTGTGTTTTTTGTTTGCATCAAATCATCTCGCGCGGCAAATGGCTCATTGTGGAAGCGGCAGAACCAGCCGAACAACGGTGCCCCTCTGCGGCTCACTCGTCATGGAAAATTCTGCGTGCAACTGGGCCGCACGCTCCCGCATCGCCTTCAAGCCCAATCCGCCCTCGCTGGACGGCGGCGCGTGGACGTCAAAGCCTTTGCCGTCATCCTTGACGCACATGCGAAAGTGTCGCTCCTCAAAATCCAAGGTGACAAGAATGTTTTTCGCCTGCGCGTATTTGGCTGCGTTTGTGACCGCCTCCTGACCAATGCGCAAAAGGTTATTTTCCGTCACCGGGGCAAACCTTCGCATCCGCCCAATCACGCGCAATTCGCCCTTGGTCTCCGTGCCTTCGGTCAGGTTTCGCAAAACATTTTCCAGCGCGGTGGCGAGGTTGCCATCTTCCAAATCCTGCGAGCGCACGTTCCAGATGGCTTTGCGTGCCGCCGTCATGTTGGTGCGAGCGAGGGAGCGCGCCACTTCCAATGATTCTCGAACTTTTGATTCCAGCGGCAACTGGCGCTTGACCACTTCCAACTGCATGGAAATCGCACTTAATCCCTGTGACATCGTGTCATGGATCTCACGCGCCATGCGATTGCGTTCATTCAAAATCGCGGCAAACTCCGTTTCCGCTTTTAGCTGTTCCGCAGCCTGTTCACGCAACCGCCGGCGGCTGATCCAAATGACAGTGCCCACGGTCGCCAGCAGGGCAATGGCCGCACCGCCAGCCAGCCAGGCGATATGTTCAGCATTCCACCATGAGGGAAGCCGGAGAACCACCACATCCGCCGGCGAACGGAGAATGATCTGAAAAAACCGTGGCTCCAGCCTGCCAGCCCCAGGCTTGACCCTTTGATCAATGCTCCCCACCTCGCACACGCCTGTCACCCGCACATGCGCACCGGGGAGCCAAATCTTCGGCGACGCGGCACCCTCCGCCAAGCGAAGCACGCACGGAAACTCAGTGGCCCCGTCCGCCAGCTTCAGGCGGACGCCATCCGCCATCTGCCAGATTTCGCGGATGATCGCCTCGCACTCCACCAGATCCGCATCGTGGTCGAACGCGTCAGTGGCTTTGGTCAAACCGATCGGCGCGACCGGCTGACTTTTTCCTGTCTCGCGAAAGATCGAATCTTCCATCACCGGCCCGCCGTCTTCACGTTTCACAAAACCAAATACATCCACCTCCGCCCCGACTTTGACCGGCTCCTTCGTCTCGCAAGCTACACGCAGCGCATGCCCCGCGTCGCGAATCCACAACCACTTCCCCGGTTGGGCGTAAATCACCGCGCCGCGCACGCGCACCAGGTGCATATAACTTCGGTCCACGCTAAACTGGAGCAAACTCCCAATCGGACACACCGGAATTGCCTCCAAATTGGTCGAAGCAAGATCGGAAATGAGCAGCCCGCCCAAGGGGATGGACAGAAAAGGCCTGATCGCCTGGTGATTTCGGTTGAATTGATAATAACAAAGCGCCCGCAGCCGAACAGTGGAGTCCACCGTCACGCTCTGCTCTAAAGCATCGGCCCGCGCCAAGACCCGGCCACCGTCAGGCCCCAAATTGACTTGCAGAAACCAAGCCTTTCCGGCGGCTCGTTCCACATGCCGGACAACGCCGGAAACCTCGATCCACTGCGCATCCAGCCGTCCGCTGAACAATGCATCGAGATCCGCGCTCGGCGGCGTGGGAATCGTGCCGGTTCCCAGTATCCGCACCGCCTTCGCTTCCAGATACGGCGCAAACCCCCCTGGATTGCTGACCCCTTCAACTTCAACCAGATTCTCTTGGCGTATTCCTTTCAACACCTGCGGCAAGCCCTCCACATACAATCCGACCATGCCGTCGATGAGAGTTAATTTGCTTTGAGCGCACTCCAACACGACGCCCCGAACACGAATAGGAAGTTTTTTCTCCGCCTCGGCCCTGGTCAAAGCCCGAACTTGGGCAGCATTGGTTAGTGCGAAATCACCCGTGTCGCCGACAGTCTGGGCAGGCGCGGCTTGCGATGCTGCCCATGACAATAGAAAGCAAAGGCTAAGAAAGTGGCGCAAACAAACACACATGGCGGCAGAAGTTAATTCTAGGGTTCACCGTTCAGCTTGGCAACTCTCCGGAGAAACCACCCGGCTTGCAAACCCAAAAACCCGTTACTGGTAAAGGAAACAATTGCTAGGCCGAGCTACGACCTGGACCGAGAATATCGGCGCAACAACACGGGTTTCCATGATGAAAGAATTTATGACAAAACAGGCTCTAAATCCGATCAAGAGCGCGAACACAGGCATCCCGGCACGCGAGCGCTTGGAGAAAGTCTTGGATATCTGCGTGCGCAAGACACGCGGCAACATTACGCGCCTGGCGGACGAACCAAAATCCGCCGCCTGGGCCGAGGACGGAAATTATTTCAATTTCAAAGAAGGTTTCTACGAGATCGGGAACTGGACCTCCTCGTTTTTTACCGGGATGGCGTTGCTGGCCTGGCGAACCACCGAGGACGAATACTTCCTCAAGCAAGTCCAGCGGCTCGCGCCGGCCTACCGCGACAAGGTGTTCACGCACTTCATGGACACCCACCACGATCTCGGCTTCCTTTACTCGCTGTATTCGGTGGCACTTTACCAATTGACCGGCGACAAGGAGCATCGCCAAGTCGGGCTGCGCGCCGCAGAATTGCTGGCGCAGCGGTTCAATCCGCAAGGAAACTTCATCCGTGCCTGGGGACGCATGGACGAAGTTGAATCGCCAATTGGCGACGGCCACATGCGAACGGACGACATGGCCATCATTGACTGCCTGATGAATTTGCCACTGCTGTATTGGGCGGGAAATGAAACCGGCGAGGCGAAGTTCCGCGAAATTGCGATTCGCCACGCGGACATGTGTCTCAAATGTTTTGTCCGCACGGATTACTCGACCAACAACCTCTACCGTTTTGATCCCAAGACTTGGCAACCCCTGGGCGACCCCAACCACACTTACTGGGCGCGCGGTGCCACGTGGGCAATTTATGGTTTCGCCCTGAGCTACGGCTATACGCGCGACGTGAAGTATCTGGAAGCCTCCATCCGGCTGGCGAAGAAATTCATCGCCAATCTTGATGAAGAAATTGTGCCGTGGAATGATTTTCACGAAGCGCCACATCCAGACCGTGTGCGCGACGCATCGGCCGGGGCGATTGCGGTATGCGGTTTTCAAGAGCTGGCAAAACATGGCGCGGCCGATTCAGCGATTATGAACGCCAAAGCGGCGTTGCTGGGACGGCTATGCAGCGATGAGTATCTGGATTTCAACGAGACCAGTTGCGGCGTGCAAAAGCGCGGTCAAGGCGGCAAGAACGGCTACACGTCCTGGGGCGACTATTATCTGATGGAAGCCTTGGACCGCGAACTAAACGGACACGAAATGTTTTGGTAAATTCAGGTTTCGTCCGCCATCCCAATACCATTTTATTGCCTGAGTGATGACTCACCCGGGGATGGCATCTGCGCAACCACCGCCAGCGAGTATTCCCGGACACCAGCCAGTTCATTGACGGCCCGCTCGCGAATTTCGCCTTCGGGAAACAGTTCCACCCAGGCCTTGGCTCCTTTGAAGTCCCGTAATGCCCATTGATGCAGGACGGAAATGGCCGCTTCGGTCTGGGCATTGCCCGGTGACATTTTCTCTACGACGAACTGTGCCGCGTTTTCAGGCTCCGACGACGACCACACAAAAGCGACCCGTTCGAGCAATTCATTTTTTCCATCCCCCGCTGGCTTGGCGACCGCCCACTCACGGGCGGCGGGCAAATCGTTTTGCGCCCATTGTTGTTCGAGATTCGCCAGCGTCCCATGACTGGTTAAATTCAGCTTATCCGCCAAAGCCACTGCACGCGCAGGATCGCCATCCTGCGCGAGTTGATAACACAGCTCTTCCAGCATTTCGACCCGGCGGTCGTCGTCCGGCTGTTTCAACGCCCAGTCCCAGGCTGCACTCGGATCCCGTTTTGCCCACTGGCGAAGTTGTTCCAAGGAATCGGGAGGCGTATCGGAAGTAAAAGTGGTCGGCGTGGAAACAGAAGTGTTGGAAACTTCCTCGTTTGCCTTGTCGGCTGGGCTTTTCACCGTTTCACTTTTCGCAACTGAGACTGCGGGTTTGACTGGTGGGAAAAAGTGCAGCGCTCCTGCCAGCGCGAAATTCGCCAGCAGGAACGCCACAATGAGTTTTTCAGTTTTGTTCAAGACCGATGTTTCATTACAGGTTGCTGAACAAGAGGGAAACCTCTGACGCGCTTAACCCATAGTTGTAAATTCGCAAGTCATCCACCAAGTTTGTTTTCATGTTCTACTTACTTGGTTAGTTGGTTGGTTGCGAAAGAAAAGGCAGCGCTCCTGCCAGCGCGAAATTCGCCAGTAGGAGCGCCACAATGAGTTTTTCAGTTTTATTCAAAACCATGTTTCTACTGGGACAGACTGGGCGTCCATAGCTGGTTGTCGGAGCCGCTGTAAGTCCATTGAATGACGTGTGCTCCGTCCGCAGTCGAGCCGCCGCTCACATCGGCAGCCAGGTTGCTATTCACGGATGTCAGGTGGAAGTCGCCATCGCTGTCGGAAACAATCTTCCAGAGCTGGCTGGTGCCGCCGCTCCAGGTCTGGATGGCCAATTGGACGCCCGTGTTGGAGGTGCCGCCATTGTCAAGCACCTTGCCGCTGTGAACATCAGTGGCGCGATACTGGCCGTTGCCCTGCCAGGCAATGTCCCACTTCTGGTTGCTGCCGCCGTTGTAAGTCCACTGGTCAATCCCCGTGCCGTCGGCGGTGCCGAGGCCAGACACTTCCATGACCTTGTTGCTCTTGCGGTTGACGATTTGGTAGCGACCGTCCGGTATGGTGCGTCCACTGTCAGACCACAGACCGAGGTCGCCGATTGCCACGCCCGTAGCTCCGTTGTTGGCCGTTATGTTGATTCGATAATATCGGTAGGCAGTGGTGTTGCCGATGTTATACGTATTCTGCGCCATCGGAATGGTGAAGGTCTGGCCGCTCCGTGTATCAAGCGTTGTCCAAGTGGAGCCATCTTGCGAGCCTTGGAACTGCCAGTCCTTCGGGTCGCGCGTCGCCACGTCGGCGCTGTTAATGGTGTAACGCTTAACCACCTGCGCGTTGTTGGCACCGAAATCATACCGGAGCCAGCCCGTCGGCGCGCTGAAGCCATACCACTTCGAGCCTGGGTCCCCGTTAAACGCGTCGTCGGAACCTCCCACCTGCGAACCGGTGTTGGTAGATGCCAACGTGGTGCCACCGAATGCGAGGTTGGCCAGCCGCGGAATTAGCATACTGTGAGAGCTGCCAAACACCATTGAATTGCCGCTGGTGCCAGCGGAATTTACCGCTTGAACCACGTAGTAATAGTTGACTCCCGAGTTGACGCCCGCGCTCGCGGACGTGTCCACGTAGCTCGTCCCGGTGAGGTTGCCGGCGAGGACAGTATAGCCGCTGCCGACGGTGGTGGAACGGAGCAGGTTGTAGCTGGTGGCGCCAAAGGATGCCAACCAGCGCACCGTATTGGCTTTGCTGGAGGCGGTGGCAATCACGCCCAACGGAGCCGCCGGAGTTGTCACAGGTCCGCCGCTTCCGCCGGTGAACGCTAGGTGATCAAAGGTGGCAGTCTGGGCCGTCGTCGTGCCGCTGCAGAGGAACAGGCCGATATAAATGGTGGACGGCAAATTGCCGTAATAGGAGCAGGTCACGGGCGACCAACTGGCGCCATCCTTCGAAACGAAGGTGGTAATCTGCTTGCCATAGCGCTCAATCTTGAGCCAGTAGGGCAATGCCGGTGCGGGGGACCACTGGGTCCCACGATCGTCATATCCGGTCCCTCCCCAGTTTTCGGTCCAGCCCCGCATGAAGCCTTCCATCGCATTAGTGCTTGATGATCCCACCCACGAAACATCGACAAACGCGCGCTGCGAAGTGGTGGCGTTAAGAGAGTCGCGGATCATCAACCCGGTCTTGCCAGCTTGAGTTCCCGATTTTGTGAATGAGGCGACCCTGGCAACCATGGCGCAGTCGCCGCTCATCGTTGTGTAAGCATACTGGGCGTCGTCAGTCGTATCGTTCCAGACCGTATTCCCAAGACCGGTCAGCGTCCACGTGCCATTCGCATAAGAGAGGCTGCGGCCCGAGGTCTGGCTGCCGAGGGTGGTCAAGGTCAACCCGCTCGATGCCAGAGAAACCCCCGGGAAGGTGGGCGGCGACATGGTGGCGGTAGTGTAATCTGCCGTTCTGGCATACATCCAGTTTTCGTTATCAACGTTCTGATCCTGGAGTTTGCGGTCGATCCAGGGAGTGGGGAGGTTCTTGCGGTTCTTGTAGGCATTCTGGAGGATGTAAAAGGCCTGGCGATTGGCGGCGTAGGATCCGGCCGCATTGTTCAGCCACTGCCAATCAATGGTGCCCAAAGGAACGTAGGGATTATCGGTGGTGTAGGTGTTGCGGGCGAAGTATTCGCCGCAGGCCAGCAGCCGGTTGTCCAATTCGCCGAAGACATCCACACCTTGTTTCCAGAAGCATTCGGCAGTGAATGACAAGCCCCAAAGGCTGCCATAGGCGTGGCCCGCATCGCGGCCCGTCTCGCCCATCTGGCCGGTGGGCAGGGTATCCGTCAGGCCGGAGCCATGGAAGGTGCGATACATGGTGAGGATGTGGTTGAACATGGTGCTGTCATCGCAGAAAAGGGCAACGGCGATGCCGGCCTCCATATAGATGTCACCTTTGTTGCAGGGACCCATCACGTTCGGCTGGCCAGTAGGCGGCCAGAAAACATTCCGAAAATAGTTTTGGACCGTGGTCGTGTCGGCAGCCGTCCAGCCGGACCAAGTGCCCCGCAGGATGCTGGCGCCGCCGCCCCAACGGTAGGCGTAGTCACCAAGGTCAAGGCCGGCTTCGTTGCCACTGAAGTTCGTCTGCGTATTCGCCCACGCGATGAGGATGTCATGCGATTTCTGGGCGTAGGCGCTGTTGCCGGTCATATACCACATGACCGCGTTATCATACACGGCCTCCATGTCATTCTCCCATGCGCCGAGGTTTGCGTCGTAGGATCCTTTCCGGCTAACTGCCCCAAACGGGCCGGCCATCGTGTAGTTCAGCAAATGGCTATCGCCAGAGAGCACTTTGAAGCCTTGTTTCCAAGGCTGCTGGTTGGTGCTGGCCCTGATGAAAGCCAGGTCCTGGCTGTTGAGCGGAATGCAGGGGTGGGTGTAGGCGCGGGCGCTGAACGTAAGGCACACTATGGCCCACGCAATGACCATAGGGAGACACATCCTTCGAACGAATTTCATGTGGTTTTTATTCATATAACACTCTCTGGTTGGTTGTTTTTTTTCATGGTTGTTTTTTGTTTTTCATTGGGTGCAGATAGAACTTATGGGAGAAATAGATGAAGAGCTTCCTTCGGGAAGCACAAGGTCGCGTGCAAGGCATTTCATAGGCCGGGGATTGCCAGAAGTATTACACCCGGAATTAAGACTGCAATGGCGGGAAACCGTTCCCAGTAACGGAAATGTCGTGTCCCGGCTTGGTTCCAGTCATTTCCCCGCTGAAAATATCAGCCGCTATGAAGGAAAGCTTGGTTGCAATTTATACCATATATGACAACAAAAACGGCCCTGAAACGCGAGTCTCAGGACCGGAAATTGGTTGCGGGGCTGGATTTGAACCAACGACCTTCAGGGCATGAACCTGACAAGACGCACAAAGCAATATTAGAATATATTTTCCTGACAATTCCTGACAAATAAAGTTCGCATTACTTCGTTATGACAACTTTTGTCCAAAAATGCAAAATAGCGCATTTACCCTTTATTTACGCTGCTTTTAGGTCGTTTTAACAAAGCAAAGC
>Ga0310811_10003634_pt1 | contig 19428 bp, 21 predicted proteins | sample YCmetagenome_FD_207642 | JGI IMG/M metagenome (GOLD analysis project Ga0310811, IMG submission 207642) | Soil microbial communities from experimental microcosm in Duke University, North Carolina, United States - YC | ecosystem: Engineered > Artificial ecosystem > Soil microcosm > Unclassified ...
TACGACGGATCTCGGCGAAGAGGGCGTCGATCTTGGCAAACTTTACGACTACGACATCATCCTGCTCGATCTGAATCTGCCCGACATGTCGGGCTTCGAGGTTCTGCGCTCGCTGCGGGTGTCGAAGGTTAAAACGCCGATTCTTATCCTCTCCGGCCTGGCCGGCATCGAGGACAAGGTCAAAGGTCTCGGCTTCGGAGCCGACGACTACATGACTAAGCCGTTCCACAAGGACGAGCTGATCGCACGTATCCACGCGATCGTTCGCCGCTCGAAGGGCCACGCCCAGTCGGTCATCAACACCGGCGATCTTGTCGTCAATCTCGACACCAAAACGGTGGAGGTCGGCGGCCAGCGTGTGCATCTGACCGGCAAGGAATATCAGATGCTGGAGTTGCTCTCCTTGCGCAAAGGCACGACGCTCACCAAGGAGATGTTCCTCAATCATCTTTACGGCGGCATGGACGAGCCGGAGCTCAAGATCATCGACGTGTTCATCTGCAAGCTTCGCAAAAAGCTCGCCAATGCATCGAGCGGCAAGAACTACATCGAGACGGTCTGGGGGCGCGGTTACGTGCTGCGCGAGCCGACCGACGCGGACGAGAGAATTCCGGCGTAGTTCGACATCCCCCGCGTTGCGTTTGCGTGGTTTGAGCCTTCTGGCTCTCTCCCATCCAAACTTCAACCCCGGCCACTGGCCGGGGTTTTTTGCGTAATGGGGCACCCTTTCCCGCTTAACGGTCGGGTTTGAGCTGAACGATCTTCCAGCCGAGCTTCTTGATCTCGGTGTCTGCCAGCGGTGTGATCGTGCCGGTTGCCGCAAGCACCGGCGTCGAGCCTGGGCGGATTTGACGAATTTGCGCGGTCGCCGCTGCAAATGTCTTTTGCTGAATGTCGGTCCAGACAATGTCGTCGAACGTAAAAGCCGCGACGATTGTCCCGTTTCGCGAAACATTGACCGGTTGACCGCCCACGGAGACGAATGACACAAGGCCGCCGAGTTCGTTGCTGCGCGCCGCAAGGATCTGTGCACGGCGGCGATGATAAAAAGCTACATTGCGCGATCCGGCACCGGCGGCCTTGTCGACAAATATTGCAGTATTCTCAGCGCCAAGCCGCTTGAGCGCGCGCGCCATGATGAGCAGATCCGCGGGCGTGTAGTTCCGATTTTCGACCAGGCGATCAATAGTCTCTGGCGGTATTCCGAGCGACGCCAGGGTCGATTTGGCTTCGGCTATGACCTGCGCAGCGCTCTTGTTGCGCAAGCTGTCCTTCGCAGTGTCCACGCTCGCGACCGAGGAGACGGCGATTCCGACCCCGCCGGGAACGAGTGCAAGCCCGGCACGGACGGGCAGACCGCCGCCCGCCATCGCGCCGGCCATCTGCTTGAGCCTTTCCGCCAACGGCGGAAAATCTGTGTAAGGGTCGACATCGAGATCGACCGCAAGCTGGCGCTGCGTATCACTAACACCAAGTAAGCTGTCCATCACGTTGTCACGATCCGCGCGCGTGTTCGAAAGCCCGGCCCCGACACGATCGAGCATGTTGCCGATGCCGCTAAGCGATCGTTCGACAGTATCGGCCGGCTTCGTAAGAAGATCTGCGCCGAACTTGATCGGGCCGAGCGCGGCACGGCCGAACGCCTGCCCGAAAGCCTCCGACTGCGACATCTTTTCGATAGCAGCAGCAGCCTCCAGCTCGTGCAACCGCAGTTTCGTAAATTCGACGCCGTCAAAAGTGAATTTTCCATACGAGGTATCGACTTCGAAGATGCGCATCACGCCGTCGCTGCGCACGGTCGGCTTGACCGTATAGTTTGGCCCACTCACCTTCGCGCCAAGATACTTCTGCGCGGTTTGGGGCTTTGGCGCCTCGATCACGGCGGCCGCCGCCAGCCCTGCAAGGGGCGCGATGATGATCAGCGGAAAAAAGAACCGGCTTGCGATCCTTTGCGCCCAATCCCCACGCCGACGTGGCCGCCACATCGAGCGCGCCATCCGATTTTTTTGCAGCATTTATTCCCCCGGGGAACGCAACCTTTTTCAGTTTCCAACATAGCATCTGGCACAAGTGGGGGGAAAGCGATCAGAGCGGACGGCGCCCGCACGCAATAATTGGTGGATAGAAAGCGCCGGAACCCGCTCAGCCCTGCGGCGGCCGCATGAGCTGCGTGATCACGTCCTTCAATGTCGTCAAATTGAACGGCTTGGTCATGAAAAAATTCGCGCCGGCGGCGATAGCCGCCTCGGCGTGCTGCGCTTCGGAACTAGCCGACATAATGACGATCGGAACGTTGCGGATTTTCGGGTCGCCGCGGATCTCACGCACGAGCTCCAGCCCGTTCATCCCGGGCATTTCACGATCCGTCATCATGAACAGAAATGGCTTCTCGCGTAGCTTTTGAAGTGCGGTCGGCCCGTCATGGCACTGCTCGACATTGGTAAAGCCGCACTTGCGCAGCATGCCATCCACGATGCGCGTCATCGTGTTCAGGTCGTCAACGACCAACACCGGATCGACATAGTCGACCACGATCAACCATCCCCTTCAGGCCGCACTGCCGCAGTCGCAAGCAGCAACCCCCACGCGCGCCAAAAAGAGAGGCGCGCCGGCCCGGCGCCTGTAATCTACATGATTCGTTCGGAGATCAAGTCGCCGGCGCTGGTCGGCTGGCAAATTTAATCTATTCTGCGCCGGATTAACGGGTGTCCTAAGCTTTTACTGCAGCAAGGCGGATGACATTATCGGCACCGTGCGCCGGCTGCTTTGTCCCGCTGGTCGGGACGTAAAGCCCACGCTTGTCGGCGAGTGGCTTGAACGCATTGGTGAGCCCGATGACGGTCTCGGCTGCACCAAGAACGAGGTACCCGTCGTCGGACATCTGCCGCGCGATCCGGTCAAGCACGGCGGTCTTGGTATCCTGGTCAAAGTAGATCAGGACGTTCCTGCAGAACACGACGTCAAATGTGCCCAGCGCCGAAAAGTCGTTGAGCAGATTAATGGGACGGAATTGCACCATGCTCCTCAACTCCGGAGCAAGCTGCCAAGATTCGCCGATTTGATCGAAATATTTGACAAGCAGTTGGACTGCGAGCCCACGCTGAACCTCAAACTGCGTATAGATTCCGTTTTTCGCCTTTTCCAGAATTTCCGATGACAAGTCTGTCGCCAATATGTCGATCCGATACCCGGAAATTGCCGCCCCCATTCCTTTGATCAACATTGCAAGCGAATACGGCTCCTGGCCGGTGGAAGCCGCGGTGCACCAGATCCGGATGCGCTTCTCGCGCGATCGAGCGGCAATCAACGCGGGCATGACCGTGTCGCGAAAATGATCGAATGGCAGCTTGTCACGGAAGAAGAACGTCTCGTTCGTGGTCATCGCTTCCACCACTTGCGTGGCGAGCGAAACCGGCGCCTTGCTTTTCATGCAATCAATCAGTTCATCGATCGTGGTCATGCCGTTGCGGCGTGCGACCGGCAGCAGCCGACTCTCGGCGAGATACTGCTTCTCCGCAGCGAGCACCAGGCCTGAGCGCTCGCGCAGAAGCTTGCGCAGATAGTCGAAGCCCTGCGGGGTCACTGACGCTCCCCTGTAAAGAGGCGGGTGATCCTGCCGCCGATCTCCGGCAACGGAAGCACGGCCGAACACAGACCGGCGTTGGTCACCTGGCCGGGCATGCCCCAAACCACACTCGTCTCTTCGTCCTGCGCAATGACGTGCCCACCGGCTGCAACGATCTCTTTCGCCCCAGCGAGTCCATCCGAGCCCATTCCCGTCAACACCAAAGCGAGAACCTTGTTTCCCCAAACCTGGGCAGCGGACGCGAACAGAGGATCAACCGCAGGCTTGCAGAAATTCACCATCGGACCGTCGTCGATTGCGATGACCGCCGTGCCATCGCGGCGCTCAACTTTCATGTGCTTGCCGCCGGGAGCCAGATAAATGGCCCCGGCGTTCACTTCTTCACCGTCGCTTGCTTCCCGCACAGGAAATTTGGAAACGCGCGCAAGATGCTCCGCGAGCACCGCAGTGAAGGTCGGCGGCATGTGCTGTGTAATCAGGACGGGCGCGCGCTGAATCACGGTATCGATTTGAACGACAAGGCGGTTGAGCGCCTGTGGCCCTCCGGTCGAAGCGCCGATGACTAGGACCCGTGGAGGTGTCAGCGGCATTTGCCGTAAACGAAGCGGTGTAATCTCTTCGGTGGCCGGAACAATCGACGGAGCGGATTTAACGGGACGCGAAGCGCGAGCCTTGATGCCATGGCGCAATCGTTTGGCGCGTAGCCCGAGCTGCCGGATTTTTTCAATAAGGTCGCGGCGGAAGGCGGTCGACGCACTGACCTCGCGATTGCTGCCTGGTTTCGGGATGTAATCTGCGGCGCCGAGTGACAGTGCTCGCAAGCTGATTTCGGCATTTCGCCGCGTCAGCGTGGAGGCCATGATCACGACGAGATCGCGCTTCTTCTCTAGCAACAGCGGAAGCGCAGCGATGCCATCGAGTTCCGGCATGTCAACATCGAGCACGACCACATCGGGGTCGACACGCTCGAGCTGATTGACGGCATCACGCCCCGTCCTCAGGGTGGCGACCACCTCAAGATCGGGCTCGGCTTCGACCCAGCGTGCAAATAGCCCGCGAACGACAACGGCATCGTCGACGAGCATGACGCGGATGCGTCGGCTTATACCGGCAGCAGCAGAGGGCGTAACAACAACGTTCATTTCACTGACTTCACTGATCACTACTGACGCAGATGGAAGAAGACGTAGCGATCAGATCAGCCCAACTTCCTGGAATTTTGCCTCGACGATTTCCTTGTCGAACGGTTTCATGATGTATTCGTTTGCACCGGCATGGAGTGCGCGCGCGATATGTGCAACGTCGTTTTCCGTCGTGCAGAAGACGACCTTCGGCCCATCGCCACCGGGCAACCGGCGCAATGACCGCAAGAACTCGTAGCCATCCATCTTCGGCATGTTCCAGTCGAGCAGGATCGCCGCCGGCAGCTGCTTTCGGCATTCCTCTAGCGCCTGCTCACCGTCCTCGGCTTCCACAATCTGGAAATCAAGGCCCTCCAAGATTCGCCGCGCCACCTTTCGGATGACGCTGGAGTCGTCAACAACCAAACAGGTTTTCATCGTACTGCCTCTTGTGTTCACGCCTAATTCCCATTCCAATCCGGCCGCATCACGCTGCGACCGCCTTCACCGTGATGTCGAGCACACGGTCGACGTCGAGAACCATAAGTAATTGGCTATCGAGCCGATAAATACCGGTTGATACGCTTGCCAGGCGCGCATCGAGGTTGCTCGGATTTGGTTCCCACGACTCATTGTCCAGCTTGAGCACCTCGCCGACGCTGTCGATGAGCAAGCCGTAGGATTCGCCGCGCGATTCGACTCCGATCGCCATCGACTGCTGGCCATCTTCACGGCTGCCGAGTCCGAGGCGGCATCGCATATCTATCAATGTCACGATGCGGCCGCGCAGGTTGAGGACGCCCGCCACCTCCGGCGGCGAAAGCGGCACGGCGGTGAGGCGCTCCGGCGCAAAGACGTCCTGCACCCGCAGGATCGGCAAGCCGAACAGCTGGCCACCGATAACGGCGGTCACATACTCGTTGAAACTATGGTCGGCTTTCTGGTTCATGCTATGTCTTTGTCACGCGGCCTGGACGACGCCGGTCTGCTCCTTGAGCGCTGCAATTAGGCCCTGGCGGTCAAATTTCGCGACGTAGTCGTGGAAACCGACACGACGCCCGCGTTCAATCGTTTCCGGCGAAACCACGGAGGACAGCGCGATAATCGGCAAATTGCCGATCCGCGGGTCGCCGCGCACGGCTTCGGCGAACTGGAACCCGTCCATGTCCGGCATCTCGATGTCGGTGATGGCCACATCAAATGCCTGCCCTTCACTCAGGACCGCCAGTGCATCCCGCGCCGAAGCGGCCGTGGTCACGACATATCCGGCCGCCTGCAGCACAGGCGTGAGCATGTTGAGGAAGAAAGGAGAGTCGTCCACGAGAAGCACGCTGCAAGGGCGATGCTGGACCTGATGCTCCTTGCGGCGGAACCAGTCCTCGAACGCGAGTGGCAGAAAATGCCCGACATCGATAATTTCAGTTGCGTGCCCGCGCACGATGGCAGAGCCAAGCACCCCGGGATTTTCGCTCGCAACCTGAATGTTAAGTGTGTCGTCGACGATATCGACGATTTCATCGACGATGAGCGCCATCGATCGGCTGCCGTCCGAAAACACAAGGAGTGGCTGCGCACCCTCTCCTTTTACACGCACGTTCTCGCTCATGCTGATGAGCGGCATCAGATGGCCGCGGTATTGGACCATGTGCCGGCCGTTCGACAACTCGATTTTCTGCGCGTCGATTTCTTCAAGCCGCGTAACGAGCGAGAGCGGCACTGCCTTTGGCTGCACCGATCCGGCGCGGAAGACGAGCAGCGACGTGCTTGATGCGGCCGATGGCGCTGGCTTGGTCTCGGAGGCCTCCGCTGCCGCCAATTGCGACGCCACATTCGTACCGAACGCCTGTGCGACGCCGTTCGGGTCGATAATCATGATCACGGAGCCGTCGCCGAGAATGGTGTTCCCGGAGAACATCGAGATGTGGCGTAGCTTGCTCGACATCGGCTTCACGACGATTTCTTCGGTGTGGAACACGCCGTCGACGACAATACCGAAAGTTTGGCTGCCGACTTGGGTGACGACAATGAACCCGCCATTTATCTCGCCCGCGTTCGTGTCGAGGCCGAATAATTGACGAAGGCTGATGAGAGGGAGGAGCTTGTCTCGCAACCGTAGCACTCTCGTGTTTTTGATGCTCTCGATGCGGTGCTCACTGCCGCTGCGTGCGCGCACGAGCTCGACAACGGATAGCTGGGGGATAGCGAACCGGTGCCCGCCCGCTTCGACGATCAGCGCCGCCACGATTGCCAGCGTGAGGGGTATCTTGATGGTGAAGCTTAATCCTGCGCCGGCGACCGACTTCACGTCGATCGTTCCGCCGATCTGATCGATGTTGTTGCGGACAACGTCCATGCCGACGCCACGGCCGGATACGTTGGTGACCTTCGCCGCTGTGGAAAAACCCGGCGCGAATATGAACTTATGAATCTGGGCTTCCGGCAATTTTTCCGCGTCAGCCTCGGAAACCAGGCCCTGCGCGATCGCCTTTGCCTTGATCCGCTCGGTGTCGAGCCCCCGCCCATCATCCGCGATGCGGATGATGATGTAACCGCCCTCGTGATATGCGGAGAGACGAACCAATCCGTGCTCGGGCTTGCCGACGGCACGCCGCTCCTCTGGCGTTTCAAGGCCGTGATCCGCCGAATTGCGCACCATGTGGGTGAGCGGATCCTTGATCAGATCCAGAACCTGGCGGTCAAGCTCGGTATCGGCGCCCTGCATCTCGAGATCGATCTTCTTGCCGAGCTCGTTGGAAAGATCGCGCACGATGCGCGGTAGCTTTTGCCAGGCATTACCGATCGGCTGCATGCGCGTCTTCATCACGCCTTCTTGCAGTTCGGCGGTGACGTTCGACAGCCGTTGGAGCGGCGTTTTGAATTCCGATTCCTCGTGACGGCGCACGATTTCAAGCAACTGGTTGCGGGTAAGCACCAGCTCGGAAACCATGGTCATCAACTGTTCGAGCGTGTCGACCGTTACGCGAATCGATTGATTGGCTGACTTGCCCGTCTCATCTTCCTTGACGGCCGCATCGACAGCGGTCGCCGCGAGCCTAGGTGACTTTGCGGGCTCTACTTCGATCGCGGTGTTGCGGAACGCACGCTCAAGGTCATCGAGCGTATCTTCGCCTTCACGCAAAGGACGCTCGAGAACCTGGTGAACCAGGGTTCCAACAGAATGCTCGCTTTCCGGCTTGGCACCCCCGACGCTGATGCGATCGACCATGCCCTCCAAGCTGATGATGAGATCGTTATCAGCGCCTTCGGGCTCGCGCTGGTCGCTTTCAAGCGACTCGAGAATGATCTTGATGCGGTCAATGGTGGCGAGAATTAGCGTGACAGCCTCACTCGAAGCCGGCGCGCCGTCGCGAAACTTGCCCATCAGCGTTTCAGCCGCATGTGCGAGCGCTTCTAGGCGCGGCAGCCCGAGGAACCCGCAAGTGCCTTTGATGGTATGGACCAGCCGGAAGATGTTATCGAGAATCTTCGCGTTGTTCGGATCCTGCTCAAAACGCACAAGCTCGACGTCGACTACGTCGAGACTCTCGTTCGTCTCGGTGACAAATTCCCGCAGCAGGTCGTCCATAAAAAACGCCTTCATCGACGGGCCTGGCCCGTCCGCCGCTTTCCGTCGGAAGCGCGGCCAGTGTGTCGGTGAAGCGTTTAATTTTGGTTGCGGGACCGCGACATCCGGCCGATCGTTAACCGCTCGTTAACTGCCAGAAACGGCTCACGGCGACGCTCATTGTGCGGTGATGACGACCTTTTCGCCATCCATCGCAATCGCCGCTTTGACACCGCAAGCCCGGGCCAGAAGGCCCGCATAGAAAGGTTGAATGCGGTGGGCGTCGAGACCCTCGGTGGTTTCCCCACCGAGCAGCGAAGGCACAGCCGGCGGAACTTTCGCGTTGATGCCCGCAGCAGTGACTTTGAACCCCATTGTTTCACCGGATCCGATGGGATCGACAGTCAGCGAGCCACCACGCGGGATCGCCTGTCCCGCGATGGCGAGCATGTTGAGCAGAAGCTTGACCCGGTTCTTCTGTAGCAGCGCCCGCGGCAGGTTCCAGGCAAGCTTTGTCTTTTCGTCCTCCAGGAAGCCACGTGAGATCGCCTCTGCATCGCCGAGATCGATCTGGGCACCCGCCGAACCAGCGGCGCCGAAAGCAATGCGACAGAACTGCAATTTCTTTGACGCAGTGCCGGCGCTACTTTTGATCAAGTCGAGCGCAAATTCCTTGGTCGCCTCATCCTTCTCTTCTTCAAGCACTTCCAGCCCGTTCACAATGGCTCCTACGGGGGAGATCAGGTCATGGCAAACGCGTGAACAAAGCAACGCAGCGAGATCAAGCGCTTCGATGGGCGATTCCGACATGGACTAATCTCCGCTGGGCATGCACGCTGCGCCGGCCGGCGAATCAGTGGTCACGCCGAGTTGCTGGCGTGATACACCGCGCCCGCATAACCGCCAAGGACTGCCGCACGGCCAAAGGACGCGGTATTTGAATCCAGAATCCGACATTTCGCCCGCGCAGGCTCGGCAGCTCATGGATGACCTGACGGCGCTTGTCGCTCGTGCGTGCGCCGAGATCGCGGCCACATCACCTGACACGGTGGGCCGGCGTCTGAAGCCCGACCAGTCGCCGGTGACCGCGGCCGATGAGGTATCCGAAGCGATGATCCTGCAAGGTCTCGCCCGGATTCTGCCGAAGATACCAGTTGTGGCTGAAGAGTCGGCCGATGCAGCGGCGTCTGCCAACCTCAAGGACAGCTTCGTCATCGTCGATCCTCTGGACGGAACGCGCGAGTTCCTTGCCGGCCGTGATGAATTCACCGTCAATCTCGCCATTGTCTCGCGCGGCTTACCGGTTGCTGGCATTATCGCTGCACCCAAACAGCGGCAACTCTGGCGCGGCGTCATCGGCCATGGAGCGGAGCGTCTTCGCCTATCGGGCAGCGGCGCCGGTCGCGCGGAAGCAATCAGCACGCGGTCCTGGCCAGTTGCTCCCGTTGCAGAGGTGAGCCGCTCCCATATGGATGCCGCCACCGACAAATTCCTCAGCGCGCTCGGCCCAATTACGCGCGTGCCCTGCGGCTCGGCCATCAAATTCTGTCACATTGCAGAAGGGAGCGCCGACCTCTACCCGCGCCTCGCCACGACCTGCGAGTGGGATGTGGCAGCCGGCCATGCATTGGTTGTCGCCGCTGGCGGACTTGTGACAACCCCGCTTGGCATCCCTTTGACCTACGGGCGCGCTGCCGAGAATTTTCGTGTGCCAGCCTTTATCGCTTGGGCAGATCCCGGCAAGGCCGCTGCGCTCAAAATCCAATCCTGACCGTCATTCACCGAGAGCGCGGGAAACGTCCGGCCATTTGCGCTCGGCCGTAGCAATGATCCGGCCGGGATCGGCGAGGAAAGCCAGACGAGTTTTCTCGCTATAGAAAAAGTAGAGCCTCTGACCGACGACGGCCCAGAACAGCGGGTGGCCGCGGACCGAACGGTCACGGCCGATCGCCACAGGATCATAGCCGCCGAACCGCGGCGCGTAGATTTCTGGATGTTGTTCAAAGGCCCCGCGATTGCCCTCGTTGCTGAACCGCCAGACTGCCCCATCCTTGTTCAATTCAAATTCCGGCCGCCCGAACAGCGCCTTGCCATCCGTGAAATAGGACACCGGATCGAAGCCACTGATAGCGAGGCCGGTGTCAGGATTGACCGTTAACTGGCCGTCGGTCGCCGCGTTTATCGCCCGGGGTGCAAAAATACCCGGTCCGAGGGCGATAGAAAGCACCAAGCCAATCAAGAATGGCCGCTTCCGTTGCTGCCGCGCTGCAGTCATAGTTATCAGTGACGGTTGGGTGATTCGGGAACAACCTTTCGCCGCCACATTATTACCGCGATCAAAATGAGCATCCGGTTAAACAGGGCCGTCGAGCCCAAGCATCCGAGGAGCGTTTGATGCGTGCAAATTTGCGCCTCGCCATCCTGGCGCTTTGCCTTGCCACTCTTGCTCCTCAACTCGCCGCTGCGCAAAACCAGCCGCCCCCGGCTCAACGGCAAAGCGGCACGTTCACGCCCGGGGAGATCGTTGGCGAAGGCCACAAGTTCTTCGGAACGGTATCGCGCGGTCTTGCCCAGGTCGTGGAAGCGGCCTTCAGCCGCTGGGGCCAACCCAATGGTTACATTCTCGGCCAGGAAGGCAGCGGCGCCTTCATCGTCGGCCTGCGCTACGGCGATGGCAAGCTTTACACCAAGAATGCAGGCGACCGCCGTGTGTTCTGGGAAGGCCCGTCGGTCGGCTTCGACTACGGCGGCGAAGGCGCGCGCACGATGATGCTCGTCTATAACCTGCCTGCCACCGGAGCGATCTATCAGCGTTTCGCCGGCATCGACGGCTCCGCCTATTTCATTGGTGGTTTTGGCATGACCGCGCTCGCCTCAGGCAATATCATCGTCGTGCCGATCAGGTCCGGCGTCGGGCTGCGCCTTGGTGCCAACATCGGTTATCTCAAGTTTACGCCGCAGGCGACGTGGAATCCCTTCTGACTCCGCCACATTTACTAATTTCGCTGCGGCACACGCCGAAAACCGCGACGTGGCGTTCGCTTTAGGCTAATGTTGAAAACAGCCGGAAGTCCGGTCCCGGTTGCAATGCGTGCGCGTGAGTTGGAGGCGTAAGTTCCATGATTGAACCGATCATGTATTTCGGGATCGGATTTCTCGTTGCGGCGCTCATTGGGCTCGTTGTCGTTCCACTCGTGCATAACCGCGCGGTACGGCTGACGATGCGGCGGCTTGAAGCCGCAACGCCATTGTCCATGGCTGAGATTCAAGCCGACAAGGATCAGCTCCGCGCAGAGTTCGCAATGTCGACGCGCCGTCTCGAGATGAGCGTCGAGCAGCTCAAGGCAAAGAGCACAAGCCAGCTTGCCGAGCTCGGCAAAAAAGGCGACGCGATCAATCGTCTCAAGGTTGAACTTGGAGAGAAGACCGCCGCGATTTTTGCGCTGGAGGCGCGCGACAAAGCACTACGCGATCAATTGCGGGCCACGGAGGAGGAATTCGCGGTCAAGACCACAACCATGCATGAAGCTCAGCGGGCGCTTTCTGACAAGGAAGCAGATCTCGCCAAGTTGATGGGCGACCTTGACGAGCGGTCGACGCTTGCCGACTCGCAGAAAGTTGAAATCGTCGCTCTCAGGACGCAGGTCGAGGCTCTGAAAGAACGTCTTGAGGGGGCCAGTAACGAATTGCGGGCGGTCGAGGATCGCCGTGATGCCGAGCGGGTAGAGCTCAAGGCGGCCACCCAGGAATTGCAGGATGAACGCGGTAGGGTTGAAAACCTTGGGCGGCGCGTCGCCGAACTCGAGCAGCACCTCGCCGCGCAGAGCAAGGAAGCCGAAATCCTCGGGCGGCGCGCCCAGGACCTTGAAACACGCCTTGGCGAACAGTCACGTCTGCTCAATCAGAGCGAATTCGAGCTCAAGCACGTACGACAGGAGATGGATGCGGCTCGCCAGCTCGAAAGCGAACTTCGCACCACGATCATCGAGCTGGAGGGCCGCGCCAATTCGGCCTCGCAAAATCTGAGGACCGAAAATACGCAGCTTCAGGCGACGATTGCGCACATTAAAGAAGAGCGGGACCGCTTCGCTCGCGAAATCGCCACGATGAAGCGCGAAACGGAGGAGGCTTGGGCATCGGAGCGAGTGGAGAACGCCTTGCTGCGCGAGCGGATCAATGATGTTGCCGCCGAGGTTGCTCGTCTCGCCTCGGCGCTTGAAGGCCCGAACTCACCGATTGAATCCCTGCTGGCAGCCGAAACATCGCATGAGCAGATCACCAGTCTTCCCATGAGCGGCGAACAGCCCGATCTTGCCGCCTCGCCGAACAACGGCAACCTTGCCGACCGCATTCGTGCACTGCAGACCCACGCTTCCCGACTGGCCCAGGCAACCGATGACAAGACCCGCAACTGACGCCGTGGCGGGCCTCGCTTGACACTGCTTGGAGCCACTCCTTATATCGCGCGTCCGCGATGGCCGGGCGCTTAGCTCAGCGGGAGAGCGTTCCCTTCACACGGGAGAGGTCGTAGGTTCAATCCCTACAGCGCCCACCATTTAGTGCACGCTGGTCCGGTTTCCGCATATCTGACACAAACCCGCGACACCAAGGGACTACCGTCCGGCATTGTTCGGACGGCGGGGTTCATGTCATCCTCCATTTGATAGTGTCACGCGGTCTAGGGGAGCGAACGCAATATGAGTGCTTTTCTTCGGCGTCAGCTTACGGACTACGTTGAATACCATCGCGATCCCACGAATTGCGCCCTGCACGTGGTCGGCATCGTGACCTTGTTTCTAGGCGCGATTCTTCCACTCAGTCTGTGGCCTATCACGGTGTTCGGCCTTCAGGTCAATCTGGGAGTTATCCTGGCCCTCCCGGTGCTGATTTATTGGATCCTGCTTGACATTCCGATCGGGCTGGCGATCGCCGGCGCGGCAGCGCTCCTGCTTTTTGCTGGCGCGACAATCGCAAGCCATGCAAGCGGCACGATTGTCTGGACGATTTCAATTGTGTTGATCTTGTTTGGCATAACGATGCAGATTGTCGGGCATCAAGTGTTCGAGCGCCGTGCGCCGGCGCTGATAGACAATCCCCCTCACCTTCTTCTAGGTCCAGTGTTCGTGATGGCAAAATTATTCATCTCGTTCGGGTTTAGGGACGATCTCGCCGAGATAATTCAAAAAGGCTCGGTTTATCCGCAGCAAAGCCAGGGCGGCGTGCAGCAAGATCGATGACCTGCGTTCTTGTCACGGGCGGTAGCGGTTTCATTGGCCAGCACTTGGTGGCAACGCTCGTCGCGAGCGGCCGACAAACGCGCGTTCTCGATCTACGCCCTCCGGGCCGTGCCGTGACAAATGCGCAGTACGTCAAAGGTTCGGTACTCGACCGTGAATTGGTGGACCAGGCGCTCGATGGGGTCGACGAGGTGTACCACCTCGCCGGCCTGCCTGGCATGTGGGTGGCGCACAAAGACGACTTTCATGCCGTCAATTGCCGCGGCACCGAGGTCGTTATTTCAGCTGCACGCGAGCGTGGCGTTACGCGGTTCCTCCATTGCTCAACTGAATCCATCCTGTTTCGTTCGTCGCCCGCAGGGGGCGATGTGGAAGACACCTTGCTGACCGCCGACGATATGCCGGGCCCGTACACACGCTCGAAATTGCTCGCCGAGAGACTGGCGATGGAAGCCGCCGCGTCTGGTTTTCCGGTGGTCATCGGCAGCCCAACAATGCCGATCGGACCTCACGACCATAACCTTACACCGCCGACGGCGATGCTCCGGCATTTTCTCGGCAAGCGCTTTCAGTTTTATCTCGATTTCGTCCTGAACCTCGTCGACGTGCGCGACGTTGCGGCGGGCCTGATCCTGGTCATGGAACGCGGAAAGGTCGGCAGTCGCTACATTCTCGGCGGCGAAAGCATTCCACTCAAAAAGCTTCTCGAATATGTCGCCGCAATCAGCGGCCGCGAAAGCCTGCGCATCCCCGTCCCAGGGAGGCTCGCCGAGGTGACTGCTGCTATACTGGAATTCATGGCCGATCACGTAACGCGCACGCCCCCTTCCGCCACGGCAGAGGCAGTCCGGATTGCATTGCGATCCACGGCCCTCTCGACGGAAAGAGCGCAGCGGGAGCTCGGCTACGCGCCGCGGCCCATTGAATCCGCCCTACGGGAAACCATAACCTATTTGGCCGACACACATGCTGCTTAGTCTCCACCAAATTTTGGCATCGCTCTGGAGCGGGTGGCTTGCCACTTGGCCCACCCAGCTGATTGCTATCATCTGGATTGGTTGGCTTATCAGTTGGACGCTGGGATCATTCTGGGCGGCTCGAACGGTCAAGCGGCCAGTGACCTGGCGTGCACGGGCTCACCGGCTTCCCATCATTATTGGAGGATTACTACTCACCCCGTGGACTGCGAATATCCTGGGGGAACGCCCGCTCTGGAACGCCGGCAATGGCGTTACATACGCACTTGCAATTGTCGTCCTGGCGGGAGTCCTGTTCACGTGGTGGGCGCGAATTCATCTCGGACGTTTTTGGTCGAACGAGATTACGCGGAAAGAAGGTCATCGGGTTGTCGACACGGGCCCATACGGGCTTGTACGCCATCCGATCTACACCGGCCTCATCGCCGGCATACTGGCGACGGGCCTGGCCGTCGGAACGGCTACCGCCATTCTCGGTGCGGCACTGATTTCCTTTGGCTTGTCCGTGAAAGCGCGCGAGGAAGAAAACTTTCTTACCGCAGAGCTCGACCCGAGCGCATACGAGTCCTACCGCGGCCGGGTTCCGATGCTTATACCCTTCCTCCCTCACCGCTAGCTGCGGCATGGGCTTCAGGTCAGCAATCTAAAGCGAGGAGAGGATCGCGCTTATGACTTTCTGCTGTATGATTTCGTTCTTGTCGATCGTTACGTGACCCACGCCGCCAGGTAAGTTCTCGACGTCGACATTCGACAGTTGCCCCTGCAAGTTTTTGCCCCGAGCGACGCGTGTGCCCGCGCCATTGCCGATATAGAAATTGATATAGCGACCCACCTTGCCCGAGAGTGTCGTCTGAAACACGGAATCCAGGCCGATGGCCAACTTGACCGGGGCGCCGAGCCTGGTCAGGCGATCGACCATATCCGGCAGAACCGTCGCGCCAGAAGAATGTCCGACCAGAATGATCGTGCGCACTTTTCCGCTTCTGTATGCAGCCGCGGCGTCATCCGCGACCGACGACCAGAAGAGATAGTTCGTAACGGTTGTCGGAATACCTCGCTGCTCCAACCTGGCTGCGATCTGGTCCATTCCCAAGGAAAAAACGTTGAGCACGCCCCTCATCAGGTAAACGTGAGCCGTCGATTTGGACGTCGATGGTCCCTGCGCGAGAGCGCCGCTTGGGGTGGCCAGCAACAGGAATACAACCGCCAGCGCAAACAGCGGACGCAGCCATTGCCGATGCACAAACATGTCGGCAAATCGAAAGCACCCACCATTCGGCCTCATATTATTCCCCCTCTTCAATGCTTTATTCCCCCTCTTCAATGCTGTGCGGCCAATGCTTCGCGGCCAAGCCAATTTTAGCCGCATCAGCATGGATTCCAAGCATATTACAAGGGTACTTCAGCGCGTTAAAATCTGCTTACTCAACTGACATGGATTACCCCGCGTAAAGTGCCGATCGAGCAACACCTCCTCGTCTATTAGAATACGTCCAACTGGCCCGGAGTGTTGCCATGAGCAATATGCAGATTTCCACCGGCACAATGATGCGGATCAGCGAAGCGGCGCGCGACAATATTGCGGCCGGCATCTGGTTCGCCGTGCTCGCCGGCGCGCTATTTCTGACTGCCCAGGGTCAGTCTATTTTGACGACGGCGGGACTCATGCTCGAGTTGACCGCGGCCTATTCGACCTTCGTATTGTGCGGGAAGGCGGCTCGAAGCCCCTTCGTTCACGCAGCACCTTATGCATTCGCGCTTGCGGGTGCAGTCTTCCTCTGTCTCGCTCCGGATTTCCAGAATGCTATCCAGGCCAGCCTGGTTTTTCTGGGGGTTACGGCATTGATGCACGTATCCGTCGTCTACAACGCGCCAAAAAACTCGGCCGAGACGGAAGACCCGGCCTACGCCAGCGCGACCTGAAGTGTCTCACCTTGAAATCCCCTGAAAGAACAGCGCAGCCTCTAGTTGCGGCGCGCCGGCGGATCTCGCGTCATGTTCTTGGCAGCAAGTTCGTCGAGGTAGTCCTGCCAGTGCGACGTATAATTGCGCCCAAGGTCGTGCAGGTAGTCCCAGCCGAAAATGCCAGTCGAATGCAGGTCGTCGAAGACCAATCGTACGGCGTAATTACCGACCGGCAAAACCTCAAGAATCTCGACGTTCCGCTTACCGGGAACGGTCTTTCGCTCTTCTTCTGAATGGCCTTGCACCTCTGCGCTCGGGCTCTTTATCCGCAGGTATTCAGCCGGCAATTCGAAGCGTTCTCCGCTGTCAAAGGTAACGGTCAAGGCCTTGCGGTCTTTACGCAACCGCAATTCAGTCGGCCATACTTGCGCATCGGTCATCAGTTTACGAACCGTACACTGCCTGCCGCGCTGAGGTCGTAGCCGCCAAGTTCGCGTCCACGCGTGGCAAAGTCCGGCGAATGAAAAAATTTTAACAGCGACTGCAACGGAGGTCGAAAATAGTCACGCTGGCGCATCACCACGTCGAAGGGCTCCCAAACAATCGGGACGAAATCGAGCCCGGTCGCGTTTGCGACACCACGCGTGGCAATTCCGATATCAGCACGGTTGGCGCGAATTGCCTGCGCGATGTCAGGACCGGTCGGGCAGACAGGCGCAACGGAGGCAAGCTGGTCCAGCGCAATGTCGGCGCGGTGCAACAATGCCAGGAGCAACAGCTGTGCACCGGCGCCCTTCGGCCGCATGGCGATGCGTGCGCGTTTCTTGCGGATATCCTCGATCGAGCCGAGCCTGAGCGGGTTCCCCGCCGCGACCAGGAATCCCTGTTCGCGACGGCAAAACGCAATCATCACGGCATCTTGCAGGTCATTGCGACTTCGCAGGGCATCGATGTTGGCATCGGCATCGAGATCGTCCAGCCCGTGGAAATGAATCGTGGCGGCAATCGTTTCGCCGGCGGCGAAACGGGAAAAACCCGCCTCGCTGCCGAGCGCCAGCGTCGCCAGGCCTGAGCCGCTTTCGCGCAAGACCCACTCGAAGAGCGGGTCATGGCTGCCACTGACGATGGGTGCCGGGTCGGGCCGCACCGTACCCGCAGGTCGTGAGATGCTGGAGACGAGCCAGTGGTCGAGTTCGGCCTTCGGAAACAACCAGCGGCCGGTGACCTTCGTGCAGGGCACGGTCCCCTCCGCCACCATTTCGTAGATTTTGCGCTCCTTGAGCCGGAGATAGGCGGCAGCCTCGGCCGTGGTGAAAAGTTGCATGACTCCAACCTGCACCGATATGCAGCTATTTTAGGATGCCCAAAAGTACAAAAATAACAAGGGCGTGCGCAAAGAGGCCGCGCCTGCAGACTCCTGATTAATGAAATCTTTCCCGACTGGCCGCCGACTGGGCAATCAATTTAGGGGTTTAGCCAATTTTACCGATTATTTGAATGCAATTCACGGGAGATGTAGCTGTGGTTGAACGCCGTAAATCCGGGCGCTCGCGCGTGTTGAAGAGCGCAAAACTTGTTCTGGGTCGCTCCGCTATCATCGATTGTGTCGTGCGCAATCTGACCAACAAAGGCGCGCGCCTCCAGATCGCGAATACGGTCGACCTGCCGAAAGACTTCGAGATGACATTCGATGGCGGTTACTCCATTCGGCCGTGCCGGCTCGTCTGGCGGACGGTAACTGAGACGGGCGTGGAATTCGTCTAGACGTGGCGCTCCCTAGGGGACTCGAACCCCTGTTTTCGCCGTGAGAGGGCGACGTCCTGGGCCGCTAGACGAAGGGAGCTAGGACCCTCGAAATAGCCTCGATCCGGGAAGTCCGCAAGCGTTGAACCGGTTCTTGCAGCCGGCGATGTGCCGTTCCACCCTGCACCATCTGCAGGGGTTTCGCATGCTCGACAGGATAGCCGACCTGGTGAACGGCGATGCCAGACTTGTCCACCGCGGCCGTTTCGTCGACACGACCTTTATGATCGTGATCGATGACACGTACACTCTGCTGCGTGTGCAGGAAGGCCGCGTGACTAGTGTAGTGTCGGGTCCTTTCATCACGCCCAACTACAGTTTTTGCCTGCGGGCCACGCAGAGCGTCTGGGAGCAATTCTGGCAGCCGCTGCCCCCGCGCGGCTACACCGATATTTTCGCTCTGGTGAAACAGAAGCTGATGCAGGTCGAAGGCGACCTGCATCCATTCATGGCCAACTTGCTCTATTTCAAGGACGTTATCGCCGCCCCACGCCGGGAGGGCAAACGATGAGCCCACAGTACGAAGCAATTGCCGGCCGCTATCTGCGCTGCAACCTGCTGGGAGAAGCGCACCGCCTGTATATCGAGGAAGCCGGACAGGGCATTCCTCTGCTTTGCATGCACACGGCAGGGGCCGACACCCGCCAGTATCGCGGCTTGCTCAACGACAGCCGCATCACAAAAAACTTCCGTGTAATCACCTTCGACATGCCCTGGCACGGCAAGACCTCACCACCGCCCGGCTGGCAGGACCGCGAATATCAACTGACCGCGCCTGACTATGTGCGTCTGATCCTTGACGTCATTAACGCACTCGAGCTTGAGAGGCCCATTGTCATGGGCTGCTCGATCCGTGGTCGCATTGTGCTGCATCTCGCGCATCAGCACCCAGACCGGTTTCGCGCGCTGATAGGGCTCGAGTCGGCGCCCTACGCAGAGCCTTACTATGATCTATCCTGGCTCAACCGGCCCGACGTGCACGGCGGAATGGTGTGCGCCGGCGTGATCTCCGGCCTGATCGCGCCAACGGTGGCCGCAACCGAACGCTGGGAAACACTATGGCACTATATGCAGAGCGGCCCTGGGGTGTTCAAAGGCGACCTTTATTTCTACACAACTCCCGATGGCGACATCCGCGACAAGCTCGATCAGATTGATGTCAAGCGCTGCCCGCTGTTCCTCCTGACAGGCGAATATGACTATTCCTGCACAGCCGAGGCAGCACTCGACATCG
>Ga0310811_10003635_pt1 | contig 19427 bp, 22 predicted proteins | sample YCmetagenome_FD_207642 | JGI IMG/M metagenome (GOLD analysis project Ga0310811, IMG submission 207642) | Soil microbial communities from experimental microcosm in Duke University, North Carolina, United States - YC | ecosystem: Engineered > Artificial ecosystem > Soil microcosm > Unclassified ...
ACTGCAATAGGCCGGTAAGCGAGATCATAGAGTTGCTCAACGATCGTCTTTCTGACCGCGTCGTCGTCCTCCACGACAAGCACGACGTCTTCATTTTGCAGCGGTAGGCTGGCGGCGTGTTGCATTGAAGCTTGCTCGGGAGATGGCATCTCTTTGCTGCGCGGCAGATACAGAGTGACAGTCGTGCCTTTGCCGGCTTCGCTGATGATTGAAATGTCGCCCCCAGACTGCTGGATGAACCCGTGAATTTGGCTGAGGCCCAGCCCTGTGCCTTTGCCCAGGCCTTTGGTCGTGAAAAAGGGCTCGAAAACTTTGCCGAGGACCTCCTCGCTCATACCGCTGCCAGAATCGGAAACGGCAATTGCCACGTAATCTCCAAACAGCGGCCGGGTGGCTTGCCTTTCGGCGAAGGTGACGTTTCGTGCCTTGATGGTCAGCCGGCCGCCGCCAGCCATGGCATCGCGCGCATTGACGACCAGATTGAGAAGTGCCGATTCGAGCTGAGTCAAATCCGCAAACACCGGCCACACGTCATCCTCGCAGGCTATTTCGATCTGCACCGCCTCGGTGATGATACGACCTATCCATGTTTCGCCGTCTGCCAGCACGCGCCGCACGTCTACCGCTACCGGCCGCAGGGTCTGACCACGCGAGAAGGCCAACAACTGGCGGATCAAGGCAGCGCCTCGCTCGGTGGCTTGTTCGCACGCCTCCAGCAGGCGCCGCAATCTTGGTGCGGCTTGTTGTTTTTTTGCCAAGCTCAGGCTTCCGGAAATTATCATCAGAAGATTGTTGAAATCGTGGGCGATGCCGCTGGTAATGCGACCAAGAGCATCCAACTTCTGCGATTGCAGCAACGAGGTCTCGGCTTTTTGCCGCCGCTGGATTTCTTCGTTCAGCGACTGGGCCACGTCCTTGAGCTGTTGAATGGCCAAGCCTTCGCGTTGCGCGCGCCTTAACGCGAAAAGAGTCAACAACAAGAGCGCGGCGGTAATGACGATGCCAACGCCGGCTGGAACAGCCAAATCTCGAGTCCATTCTCGGATAATTGCGCCGCGCGCGATCGAAAACGTGATGTAAGCCGGGAAATTGCCTATCTTGGCGCTGGCATAAAGACGACTTTTGTTGTCGACGGGAGATGACGTGTAGCGGATCTGATGGGCAGCCGCCGAATCTCGCCGCAGGTCGGTCAAATCCAATTTTTGCCCGACGGTGAATTCAGGGTAGCGAGCGAGTATGTCGCCGTCGCTGCGCAACAGAACAACCGAGAAATCGTCTTGAACATCGCCCACCGTGGCATAGAATTTTTGAAAGTAATCCACAAACGCCGAGCTACCGACAATGCCGTTGAAACGGCCGTCGCCACTGCTCCTGCGAATGCTAAAATTGAAGATTGGGACCTTGCTGATTTTGCCGATATAGGAGCCACCCAGGAATAGTCCGGCGTCACTTTCTTTTTGAGCCAAAAAATAATCTCGGTCGGAAAAATTGGTCGGCGGGGACGGAAATGCCCGCGTGTTAAGGACGTCAGAACCATCGGCCCCAAGCACAAAGACCGATCCGATTTGAGGGCCGGTCAGCTGTGTCGCCTTCATCTGGCTCCAGAGATCGTGAGAATTGCGGATAATGTCGTCCGGCATTCCGACAAGGAGCCGGTCGGTATGGTAAAGCGCGAGCTGGATAGTTTCGAAGACCCGCTGCGTGTGCTCTTGCAGCATTGCCACCAGATGCAATGCCTTCGCTTCGGCGGCGCGATGAGCGGAATCGTAGGTGATATAGGCGTAAGCAGAAAAGACAATGGCGGGGGCGACGACGGAGGCGACGCAGAGAACCTTGAGGCTGCGCAACCGAGCGGGGCTGACAGCCGCCAGAACCTCTGGGCCAACTAACTTCACAACGCAGCCATACCAATTGATGGAATTTTCAAGCCTAGTGCAGGGAAAGGAGTGAACACAATCAAAATGTGCTAGCCGCTTTATGCGGCAAATACGTGCAATGGGCTAAATGAGCCATCTGAGCGGGCAGAAAGCGCGCCATATGGCCAATAAAACGAACTGTAGAAAAGACACCCGGCTCAGAAAAACGCACTTTGAGTGCCAGGCCAGACAAAGAAGAGTTCCTCGAAGTCGTTGATCTTCGCAGCTGGCGTTGGCGCGAAAGAAATAGTGATGTCCCGTTTAAGCAGACATGTGCAGCGGCTAAGGGTCTTTCCATGTCACGTCTCGCGCAATTTGCGTGCCGATAGAGCTGCGGGCCGATTGATGCTGGCCATTAGCCACGCAACGAGTTTCGGATAGGCCGTGAGATCAAGGTTGAGGTGAGTCAGCACGTAGAGAACGCACGCGACCATAAAATCGGCCATGCCCCATTGGTCGCCTGCGAAGAAGGGATTACGCGCGAGTTCCTGCTCAAGGATTACAAGAGACTGTCGCAGTTCTTTTTCTGCCTCGTCTGCTACGGCAGCGTTTCGCTGCTCGGGCGGATAAAATACTCGATTGCGAAATAGCGCAATAAGTGGTGGCTCAACGTGATTCGAAACAAAAAATGCCCATTGCAACATCCGCCCTCGTCCTTGCGGTGAAGATGGGCAGAGCCAACCCTTGTACTTTTCGGCAAGGTACAAATTGATTGCTGCCGATTCCCACATCACGAATCCATCGTCATCAATTGCCGGCAAGCGACCGTTCGGGTTCAACACAAGAAACCAAGGTTCCTTGCATTGCGCGTCCGGGACGCCGAATGTCACAGGTATGTGCTGGTAAGGAAGATTCATCTCATTAGCGAGCCAAATCACACGGAAGGCACGCGAATGAGCTGCTCCATAAATCTTGAGCACAGTGTCCCTCGCAGGTCTGCTCCAGAAGAAGCCAGATTAAGCGGTGCTCGTTTTGGGAGATAGGAGAAAAATACCCGACCAGGTCCGCTTTGGGTCCTATGCCGACATATGCGGTGCACCAACGCATGTCCGCTTTACTCCAATAGCGACTGCAAAAGCGGACATGGGGCGGAAGCTTATGGCCGCGAAATACCAGCCCCGTAAACCGACCGGCGGCTATCAAATACCGAACGGCTCAGCCGTTGCCGCAGCATATGATCAAAATGCTCACGGTCGGAGCATTTGGATCTTCGCCCCTAGGCCATGAACCTATATTCACGTGCTAATGCGCTATCGAGGTGCAAACGTATGCGCGGACATCTGACAGCGTTCGACGACGGCCCGTTTGGCTGCAGCAACTCCTTCGCGCAATTCATTAAGTGCCTTAGCCAGTGAATTCTGTGTTTTGGTATCGAGATGCTTGATACGCTCGTTAACAGCGAGTTCCGCCTTAAGAAATGGCTCAAAAGCTAATAACTGTGCGAGCGCGTGCTCTCCGAGTTGGGTGCGACGACGCCCGATACTTTCCCGCTTCAGCTCTGGATCCTGCTCAGCGCGATCGCACTTCTCGTCGAGGACGTGGAGCGTATCCCGCAGCGCTTCAACGCACTCGCGCATCGGGTCAAACGCACTTTCTGGAGGCCAACGCAACATTGTTGGCACAATACGCGCGGCAATCTCGATATCGGTCATTCGTCTTGCCATGACAGTGTTCCTTTCATCAGGGTCCTTTCGCAGCGGGTGCTTCGGATTCTGGAACAGTTATCCAGCGGATGACGGGGCGCTCATGTGCTGGCGATAGCCAGGTGATAGGTCCGCCGCCGTAGCCATAGACGCCCATGCGGATCTTTTGCTTGTCAGCGTTTTGAGCGGCCGCCAAAGCCCCCGCCACGGCGTTAGCGACGTCGTCGTAGGCAGCGGGGGCGTGATCGATGGAGTCTTTGCCACTGCGTCCGGTTTTGCGTTCCAGCCCAACAAGCTGCGCAAGCAGTCGGGCGTGGTCCAACAGCGTGACGCGCCGCGAATTGAGCAATGGCAACAGGTCGCGATACAGGTCTGACTTCGGCTTTTTGCAGCGTTCGTAGATGATGCCGCACTTCCGAAACTGCTCGGGGGGCCAATCGCCGCCGTAGTGGTCGCCGGTTACGCGGCTCACGTTGTAGGCGCGCAGCGTCGCAGCAAATTCCGCCACCACGGCTTCCGGGCTGAAGGGCGGACGGACTTCGCGCACGGCATCGACAAACAGGCTGCCGGCGTCGCGATGGGCGATGGCGAGCGTAAAGGAGTCACGGGAGCCGCCACTCGGGTCTACAAAGCCGAAGTAACGCCGCTCGCGTAGCGGCGCACGCTCAAGCATGCCGACTTCGACGCAGGCATCGACTGCCTCCCGCGAGACGAAGCCCTCGATGTCGGAACGAAACTCTGCGCCGTACTCGGCAGCCGCGCGCGCCGGATCCTTCGCCATTGCTTCCCGGATCACGGCCTCCGGTATCTTGGGGTTCATCAGGCGGGTGTCGGCTTGCCACACGAGCACGTTGTCCGTGGGAGCGCCGAAGTGCTTGGCATAGGCTTCCCACAACGCACCGCGCCGCGCGTACGGCGAAGAGGCCCCGATCAGCAGCGCGTTAGGGAACTGCGCCATGCCGGGACGCACGGCGTTGATGATTTCGTAGTCCGGCTCGGTAGACGTCTCCGTCTTCCAGTACGCCAGTTCGTCTAATAGGCAGGCGACGATGGCGTAGCCGCGCGTTGAGCGAAAGCTAGCGGTGTGAATTTCGATGCGGATATTGTTCTCGAGTTCGAAGGCTTGCGCGGTTTCACGCTCAACGACCTTGCTGAGCAGCGGCACATTACGCAAGAAGCCTTGAATGAATTGAAAGATGGCGCGGGCTTGCCGTCGGTCGGTGGCGATGATCATCACCGTGCCGCGTTCGCCTCGGCTCAGGTGTAAGCGGTGGTCTACGAAGCAACTTATGTACACGGCGATCAAGGCGAGGATAAAGCTTTTGCCGCCGCGCCTACCGACGACGATCCACGCTTCCCGCGCGGGGTTACGCGGCGGCATACGCCGGCCCGTGCACTGGCGATACAAAGCCCACTGCTCGTGCGTCATAGGGAGCGCGAACAATGCGGCTAGGAACGCGAACCAGGCCTGCCACGTGTGGCTGGGATAGAACCAAGGCCCGAACAGGTGGCGGTCCTTCGCTACGTCGAGGATGCTGCCGCGTACATCTAACCTCATGCGCTCACCTCGGCTAACGCGCGGGCGATAGCGCGTTGAACGAGGGCGTCGGTAGGGAAGCCGCTGGGCTGCGCTAATGCGAGAACACGACTGACGTGCAGCGTGAACGCGAAGCGGTGATTAGGGGCTAGTCCCTGTGCGACGGCTGCTATGGCGCGGCGCTGCTCAGCGGTGAGCGTGAAGCGTGCACTGTTACTCCGCCGCCTCAGCATCACCATCGTCAGGCTCCGAGTACTTGGCGTCTAGGTATTCTTTGAGCGTGGGGGTCACGTCCTTCTGGCGACGTTGCAGGCCGAGCGATTCCAGCACGCGCCGGAGCGATGACGTGACGCGCTGATAGAGATGCAGCGTGCGCTCGCTGGCTTGGCCGCCATTGCCCGCCCAAAAGCGTTCAATCAATTCAAGTTGCAGTTCTAGGTTGGCGGCTCGGCGGCAAAGCGACTGTTCGGCGGTTGAGCAGTGCTCAATGCCGCCGAGGTCGGCCACGTGGTCTTGAAATAAATCCTTCAGCCTGCGGTGCCATGCCGTGGTTTCTACGGGGCCACCTCCCCCCTTGATGAACAGCGTCCGCCCATTCGTTACGCGGCTCCGTTGCGCCTTCAACTTAGCCGGTACGGCCCCGTTGGCGGGGCCAGAAACCGGTGAACGGGCGGCGGTAGCGTTGCGGGACATTTCGGCTTTCTTTTTAAGTCCGACGTAATGCCCAAATAACGAATGTCGGACCGAGCGCGGTCAGCATAGCCGGAAAGTGCCCGGTTGATAAGGATATATTCCTAGACGACGTACCGGCTTAAAACCGGTAGCGCGGGTTATTGAGGGAGTTCGGTAATGCCCACAACCGGTAGGTCGCCGCGAAAGATTTGATGAAAGTGAGCTAGTAAAATTTTGGGCGCTCTAAGGCCCAAAACCGGTGAGGCTTAGGCGAGGCTACTGACCAAGCCACCGACGCGCACCCCTGACCGCAGGGGCGAGCCTGTCGGGCTTTGATTGTTGACGCGGCCTGCGTTGGTCGTACCCAACTCCTCTCCGACACCACATCCGCCATTCCCCCAACCAATCCTTATGCGGAGTATTTTTCTGCTGATAGTGTTCGCTGAATGTCGCGAACTCCTGCTCGGCACGCGACGCATCCCAGCCAGCGATTGACTGCGCAGAGGCCAGCTCGGCCGGACCGCACGCCCAATTTGCTGGGAAGCGAGTAGCTCGGGGCCTTGATTGACTGGACCCCAGCCTGTCGGGGAGCCTCGGGTGTGTCGTGGGGGGTCCTCTCGGAGGTTACTCGAAGGTTCAATAGAAGGTTCGGGGGGTCCATCGACCCCCCTTTTACGGTCCCATCGACCCCCCTTTAGCGGTCCCATCGACCCCCCTTTCGCGTCGGAAAGGGGGGCCTGTACGCCCCCCTTTACTGCGGCGGAAACGTTCAGGTCACGGGCGAGCCGGTCCACAGAAGGCCAAGCGTCTTCGGTTTCATTATTCAGGTAGCTCGTCAGAACGAAGGCCACCGCCAGCGGTGCCCACTTGCGAATGCGCGGATCGGCGGCGACCCCTCGCAGCCAGTCTTCTTTACGCTTTGCGAAGCTAGCCGCCGCCAACCTTCCCCTCCTTAACCAGCCCTAACAGTTCCGGCATTTCGGCCGCCCATTCCTCCTGCAGTCGCTTGACCAGCTTGCGTTGTTCTTCGTCGCGACGTCGCTTGCGTTCCGCGTCACATTTGCGCTGGTAGGCAAGGCCCTCCTCCTTGTCTGCCAGCAACGCCGAAAGGTCACCCTCAAACACGTCGCGGTAGCGAGCAGCACGCCACCCCGCGCGTTCTATTTCCCTGAGCAGCTTACTGATGGAAAGGAATTCGGCGTTGCGACGGTGCGCTGCTGCTCCCCGCACGAGTGCAAAAACCGTGGGGCGCAATTCTTCAATGTGCTCGCAAAGCGTTTCGGTCAGCAACTCAGTATCAATGTTGCTAGCGACCGGCATAACTGTAAGGCGCACGGCTTCCGTGGCGACCTGTTCGCGGGTTGCCGGTTGGTCTATCGCACGCCAGCGAGCGCACAGGTTATCACGCATAGGCAGCGCTCGTCGTAGTGCCTCTAGGTCGGCGTCCTCTACCTTGAACGCGTGCACCGCACGCGACAGTGGCCCGAGAGCGTCGTCTAATTGCGCGCACTCGGCCCTCACTGGATGCGCCGTCGTGGGTGCTGGTAGTGCTGAGGACTTGACTAGGGATTTTTCTTTGGGCGGGTCGCCCCTGCCGCTATAGTTCATCGGTTAACTCCTGTGGGTTAGCTCCGCGTTGAGTTCGGGTCTCGTCGTTGAGTTGGCTCCTAGCGAGTTTCCTACGTACCCTTGCTACCTACAGTCTCCTATTGGCCATTGCCCGCGCTGAGGTTTACGAGGTCTTCCCTCAGCGCGGGTTATTCTTTTTAGTGTTCATGCGCTCGCCTCCGCGACTTCCTGCGGCTGCGCTTCCTTCGCCTTAGCCGCTTGCCACGCCTCAATGTCGCTCGCCCGCCACGCGGTGACGCCGGGGCCAAACTTAGTCGGCGGCGGCAGTAAACCTTTCTGCGCCCATTTCCAAATTGTCATTTCGTGCACGGTGAGCAGCTTTGCTAAGTCCCATACGCGGTAGATGCGGTTTTGGTCGTGGGTCTCTTGGTAATGACGCCGCCGCGCGCGCTTTTCTTTCTTCGTTCTCTTTTTACGTCTCATCTCACAGCGCTCCTTCCTGCTTACCGCTAATAATACCGGGGCGGGGACCCAAACACTCGACCTTTTCTGTAGTCTCAAGAGACGACAAATTTGGTTTTGTAATCTCAAGCACTGGAAATTCCCGGTGCAGCAAGTCGGGCGGTATCGGCTTTTTTCGCGCCATTTGTTTCAAGAAGAACGGAATGCCGGCAGCGCGACACTGGTCACGAATTAACCGCGCCCAATCCGGCTCCATGTCGCGGCAGGCGTCGTGTGGTCCCTGCTCACCCGCAACAACGACCCACGTTCGTTTGCCTAGTGCGAGAAAGTCAGGCGGCAAAGTCACCGGGTCAATCAGCGGCGCGACGGAAACAAAGATGAACCAATCGGCTGCCGCGAGTACGCGCATATCGGCCCAACGCCGGTCAAACTCTAGTTGGCGCTCGGCGCTGAAACCGAGCCAAAGTTTGTCCTTCCAGAGGCGTACCGTGCGCGGTGGCTGCGCGATGAAATATTCGGTCATGCGACGCGTGCGTTTCGTGACCAGCAAGCCAATGTGCTCGCTGGCGGCAAGCGTCACACAGACGTCGTCTATGGTTTCGGTGGGGCGGTCTTTATGAAAGAGGTCGCTCATATCACCGACGAAGATGAGCGAAGGCCGTCCGGGGCCTAGCTTCGGGTGTTTGGCCCCGGCCCAGCGTAACGGCCAAGTCCACAGGCGATGCCAAGGCGGGGCGACGGTGAGCGTGCCGTTGAATATACGCTTGGTCCTACGGCGCGTGGTCACGTCCTGATGTAGCCACCTGAACGTGTACGTGCCCGCACACTGCGCGGCGTAGCAATTCATACAGCCAGGCGAAACCGCCAAGCACCCGCCGACCGGGTTCCAGCTATTATCCCACCAAGCGTCGGTGCCCTGAGGCTTGCTCATACGGCCACCGCCGCCTCTGGCGCGCCCTCTTGCTCGGTGGCGCGGCGTTCAACTGCTTCTTTGCGCTCCGCTTCGTCCTGTTCCGCTGCTGCTATTCGCTCATCTAGTTTTTCAAGCGTGTCGGCAATGCTGAGCAGCGCGTTGCCGCCTGCTCTTAGTCGCGGCACCGACTTCGGGTCTACAAGTTCTACAAGTTCCTGTAGGGTGCGGAGACGGTCACTATTGGCGACGACGTAAAGCGGCTTCGTCTCCGCGCCCCTAGCATCGATGGCGGTTTGCAGAACGTTGCGGAGCCACTTGTCTAGCTCATCCCGTTCCCAACCGTCGCTTGCCTTTTGCGACCGCTTATACGCCTGCATAGTTTTGCGAGCCTCAGCTTTCGTCATTTGGGGCTTGTCCCGCAGGAGTTGGGTGCGGTCCGGGTGCGCTCCGAGTTCCTGAAGCACCGAATAAGAAATGGGCGCCAGCGCCCCGATTTCCTTCCACTGTCGGTAGACAGTTCGTCGCCGTTTCAAAGTACAAGACGCAATACCGATTTCCTTCGCAAATTGGCCGAGCTTGTCCTCGCCATATTGCGTCTTAACCTCATCGGCGAGTTGACCAAGGCGCATCTGGTCAGCGTCCTCGCGGCCCAGAATTTCCTTGGCCTCGCGAACTGCCTCATCGTAGTCGATTGTGGTTTTTAGCGTGGGTTCGCCGTCCGCCGCCTCTGTCGGCGGCTGTTTGCCGTTCGGCTTCGACTTGCCGTTGGGTTTTGCTTTCGTCGCCATTCCTCACTCCCTGTTGCTCGCGCTCGCGTCGGGGGTGGGATAAATAAAAAACCACCCCGAGCGCGTTTGCGCTTGAAAGGTGGTGCCTGCTGCCCCCTAGGGGCGTCGTGCAACACTAGTCGGCCCTTGTAAGGTCACCGGCCAATCTGGCTAACCAGTGAAAGCACTGGCTAATCACTGCGTATATATTGGAACGCGAAAAAAGTAAAATGAGGATTCTTATTTCGTCTTGCGTCGTAGCTTCACTACGTTCGCGGGCGGCGTCGGTGCGGGCGTGACGAGTGAACGCAATCGCTCGGCCCAGCGTACCAGCGCGTCGCGAATTTGCGGCTCGTATTTGTGCTGGTCGTAAATCCGTTGCAAACCTTTGCGCGCATGACCCAGAACCATCTCGCTTACGTGGTCGGGGACGTCTAGTGCCGACAGGTTCGTTCGCACGACGCGCCGCAAGTCGTGAAGAATGAACGGCGGCAGCGTCACCTCGTCCGGGTCTTCGCCACGCAACCTCGCCAGCGCCTTGAGGTAGCGCAGCATCATAGCGTCTAGGCGAGCCTTCGCTTTGCTCAGACCATGAATGGGTTTCGCACCGTTGGTAGTCGTGAACAGCAAGTCACCGCCAGTAAATCGCGGCACGGTAGCCAGTACGTCTAGGGCGGCATCCGAAAGCGGCACGCGGTGTTCAACGTCAGACTTGAACCGTTCGCGCGGCACGACCCAAAGCTTGGCCGCGTCAGATAGTCGGGACCAATTAACCGCCTGGGCGCTCTTTTGCTTCTGCGCGGCACGGATAGCCGCACGGACCTCGTGGTGTAATTCGGACCACCGCGCTCCTGACAGTTCGCTCACGCGCACACCGGTCAGTAGCAGCAAGTTGAAGAACGGTCCGTACGGATAGCCGAGCCGACTAGCCGCTCGCCAGAACGCACCCAACTCGGTGTCGTTCAGTGCCCGCTGCCGGGGGGCAATCTTCGCGCCCGACAACACCCAGCGTTGTTCAAGCGAGGCGCAAGGCGACACTTCAAGTAGGTCATTGAACACCGCCCACTTCATCAACGTGCGGCAATGACCGAAGACGTTGCGGGCCTGATAGGGCGCGTGGCGCTTCAGCTTGCCAATGAGTTCTCGTACGTCGCTCGGAGTAATCGCGCTGACCGGCTTCTCCGCCCACTCGCTGACCAGATACTTGCGGATTTCGCTTTCCGCCTTCTTGCCGCGCCGCTGCCCGGCCAAGTGCTCGCTGATGTACTTCTCGGCTACAGCGGCGAACGTCTTGGCGTTCTGTAGGGCTAGCGCCCGCCGTTGACGTTCGGCTTCCTGTAGGCGTTCGGCTTCAACGTCCTTGGGGTCCCGCCCCGCCTTGACCAGCCCGTAATATTCCGCCGCCTTCGTCCGGGCCCGAGCGACGGTCATCCCAGCCGCCCCCAGTTTGGTCGGGAAATACCCTAGCGTCCGTTTAGACTGCGATGTGCGACCCGGATAGCGCAGTTGCAGCCGCCAACTCTTCTTTCCCGAAGGCAGCACCCGGATACCCAAGCCGGTTTGTTTCGCATCCCAGATTGTATAGCTGCGTTCGCGCTTTTTGAGCTTAGAAATACCCTTATCCGTCAGTCGCTTAGCCACAGGCCGATCCACTTTTCTCGGGACCTTAAACGGGGCCTTACCTTAGCGGCTTTCCAGTGCTTACGCTACGATTATCGGATGCTAGCCAAATACGGGGGTTTTTCAGCTATTACGGGGGTTTAGGCTACCCGGTACTTACCCCCGGCTAGCGTAAAATGCCGCCTGTTAACCGGTTGGTCGCTGGTTCGAATCCGGCCCGGGGAGCCACTGCCGATCAAACACCCGATCGACACTTCCGAACGACGCAGCCTGAATGGACCGAGGGATTCGTGCGCGCTTCATTTCTGATCGGTGGTTTGATAATTGCGACCCTTTATCTCAGTCTCGAATCGGCGAGCGCTCGCCGCGCGCACGTAGGGGCTTGGTGTGCCCGGGTAAATACCGGGGCCAACCGTGTCCAAGAGAATTGCACGTTTGACTCGGTCGAAGCCTGTCGCCGCACGGTGGTCAGTGGCAATCGCGGCTTCTGCAGCCGGAATCCCGCATATAAGAAAAGACAGTCGTCCGGACGCTAGTGCAATGGCCGCGGGCGCAAGCACGACGGGTAACCGCAAATGGATGACTTAAAAGCGCGCCGGGAACGACCGAATTGGGGTCTTGCCCGACTGATGCGACCCCGAGAGCCGTTCCCGGCGGATCATTCTCAACTTGCCGCTACGTCAGGCCCGAACGGTTTGCACTGGCGATCCTTGCGGCACTTCTGACCCGGTGGCGTCATCCAAACCTCCGTGTCTCCGTTGTTACAAGTAATTCGCCCCGCCTTGCTCCCCGCCGATTGAACTCTACCAAAAGACGCCGTGCGAACATACAGGCGCAGCACGGAACTTCGACGATTTCCGACTCTTGTGACAACCGGATCACACAGTAGCCGGTTGCCGACGCCCTTTAATTGCGCCCGCGTAGCCAACCGTCGACGCTGAGCCGTCCGGCACCGCAAACAAATAAAAAGAGGAAGCCGCCCAGCATGGCCGTGTTCTTATAGAAGCTGGAGTCCTGGGTGCGACGCGCGGCTGCGTCCGCAAATTCCCAATACCGGTGGGAACTGAACGTCGCGACCAGCATGAAGACTACAAAACCAAGAACGACGTAGCGTGTCGCGAAGCCGAAGATCAGCGCAATGCCGCCGAAGAACTCGAACGGAACGGCGATATAAGCAAGGAACGATGGCAGCCCGCGCAGCGGAAACGAGTTGGCGACGGCTTCAATATTGAAGAGCTTGCCATAGCCGCTGCGCACGAAGATCCAGGCCAGAAAAATGCGTCCGATCAGGAGCCAGACATCGGCAGTGCTCGCGGCGAGGCCGTCGGCGCGTGACAGTGCAGAATGCAAACCATTTTCACGATGTGTTGTCATGACGTCTTGCTTCCATCCCGGATCAAGGACAGTAGTAACGTTGCTTCGCGCTCAGGAAGAGGTCAGTCGGCCGCAAAGATAAATTTTATCCGCCCACCGGCATCAGCAACGGCGACTGATACATGCGTTGCTGCTGCTGCGTCTCGCTGGTCCGCAGCGGAGGGTAAATGCGGTGCAGGTCGGCGGGATCGATCTGCATGTCTCCGTTGGCGTCCTGAGAAACTGGAATTTTCCCGGCTTCGATCGCGCGCAGGATGGCGTTTTTGTTGCGGCCGACGGCCGCGGCGGCTGTTGCGAGGTTGTACATGGCGTCCCGACTACCCGTTCCCAATGCCCATAGAGTGTCGCCATACCCGTTAACAAAAGGTGACCGTGCGTTGATCGCGGGGCCGGAAAGCTCGGCGGCAAATCCCAAAACCTTGGCGCGAAATAACAACCGGGTCCGACTTTTTCAGACCGGCGCGCAATGCGTCCAAAACCCGTCGGTCGATGTGCAGCCCAACAGTCCAATAATTGGGCCGGCCTTTTGCTGCGCATGCGCCGCGAATGGCCACGCCGCAGCCCCGCCTAACAGACCGATAAACGCGCGCCGCCTCATCGACTGCCCCGCAGCTCAGGATGCGACAGTCAAATCCTATCAGATGAGCAACGGGCGAAAAGGGGCGGTCCGGCGACTATGAGAAGTCGTACGATAGCGCACTACGAAAGCTAATAGCCCCGGCATCGCTGCCGGGGCCACGTTCGTTATTCAATGAAATCCTAGACTACCACCGATAGTTCACGCCGATCCGGCTAACCCACATCGAGTCCTGAAGATCGAACCGGCAATTGCACGGGCCATTGGGACTGAACACTGTGGTGTGCTTGTCCTGGAACAGAATGTAGAGGACTTCGGACTTCAGACTCCAATTTCGATTAAAGGCCCACTCGGAACCGAAACCGACCACTCCGCCCCAGCGTCCTGCACTTGAACTGAAACTTTCAACCGTTGGGCTGGCACTTGGATCTGTGATTGTCCAAGTGTGTTTGATGTTCGCATAGGCGAACCCGCCGGTCAGATAGATCAACACATTGTCGACGACCACGCCGCCGCGAGCACGCGCTGTACCAAACCAGCGCATGCGGTCTTCGAGAGTCAGCGCGGTGCCGGTGCCGCCAATATCAACCGGGGTATAACCCCTTGTGTCGCTGATCCCGGTCCAGTTGGCATCGAGCTCAACGCCAAAGACCGTGCAGGGTGTCAATTGCCAATTGTAGCCGATCTGCCCGCCGGCGGTTCCGCCGCCCTTATCGTTGTTGACACTGCCAAGAGCCCAGTCCGTGCCAAAATTGTCGACCCAGGCGTCGCGATCAACCCAGGTGGTGCGCAGGTTGGCCCAGCCTCCATTGACACCCGCATAAAAACCGCCGAACTGGGCGCAGGCAGGCCGCGGAGCGACGGCTGCCGGAGCTTTCGCCGGCAAGTCCGCGGCGGTCGCTGCGCCACCGACAAAAGTTACCATCGCAGTTACGCTGGCAAGAAAAAGCTTCCTCATCGCAACCCCCACTCGTTTTCCGATTGCAGCCAGCGAGGCTTCGCAGGCTAATTCAATACCGACGTAATATAGCTTTTATGCAGCCGATGGCTGTTGCAGGAAAAGCACACCAGGCCGACTTTCGGAGAAGGCCCCGTCCGATATTGCTTGAAGCAAGGCCGATCAGAAAGTTTCCGGCGGGGCACGAATGGCATCGGGACTGTGGTTTCTGTGGGTAATCTTCGCCGGCCGGCCAGCGACTACCGTAAAGGCTCGTGTCGCGGCTCGCGACACGACGTTGCAATTATGGCGGGCCTCAAAACGTCTGAGCACCGACATTCATGCGCTTCACCCTCGAAAGCTGATCTTTTCGAGGACGATATCCTTTACTCTCGACCAATAGGCGGCATGGACCGTTCTGAACGGCATGCGCGCAAGCAGCGTTTTGGGATCGGCCGGCAGAACCGGAGCAACGGCAACATTTTCTCCCGATGTCCAGGCGGCTTCCGAAATAACCGCGCTGCTGATGTTGTCGACGGGAATCTTGAAGCTCGCATCGGTCGCCTTCTGGAAAACAGTTTCAATCCCGTAGTCACGAAATTTCCGGTCCGCAAATCCGGCGTCACGAAGGGCGGAAGGCGTTTGCCTCCACCTCCCCGACGAGATGTCCTGAAAAATCAAACGGTATCCGTTCGCCGTGGCAAGGTCGTGAAAGACTCCCGGATTGTACTTGAAATAGCAGTGCAGGTAGTACCCGCCGCACGGAAGATCATGGTGAATAAGTCCGCCCGGTTTGGCGAGATCGTGAATCGAACGCATTGCAAGCATCTGGTTGAGGACGTGTTCGGTCGTTCCGTAGTTTGTGACCAGATCGAATTTCGATTGCAGGTCGGGTGACACGAAATGGATGTTGAGGTCCATCAGGCGCGTGTTCGGCGCCTCGAAAATATCGAACGCGGTGTAGTCAAAGCCCACGCCGCTCAATAAGGCGCCCAGATAGCCACCGTTCGCCGCCTTCGCCGCTTCGGCCTCCGTCACCGAGACCCTGGCGCCGCGTTCCTGAAAGAAACGCAGGAACTGGATAGCGTCGCCACTTTCGCACCACAGGTTCTGGGTTCCGAGCTCGGCTATTCGCCCTCCGAGCGGGAGAAGCTCGCCATCAACGAGAGCCTTGATCCGAGACAGCGTTTTGCGGGTCGTGCCCATGCAAAATGTCCGTTGGTTGTTGTTAGCCTGACAATGTTTTTCGTCTGCAACTTTACAATGCGTAACCTGGCCGGTTTTTATTGGTTTTCCTTTTAGCCCGCGATCACTGAATTACCGAACATTAATTGCGAGGAAAGATCGCTGTAACGCGCGACCAACTACACGCGGCTGCCAAATCCGTTAGGAGCAGCCCGTGACGCTCGGCAGTTGTCTAGGGAGGAGCCAAGCGTGAGGCTGCTCCGGCCGAGCGGAGGGCCGACAGGCGCCGCTCGGCTCAACTTTGTGAACCTCGCACACGCTTTTTGCATGCAAAGATCTGCGCCGTGGCTGGCGATGGGCCGGTTGATTTCTCCCCCTTGGTGATGTCCCATCCGTTCAGGAGCGCGGTGCTGACGGGAGGTATTCATGAAGCTTGGCCTGATCGTTGCGGTCTCCATTGCTTTTGCGGCTGCGTGCAGCACCGCCGAGGCCCAAAGCAGAGCCGACCAATGCTCGGCCTGGGCTCGCCAGGCGGCGCGTTCATCGCCTGGCACGACCGGGCCATTGCGCGGCGCCGCGCGCGGTGCCGCCGCCGGCGCCATCGGCGGCGCGATCGCCGGCAATGCCGGGCGGGGTGCAGGCATTGGCGCCGCCGTCGGCGCGGGGCTCGGCACCGCACGACGTGCGGGTGACCGGAGCCGTGCGTTTCAGTGGTACTTCGATGAATGCATGCGATGGCCGTGAGCGACATTGACCTCGCCTACTCGATCACCTCGTCAGCCCGGGCAATCAGTGACGGCGGCACGGTGAGGCCGAGCGACTTCGCGGCCTTGAGGTTGATCACCAGGTCGAACTTGGTTGGCAACTGCACAGGCAAAGCGGCGGCCTTGGCGCCTTTGAGAATCTTCCCGGCATAGAGTCCTGCCCCGCGATATGCATCCGCTTCGCTCGCGCCGTAGCTCATCACGCCCCCTGCAACGATAAATTCGCGCGATGCGTAAATGGCCGGTATTTTATACCGGGTCGCCAAAGCGACGATCTGATCGTTAAGCTCGGTGAATAATGGATCGGCGGCGACCAGAAGCGCATCGACTTTTAACTGGGACAAAGTTGTGAAAACACGATCAAGGTCGCGTTCGCTGCGTATGTTTTGAATGGAAATTTTTTGTCCGAGTTTCTCGGCGGCGGTTTCCACACCCGCCAGCTGCCGGTCTGTGTCGGGATAATCTTCATTTGCCAGCACGCCGATCAAAGTGCTCTTCGATACCAGCTCGCGCAGAAGCCCGAGCCGCTTTGCCTCCAGAGCCGGAGAAATCAGGCTCAGTCCCGTTGCATTGCCGCCGGGGTTGTTAAGACTGTCGACGAGCCCAATAATGACCGGGTCGCCGTCGATCACAAAGACAATGGGAATTTTGCTCGTCGCTGCTTTGGCGGCGAGTGCCGAGGGCTCACCGCCCGTGGTGACAATCACGACCGACTGGTGGTTCACCAGATCCTTCGCCAAAGCCGGTAGACGGCCATGCCTGCCGTGAGCCCAGCGGTATTCGATCCTGATGTTTTGATTTTCAACGAAACCCGCCTCTTTCAGACCGGCGCGCAATGCGTCCAAAACGCGGGTGGACTCGTCAGCCGACGTGCAGCCCAGCAGTCCAATAGTTGGGCCTAGCTTCTGCTGCGCGTGCGCCGCGAACGGCCAGGCCGTAGCGCTGCCCAACAGACCGATAAACTCGCGCCGCCTCATCAGCTGCCCCCCGCGGCTCACGGACAGTCAAATCTTACCAGATAGCCAATCGTCGGAAAGGGCGAGTCAGTACCGCAAGCTGCGCCGAAAACGCCAATCGTCCAGCAGCAGCGCGATGCGCTCTTCCCACAAAGCATGAAGCCCCAAGATCGCGAAGATGCCACCCGCCACCGCAAGTACAATTCCGGTAATACGAACGATCCACCATGCAAGCGCGGTGTGATGCAGCGCGACATCGAGCAGCGACACGCCGACGAGAATCATTGCGCCCGCAACGACAAGCGGGAGTCCGCCAGGAACCCGCGTGATGATCCAACGCACAATCCAGCCGGCAAACCAAAACGCGACAATTGACCAGCTGAGCAGCGCGATCGGGAAGATCTTCGGTGGGCCATACGTCAAACCCGCATAAGCGAATAGTACGACGTTCCCCAGCATGCACCACAACAGCCCGATGGTCTTCCTGGTGACCAACAGTCCGATTGAGATACCGAGGATCGCTCTCAGCCAGAGATAAGGCAGAGCGCCCAGCCAGCACAGCACGACGCCAATACCGAAGACCGCGATGGTCCAGAGAGAGTGCATCGCGTCGCGAAGCCCCGACAAACCGCTGCAAATACCGGACACCACCGTCGTCCAGTGATCCGCCAGCACCACAAAGGGGGGAAAAAGCCAGGAAAGAATTTGGTCCAAAAGAACCTGGTCCATGACGGCCCCCTTGCGAACAATGGCGTTACTGACAAGCTCCGACATATTCGCCCGCAAGCGTCACTTGCGTGTCCATCATCTGCTGGTTCCCCATCCAGCCCTTTGTCGAGATAACAGCCGTATAGCGAAGCGGGCTGAAGAAAACGAATTCCGCAGCGGAATCCATGTTGAGCTGTCCCCTGCACTCAAGCCGCCACGTCAATTTCTGCGCAGACTTTTCATATTGCGTCCGCTGACACGTCGTGTTCATGCCTCCGAACCGCGGGGAAAACGTGTCGGCAAGATCGCCCGCCTGCTCGGCGGTCAAACAACGCGAGTTTGTCTGCGGCGGCATTTGCATTCCATTGTTCAAGACCGCGGTCGTGATTTTCCACAGACCGGGCTGAATACAGTCAGCAGCCATCGCTGTTGCGAGACCGGCACAAACCGCCGCCATTGCAAAGACTGCTTTCATACACGCCAAACGCATACCGGCAGCCTTGCCGGATACTTTTTTCGGCGGGCCGGCCGGTTTGATCTTATAGTGTTTTTGCCGGCGCCATAAGACGGGGGGCTCAAGTGCGACGCGTGGGTCATTTTGTCGAAGCCATCATCTTCAACAGCCGATGGCTGATAGCGCCGTTTCTGCTGGGCCTGGTCGCCGGGCTTGCGGCACTTGTGCTGAAATTTCTCATCAAGCTCTATGAATTTGTCATTCACATCCCCGACGCCCCGCCCGCGGATGTCATCGTCGGCATCCTCACCCTCGTGGACCTCACGCTCGTCGCCAGCCTGATCGTGCTCGTCATCTGCTCGATCTACGACAACTTCATCAGCGACATCGACCCTGAAAAACACCCCGAATGGCCGGAGGGGCTGGTCAAAATCGGCTTCTCGGGCCTCAAGCAAAAACTGTTCGGCGCGATTGCGGTTATCGCTGCGGTCAACGTGCTCGAATGGTTCATGGACATCGAGCGTCAGGCCGACAACACCAAGCTGGCCTGGGTCGTCGGCATTTTGCTCGCTTTTGCGGCCTGCATGCTCATTCTTGCGATCGCAGACCGGCTGAGCGAGCGCAGCAGCGAGCAGCCGCGCAAGCGAAAGTGAACTGTCCGCACTTGATCAAGGTCAATGACGACCCTGCGTTACGGCGTCACCTTCTGTTGCCGACCGGTGCCCGACAGAATGAAGGAAGGGCGTCATGATCAAATTTTTGCCTTGGGATATCTGGGCGGCGGTTGCGCTTGCGATCACCGTTGGCCTCGCGGCAATTTTCGACCCCGCGCCGGCCGTTTTTATCGTGGTTTATCTCGGATTGTGCGCCTACATCGTCGTTGAAACCGTCAACGGTGAGCCACGGTGAAATCAGATTCGCTAGGCCTGCCCCGTGGCCCGCATGTAGGTTTCGAATTTTTCTCGCAGCGTCTTGGGTAATTCCACCGACTGGTGCGTGTCCAGTGATGTCATCGCGGTTACCAGGCGGGCGCGCAGCCGCTCGACGCCATCGACATGCCCGACGATCACGACGCTGAGCGACGACCGCCCTACCCGCGTCAGCAACAAAGTGAGATCGAGCCGCTCGCCCATCCGGCTCGGCAGCTTGAAGTCGGTCTCGATGTGAACGTAAGGGAATCCGTGCTGGTCACCCAAAATCAGGTTGGCGTAATTGACGCCGAGCTGCTCGGTGTACCAGTCCTCGACCAGGCCGTTGAACATGTCGAAATAGTGCGGGAAGTAGACGATGCCCGCCGGATCGCAGTGCGAAAACCTGATCGGCACCGTGCGCGTGAACGCGCCGGCAGGCGGAACGAACCGGTCTTCTTTCAT
>Ga0310811_10003636_pt1 | contig 19423 bp, 17 predicted proteins | sample YCmetagenome_FD_207642 | JGI IMG/M metagenome (GOLD analysis project Ga0310811, IMG submission 207642) | Soil microbial communities from experimental microcosm in Duke University, North Carolina, United States - YC | ecosystem: Engineered > Artificial ecosystem > Soil microcosm > Unclassified ...
AAAGATCCATTCCATGCTTTGGTTCGACCACCAGGCCGAAGAAGCCGCTAATTTTTACGTATCAGTTTTCAAAAACTCGAAGATCAGGAGCATCACCCGCAACACAGAAGGCAATATCGACGCCCCCGGCACAGTACTGGTCGTAGACTTCGTACTCGACGGAGTGGATTTCTCTGCGCTGAATGGCGGACCCATCTTTAAATTTACGGAAGCCGTCAGCTTTGTCATCGATTGCGGCAACCAGGACGAAGTGGATTACTACTGGAATAAGTTGCTGGAAGGCGGCGAGCCGAGCCAATGCGGCTGGTTAAAAGACAAGTATGGCCTATCCTGGCAGGTCGTTCCGAGAAGGCTTTTGGAACTGCTGCAGGATAAGGACAAAGCAAAAGCCACCCGGGCCATGCAGGCAATGCTGAAAATGGTGAAAATAGATATAAAGACACTTGAAGAGGCATAACCTATTTCAATGCCGCCAGGGTCACTTCGACGATGTCGCTCAGTGCCTTTTTATCACTGCCGGACCGGGCGGAAACCCTAAGACCGCTGATGCTGCTGAACAGGAACCGCGCAAAAGCCCGGGCAGTGCTCCTGGTAGAGAACTGTCCATTTGTTTGTCCTTTTTTGACGAGCCGGGTCAATGCATCTTCCACGCTTTTGTTGTTCTGGTTGACAAGATCACCGATCTCTTTATCCTGACTGGAGAGTTCGACGACCGTGTTGACCATAAAACAACCTCTTGCTATCTCCGCTTTCGTACTTTCCTTTATGATGTTGTGGAAGATCTCCTTTATTGTGTGTTCGGCGTCCCGTGAGCCATCGGCTAACGTGATGAGGGCATTCGTATTAACCTGCTGATAAAGTTTCAGCGATTCCTTGAACAGGTTCCTTTTGTCGGTATAGGTATCATAAAGGCTCGAACGGCTGATGCCAAGCTCATCCACCAGGTCCTGCGCGGACGTCGCATGATAGCCTTTTCGCCAGAATAAGGCCACGGCCTTATCCAGCAGGGCCTTCTCGTCAAATTCTTTCTTCCGTGCCATGGTACCGCAAAGATATAAAAAAATGTCCAAATACGGAACGATCGTTCCATATTTGGATAAAAAAAAAGGATCTATACTATTGCATTGACTGTAAGACCGCCATCCACAGTGATTTCCGTACCCGTAATAAAGCTGGCCTCATCGGATGCCAGGAAACGGACCACGTGGGCTACTTCTTCCGGCCTGCCGAAACGGCCGACTAACAATTTTGAGCCAAGGAGCTGACCAAAGCCTTCCACCTCTTCCGTACTCATACCCAGCTTGTCATATAGCGGTGTTGAAACCGGACCGGGAGACACGGCATTGACCCTGATCTTCCGGGGAGCAAGCTCTTTTGCCAGGACCTTGTTGATGGCGAGTACGGCGGCCTTGCTGGCAGCATACACAGCACTGCCCGGAACTCCCAGAACGGCGTTGACAGACGTGTTGAAGATGATCGAGCCGCCTTCATTCAGCAAAGGCATGAATTGCTGTACCGTGAAGAAGACGCCCTTTACGTTGAGATCCATGATGCTATCATAATGCGCTTCAGAAGCTGATTCGACAGGACTGAAATTTGCTGTCCCTGCATTCAGGAAGAGAATGTCGATGTTACCGAATTTGCTTTTTACTTCCCCTGCCAGACGGCTGATCGCTGCCAGCTGCCCCTGATCGGCTATCAGTGCGGTGGCGCCCAGCTCCTTTGCCGCTTTGTCGACCGAGGCAGCGTTCCGACCGGTAATAATGACTTTGGCGCCCTGTGCTATCAATTCTTTGGCCGTTGCATAACCTATGCCGCTGTTACCTCCGGTGACCACGGCTACTTTGTTCGAAAGATTGTTCATTGTGCTTTATTTAATGTTTAAACTTTAATTGACAGCACAAAGATATACTTTTCGGAACGATCATTCCAAATAAATTTTTCCAATTTATTTGCCCATCCCGCCAATAACGGCATTATGAAGAACGTCTGCACAGATGATCGCCTGGATGACAAGAATGATCTGAACGACAGGCTTGAGTTTGGGGAATAACATTACCCCCCTTTTTTAACAACGCCGTTACCATAAGGACAAGATACTTATTTTTCCACCCGGATGGTCACCACCTCCTGCGCCGCAACGACAATATCCCCATTCACCGGCGCCAGCGCCGTTTCACCCGTATTGCTATAGCTCATCCCTTTCACCGGGGTCGCCCACTGCAGGCTGGTAGTCTGTGTTTCAGCCGACGGATTGAACAGGCTCACCATCCATGCCTTTCCATCATCGCTGGGTTTTAAAACCTGCACGATCAGCTTTCCGGAGCTCAGCTGCAACCTGGGACTGGCGGCTGCTTCTCCCGAAGCCGAAGCAGCAGCGACTACCAGTGGCTGAGCCAGCCCCGTCGAGAACTGCATAGCTGCCACTGGTTCAAACACCTTATGCGGACGCAATGCATAACGGAACGTGACAATTCCGTCCTGGTAAGCCCTGTAGTTGGTCTCCCAGTGATTGTTCATCGCCCAGGAATATAATTTCTGCGTAGGTTCTATTTTTTTCCGCCAGACAGCAGGGTTGGTCTGACCGCCCAGCAGGGTTGCCGTGATACCGCCAACTTCAACCAATGGCGCATCCAGGCTGGCCCAGGTAATGCCAAGAGCAGGATTGGAGACATCCGCCCATCCGCCGACCTCCAGCCAGTTCCTGCAGGCGCTGGGGATCTGGTCTTTTTCAGGTTGCATAATGGCCATAGGGATATCCAGCTTCATCTGGCCGTCGGTGACATGAAAAGGGAAACCAAAGTTGACGCTTTCCTTTCCTCCTGTATTGGCCCAGGCATAGTCGCCCGGATTCGGATTCAGCTCGGCAGGCTTTTTATCTACAATATTGGTCATATCGACATAGTCGAAGCCATTGACCAGCCGGACCTCACGCGTCAGACTATTACAACCCGGCGCATCCGATACGACAGATAAGGTAGCCAGCACTGGTCCTCTTTCTTTGACGGTGATCTTTACCGGGCCATTGCGCTGGAGATCGGCCAGCTTATTCCCATGCAGGAAAAGAAAGTCGTTGAGATTATCACCCGAAGCGGAGTCCGCAAAATTATTGTCGATGGTATGGTTGCGCAGGCTTTTTATCGCGCCCGTAGTTTCATCAAGCGAGACCCGTAAAATACCATTGTCCAAACTATTGTTAGCAACCCCTACCCCAACACCAGCCGCTGCCTTCCCTTTCCCGATGCTGTATCGCTTCGCAGCAAAAGGCGGAATATCCTTTGCCACAAAAGCCAGCTCACCGGTGGAAAGCCGTTGCGATGGAATTATCGTCCCCCGGACGTCTTTTACCACATCGCCGGCAGCAGATTGGGATCCGGAAAGCAGGATAAGACCACTCCGCAACCAGGAATTGGTATTATATACATCGATGGATGCACCGGAACCCGGAGCTGCTGCACTGTTCAACAGTTCGGTTGAAAGCCGGTGCGCCGTGTCGGCATATGATTTTTTAATTTTCCACTGCTCCTTTGTCTTTTGACTCAACGGCCTCGTCACGCTGCAATCCGCCCCCCAGGTATGCTCCGAATAGAGTATCACCTGCTGCCAGGCTTTCCGGAAACTATCCACCGGAAAACGCTCCGGGCGCAGCATCGAATATAAGGCCTCGGCCTGGCTCAGCCGAGAAGAGCTGGTCCTGTTCAAAGCCGTCTCCAGCGCAGAAGAAGCCGCCCCGTCTTCCCAGTAACCGGTCCAGTCGCCCTTTACAGACGGGAGCTTGTCGCCATACCGTTTTTCAAACGCCCCAAAGGCTGTGCTGGTCGAAGAGATAATGAACTTAGGCCACGCATATTTTGCACTGAAGTCCCTGACAAAATCACTGATAGAGATCTCCGGTTCAGCATTGTCACCATGACCGCTCCACCGGACATACGTGATGTCATACGGATAATTGATCTTCGTCAGCTGATTCATATAGTCGGACGCAAAACTTTCGGACAGACCCGGCAGATCATGCGACAAAGCGTATCCGCGATAAGGGATCCAGACCAGCAGCTTTTCCTTTCCCGATGGCGAGACCCAATAGAACGGCTTGTCCTCCCATTGCACCAGGATATCCCCAATGCGGTCGAAATAGTTCGGAGCGGCAGAAAAATACTTGATCCCCGCCTGCGCCATCGCCGTCACCGTCCCCCAGGTATAACCGGGCACATCACTGATCATCGCTGCATCTACCTTGACACCACATTCCTTCGCAAGTTGGATTCCCCTGCCAAAAAGGCGTTGCAGTTCCTCCGGCCGGCACAACCCGGTCAGGGTATTGAGGTACATGCCATTCAAAGCCACTCCCCCATCCTTCACCGCGGCATAAAAATCCTTTTTCTGCTGCTCACCCATGCGCTGGAGAAAAAGATCGGCGACGTATACACCTTCGAGGTTCCATACGAAGCGGGCGCCCTCCGGATAATCTTTTGTACGCCGGGCAAAATCAATACCCTTTAATAAATTGTTGATCTGTTTCTTCTCCACCTCTGATTGGATTTCCGTATATCCAATGTCGTTGTGCGAGTGCGGCAGGACATATACGGTGATCTTCCGGACCGGATGCAGAACGACCTCCTTCCGCATCAGCAGCTTGTCGTTTTGCAGAACAGACAACTGTAGCGAAGAATCTTTGGTCACCTCCGGCAGACTGATCTCTACATTCTGCCTCCCGGAAGCCACATCCAGCTTTTGAGACGGCAGACCATCGACGGCGACACTAACCGTCGTTGCCGCACCAGTATTCAGAAAGGTCAATAACCCCGGCTGATAGCCGCGACCGTCTTTTATGGAAATAAACGGCTGACCGGTGTAATCCGCCAGATGCACACCAGCCTGAACGGCTTTGAGCCGGTTGGCGGCGGAAGCTTCCAGCCCGATCCAATCATAAACTATCCAGCTGCCACGCTCATTTGTTATGCTGATATTATTGTCCCCTTTTTGTAAAAGACTGGCAGGGAACCGCAGATCCAGGGCCTGTTTTTTGCCTTTGGATACATCCCCATAGATGGCCCCTGCAGCACCTTCCGGTAAGGAAAGCGGAAACGAATGTCCATTGACCGAAACAGCAAGTTTTACAGAGGAAGGACCTACATCGAGCAGCCTGAACTGAAGCGTACAGCTGTCGCCTGTCCCGGTATTTTCCATTCCAAACATGATGGTATAGGTATGCCGGCGGTGACCTGCCCAGGCGTCCTGCGGACCGGGATGAGAATAAGGCCAGTCCTTTGCGGCATCCGACCTCCCGATGATATAGAAACCGTCCTTGACAAAGCTCGCGCCGGAGGCCGGGGCCAGCGCGAATTCCCGCAGGTCATTATCCGGCTTCCCTATCTGCCAGAGCAGCTGGGCATGGCCGTTACTACTAAAGACGAAGCAAAGTACGGCAGAGAGGAGCAGGCGGGCGGTTGGATATTTCATATGTTAAAAAATTAGCTTTTGTTCATATGTCTGAACATATGAACAATTCAAATGTAGGGAATATTTCATGAATTTTAACGCCCCCTTCCCATTTTTTAACCAGTTTGCCAAAAAGGGCCCGAAAGTCGAAGACAACCTAAGAGAATGACGTACTTTTTCCCCTATGAAAAATTATATCTTCCTTTTTTGCTGTTTCCTGTTCCTGCTAAGCTGCTCGTCAAATCATCGCCTCCTGCATCCGGAACATCCGGACTTTAGCGTCCAGGCGCCCGCGGAATACCAGGTCGGGCTGGAGACCACAAAAGGGAAGGTCACTTTGGAGATCAAACGGGAATGGGCGCCCATCGGAGCAGACCGCTTTTACAACCTGGTCCGCCACGGCTATTACGATCATGCCCCCCTCTTCCGGGTCGTCAAAGACAAATGGGCACAGTTTGGCGTAGCCGCAGATGGAAAAATTGCCAGCGCCTGGCGCCATCAAAATATCCCGGACGATCCAAGAGTACTCTCCAATGAACGCGGCACCGTCGCCTTCGCATTTAAAGACCCCAATGCCCGCACCACACAGGTCTTTATCAACCTCAAAAACAATAGCAGTACCCACGATACAGTGCCTTTTGTTCCTTTTGCCCGTGTCATAGCCGGCATGGAAGTCGTCGACTCCTGGTATAATGGTTATGGTGAGAGGTCCGGCGGGGGGATCCGTGGCGGTAAGCAGGATTCGATGTTCATAGAGGGCAGCGCCTGGCTTAAGCGTCGCTTCCCCCTGCTGGATTACATCCAGAAAGCAGAAATTATCCATGTAAGAAACTAATTATACACAGTAAAAACATCTACATATCGCCGTTTTTACTGCATACGGATAGCAGTTAGTAAATTTTTTTTCTCCCAACTCGTATTTTTTCATATTCAAGCCTTAAATTTATCGTTTAATAATTTCTGCTCATAATTGAGCAGTTTCCCTAACTGTCACCAAAACCAACTCTTTCAACATGAGAAAACACCTGTTGTCGTTGCTAGGCCTATGCCTGGCAGTGAGTCTGCTACACGCACAGAACCGGTCTGTTACCGGTACGGTTACCGATGAAAAAGGCGCTCCCCTTCCTGCCGTTACTGTCACGGCGCTGACAAATGACAGAAAAGTTGTTTCGACCACCGTTACCGATGTCAACGGTGTTTTTAAGCTCAGTTTCGCGGAAAATGCCCGCAATCTTCAATTTACTTACATTGGTCTCGAAGAGTTATTCCTTCCGATCGGAGGGCGATCCACTTTTAGCGTAACCCTGAAGGCCAGCGGCAAAAACCTGTCCGAGGTGGTCGTGGTAGGGTACGGCAGCCAGCGAAAAGCAGAGGTAACGGGCAGCGTTGCTTCTGTAAAAGGCGCAGCCATTGCCGAAACACCGATCCAAAGTTTCGAATCGAGCCTGGCAGGCCGCAGCTCGGGAGTACAGATCACGGTTCCCAGCGGTATCGTCAACGAACCACCGGTTTTCCGCATCAGGGGTACCAACTCGATTTCTTTAAGTTCCTATCCGCTGGTGATCATCGACGGTGTGCCTTCCTTCACCGGGGATTACAGCAATGGTAATGCCGCAGCCAATCCGCTTGCCAGCGTCAATCCCAATGACATCGAAAGCATCGACATTGCCAAGGACGCCGCCGCTACTGCTATTTATGGCAGCCGCGCTTCCAATGGGGTCGTCTTTATCACTACCAAAAAAGGGAAGTCAGGCCGGGCAAAGGTCACGTATGATGGCTGGGCAGGCTGGAATAAGGCGTATGGCGTTCCGAAAATGCTGAATGCCGACCAGTACATCCAGTTTAAGACCATGGCTGTCGCCAATAACCCCAGTCTCACCGGCGCCAGCGCCGTCAGCTTCAAATATGCGAAGAACGCGGATAGCAGCAATGTCAACACCAACTGGGCGGATTATGTATACCGCACCGGCTTTTCACACAGCCATAACGTAAATATCTCCGGTGGGAACGATGCGACTACCTATTACCTGTCCACCGGTTATACCACGCAGGAAGGTCTTGTCAGAAAAAATGATTTCAAACGCATCAATATCCTGGCCAATGTAGACACCCGTCTGAACAAAGCCATCTCCCTGGGTGGCAAAGCATCTTATTCAAATGAGCAGAACCTTTCTGCCGGTTCATCCGGTTCTCTGAATGGAGAAGCCTATAATACAGGAGCGCTGACCCGTCTGACACAGGTGCTGCCATCCATCCTGGCGCCGTATAACCCGAATGGGTCTTATAATGTCAATGGCTCAGCGGCAGGTTCTTCCAATATTACAGGGATCTCTTCGCTCTCCTACCCCAACCCGATCCCTATCATCGATCTCAGCCGGAGTAACAATGAAGTAAATCATATCCAGTCCAATGTTTATCTCCAGGTAAAGCCTTTGAGCTGGATCACGCTGAAGACCTTGTACGGTATCGACTATTTGCTTATAGATAACGATGCATTCCTGAATCCGATCAATGGAGACGGCTATACACCGAATGGTACCGCTACCGCGACGTCTTCGAAGAACAAGACCTGGCTGTGGACAAATACAGCACAATTCGATTATACATTCGGAACAAAACACAATTTAAGCCTCCTGGTGGGTAACGAACAACAGCGCAGGACATCCGCAACATGGGGTATTCAGCGCCAGGGCGTGTCCGACCCCAACTACAACGTCATACAGGCCGGCTATACGGTCAATAACCCCATCAACAACACAAAGGGAGAGAACTACCTGTTGTCCAACTTCGGTCGTCTGAATTATAATTTCGATAAGAAATATTTCCTTGCGGGGACCCTGCGCCGTGACGAATACTCTGCGCTCGGTCAGAAAGCGGGTGTTTTCTACGGAGCCAGCGCCGGCTGGGAGATCGCACAGGAAGATTTCTGGAAGAACGTCAAGCTGGATCACGTTTTCAGCAGCTTCCGCATCCGGGGCAGCTACGGAAAAGTGGGTAACATCAACGGCATCGGTGATTACAGTCCATATAACCAATACTATTCCGGTTTGTATGGCGGCGCCGCGACACTTTCTTACGCTCTGGGCACCGTGGGCAACAGCAACCTGAAATGGGAAACCAGCAAACAGACAGACATCGGTATAAACTTTGGCGTCCTCAACGACCGCATCACAGGTCAGGTGGCTTATTACAACAACAATGTGGACGGATTGATCCTTTATGTCAACCAGGCGCCTTCCGCTGGTTTACCAACGGTTTATTATGCGGGTCCGCCGTTGAACGTCGGCAGCATGTACAATCGGGGTCTGGAACTCAGTCTGAATGCCGCCCCTGTACAGACCAAGGATTTCACCTGGAACACCGGTTTTAATCTGACGATCAATAACAATAAGGTCACCGGTCTTGCCGATGGTTTGCCAAGCATTCAAACGGCCACTTCCAGCCTCGAAACGGTCAACCTCACCAAGCCCGGTTATGCCCTCGGTTATCTCTGGGTGATCCGCACGGCTGGTGTAGATGCCGGTACAGGCAAACGTATCTTCGTCAATTCCGCCGGTCAGAAAGTTTATTACCAATATTATGCACCGGGCGGTCAATTCAACTATTCTACCACACCCGATGGTCTGAACAAATATGTAAGCCCTACCGGCGGCACGACGATCACACAGGCAGCAGATGCAGTGATGTATAAGAACCCGCTGCCCAAGTACGTCGGCGGCTGGTCAAATACTTTCAACTACAAAGGATTTACGCTGGATGTACTGCTGACCTACCAGGCAGGATTCTATGTTTATTACGGTACCAATTCCGGCTTGCATGACCAGCGTTTCTGGAACAACGCCACAGATATCCTCACCGACGCCTGGACCGATAAGGGGCAGACAGGTAAGAAGTACGCCCGGCCCGTATTCAACGACAACGTATCCAACGGCTCGGCCATGCCCATGGACATAAATGTATTCAAAGGCGATTTCATCAAGCTTCGTACCCTATCGCTTAGCTACAACCTTCCTTCCGCTATCGTACAGCGGGTAAAGCTCAGCAGCGCCAGGGTATATGTCAGCGGACAGAACCTGGGGATCATCAGCGGTTATCCGGGTCCTGATCCCGAAGTGGCGTCTAACGGCAATACCACATCCGGTCAGGGCGTCGATCGCAATACTACGCCCAACGCCCGTACCATCACCGTTGGTTTGAATGTAGGTTTCTAATTGATAACTATTGAAAAAAACACAAAGCAATCAAAATGAGAACGAATAAATATATACTGCTTTCCCTGACGGTGGTCCTGCTGGTCGGAAGTTCGTGCAAACGCGAACTTTTAAAGCCTCTGCCGCAGACCTCGGTCGCCGATCTGAATGTCTTTAGCTCCTCCGCTCGTATACAGGCCCAGGTGCTTAGCCTGTATGGCGCCATGAAGAATGGCAACTTCTACGGTGGCCGGTACGTTATCTATGGCGATATCAAGGCCGACAACTTTATCAACGAGACCTCCAATCTCGTCACCGGTTCCGACGTCTGGGCCGGGAACCCGACCAACAGCGCAACGGCAGTGGTCAACTTATGGCAGTATGCCTATCTGGCGATCAATACCTGTAATCTCTTTATTGATGGGATGGATTCGATAGGTACAAGCGTTGTTGGACCAAGCCTCGGCAAAAATTATATCGCCGAAGCCAAATTTGTCCGGGCTATGTCTTACTATGCCCTGCTGCAGTATTATACCCTTCCTTATGCCAGTGGCAATGGTGCCCAGAAAGGTCTGCCGCTGCGTCTCAATGGCATAAAAGTAGCGGGCCAGTCCAACCTGGTAAGAAGCCCGGTAAGTGATATTTACAACCAGATCATTGCCGATCTCAACGATGCAGAAGCGGGTTTGCCGGCGTCTTATTCCACCGCCTATAACAATACCACCCGCGCTCATGTCAATACGGCGATTGCGTTGAAGACCCGTGTATTTCTCAGCATGGGCAAGTATGACAGTGTCATCGCCGCCGCCAACCGCATCGTCAGCACGGCCGCGCCTTTCACCGCTCCCAAAAACGTAGCCTTTGCCTTACAGGCCGATGTCACGAAGGTATATGGCGCCGCCACTACAACGGAGAACGTTCTATCCATGCCGATGACGACGACCACCGGCGATAATCCGGGTACACAGAATCAGCTGGGTTATTATTTTGGCGCGACCAGCAAGAACGGCGGCGTAGGAAATGGAGAATATTCGCTCAATGCCAAAGGGGTTATCTCAGATTCCAGCTGGAAATCGCAAACGGATAAAAGAAGAGGTTTTATCTTCACCGGCGGCGGAAAAAAATGGCTGAACAAATACACCTCCCCCAGCCCTTACACCGATTATGTTCCGGTGATCCGTTATCCTGAAGTGCTGCTTAGCCTGGCCGAAGCCCTTGCCCGTACGACCAATTCCGTCGATACCCGGGCAGTGGCCCTGCTGAATGCGGTTCGCAACCGCAGCGATGCCAGCACAACCTTTACACCAGCCAGCTTCGCCACAGCGGCCGATCTGACCAGTGCCATCCTCCAGGAAAGGAATATCGAGTTCCTCGGCGAAGGACTGCGCAACAATGACCTGATGCGGCTACAGCTGACGATACCTGCAAAAGGCAGCGCACCAGCCAAAGGCCCCGGCGATGTGGGTTATATCTGGCCCATCTCTTCAGTAGAGCTCAGCCTTAATACCCTGTGCACCGACAATTAAATTTAGACTTGCATATAAAAACCAGGCCGGCTCTTATTAGAGCCGGCTTTTGTATTTTATTTATTGAGCCGTTCATTTATCCGCTGCTGCAGCTCGTCTTTGAATGCATCATCCAGCTTCCTTTCCTGTTCGCCCGTAGCGTGAAAAAGCCCCCGCACCAACCGGTTGATCATCCGGCTCTGCCGTTGAAATAGCCGGCAAACCGAGCAACCCGACAAATGGATCACCAGGTGAAGCCTTTCCTTCAGGGTCAGAGCAGTATGCTGCCTTTTCTCTATGAGATAGGTTGCATGCCGGCAATTGTATTGTATCTTTTTTATCACGCCCATAGTCCAAACTTTTACAACCAGGCTTTCTGTATACAGGCTCTCAGGTTCAGTTTTGCCCGGTGAATGATCACCCAAAAGTTCGAAGGGGTCACCTTCAGTTCCTTACAGATCATCTCCGTGGCCAGCTCATCCATATGTTTCATGGTGAAGACGGAAAACCAGAGAGAAGGCAGCTTCTGAAGACATTTCTGCAAGATGGATCGCAGCTCCTTATTGGCAAGAGGATCGGAATTCTCTATCCCAAACGTCTGCGGACTATAGGCTTCCTTCCAGTGCCCATTGTCGGATTCGAAAAACTCCAGCTCAGGTTCGCGCTCACCGCTTTCCATCTGTAATCCCGAATTCTTTTTCCGATAGATATCGATGATCTTATACTTTAATATCGCCGTCAGCCAGGTCCGCTCAGAGCTGCTCCCCCTGAACTGATCGATCTTTTCCAGCGCCGCCAAAAATGTTTCCTGCACGAGGTCGCGCGCCTGCTCTTCATTGTCGAGCCGGGCGAACGCATACGAATACAGATAGTCTGCATGTAGACTGACCCATTGCTTAGGATCAGGAACAGAGATCGAAGCCATTACTGCTTTGTTTTTGCCACAGCCAGCAGATCCACTTGTTCAATGACTGGATCTTTGGCTAATAATTCAGGAGCCTTTGCCATCAGTGCCTGGGCTATCTTACCCGTAAGATGCGCCTTACGCCCTTCTTCTGTCTCAAAAGTATCAAAGATCCCAAAGGTAGAAGGCCCTATTTGCAAAGCATACCAGTGAATAGTAGCAGGCTCCTCATCAACCAGGGGTAACGCGCTCTTTAAAAACTCAGCAAGCTCTTTTTCTTTTCCAGCTTTTGCTTCCAGCCGGACTAATAATGAATACCTGACCATAATGTTTATTTTATTTTTTTACAATCCCGAATAATAATCATATCCCTGCTCCGCCCAGTAGTCCCTGGGACGGGTATCGCTGAATGTTATGCTTCCAATGCGTTTCAGGTTCTTTATGCCATATTTTACCGGGATGATCAGTCGCAATGGCGCCCCATGACCATCGGTAACAGGCTGGTCGTTCATCTCATAAGCCAGTATGGTCTGCGGATGAAAGGCGCTTTCCCTGTCGAGACCCACATAATATTTTCCGTCGGGCGTTTCCATGCCGACATAGTTTTTCTTCGCCTGCTCCTCCAATTGAAAATGCTGGATAAAATCACTGAACTTTACTCCTGCCCAGTGCTGGATCTGGTCCCAGCCTTCAACACATTTAAAGTCATAGACGATCTCTGTCTTTGGCAGAGCCTTTATTTCATCGATCGATATCTTCAATGGATTACCATCAGGACCTGTTACCGATAGCCGCCAGTCCTCCAGCTTGAAAGAAGGGTCCCGCATGCCGATATGGCTATTCTCCCGTACACGACGGGCAGCTCTGGACTTCGGATAGGTTCTGACCAGGTGATCATCGCTAAAGATCTTTCTAAAGAACAGCTCCGTCTTATTCAATGCCCGCCGCAACGGTTTATGCGCACCTGCCGTTACGCCAGCCTGCTCCGCCGGACTGTTGAGCAGCCACTTCCAGCCGCCAAAAGCAGCACCGCCCAGAACGAAAAAGGTACCGAAAGAAAGGAGATTCCGCCGGGTTATCTTCTGCTCGACGGTCAATGGTTTCTTTGGCCCGCCTTTTTTTCGAAACAACTTTATTCGGGACAACTTCTTCATGGCGTCGTATTTTCTTTTGATTCAGGTATCTCTTCCACTTCAAAGCCCGATACTACCGACCGGAAATTGTTCCAGCCCGCCAGGATGACCTGAACAATATGAATGATAAAAAACAATACATAACCGACTGTCAGGATAAAGTGAATGATCCGTGCGAACGTATACCCCCCACAGAGCCAGGTGAGCCAGTAAAGCTGAACGGGCTTGTAAATGGCCAGACCCGTGACCAGGGAACCAAACCCCATGACGATGATTGCAGTATAGGCAATTCGTTGAGCGGCGTTGTATTTCTTCTGCGGAGGGCTGGTTTTCCGGATATGCAGATCATGCAGCAAAACCAGCCAGGCCTCTTTGAAACTGTGCCGGTTGGGCAGCAGCAACCGCCATTCACCCGAGAAAATAGTATAAAGGACATAGAACAGGCCATTCAGCGCAAAAAACCACATGAACAAAAAATGAAAGGCCATGCCCTCGGCCAGACGGGACGGGATATGCAGAGCCTTATAAAACCAGTCCGGAAAGAACCGGACAAACGTATGGCCGAAGATGGTAATGGTATAAACATCATTGGCCCAGTAGATAAGCATGCCGCTCCAGATCATGATAGCCAGGATCGGGAAGTTGACCCAATGGGTCCAGCGCATGACAAGCGGATGTTTCTCTTTTATGACTTTCATTTCGTTTATTGCACATTTGATCGGGTTGCAGCGACGATCTCCCCGTTGTCCTCATTTTGCAGGAACGCTATTACTTCCGCTTCCCCCGGTTTTATTGACGCTGACCAGTCCATCTGGCCTGATCCATTGCTTTTTGCATTCAGCGGGATCGACTGCAATTTACGTACTATCTGAACATGAGACAGCGTATGACCGCCATTTTCACCCGACCTGACATTTGTCGTGGCCGAATATTGTACAAGGGCAACCACAAGCGAAAGTCCTTTATTATTCCCTTGAGTTTGCCAGGACCAATCCAGCTTTTCTCCTTCCTTTTTCACGTTGCTGATGGACAATTTAAGGTCGTTATTGTATAATTTAAGGTTACTTTCAATGGCGCTGTGCAGGGTTGACGCTTCGGAGCCGACAAATTCCTTTTTTCCATTGACCACTATCTGGGGAGTATAGACAGATTGTAGCCTTAACCACCTGGCATATTGACGCTGCCGATCGGAGTACGCCGCACTGCTGAAGACGTCTTTCCAGCCCAGCCGGTCCCAGTAATCTACATGAAAAGCCAACAGAAAAACAGGTCGATCCTTGTCTTCTTTCTGTATCCTTGCGGCCAGGTCGTCAGCAGGGGGACAGCTGGAACAGCCTTCGGAAGTAAAGAGTTCGACGACGGCAAAGCCAGGGTCTGCAGGGACAGGGGCATTGGACTTTGTCTGAGGCCTGGCGACGCCATAAGCCGACCTGGCCGTAAACGCAGCAGCAACCAGCACCGCCGCTATCCAACTACCCGCGATAACAAGTCTCTTTATCGGTAACATAGTTTATCTATTTTTATTCTTAGTCGGCAGAGGCGCGGATTCCTTACAGTGCCCTGGACAAAAAACGGGATTTAACGCCCTCCGGATGCTTGTGGGCTGAAAAATTTACTCCTGTATTGGCTTGTACTTCATGCTGCGTGCGAAAATGGGCTCCAGGCAGCAGATTGAACTACCTGATGCAGTCCATCCTGTCCTCGGTGAAACGGCCGTAACAAAACCGGGCGCCTCCATTGCTTGGTAGGCGCCCGGGCATAATCCTTGCAGCTTTATTGCAGTGTTATTTTAATAATATTTGAAATAGGAGGTAAAGTGGTGAACGCATTGGGGTTTGGAACCACTGAAATGGGGTTGTTTTCGACCAGTGGCGTGCCAGCCAGGTTGAACTGGGTAACTCCTGCGCCCGGGAACTGATCGACAGCCGTTCCATCATTATATAATTGAATGCTGGAAGAGATATCCCCCGTCTGTGTCGGGTCTACCCCATTACCGGTGCTCGCAAAGAACCAGTCATTGGAAAACCCGTACATGGTAGCAATCGCGAGGCGATCGCCTTTCTGCACGCTTATCTGCTGGGAGACAGCACTGCCCGCTGCGCCGTTGATCACAGGCAACAATACCCGGGTACCGGTTGCAGCAAGGTTATAAACAGCCTTCACCCCTTTTAGATTTTTTAAATAGGCAGCCAGCGTATCGGGCACACCCCGCTGCGCTATATATTTAAGGCCCTGCCCACGATCCAGCTCGCCCACTTTATAAATAGGATTATCGATGCCATTGTAAATGACAACCAATACAGGGGACAGTGGTGTAAAAATACCGGTAATGGTTTGCACGTAGGCCCAAAGCTTTGAATTATCGCCCGCTTCAGCGATACTGGTCAGACCATTGGCCGTAGGCTGGCCGCTGGCGTACAAAGGAGTCGGAGCTAAAAGATTACCGCCGACAATATAAGAGACCGACCATACCCCGGGACTCAGCGGAGTTTCGTTGGCTGTACCCCCCGAAATATTCTGAAGAGTAAGGGTAAAAGTAGAATTGCCGTTGTACTTCAGTGTAGCCTTTACCAGTTTGGAAGCAGCCAGGTAGGTATTTCCCTGCGCATCGGTACCGCTGACCTCTGTGATGTTCTTACTGTCGGCCGTACCGGGATGGTTGACATTTGCTCCAGGAGTCTGGTTGATACGGGTACCGTTATCCCAAAGCTTTACCTGGTCCGATACATCCCCTTCGATGGGATTACCATTATTGTCATAAACCATTATACCGGGATTGGCTGGGGCAAAGAACAGGTCATTCGACCAGCCATACATAGTCGCAAAACTCAGTCCTTCACCTTTTGCAGCGGAGAAATTTATAGTCGTGGACTGCCCGGGCAGGATCAGCGCCGGAGAGCCCGTTCCCTGAAATGTTCCGGATTCAACCAGCGGCTCGGATTTGAGTACATTTTCGATCGTGATGGTTTCCATCTGGGGCGCAGCACCGCCCGGATTATTATCTTTTTTACAGGCGCTGATAACAAAGGGCAGCAGCGCAACTGCTGGCCAGAAACTGATCTTTTTACCGTAGTTCATGATTGTCCATTTTATACGACAAAACTATCTGACCTTTAGCTGCCTGGCAATGACTGTCCTTCCCGAAGGTTTGTCCATATCACCCTAATCCCTGTCATTGCTGCACAGGCGGTGGTATACGGTTTGCTTAAAAAAATGTAAATTCAATTGTTATGCTCAACTACAATCGTTCATTCGCCAGTTTTTCGGTCAATGATCTAAAAAAAGCAAAGAACTTTTACCAGCAGACATTGGGCCTCGAAACCAACGAAACACCGGAAGGTCTGGACATCAGGACCAGCGATAATATGGCCATCTTTCTCTATTCCAAGGAAAATCATGAGCCCGCTACTTTTACAGTCTTCAATTTCAAGGTCAGCAACATCGAAGAGGCTGTGGACAAACTGACGGCCTCTGGGGTATCGTTCCTTCAGTATAAAGGGGAATTGCAAACGGATAAAAAGGGGATCATGCGAGGGAATGGACCGACGATAGCATGGTTTACCGATCCGGCGGGGAATATCCTTTCGGTCATCGAAGCCAATTAGCCGGGAAGCCTTTTCTTGAAGCCAATTAACCGGGAAGCTTTTCCTTTTTTGGGAAGAAATTGGTTACTCCGGCATATATAAGCAACTAATAACCAGTAGTGTGAATGAATGGCAGGTTTTTGGTACCCAGATTGGTATGTTATCGTTCATCCGTCAACTCCTGGTCTTTTTCAAAGGTTCCGTTCACTACGGCATCCTCAATCGCGGCCCCGGAGACTTTGCGCGAATACCTGTTCACAGGAATACGGACCAGTCTTCCCTACCGGCCAAACACCAATAAATTATGCTGACTCGCGGTGTGAAGATCCCGCCACACGCGATTGATCTCCGTATCGGGCCGCGCAGCGCCAAGTCCTCCATAAGGATAAAGTTTATCTACCCCGCTTCTCACGGCTGAGACCAGCTCACGGCTGCATCGGCTGACAGCATCGAAGTCCGTCTGTCTCTCCCAGGAATGATCCAACGTTTTATAGAATTCCATTCGTTTTGTCTGAATGGTATGTCGGGCCCCTTCCAGTGCCTCATTTATTTCCCCCGCTGCACCCACCGGCACACGTCCGCCATGGATCCGCCCGGTAAAAAAAGACGTGGCACAATCCAAAAAATGCATTCCCATACCGGACAGATTGGCGGCAAGAGTGGCTTCTGCCAGTTGCAGAAAAGGATAACAATAAATAGGATGACTGGCCTTCGCCTGGCTGGGCGCTATGTCAAAACACCGGTCAGCAGGGACCTCCGCATTGCGCACTTCAAAGGCATGGCTCCCGGTTGCAATGAGCCCGACAGTATTCCAGTTCTTATCCACCGACACTTCTTCCTTTCGAAAAAGAAAGGGGCGCACCAGCGGAAAACCGTCAGCCGTCATGAGTTCCTGCCCATTCTCCACGATGACACAATTCGCAGTAAAGGCAGTCGCATGAACGGCACCGCTCGCATAATCCCACCGACCGTCGACGCGATAGCCGCCTGGAACGACATGTGCTTCACCGGACGGAGCGCCGCTACCAGCAAGGCATAGCTGCTTATTGGAAAAAATGTCAGAAAAGGCCGCTGGCGGGAAAAAGCCGGCAAACCAGCCAGCCCCGCTGCACAGGGTCACCATCCAGCCTACAGAGCCATCTGCCCAGCTGATGCCTTCTTCGAGACGAACCAACTGTGGCAGAGAAAGCGGATTTCCAGGAAGCAACATTCGGAACCACTCTTTTGTATAGATCAACGCCAGTTGATCCGGATGCAGATCACGTTTAGTCTCCGCCTCAGCAGCCTTCGAACGAAGGATCTCAGCTACATCTGCAGGCAGAAAAGTGGAAGGATGTGGAGGCGGTGGCGGATGCATTGGCAATATCATGCAATTTGTAGTTTATACTTTTTCCGCCAGTCGAAATAGCCAAAGACGGCCACGATAAAAAGGATGATGGTCAAAACCGCAAACAGCGGCAGTTGCTTGTAGAACAGCAGCGGAATAGCAAAAATATTCGAGACGTTCAGCAGGATCCAGTTCTCGACCTTTCTCCTGGCAAGGAGCCACATACCCGCCCAGGCGGTGGCGCTGACCCAGGCATCCCATACAGGCACGGTCGAAGGAGTCCAATTTGCAAGCAGGATATACAGCACCGAAAAACCGATCCCGACGATAGCCGCTACGATAAGCCAGTCCCTCGGACTACAGATCGAAATAGCCACAGCCGGCTGATCCTTTTTCTTCATCCAGTACCACCAGCCATAGACACTCATGACCATATAATACCCGTTGAGCAGCGAGTCTGCATAAAGCCCAAACTTATAGAGGATATACATCGTAAGCAGGGTGCTGATAATACCCGCCGGGTAGAGCAGGATATTGTTGACCCGGGCAAGCAATACCTCCCCGATACCGGTGACAGTGGCGATCCACTGGAGAGTGTCGGTCTCCGCCACCTGCTGTTTCAACAACTGCCATAATTCATTGACCTGCATAGCGGGCGAAGATAAGGATTCCCCGAAAAAGAGGCTACATTGGGTTCAGAGACGATACAAGCGAAATTTTCAGTATCTTGGAGAAAACGCCTATACCATGATCGTAGTTTATATCCTTGCCGGGTTGATCATATTACTGCTGCTGGTGGCCGCTGCGGTGGGTACAAAATGGAAATTTGAAAAGTCCATTCTTATCCAGGCCCCGGTTGATAAGGTCTGGCCCCATATCAACACTTTTAAGGCGTCCAACGAATGGAGTCCCTGGATCGGGCTGGACCCCAATATCCGTCAGCAGTTCAGCGGCGAGGATGGAATGCCGGGCGCGACCTATAGCTGGGAAAGCAATGAGAAAAACGTCGGAGCAGGCAGCCAGACCATGCGCAGCGTTACCGAAAGGTCAGAAGTAACATCCGAGATCAATTTCCTGCGCCCGATTAAAGGCAAGGCAGACGGATATATTCGCATCGCACCGGAAGGCGGCGGAACAAGGGCCGCCTGGGGCATCGCAAGCGCTACCCCTTATCCCATGAATATCATCAAACTCTTCGGAGTGATCGAAAAAAACCTGGACCGGGATTTCGGTAAAGGGCTCAATAAACTGAAAGAACTGAGCGAAAAATAGTGTACCATCTCCCCAACCTCCAACCAGTACGCGCAACCCACAACCGACGTGCCCCAACAACTGGCGGGT
>Ga0310811_10003637_pt1 | contig 19422 bp, 18 predicted proteins | sample YCmetagenome_FD_207642 | JGI IMG/M metagenome (GOLD analysis project Ga0310811, IMG submission 207642) | Soil microbial communities from experimental microcosm in Duke University, North Carolina, United States - YC | ecosystem: Engineered > Artificial ecosystem > Soil microcosm > Unclassified ...
CAATGTTTGGAGGGATTTGGTATCCTCTGATGCTCAGATGTGGGTCTTCAATACGTGAGAACACCTTAGAATTCTTGTTATCCGAGTCGACAGTTTCTGAATATTGAATACGGCGTCGCATATCAGGCGCGGGTGCTACCTCCTCTCTCGTCATGAGGTTGATGAGTAACCTTTTGCCTATTCCTGTTTGCCAAAAGAGTACAATAAGCTCATGCTTGTTCCTACTGTTCCGATTAGACAAACTATGGTACGAAGAGCATCTGAGGACTACGCACCTTGCACCCAGAAGAATTAGGCATTCTAACATGCCCAGATTTAGGTCTTCGGATCGAATGGTTTTGACGGAAGTCTTATCATCCAAGTCGATAGCCTCTGTACACTGCAGCAGACGACATCGCATGTCAGGAGCTGTGTGCGCTAATTTCTCTCTCGCTAAGATGTTGACGAACGAGTTCTTGCTCACTCCAGTCAGCCAAAAGAGCACCGTCATTGTATGCTTGTTCCTACTGATAAAATCAAACTGTGGTACAGGGGGCACCTGAAGACTACACACCTTTTATACATGTTGGAAGAGACAAGAAAAGCTGTGATTCCCGTATGCAGGTCCTCGAGTCGACGAAAGAACGAAATTCTTTGGATCTTGTTCCTACCAATCAAATTGAACAAATGCGGCACAAAGAGAATATGAAACCCATGTACCTTGTACCTATATGGGGAGGGATAATGGTGTATCCTCTAATTCTCAAATACGGGTCCACAAGGCGCAAGAATGCCTTGAAATTCTTGTCATCCAAGTGGATAGTCTTTGACCATTGCAGCACATGGTGTCGTAGATAAGGAGCTGTGCGTGATACCACATCACCCGCCAGGAGGTGGACGAGAGAACCATTGCTTGCCGCTGTCTTCCCAGTGAGTGCGATATCATTGTTCCGACTCAGCAACGTCGGTTCTCTGATTCTCAGATGCGGGTCCTCGTGTCGAATGGTTTCGAACGCCTCAGAAGTCTCGTCATCCGAATTGACAATGTCAGAAAATTTCAGCATACAGCGTCCTATGTCAGGAGCTGTAGGAGCTGTAGGAGCTACCCCGCCTCCCAACACAAGGTTGGCGCGTGAACCATTGCTTGCCGCCGTCTTCCCCGCCAGTACGACATCATTGTTCCTACTCATCAATGTTGACAAAGTATGGCACAAGGACATCTGAAGACTACGCACCCATCATCGATGTCGGGAGCGATAGGGTGCTCTTTTATTCCGATATGCGGGTTCTCGAGCCGAATGGTTTCGATCTCCTCAAATGTCTCGTGATCAGAGTCGACAATCTCTGAACATTGCAGCACGCGGCGTTGCATGTCGGGAGCTGTGGGCGCTGCCTCATCTCCCGCCATGAGGTCGATGTGTGAACCAACACTTGCGGCTGTCTCCCCAGCGAGCATGATACTTTCATCATTGTTCCTACTTATCAATGTTGGCAAAATACAGCACAAGGATTATCTGTTGACTACGTACCTTGCACCCATTCTGGGAGGGATCGAGTACTCCTTAATTTCCAGATGTGGGTCTTCAAGCCGAATGGTTTCGAACGCCTTCGAAATTTCGTCACACAAGTCGACAGTCTCTATATGTAACTGAAGTGTACAGAGTCGCAGGTCAGGAGCTGTGGGCGCTACCTCCGCCACTATGTGGTTAGCGAGTGAACCAGCGCCTGCCGCTATGTCACCAGCGAGTACGATATCTTTATGCCTTTTCCTGCTCAACAATGTTGGTAAAATATGGACACTAGGAATATCCCAAAACTACGTACCTTGTGGTCATTGTTGATACCTGCTGGATATTGCTATGTAGCCATCGGCTGACATCTAACTGGGGAGTTGGGACCCTTTCCGATGGGCGACACTGCTTGATAAGTTGACAGACGGCATGGTATGACTGTTCATGGCGCCTCTTGAGCTTATCCTCGGCATATTTGTCGATAGTCATCGTGGTGATACATGCGTGACCAGTAAAGGTCATCCCGAAGTCTGAGATGTATCGTTCGTTATTTCTCCACCATTCTTCCATTTCTGGTGCTTTGTCTTCTAAACCTGTGGCGACAAGAACAATTGGAACTCTCTCCTTCACTTCGGAGCGAATTAAATCGTAGTTGCGGCAGAGTGCCTTCGTCGCTCTCACACCCCGCACACAGTACATGAGGAGATGAATATCAGTTTGCTTCATGAGATCTCGAAGGAGCTTCTTCAGCATTCTTCGAGCGTCCTTATCGGGAACTTTTCCTTCAGGGCCCTCACCAAGACCTATATCCAGTTCAGTGACAAACACGGAAGAGCGGCGAACTGCACTGACCGACCGTATCGAAAAGCTTTACCTTCAGGGTCTCGTTCTGAATTGAAATGTCGTACACGTTGGTTTCAATTGTACATCCCATAGCGTCGCAGGATGTCAGCGCCGCTTGCGTCCCAGCGACCAAATTAACCAAAGAGCTTTTACCAGCGCCCGTTTCCCCAAAAATGACAACATTGCATGTTTCTGTGTGGTGCGAAGCTGCACTCGGACTTTGGGTGTGTAGCTAACTTCGGGTTAACTTTATTCTGAGAAGGAAGGGCAAAACACCACTCACTGTAGGTAGCCCTTTACCACAAAACAACGACATTGCAAAGACAACCCGACTGTGGACAAGATTCAGTGGAAGGAGAGTCTTGACTTGCGTGTTCGACGTTTTGCATGCACCAGTAATATCCCCCCAGTTCGTTAGAACAGATGTCGATGCGATCCAAGCGTCAGATATGAAAATCCCCACAACGCATGGATGCAACGTGTTCCATGGGAGATCATGATTGTGTGGCGTAACAACCATCCTGCGTATATATCACTAGAGGCTAGCTAATCACTGGACCTGGCATTCCTGCAGCAGTACTGGATGATTGAATCGCCTCTTACGGTACTGCAAATCCAGGATACAGGGAGCATATTTAGCAAGGCATTATAATTCATTGTCATATAGAATCTAGATAAGACGAGCGCTACATACCAGGACGAAGCACTAACGCTGATAACAAAGCGATGCTGGCACCTCGAAATGGTTGAATAGGCATCTGCATTGCATTGACCAATCGACTTGAATGTACTGGAAAGGCTGGCACTGCTCGTGACGAGTAGTATAAGCGCTTCAAGTACTACTGGCGCTTTGAAAGCCTTCATTGCAATCTGACGACGACGACCATCAAGTTGTTTTACCGAGAGAGAACACGGCAGTTGCCGCATCTACGCTTGTTGTATAATTGGTTCTCAGAACTAAATCCAAGAACTCGATGGGCCCATCCGTTCCCATCCTACATGTGATTCAGAAGGAACAGTTATAATTACTATCTCCATTCTACAAGGAGGACTAGTTTCCCGCCATCATTGCTTGAATTGTGATGAATGTTATCTGTCAGTTTACTCCAGATCAGTCTCGTTGAAACGGAATAAATACTTCATAAAATTTTAGCCTGTTCGTAAGCCAATCATAAACCAACGAAAGAATACGAGGGAGTGAGTACATGAATACTAAGACGCGAACTGAACTGGTAAATATTAACGATGAGAGAAAACGAGTAAAAAGACAGTCAGGAACAAATAGCAATAGACAAGGAATGCATATCGTTTAATAAACCAAAAATCACATACACATATACAGGAGCCACGAAGGAAGTGCCACGCTACCCAGGAACGTTATTTGCAGCTTTATCACCTCCATCTGAACTGGCGTCTTTGCTGCTGAGGTCTCCACTGCGCGTGGTACGCTCAGTGTCCCTGGGCCCGCTGGATGGCGAGGTGTCAACTTCCTGAGCACCTTCACCAATATCTTTGAGAACTGCAACGCTACCCGCGACAATTGAGGCCGATACTGAAGTGACAGTTGCCTCACTTCCAGAAGAATCCCTACGTGGAGGGAGACCACGTGACTTGGTGGTCCGGCGTTCGGGCCGTTTTTCTTCAGGAGGGTCATCAGGTGCAGGGGACAGTGCAGAATTATCAACAGAGTAGGGAGGAGAAGGCTCTCCGGCGGTAGGAGTGCGTGCCGTGGCATTGGCAGCGGAGCTCCTTGGGTTACGGGAGCGCTTGGCGGGATAGGTCGCGTCACCGTCATCAACTTCTCTGCGCTTTCTCTTGTTTCCGCTTCCAGCAGGGCGCCTCCTGCGAGAACTAGGTTTTTCCTTGAGTTCTGGCTCAGGAGCAGGGGTGACATCGATGAAGGGAGCAGGGGAGGGAGCTGGCTCATTTGCATCGCGTATTTTGGGCGCGGGACGACGCGCGCGATTTGAAGATCGGCGCGTGGGATCATCCATTATTACTGCCGGCGCGGGGAGTCCGAACGCAGTTGGATCCAAATCGGGGAGAGATAGGGCGAGACGACCAAGAGGATGATAAAGTGGCAATGAAGGGCCCATCATCCACCTCTTATGTCTCTTAAAATGACTGGACTGGTGAATTGTCCAATGCTGAAGCGATTGAGGGGAGGAAGAATGGCTTGACGAAGATGCATAAGAGCCAACTGGTGGCACCTCAAGATGGAGAGCGGTTGTCCCTGCGGTTGGGGAACGATAGGTGATTTGCGGCTTCCAGCGGATCGAAGTCATGGATGGTGTCAATTCGTGACGGGATGGTTTGCGACAGCTAGTACTGGCGAATAATCGGAATACTCAGAATCTGCAGAAAACAATGGAAAAGAAGAAGGCTCACAAAAGTAAAATACTGTTATGGTCGCATGCCACGACGAGTGTGTGTTGATGGCTTTGATGATGTGCGTGAGCGCTAAATTACATGTACAATGATCCGGGGCGCATAAGTAGTAGATATCGTTGGTGAGCTATATCTGATAACAGAGACGACTGAATTGGGGCGAAACAAGTCGCTTGGACGCTGGACGATGCGTTACTCTGAGTTATGCGGAGAGTTATCAAAAGTAATAGTGAGCACGACTAACGTCCGGAATCGATGTTGTCACAGTACAGACCGGCACTGTTTATTTGCCGGGTTATGTAATATTGACCGGACTTCATAGCTCAGTTCAACTGCCATGATCCATCATGTCTTTACCCGACTCCTCGGAGCTTCACAAACGCGCATACCTCAGACCCCCTCCTTTCTATCACAAGTTGTAGGAAACAATGCACCGATGAGCAAAGAATCAGACTCCTTCGTTTCGTGAGTGTAAAATGTAACAATGTTCGAGTACATATCAGTACAATACTTACAGTAGCAACAACACAACCAGACAGCAGATCAAGAATATCTATATTGTAAAACCCAGCAAACGAACATACGCCGTGACACCTCCCAGTGATCAGATACTATTGCTGAAGGTCATGAGTCTCCGGCGAATGTTCAATAGGCGTTCTTTTCTTGTCGAGAGCATCAAGCGTTTTTGAGCGATGGAAGCATCTTCGCTGACCAACTCCTTCATACGCTCAGGGAAGTTAGGCCCAGATGCAGGATTGGTCAGCAAGCTCGCAAGAAGGCTCTGCGAAAGTTGTTTCGCCAGGGCATGATGGAGAGCATGCTCGATCGTGAAAGGAATATGGTCAATGATGCGCTGCTCGAGGTGATAAACGCGTCGAAGTGGAGATGATGGGCAAAACTCACCTTGTAGGCAACGTGATAATAGGCTCGAACATCAGCCATCACAACCAGCTCCTCCTCAAATGAGTCGGGAGGTAACAAACGTGCAAGATCTGAAACATGAAGACCTGCATACCCCGCTTCTGCAAGAGCCCTCAGAGCTTTGGCCTCGGGCGTCTCCGGCCGATCGACCTTATTACGACCATCTGGGGTTAAAGTTTGTTTTTTTATAGGGGTTGCGGGGCGTTCATACTTCGAGTCGTCACAATCGACATCAGGGATTGGATGAACTTCGAGTTTGGGCATCTTAGCCTCCCCAATAGGACGGATGGGAGCCCTGTACAGAAGAGGTTTACTCCGAACTGTCTTGTAACGACCCAGCCATTGTCCGCGGAGTGTTTGGAGGTAGTGTGTGTTCTGAGTATAGTGCGGAACAGTTTCCAGATCCAAGGCTATTTTGACAGCGTCTTGGGCGCGCGCCTTGCAGATACCAACCTGAATTCGAATTAAATTGCTAATTTCAAAGACGACTTGAGCCCAGACAATGGTAGTGAGGAGTCAACGCTTACCTGAAATACTCCTCGAGAACTTTGAAGCGTCCAAAATGGGTGCTTATGAGTGTGTCGATGGTTTGATCAAGCACATTATTGACACCGGCAAGACAGCGCTCAGATGGAGCAACCCAAAGTTTGGTGAATTGAGTAATGAGGTTTGCCTTCGCCTGATATGGCACGTTGTTCGGAAGCTCCCATCCAATCGCCCTGGATGAATAGTTAAGCTGCCGCTCAACTGCAACAAAATACGAAAACAAACTCTTGGATGACCTTGCGGATATCATATATGCCCATCACTTTCACACCTGGGTCTCGCTCAGTAAGAGTCATGTTCCCTTCAGTATCATCTAGTGAAACATAATCTTCCGGTTCTTCGAAAGGTCTAAAGTCGGGAGCAGTGCCGCGTATATCCCTCTTGAAAATGGCATACAGGGCACGATTCCGCTGCGCAAGACGTTTGTCTTCGTGACTACCATTCGCGAAGCTCTTGAAGTCATCGCAGAACGCATTAAGTCGTCCTAAAACCTCAATTTGTGGGTCATTTTCAAGTGGTGGGGGCAGCTCATCGAAGTCCTTGGTACATTTGGCAAGGAGCGTGTCGACATCTTCTCTGAGACACGGTAAACTATAAACAATGTAAGTGCCTTACAGCGAGTTAGCTAGAACAAGGCCCACGCACGTTTTCTCGATCAACCGAATGAGCAGTCGGCTTATATCGGAGACAAAGCCCGGAATTCCGAACCGGTGGCGGTCGGTTACGTCCTTCCAAGGCGACGTCGTGTCGAAATATTCAGCAGCACGCTTTTGTGATTCGGCACGAGACAGGCGCTGTGCACGTTCCGCATCATCGGGAAGACGCACACAGTAAAAACCGTGTCTCAGGGTGTGCTCCTCCGAACGACCTTCAATGATTTCTACCCATTTGCGGCGCTGGTTGATAGCTCCAGTACCAAGCGTATCAGGCTTTGTAAGTACGCCTGAAGAACTTCAAGTCAATTAACCATCCTGCAGTATGGGCGACTTGCCAATTGTTCGCTCTCCATTGGGGTCCGCAGTCCTGGCGAGACTCATGGATTGTTGATTTTCCATATCATCTAGCACCATGCAGATCAATTCAGTAGAAAATTTGTAGTTCATACACGTACCACTCATGGGAATTGTAGTCAATATGATGGTGTTCTTTTTCTCGATATAATGTTCTGCTAAACATTTCACCAAGGCGACCATTTCGGCTTCTTCGTTTTGTATTAGGCCTTCGCTGCCCATCAGATATGTCGTCTCAATCCAGGTGAGCATGTACTTACCAGGTAGATCATAGAATGACAGGTCAGTGGCATCGGGGTCTTCAATCGAGACGCACACCACATTGCGGGAGAACTTCAATGTATTTTTTATGTTCCTGAGTTCCTCGATCGTCTTTGTGTGGAAAGTCGAAGCAGGAACATTTGGGTTCAAAATGGCTGCTTGAGCACGACGCAACCACACTTCGAATTCACTTCTGTCAGTGATCGTTCGGCCAAATAGCACATTAGTAGGCTTTTGGAGATCTAGGCCGTTACTATCGAAACCAATACGTAAGGTGATAGTGCAGGACCACGATGCAGCATGACTAGACATGTTACATTCCATAGGGCATCTGCAAATAGTAGCATGAGCATATCTGCGATAACTTGTAGTTATTAGGGTCACCTTGTACACGTTCCGCTATCTCTTGGGACGTTTATCTTTATGATAAAGAAAAAAATGAATTAAGGGATAAAAGCACAAACTATCTGCTGACGTACGCCACTGACGGCTTCGACAAGTGAACTTTTGCCCGCTGAAACTTTAGTTGAGTACAGCTGTGGGTGCTAAGGGAGGTGACCACAAACCGGATTGGCCACCAATTACGACTACGGATGGTAAGGCGATCAATGCGTCGGCACTGTCAGAAGTAGCGTGAGTGATCCGAGATTATAACCAGATCCGTAATCACTCACCCCATGGATCGGAGGTCAGCCATCATCTCCATAAGCTCCCTGCGCCTGCGGGCATAGTCACTGGATGATATGTCCACTTCCTCCCATGTCTCTGGAGGGCTTGCGGAACCAGAGAGGGAAGGAAGAGACGTTACATCAAGAGAGTGTTCGATTGATGGCTCCGTTGAAGCTGCTTGTTTGCGTCTACTGCGAAGTAAATCCATGGTAGATGGAATGCTAGAGGTGTATTGGACACGACATCTGAATGACCTCTGTTTTTATGCGCCGGCTTTCGACTCAGAGGCTTCCTGAACACGTGTGTCAACGTACAGTGCATCACGACCGCAGCTCAAAGTCAAGCCAAGTCGTAATCCACGGCATGATGGGAAGAGAAAGCGCCTTTAGATGCCCGCACGCATAGCTGTTAGCGACGCTTTATCGTGCATCGAGGGTGATTCGTACGCAAAGTAATATGTCACAACCAATCATAGAAGATCTGCGATGACCTTTTCGGCAAATTTTTTGGTTCTGGCATTATTGCTTTTCATATCAGAGCCCATACACATACACAAGTACGTGTACAGAATCACCGAAAGGCGGACACGTGCAGGAGATAAGGTTGTTATCACATACATGAGTCTTGTATGACTCAATCATGATGGGCTTAGAGTAAGTACTTAGATCTGATATCCCTAGAGACACTCAGACAGTCGCGGACGCCTCAGAAAAATATTTTTCCAGGAAGCAGCTGTTTGTGAATAGGGCAGAAGCGCATGCTGTGCCGCGGGAGGTTGGCTTTAGCCTTTGAGGATGAGCTAGAGAATCGACAATCGAGGTCAAGTCACGGCAACCTTATGTAATTAGTCTTAATCTTCGTCACGCCGTCACATGTCCAAAGTCACTCACGCCGAGCCAACTATGATAACGTACAACACCCTCCTCCTACTTTGACGGGTCCATCGCAATATTAATCAAATGTTTTGTACTGAGGATTCGTTATGCCATGACGAGAAATTTCTTCCTCCATTGGCAAATTCAACAGCACTAGCGGACAACGGCTATCAAGTGTCATAGGTTACACCTATCTTTGAAGTCAAAATTCAGTTTGACACACGCAGATCACGTCGAAGTAAGTGCATATCTCTACGTACAGCCTGAGTACCATGCAAAGATGCCCCTGATCTTCCTGACCTTCCTACAAAAAAAGCCAATTTTTCGCGAGGAACTACGGTCGTCGTTTCGTTGATAGTTACAGTGTCCTATGTTTTGTGAGACGTCTACGAACAATGGTCCAGAATAAGTTTGCAAACGTCTTCGTAGGATTGTGCACGACGTTGTCGTAAATCCTGGGATTCCAAGCGTCCACGCGGCAGAGTTGTGACACAAGCATATCCAGGGAAATGCATCCCATATTTCGCAAGCTGGTCCTTGTTCTGATTCCACCATTCTGACATCACTGGATGACAGTCTTCCAGGCACGTCGCCACGATAACAATGGGCACTTTGCTGTCGCCGATAGCTGATGAGAAGGTTTGGTAATTGGTTCGCAGAGCTTTTGTGGCTCGCGTTCCGCGCACACAATACATAAGGAGATGGACACCACCTCCCCTGTCCAGGCCACCGAGGAATAGAGCTAACTTCCTTGCAGCCGCGGCCGCAGGAATTCTGCCCTCGGAGCCCTCGTTTAACCCTAACGACACGGTTATCAATCTGCTCTGTCCTCAAATCTCAAAATGAAGGAAGGCTTACCTGCCGTATCCCACAGCCTGAAGCATTGCCCGCTGATCGTTGTATCATATGCAGCATGTGTAATAGTACATGACAGAGCATCAGGAGATGTTTCTGCTACGTCGCGGCCCATAATGAGGTTTATGAGTGAGCTTTTGCCAACTCCACTCTCCCCCAGGAGCACTACATTACGCGGTCGACTTTCATATCCCTATAGAGGCATCAACCATCTGTTGACCGATTTCACAGTGCACGAACCTGTTGTGGACTTGTATTCGTTACATTTGAAGGGACTAGCGGATGTCCGTAATTCTCGATCATCGTTTGCGGTAGGTATTCGCCTCTGATCTGCTGCGCTACCTGCTGAGCCACTTCTTTGGTCATCCCGCATCGTTTTGTGAGGACTCCAATGATATCCGTCTTCTTGGGACGTCCAGCGACAAATTCCACAAGTTTGCTAATGGACGAAGTAAACCATCCTTGCCCGCCGGTCCACCCTTCCATAGAGCCGTTGTAATGAGCCTCAATCACTCCACGGAGTATGCCACGCGACTCCTCGTATTTGCCTCTATGCCTCCCGTCGAGTAGATTTGCCGCAGTTATGCATGCATGTCCCACGGACCTAATGTTGTACTTCTCCAAGTGGCCCACATTCCGCGTGTACCAGTCTTCCATCCTTGTCTCTCTTTCGAGGTTTGTAACGACCAGCGCAAGCGGGACCTTTTCCTCGCAAAGAAACTCGAAGAACAACCTGTAGTTGCTTTGCATAGTTGCGGTGACTCTACCTCCGCGGACACAGAAGAGCAGGAGGTTCACACCTCCACGTTCTTTCAAAGTGTTGATGAGGCCATATGCGTTTGAAATTGCAGTGAGGTAGTCTCCAATTTGTAGACGGGGTTCCTCAAGGCCGACTGTATCAAACACCTTGTATCGAGCCCCGTTTTCGAATGTTATTGAATATTCCGTCCAATGCAGAGTACAGCGGTGAGAGTCGGGCGATGTGCGCGCAATCTGTTGACCGGCCATCAGGTTGATGACGGAGCTTTTGCCCGCTCCCGTTTCCCCAAAGATCACGATATTCGCCATATTATATTGCACTATAGGAATGTTTCTGTGGTCAGTGATATTCGACCCCCGGATATAACGCCATCCACACCTGAGTGCTACGCCAATTCCACGCTGCGTGATGGGCGAGACATTTTAAAAACGGGTATATATATGCGAAACATGGTAGGATCGATGATGATCAATCTTTGCACTACACTTGATATCTAGATTGCGGCGAACTGCGAGGTCTAGACGGATATGTATGAGTGTCAATGTTCACCACGTTTTGATATCGAGGGCTTAGGTGTTTGCTATATCTCGCAATCCAATGCCCTGGCCCTAGTCGTGACAAAGGGTTGCAGCACCTTGATGTCTACTGAAAGTGCGAGCCAATTATTTAGATATCCGGCGGCCGTATACACCAATTCGACAGTCCCACTAGTTCACAACTGCCTTGGCTCGCACAAAGTACATCACGTCACCCACAACGACCACCTGAAATGACGAGGCCAGCGCATTGTGAACTTTGCGGCAACAGACGGTCCAGATACTGAATGAAAAGTGAACGGAGAGAGAAAAGAACGTCTTCAAGAGTACATGACCAGCTACTTCCGGAGGGAATCACGAAAGAGACTTCTTTGGTTTAAGGAATTCTTACTTAACCTTAACTCAATCCAATACATCTGATAGTTCCTCTTCAATCCTTTCAATTCTGGTCGCTTGCTTTGCGAATTACGCAATCTCGGCGCCAGACATGCTTCTCCGATGACTGTGAAGGGTATTATTGTAGAATCCTCATGAGAGAGTTATGTTATATACATACTTAATGATATCCTATAAGACTGAGAGGATAAGACCCGCATTTTAATCTTGCCTCGGGACGAATTGCTGTCCGAATACAGGACAGCGGGGCGAGAAAGCGGACTAAATCAGGCACAACAGCTGCGTCGATTCTGCGAGTGGGAGTGATACGTCGGGTCTCCGTCATCGTAGAATTTCCCCTTGTGCGCAAGAGGAATAGCTTCGGGAAGAGCGTGAAAAATGATGAGCCTAACAATGTAATCTCCTGTATTCATGTGTACCGTGACCTGGTAACACGGATGATAGTCAATCCGCTCTTGCAGTATGTGAACTTTGTGCGCAGAAGATGCGTATCACGTGGGTCAGTACTTGTGGGCTACCTAAAGTACTGGAAGGACGGAGCGCTTGATCCCGCGGAAGTGACATATGTATTATTATCAGCGTCTGTGAGCATCGACTTAAAAGCGGACGGACCGTGGTATAACAGAATTGTGAAGATCGCACACTGAGGGTTATTGTGGCCAACTCCGAGCAAGCCTGCGAGACGATACGCGGGAATAGTACCACTGCAGAAACTGTCGACTCTTCATGAGGTTTGGAGGAATTTTCCCTGAAACTCGTGGCCAAAATCATAATGATCAGTGTGCTGGCAATTCTCGCGCTGCTTACCTCAAGCTACTACCGCGACATACATACACATTTGCCTCCCTTTCCACTTGGTGATAAATCAGTTCAATCGATATTGACCCTGGTCCCTGGTTGTTCCGGCGGTTTCAGGCGGTATCCCGTCGTACGTATCGCCCGGAGTGAACCGGAGCATTGAACTGTTGGGGGCGTCCAAGGAGGTTAGATGATTGGTGCTGAACAAGTTGCCAAGCGGGAAATGATGTTTATCACTAGAAACCAAGCTAAACAAGGCACAAAAGAGGTAGAAAATCGAGAGCAGAAAGGGGCTCGTGATACAGGGTAGTCTAGTCGCCATCGGGAGATTATGGGATGTTCCGGCAATGGCTCGTCGTTGGTATAAAACCCTTCAAAAACTCAGGTTTCGCATACCGTTTCAACCGCCATCTTCTTATTCGTGATCATTTTTGCGATTCACATCGTAGAGTAAGTGCTCGTCACCGTTGCCGTTAATGCTAGTACCGCTTGCGGGGTACCCGAACACGCGGGCTGCTTCGGCTTCGCCACCGCGGATCTTGCACGGATCATCATCATCATTGTCTTGATTTACACCTTTTAAATTTTTTGTTGACCACCTTTAACAGATTCCTTCTTCATATTCGTTCACCACAATGGTTCATCCACACCAGACACCCTACGTTACACCTCATATATTGCACAAACATTACGCTCAGGCTTTTGACAATGAATTTCATAGTAACCGTCAGTGCACCCAGTTTCTATACCTCCTATCTACTAAATGTTCCAAACAGTCATCGGCCGTGACCTGGAGTATTTCTCGCAGGCAGGGTTTGACATGGACAGGATCCAGTTAAAGCGCAATGCACCCGTTGCCCAGCTTTATGAAGATGCTATCCGCAATGAAGGCGCGATTATCTCCTCCTCTGGCGCACTCATCAACTTCTCTGGTAAGAAGACCGGTAGAAGTCCTAAAGACAAGCGAATCGTCTATGAGGAAACAAGTAAGGATGATATATGGTGGGGTTCCGTGAATATCAAGATGGACGAGCGTGAGTTTACTTCGTTGCACGCCGGTCCCTTGTCTCAGCAGTTGTTTCTAGACACGTTTGAAATCAACCGCGAGCGTGCCATCGACTATTTGAATACGCGTGACAATGTCTACGTCTTCGATGGTTTTGCTGGTGTAAGTCCTGTGTTCCAATTGCATGGGTTTACGGTACTCACTGTCTCTAGTGGGATCCCAAATACCGTATCAAGGTCCGGGTCATTTGCGCCCGTGCATATCATGCTCTCTTCATGGTATGTAATCACATTCACATACGTTTCCTCTTCTGACAACCTCGAAGAACAACATGTTGATCCGCCCGACCGAGGAAGAGCTCGCAAGTTTTGGCGAGCCTGACTTCATCATCTACAATGCTGGTCAATTCCCTGCGAACCGCTTCACCAAGGGCATGTCCTCTACCACTTCGGTGGAAATCAACTTCAAGCGCATGGAAATGGTTATCCTCGGCACTGAGTACGCCGGCGAGATGAAGAAAGGAGTCTTTTCCGTCATGCACTATCTTCAACCTGTGAAGTTTGGTCAGCTCTCCCTCCATTCGTCTGCCAATGTCGGGATGGATAAGGGCGACGTTACCCTGTTCTTCGGTCTTTCTGGAACCGGGAAGACCACTCTCTCCGCTGATCCAAATCGCCTTCTCATTGGTGATGATGAACACGTCTGGTCAGACACTGGGGTGTTCAACATCGAGGGTGGATGCTATGCCAAGTGCATCAACCTGTCGAGCGAGAAAGAGCCGGAGATATTCAACGCCATTCGTTTCGGCTCTATTCTGGAGAACGTCGTATACAACCCTTCATCGCGCATGCCGGATTATGACGATGTTAGCATCACGGAGAACACACGCTGCGCATACCCAATCGAATACATTCCAAATGCCAAGATCCCATGCATGGTCGACAGGCAACCGAGCAACATTATCATGTTGACGTGCGATGCTTTCGGTGTCCTTCCACCTGTAAGTAAACTTTCCGCGGACCAAGCGAGCTACCATTTCCTTGCTGGTTACACCTCGTGAGTGCATTTTTACTTCTTTCGACGTCACTCGCTAAAACACACTCGAAGGAAAACGCCTGGCACGGAGGATGGTGTCCTCGAGCCTATCCCAACATTCTCGACCTGCTATAGCGCACCTTTCATCGTGTTACATGTAGGTTTTCATCTCCTCCTAGGAAATCCTGAGCTAAGCCTTGCTGGACCAGCCTGGACGCTATGCAGAAATGCTGGCCGAGCGCATGTCCAAACACAACGTGTCCTGTTGGTTAATCAACACGGGCTGGACAGGCGGTAAGTTCGGCACGGGCAAGCGTTGCCCACTTAAATACACTCGCCGCATCGTCGATGCTGTACACTCCGGGGAGCTTCTCAATAGCGAGTATGAGACCTTCGGCGGCTTTGGGCTCCAGATTCCTACTACGGTAGAGGGCGTTCCACGCGAAGTGCTCAACCCGCGTCTGGCTTGGGCAGACAAGGAGGCTTTTGAACGTGAGGTTCGCAAGCTCGCGGGCATGTTCCAAAAGGCGTTCAAGTTGTACGAAAGCGATGTGCAAGAAAGCGTGAGGTTGGCGGGTCCACGAGTGGACTAGAGACTTAGAGTCGCTTTTCCCTCCTTAATTATAATTTACTGTTATGAACGTGGGTGTAGAGTACAGTGATATCGCTGTCTGAACTAAATATGAACTGTACTGTACTAGTACTGTACTTCATGTATGTGCTCCTGAATATACAAAGAAGTAACGAATTCATATGCGAGAGTTACCATCCAGTCATCACTCTCAATCGCTTGCTATCTGAACTGATCATCATCTACATAGGGACCTTTGAAAAATCATGCTAGTTAACTCTCGTAAGATACCCCCACACGCGACTCAGAAGGTCTCGAACCACTGAACTACGAGGTTCTCCAGGGCGAGACAGCTCCCAAATCAACTTTTGGAGTGCTTCTTGAGCACTCTCAGAATGTTCCGATGTATCTCGAGGTAAGTACGTGAAAGTAATGGGGTCCGTACCAGTGTCATTTGACCCCTCCCACCATCCTTTCGCATCTTCATCACTGTCGCAGCCACAGACCACAACAACCAAGCTGACCTTGGATTTCGCGTAGACCTTCCGAAACTTCTGTACCTCCATCCTCTGCGTATCGACAGACTCGTTCTTGTTTGCGTAAAAAATCAACAAGCAAGGTTCGAAACCTACGCCCCCTTTTGACCGTTTTGCGGGTGGATAGGGTGCAGTTACGCGCTGGAACATGTAGTAATGTCCGCGTATGACGACCATGGATCTGACCCACGCGCCATTAATGACACCCGCGATGTTGCAAACATTCAGGGGGGCTGAGACGGCAGAGTCGCAGACGATTACGCTTCGTGGGTGGTCCCTTTCATGGTCATCGCATGCCCATTCGACATCGCGAACGCCTTTCTCATTGGGCAAGCGACACCGCTCGATAAGATCGCAGAGGGTATGGTATGACTGTTCGCGACGTTGTTTGAGCCTGTCACTGTCATTTTCCTCGATGGTCACTGTGGTGACACATGCGTGGCCAGCGAAGGTCATTTTGAGGTTTGAGATGGATTGCTCGTTTTTCCTCCACCATTGCTCCATGTCTGGGTCTTGATTTTCCAAACGTGTAACGACAATGACGATCGGAACTTTCTCCCTAACTTTGGAATACAATGACATGTAGTTCCGGTGGAGCGCCCTGCTCTCTCTCGTGCCCTGGACGCAGTACACGAGGAGATGAATGCCATCCTGCTCCATAAGGGTTTGAAGGAGCTTCTTCAAAACTTTTTGAGCTTCTTTATTGGGGACTGTTCCCTCAGTGCCCTCATCAAGACCTGCAATAAAGTCAGTGACGCCCATCAAGAGCGGCTAACAGCACTTACCGGCCGTATCAAAAAGCTTTACCTTCAAGGTCTTGTTCTGAGTCACAACGTCGTGCTCGTACACATTCGTTTTAGTGGTGCATCCCATAGCGTCGGAGGAGGTCGGCGCCGATTGCGTTCTAGTGATCAAATTGACCAAGGAGCTTTTACCAGCTCCTGTTTCTCCAAAAATGACAATATTGCATGTTTCCGTGCGATGTAAAACTTCTCCGGCTCGAATGTCGTCGATATCGTCAAGACTCTGATCAGCATTCAAGTCAAATGTGGGCCGAGGAAGAGCCAAACACCACTTACAGTAGATGATCGTTTCTCAGTGAATAAAGACATGGTCAAAAAGACTCAACTTGGAACAAGGAATAGTGAGAGGCAGTCTCGACCTGCCAGCGTGTTCGGTTTTTTGAGTCTGTAGTCTGATGTCTTCATGTAAGATTTCCCAGTTCGTCAGAAACGTCGGTGTTTCGAGGCGCCAGATCTGCATATCGATCACGACGCATGCATTCAGCATGTTGAATGTTCCATGCCATTCCATGGGTGTGAGAAAGCTAGTATCGAGCGACATATTATAATGCAACCTGTTGCAGCATGTTGATTATGCACTGACTTCGTACATGCGCTTTGGAGCTGGAGCTAGCTTACCGAGTTGGACAGACTGACATGGAGATAAATTTAGAACGATGGAGGGTCTGGGCTCTGAACCCTCCCAGATCACAGTGCTTAAGCTTGCTCACACTGCTAAAGTGAAGTTCGTGAGGATTATGTCGACAAGTTCAAGTTGTATTCAACATTTTGGCAGTACTTTCCTGAGTGCCAGAGTGATAGTTTGGACCGGGCGACGCGAATCAACACGTTGTAGATGATCCTGCGCGAGTTGTATGAAAACAAGCAGGGCTCGCAGCTGCGTGTGGAAGGAAATACATCTGACTTACATTACTGAATTACTGATTCCACATTAACTTGAATCGCACGTGATCGGTATTGATTTTCGTCAGCTTTACTCCAAGTCCTGGAGCTCATGCATCATGAGTCACGGACGCCCTGCCCCACATCTGAAACGCTCAGACAGCTCGTTCGTTGTACTGACGATTATTTTCCCTCCTCCATTCCCCGTCTTCTTCTCCCTCGCTGTTCTGGACTGCTGCTCAGTGCTCACACTGGCTGTCTCACATCCGAACGTCTAGACAACGATTATCACATGGCCTCTTCGGCGCAACATGGTAGAACATAACCGAGGGGGGGTTCTTCCCTCTGCACTGCTCGTGACATTTACTATGATGATTATACCGTCTTTGTGCCTGGTTGTGGATCCATCGGGTGTAACTTGTCTTCTTTCGTTGTTGAGGATGCTTATGCGCCAAACAATGTTTTCCACCCAGCCCAAGCCTTGACTCTCGCATGGTACGACCACCATCTCCTGCTTGATTTCTGGTACACACGGCCGTCTCGTTTTTCTCTGCCACTATACAATTATATGCCTAATCATCGTAACTTGTCACCGCACCCGTGCGGTATCGTCGTGTTCGCGATACGCTACCTTGGTGTCATTTTGATCGTTATGCGTTTGAGAACACATACCATATCTTCGCTCTCTGTCCAGTCTTCTCAACTATCCGTTGCGTGCATAACGTGCAGCTCTGTGGTGAGACCTTCTCGCTCCTTGAGGGCAGAACTACAGATCATATCAGGAGGGTTTCGATAGGGCCGCACTGCGCTTGTTTTCTGACCAGGCAGGGTTGTGGTCACAATATGTTATGTGGGTGTATTACCCCCTCGCGGATGCTGTAGCCGACGTTGGGCCACAAGTGGGTGTCTCACCCGCACCGTCCGATGTCTCGGGCGACACTTCATCATTGGGCAGTGTGGGTGCATCATCCCCGCAGCTTGCTAGTACGATGATGGAACCTATATTTGCCCAGGCGTGACATGTGCGTGGTGTTTGGCTTGCGGGTCACCGGTCATATTTGAGGAGAATACAAACGACATGTCCGTGCACTCAACGCCAATCCCACATTGCTCAATCGATGGTCATTCGTATCTTTTACCCGGTATTTTGCGAACTTTGCTTTGCTTTGATTCCTTATGTGCTTAGTTTATAGTTAAACAATCGAGGTACCTAGATACTTGAGCTTGTGTGAGTATGATGGCCAAACAAAATATTCATATTCATAATCGTCTTAGTTACTAGACTCGATTAGGGGAAAAGGTTAGTATGCAGGCTTCTTATACGATTCATTGGATCTACTACCCATAGTAAAGTAAGCAAAATTGAGTTCACGAAGAGGGAAAGTCAAGTAGCTGTTACTACGCCTTGCTTTATCATATCTGCCAATTGTTTGGCAACTTCTCGAGACATACCACAACGCTTCGTGAGATGAGGGACGAGATCCTTCGGTTTCATATGCAAACTCCCTATAAGCAACTCCTTCAGCCTACGCATCAACGACACGAACAGGTTGTGCCCTCCAATCCATGATTGCTTCTGCCCGTCGGCAGTAAATTCTTCAACAAGGTTGCGGATCGTGATGCGCGATTCTTCATAGAGGTCTTTGTGTCTCCCTTCCAATCTATTAGCGGCGGTGATGCACGCATGACCGGCGACTTGGATTTGATATTTTTCGAATGTACTTTGGTTCCTCACCCACCAGTCTTCCATTCTTTGCTCTCTTTCGAGGTTCGTGATGGCGAGAACAATGGGAACCTTCTTCTCGCAGAGGAATTCGTGGAAGAGCCGGTAATTGCTCTGAAGCGTAGCAGTGACTCTGCCGGCGCGAACGCAGAATAGAAGTAGATCGATTCCGCCTCGTCTATCCAATTCCTTGATGAGTCGATAGGCGTTTTCAACAGACTCGAGGTACTCTTTGATTCCCAGCTGCGGGTCATCGAGTCCGTTGGTATCGAAGACCTTGTAAAACTCGCCGCCGAAGCTGATGGTGTGCTCTTTCCACTGCATCGTACAACGTTTCGTATCGGGGGATGTGTTCGCTACTTCCTTGCCCGCTATGAGGTTGATGAGCGAACTTTTGCCTGCTCCAGTATCCCCAAAGACTACGACAATTTTATGCCTATTCTCGCTTATCAATACAGCATAAAGAGCATATGAAGACTACGTACCTTTTAGTGGTGTTAAATACCTTAAAATCGTCA
>Ga0310811_10003638_pt1 | contig 19422 bp, 16 predicted proteins | sample YCmetagenome_FD_207642 | JGI IMG/M metagenome (GOLD analysis project Ga0310811, IMG submission 207642) | Soil microbial communities from experimental microcosm in Duke University, North Carolina, United States - YC | ecosystem: Engineered > Artificial ecosystem > Soil microcosm > Unclassified ...
TCGTCGGCGTCCCGTGCGTTCTCGAAGCGCTCCTGAAGGAGATCTTCGCCGGCCGCTCGCAGGTGTTCCGGCACACGGGCGCGCCGCTCCTCGGCCTCTTTCCCTTCGTGACGATGTTCCTCGTCACCTCGATCACGATGCTGCGCGAGCGGACCTCGGGGACGCTCGAGCGGCTGATGACCCTTCCGCTCGCGAAGCTCGACCTCCTGGCAGGCTACGGCGCCGCCTTCGCCCTCGTCGCGGCCGGGCAGGCGGCCGTCGTCTCGGCGCTCACGTTCGGCGCGCTCGGCCTCGAGGTCGAGGGGCCGCGCTCGCTCGTCGCGGCGCTTGCAGTCGCGAACGCCGTGCTCGGCACGGCGCTCGGGCTCTTCGTCAGCGCGTTCGCGCAGTCCGAGTTCCAGGCCGTGCAGTTCATGCCGGCGACCGTGTTCCCGCAGATCCTGCTCTGCGGCCTGTTCGTCCCCCGCGGCCAGATGGCGGGATGGCTCGGCGGGCTCTCGGACGCGCTGCCGCTCACGTACGCCTATGACGCGCTCGCCCGCACGGCGGCCGACGAGATCGACGCACGTTTCGCAGTGGACGCCGGCGTCGTCTGCGGCTGCATCCTCCTGGCACTCGCGCTCGGCGCCGCGACGTTGCGCCGCCGGACCTAGGCCGTCTTCACGTCCTGGATCAGCTCGACGATCGATGCCTTCGCGTCGCCGAAGAGCATCACCGTCTTCGGGTTGTAGAAGAGCGGGTTCTCGATGCCGGCGAAGCCCGGGTTCATCGACCGCTTCAACACGACGACGGACTGCGCGTCGTCGACGTTCAGGATCGGCATGCCGTAGATCGGGCTGCCCTGATTGTTTCGCGCGTCGGGGTTCACGACGTCGTTCGCGCCGACCACGACGGCGACGTCGGTCCGCGAGAACTCCGGGTTCGCCTCGTCCATCTCCTTCAACTGCGTGTACGGGACGTTCGCTTCCGCGAGCAGGACGTTCATGTGTCCCGGCATGCGTCCCGCCACCGGATGGATCGCGTACGACACCTCGACGCCCTTCGACTCGAGGAGGTCGGCGAGCTGGCGCACGTCGTGCTGGGCCTGCGCGACCGCGAGCCCGTAGCCCGGCACGAAGACCACCTTGTGCGCGTACGCGAGCATCACGGCGACGTCCTCGGCGCCGGCGCTCCGGACGTTGCGGTCGCCCGAGCCCGCCGCGACCGCGGCCGCCTGCTCCGTAACCTGCCCGAACGCGCCGAAGAGGACGTTCGCGATCGAGCGGTTCATCGCGCGCCCCATCATCATCGTGAGCAGGGTGCCGGAGGCGCCCACGAGCATGCCGCTGACGATCAGCACGTTGCTCTCGAGCTCGAAGCCGGTCGCAGCCGCCGCGAGACCGGTGAACGCGTTCAGGAGCGAGATCACGACCGGCATGTCGGCGCCGCCGATCGGGAGCACGAAGAGGACGCCGAAGACCGCTGCGCCGGCGACGAGCGTCCACAGCAGCCACTCGTCCTGCACACCGGCGACGAGCGCGAGCCCGGCCGCGACGCACCCGAGGAAGAGCGCCGCGTTGACGAACTGCTGGCCGGCGTAGGTGATCGGGCGGCCGCTCAGCAGCTCCTGCAGCTTCGCGAACGCGATCATCGAGCCTGCGAAGGAGATCGAGCCGATCAGCGCCGACAGCACGATCGCGAGGCTGATGTCGATCTTGGGAGCCCCCGCCTCCGGCAGGATCCGGTGCAGCTCCGCGAGCGAGACGAGCGCCGCCGCGCCGCCGCCGACGCCGTTGAAGAGCGCCACCATCTGCGGCATCGCGGTCATCCGCACCTTGCGCGCCGCGACTGCGCCGAAGCCGCCGCCGATCGCCATCGCGACCGCGATCGCCCAGTAGTCGGTCAGCCCCTTGTGCGCGAACGTGACGGCGATCGCGACGAGCATCCCGACCGCGCCGATCTGGTTGCCTCGCCGAGCATGCGCCGGGCTCGACAGGAACCGCAGCGCGAGGATGAAGGTCACGATCGTGACCAGGTAGAGCAGGTTGGTGAGGTTGACCCCCAAGCTACTTCTGCTTGGGGGGCTGGCGCTTCTTGAACATCTCGAGCATGCGGTCGGTCACGACGAAGCCGCCGACGACGTTCGCCGACCCGAGCACCACCGCGACGAAGCCGACGATCCACGTGAAGACGCCCTTGTCGGGCAGACCGAGCACGAGCATCGCACCGACGATCACGATCCCGTGAATCGCGTTCGTGCCCGACATGAGCGGCGTGTGCAGCAGGGCCGGCACCTTCGAGATCACCTCGACGCCCAGGAAGATCGCGAGCACGAGGATCGTCACCTCGAAGACGAGCAACGCGTTATGGCTCATGCCCGCTCACGGCGCCGGCGAAGCCGGCGCCTCCGCTCCCTGTTGAGCTCCGTCGAGCCTACGCTCATGCCCGCTCACGGCGCCGGCGAAGCCGGCGCCTCCGCTCCCTGTTGAGCTCCGTCGAGCCTACGCTCATGCGACGACTCCCTCCTTCTTCGTGACGCAGGCGCCCGCCGTGATCTCGTCCGACCAGTCGAGCGTGAGCTCGCCGCCCGGTGCGAGATGCGAGAGCAGTGCGAAGATGTTCCGGGAGTAGAGCGTCGACGCATGAGTCGGCATCGTGGCCGGAAGGTTCGTGAGCCCGACGAGCGTCACCCCGTCGCGCTCGACGACCTCCCCCGGTTGCGTCAGCTCGCAGTTGCCACCGGTATCGGACGCGAGGTCGACGATCACCGAGCCGGGCCGCATCGCGGCGACCGCCGACGCGGGGATGATGCGCGGCGCCGTCCGACCGGGTACGGCGGCCGTCGTGATCACGACGTCGAACTCGGCGATGCGGCTCTCGAGCCCCTGCTGCTGCGCCTGCATCTCCTCCGGCGTCAGCTCGCGGGCGTAGCCGCCCTCGGCCTCCGCGCCGGTGACGCCGAGGTCGAGCCAGCCCGCGCCGAGGCTCTCGATCTGCTCCTGAACGACCGGACGGACGTCGAAGCCCGTGACGACGGCGCCGAGCCGCCGTGCGGTCGCGATCGCCTGCAGCCCCGCGACGCCGGCGCCGATCACGAGCACCTTCGCCGGCGGGACGGTTCCCGCCGCCGTCATCAGCATCGGGAAGAAACGGGGGAGATGCTCGGCGGCGAGCAGCGCGCCCTTGTAGCCGCCGACGGTCGCCTGGGATGAGAGCGCGTCCATCGACTGCGCGCGGGTGATGCGCGGCACCGACTCCATCGCGAACGCGACGACGCCGCGCTCCGCGAGTCGTGCAAGCCCCTGCGGGTCCGAGAGCGGCTCGAGGAAGCCGACGAGCACCTGGCCGTCGCGAAGCCGCGCCAGCTCGGTGTCGTCCGGCTTTCGAACCTTGACGACCGCGTCGGCGTCCCACGGCGAGCCGAGTGCGGCACCCGCCTCTGCGTAGGCGGCGTCCGGGAACGACGCCGCCTCGCCTGCGCCGGGCTCGACGACGACCTCGAAGCCCGCTGCTGTGAGCTTCGCGACCGTCTCCGGCACGAGCGCCACCCTGCGCTCGCCCGGCGCCGTCTCACGAGCTGCTCCGACCCTCATCGCGGGAGACTCTATTCGACCGACCTACACTGCACCGACCGGTGACGCACTACTTCACGCACCACGGCCTGCCGCTGCTCTTCGTCGTCGTGATGCTCGAGTCGTTCGGGATCCCACTTCCCGGCGAGACCGCGCTCATCTTCTTCGGCGTGCTCGCGTCGAAGGGGGACTACAGCGTCGAATCGGTGATCGCGGTCGCCGCGCTCGCCGCGATCGTCGGCGACAACCTCGGCTACTGGCTGATCGGGCGGCTCGGCGGGCGCGCGCTGCTCCGGCGACGGTGGCTGAAGCGCTGGGCGGACACTGTCCTGCCGCGGGCCGAGGCGATCATGCGCCGGCACGGCGGCAAGACCGTCTTCTTCGGCCGCTTCATCGCGATCCTGCGGTTCACCGCGGCGTGGGTCGCCGGTCTCGGACGGATGCACTGGTGGAAGTTCCTCTTCTGGAACGCCGCCGGCGGCATCGTCTGGGCGACGGCGGTCGGGCTCGTGGCGTTCTACGGCGGCAAGGCGGCCGCCGACGCGATCCAGCGCTACGGCCTCTTCGCGGCGGCCGGTGTCGCCGTCCTGCTCGTCGTCGCGTGGGTCGCCGTCCATTTCGGCAAGCGACGCCTCGAGAAATATCTCTAGAGGGTCGCCCAGACCTCGAGCTTCGCCTTCGTGCGCGCGATCACCTCGTCCGTGTACTCGCTCGTGCCGAGGTGCCCGCCGAGATCCGAGGTGCGGAGGCCCGCCGCGACGGCCTCGAGAGCGGCCTCGCGGATCGCACGCCCCGCGCTCTGCTCCGCGTCGTCGCCGTGCGAGAGGAGCGCCGCGCCGGCGAGGATCATCGCCATCGGGTTCGCGACGTTCTTGCCGTAGAGCGAGGGCGCCGTCCCGTGCGCCGCCTCCGCCATGATCGCGGCGGGCTCGAAGTCGTCCTCGAAGGCGACGAGCAGCGACTCCGAGCCGGCGATCGACCCGAAGAGCGGCAGCACGAGGTCGGACAGGATGTCGCCGTCGCGGTTCAGCGCCGGGATGACGAGCGGATCGCCGGTCGTCGTCAGCAGCAGCGCGAAGGTGGCGTCGATCAGCTGCGGCTCGTACGGCACGTCGGGGTGGCGCTCTGCCGCCGCGTCCATCTCCTCCTTCAGCATCCCCTCGTAGGTCGGGCTGACCGTGTACTTGGGGCCGCCGAAGACCTTGGCGCCGGTGCGCCCGGCTTGCCGGAACGCAAACTCGGCCACCGCGTGACAGATGCGGCGCTCGATCCGCTCGGTGCGAAACGCGACCTCCTCGTCTCCTTCGCCTTCTCGCCATTCCTTCGCGCCGTACGCGTCGCCGACGGCCATCCGCACGATCGAAATCGGCGCGTAGACGCCGGCGACGGGCACCACCCCGGGGATCCGGCGGCCGGTCCGCACGATCACCCTGCCGCCGATCTCCTCCCGCAGGATCCGGTTCGGCGAGCCGACGTCGTCCCGACCCTCCGGGGTGACGGTGGCCGCCTTCAGGCCCAGGCCGTGCCCGCGGATCGCCGCCGCCGCCTCGTGGACGACCCGGTTTCCCGTCTGCCGGCGGTTCTCGAGCGACAGGTCGAACCGGGTGAGGTCGAGCTCGACCCCGATCACGTCGGGCGCGATCACCCGCAGCGCTTCCTCCAGCAGCTCCTGGCCCGTTTCGTCGCCCTCGAGGACGACGATCGTGTGCTCGTCCCGCATCGGCGGGCAGTGTAGACAGCGCGTCTCCCGGACATCAGACGACGACATGCCGTGGACGCGAAGGGGTCGCAAGGGGTCTTTCCGGTATCTCGACCAGCGAGGTCGGGAGATTCGCGACCCCGCAAAGCTCGAGCGGATCGAGAAGCTCGCGATCCCGCCCGCGTGGAAGGACGTCAGGATCTCCCCGAGCCGGACCGCGAAGCTCCAGGCGACCGGCTACGACAAAGCGGGGCGGAAGCAGTATGTCTACCACCCCGACTTCCGCATCGCCCAGGAGCAGGCGAAATACGACAACCTGATCCGGTTCGCGGAGAGGCTGCCCGAGCTTCGCGCTGCGATGGCGGAGCACCTCGACAAGGAGGAGCTCGACCGGGAGCGCGTCTCCGCGATCGCGCTGCGCCTCATCAACCTCGGCTGGTTCCGGGTGGGCTCGGACCGATACGTGCGCGGCTCGGGCACCTACGGCATCACGACGCTGACGAGGCGCCACGTGACCGTTCGCGGCCACCGGGTGACGCTTGCCTTCCGCGGCAAGCACAGGATCGAGGTGAGGACGACGATCGTCGACGAGGAGCTTGCGGGCGCGATGCGCGAGCTTCTCGACGTTCCCGGCGGGGCCCGCGTCTTCCGGTACGAGTGGGAGGGCTCCGTCTTCAACTTGACGAGCAAGCGGCTGAACGACTACGTGAAGCTCTACCTCGGCCCGGAGTTCAGCGCGAAGGACTTCCGGACCTGGGGCGGCACGCTCCTGGCGGCGATCGCGCTGGCCGAGCGGGCGAAACGAGATGGATTCCCGGAGACGAAGACCGACGAGCGGCGGTCGATCAGCGCCGCGATGCGGCGGGTCGCGCAGCAGCTCGGCAATACGCCGGCGGTCTGCCGCGCCTCGTACGTCTCGCCGGCGGTGATCGACCAGTACCTCGACGGGCGGACGATCGAAGACTTCCGCCCCCGGCATTTGCGAGTCGTCGGCGCGCGCCAGACGGGCCTCGAGCCGGAGGAGGTGGCGCTGCTCAGCCTGCTCCGCTCGTGGCGCATTCGGCAGGCGCGGCTTGCAGCGTGATTTCCTCCCGCATTTCCGGTAGCTTTTCTCGCATGGCAAGAAGAACAATTCTCGTGTGCGACAAGTGCGGCAAGGAAGTCGACGAGTCCCGTGGCGCGGTAATGCGGATCACGTATTCCGATGCGCGACGCGGCGCCAAGCAGGCCGATCTCTGCGACGACTGCGCGGGCACCATGCCCGGCCAGCCGGCCGCAAGGCGCGGTCGCAGGCCGAAGTCCGCCGCAACCCCGTAGCGTTTCCCGCTCTTTGCGAGCGCGTCCCCAGCGCGCCTCGGGAGTCGTCGGGACCCCGCTCTACGATGGAGCGGTGCCGCTCAGCCTGATCGCGGGGCCTGCGAACGCGGGCAAGGTCGAGCTCCTGCTCGACCGCTATCTGGCGTCCCTCGACCGGGAGCCTGTGCTCATCGTGCCCAACCGGTCGGACGTCGAGAGCGTCTCGCGCGAGCTGCTCGCCCGCCGGCCGGCGCTCCTCGGCGGCTCGATCGGCACCTTCGACGACCTCTTCGAGCGCGTTGCGTCTGCCGGCGGCGACGCCCGTCCGCTCGTCTCGCCGGCCCAGCGGGCGCTCCTCGTCCGGCGCGTGCTCGCATCCTCGCGACTCGACGGCCTCGCCGCATCGGCCCGCTTCGGCGGCTTCTCGGACGAGCTGCTGCGAACACTCGGAGAGCTCGAGTCCGGGCTGCTCGACCCGGACGAGCTCGAGGGCGAGCTCGCGGGCCTCTACGGCGCCTACCGGGCGGAGCTCGACCGGCTCGGCCGCTGGGACCGCGACCTGTTGCGCCGCCGCGCCGCCGAACGCGTCCAGTCCGAGCTCGACGCGTGGCACGGCGAGCCCGTCTTCGCCTACGGCTTCGAGGATTTGACGGGTGCCGAGTGGGCGCTCCTCGAGGCGCTCGCGGCGCGCACCGAGGTGAGCGTCTCGCTCCCGTACGAGCCCGCCCGGCCCGCCTTCGCCTCGCTGCGGCGAACCGCCGAGGATCTGCAACGGCTCGCCGCCGGCCGGATCGAGGAGCTGCCGCCGCGCTACGGAGAGGTGGCGCGACCCGCGCTCGCGCACCTCGAGCGCGCGCTCTTCTCCGACGAGTCTCACGAGCCCGTCGCGATCGACGGCGCGGTTCGGTTCTTCGAGGGGGCCGGGGCCCGCGGCGCCCTCGAGCTCGTCGGCGAGGAGCTGCTCGCGCTGCTGCGCTCCGGCACGAGCGCCGAGCGCATCGGCATCGTCTGCCCGAGCGTCGAACGCCTGCGCGCGCCGCTCGAGACGGCGTTCGGGACGCTCGGCGTCCCGTACGCGGTCGACGGCGAGATCCGTCTCGCACAGACCCCGTTCGGTCAGGCCTTGACTGCCCTCGTCCGGTTCGCATGGCTCGGTGCGCCGCGCCGCGAGCTCTTCACGTTCCTGCGCTCGCCGTTCTCCGGGCTCGAGCGCCGGTCGGTCGACTTCGTCGAGGGCCGCTTGCGCGGTCGTGCGGTGCAGGCCCCCGACCGAGTCGTCGAGGAGGCCGAGAAGCTGCACGGGCGTGCGTTACCGGCGCTCGCCGAGTTGCGCGAGGCCGAGGAGCCGGTTGCGGCGCTCCGCATCCTCGCGAGCCGGATGCTGCGCAACGGCTACGGGCTCGACGCGCCGCCGGTGGGCGAGAGCTCACGCCGCGACCTGCGCGCCTACGAGACCCTGACGCGGCTCCTGACCGAGCTGGAGCGCTGGCGGGCACTCGCGGGCGGTCTGACCCGCGAGGACGTCGTCTCGGCGCTCGAGCGGCAGACGCTCCGGCCGCAGCAGGGCGACGAGCCCGGACGCGTGGCGGTGCTCGACCTGCGGCGGGCGCGCACGCGCCGCTTCGACGTCGTCTTCGTGCTCGGCCTCGAAGAGGGAAGCCTGCCGCGGCGAAGTGCCGCTTCGCCCTTCCTCGACGACGAGATGCGCCGCACGCTCGACGAGCGCGGTGCGCGGCTGCAGCGCCCCGACTCGGTCAGCCGGGACCGTTATCTCTTCTACACGGCGTGCACCCGGCCGCTCGACCGGCTCTACCTCGTGCGGGAGGCGGCCACCGACGACGGCAGCCCCCGCGAGGCGAGCCCGTTCTGGGACGAGGTGCAGTCCGTCTTCGACCCCGAAGACGTCCGCAGCTGGACGCGCCGGCGGCCGCTCTCGGCGCTCACCTGGCCGCTCGAGGACGCGCCGACCGAGCGCGAGCGCCTGCGTGCGCTCGCAGAGCTCGCCTCCCACGACGGCGACGGAGCCGCGGCGCTCGCCCGGGCGAACGCCTGGGAGCGGCGGCTGACACGGGCGCTCGGAGCGTTCCGTCGCCCCACGCGGCTGACGCACCCGGTCGTGCTCGAGCAGCTCGAGGGCAAGGTGACGTTCAACGTCACGGAGCTCGAGCGCTTCGCCGACTGCTCGTCCGCTTGGTTCGTCGAGCGTTACCTCGATCCGAAGTCGATCGACGCGGAGGTCGACGCCAAGCTACGAGGCTCGGTCGCGCACAGCGCGCTCTACAAGTTCTTCACACGGCTGCCGAAGGAGCTCGGGGTGGAGCAGCTCGACGAGCGGGTCGTCGAGGACGCGGTGCGGCTGATGCGTGCGTGTCTCGAGGAAGCCGTGCAGGGCGTGCGCATGGACATGACCGAGATGCAGGCGCGCGAGCTCGACCAGGGTCTCTGGCGCGACCTGGAGGCGGTCGTGCGCACGGAATGCGAGTCGGAGCTGACGCTCGTGCCGCGCCGCTTCGAGGTGCTGTTCGGCGGCGAGCGCGCCGCGCCCGAGCTCCAGCGCGGCCTCGACCTCGGCGACGGGCTGACGCTCTCGGGGAAGATCGACCGGATCGACGTCGACCCGTTCGGCGCGCGCGGCATCGTGCAGGACTACAAGTCGGGCAAGCACGCGCACTCGGCGCGGGAGATCGAGAGCGAGCTACGCCTTCAGATCCCGCTCTACATGCTGGTGCTGCGCGACCTCGTCGGGCTCGAGCCGCTCGGCGGGCTGTACCGCCCGCTCGCCGGCGAGCGCAAAGCACGCGGGCTGCTGCGCGCCTCCGAGACGGAGACGTTGAAGGGCTACTCCCGCAACGACTACCTGGAGGAGGACGCGTTCTGGGCCGCCGTCGACCGTGCCCGCGAGACGGCGCGCTCGCTCGGACAGCGCATTCGCGGCGGTGACGTCGTGCACGATCCGAAGGGCGGCGAGTGCCCGCCGTGGTGCGACCTCTGGCCGATCTGCCGGGTGCAGCGGACGTGAACGAGCAGCAGACCGCGGCCGTCGAGGCGACCGGCGAGGTCTTCGTGTCGGCCGGCGCCGGCACGGGGAAGACCGCGGTGCTCGTCGAGCGCTTCGTGCGGGCCGTTTGCGAGCGCGGCCTCGACGTCGACTCGGTTCTCGTGATCACGTACACGCGGCGCGCCGCCGGCGAGCTGCGCACTCGCATCCGTGCCGCGCTTGCCGAGCGCGGCCGGACCGACCTTGCCCGTGAGCTCGACGGCGCGTGGATCTCGACGATTCACGGCTTCTGCCTGCGCCTGCTCAAGGCCTATCCGTTCGCGGCCGGGCTCGACCCGCGGTTCCGCGAGCTGGACGACGCACAGGGTGCCGTGCTGCGCAGCGAGGCGTTCAAGCAGGCACTCGAGGAGTTTTGCTCCGGCGGCGACCCGGACCGCCTGCGGCTGCTCGCCACCTACGGGGCCGACGGCTTGCGCCGGATGCTCACCGGCGTCTTCGAGACGCTGCGTTCCGCCGGGCGCGATCTCTCGCTCGAGATCGGCGGGCGCCCGGAGCTGACGGAGCGTGTCGCCGAGCTGCGGGAGGCGGCCCGCCAGCTCGCCGACGACGTGGCGGCGACCGACAACCAGCGCACGGCGGCGACACAGCTACTCGCGCTGCTCGAGCGGGACACACGGCCCGACCGGTTGATGGAGCTCTCGGGCTTTCGCGCCTCCGGGGAACGCGCGGCGTCGTACGAGGACGCGCGGCACGCGGCCGAGCGCGCCGCGCTCGACGAGGCTGCCTCACGCGACCGGGCGCTGCTGCAGGAGCTGCTCGAGGGGTTCGCCGCCTCCTACACCGAGGCGAAGGCGCGCGAGTCGGCGCTCGATTTCGAGGACCTCCAGCTGCACGCCCGCAACCTGCTGCGCGACAACGAGACCATTCGCGAGCACGAGGCGCAGCGCTTCCGTTCGATCATGGTCGACGAGTTCCAGGACACGAACAGGCTCCAGTGCGAGCTCGTCGACCTGCTGCGGAGCCCGGAGACCGAAGTGTTCTTCGTCGGCGACGAGTTCCAGGCGATCTACGGCTTCCGCCACGCGGACGTCGGTGTGTTTCGGGAGCGTCGCGCCGCGGCGGCGCAGCTGCTGCCGCTGACGCTGAACTACCGGTCGCGCGCCGAGGTGCTTGCGGCGGTGAACGAGCTCTTCGGCTCGCATTTCGGCGACGAGTTCCAGCCCCTCGCGGCCGCCGCGGACTATCCCGATCCCGTGTTCGGGCAGCCGGTTGAGCTGCTCGTCACCGACAAGTCGAGCTACCACGAGACCGGTGTCCACTGGCGGCGCGGCGAAGCGCGGGCGGTCGCGAAGCGCGTCCGCGAGCTCGTCGACGCCGGTGCCGCGGCGCCGGGCGAGATCGTGCTGCTCTTCGCCGCGGGGACCGACGCAGAGTGGTACGAGAGCGAGCTGCGCAAGGCGGGGCTGCCGACATACCGCGCGACCGGCAAGGGCTACTTCGGCCAGCAGCAGGTCGCCGACCTGCTCGCCTATCTGCGGCTGTTGCACAACAGATACGACGACCGCGCGCTGCTGTCGGTGCTCGCGTCGCCGTTCGTCGGGGTCTCGAACGACGGCCTCGCGCTGATCAGGCGAGCCGCGTCGCGGCGGCCGCTCTTCACCGGCATCGAGCATTCGGTGCCGGCCGAGCTGGACGCACGTGACGCCGGGCTCGTGCGCGCGTTCCGGCAGCGATTCGACCGCCTCGTCGACGCGATGTCCCGGCTGTCGCTCGAGCGGCTGTGCGAGCGGATCGTCGGCGAGCACGACTACGACCTCGCGGTGCTCGCCCAGTGGGACGGGAGGCGCCGCTACGCGAACATGCGCAAGCTCGCCCGGCTCGCGCGCTCGTACGAGGAGCTCCGCGGGCCGGACGTCGAGGGCTTCGTCCGGTTCGTCGCGGAGCAGGAGGCGGTCGGGGCGCGGGAGCTCGAGGCGGTCGCCGAGGAGGAGAGCGCCGACGCGGTACGGCTGCTGACGATCCACGCGGCGAAGGGCCTCGAGTTCAAGGTCGTGATCGTCGCCGACGCCGGCCGCGACAAGGCCCCGCCGTCGCCGGACGAGATCCTCGCGCTCTCGGACGGCCGGTTCGGCTTCCGGGTCGCCGACCCCGTGACGACGAAGCGCCGCGGCGCCTTCGACTACGACGACGTCCGCGAGACGCGCCGGGCGGAAGAGGAGGCGGAGAAGCTCCGCCTGTACTACGTGGCGATGACACGCGCGAAGGAGCGGCTGATCGTCTCGGGGGCGGTCGACCGCGAGAAGAAGGCGGACGCCACGACGCCGATCGGCTGGGTGCTCGGCCGCCTCGGTGCGGACGCGGAGCTCGACGCGGCGGGCGATGCCCCCGTCGAGATCGACCGGAACGGGGCGCGCCTCCTCGTGCGCGTCGACCGCTTCCGCGAGGACGACCGGGCCGGGCAGGTGGAGGCGGCGGAGGCCGTCGAGGACGAGGGGCAGCTCGCGCTCTTCGCGCCGGGGCAGGAGGCCGTCGTTGCACCGCCGGCGCCCGTGCTCGCCGCGCTCGTCGCTCCCGCGGAGCCGCCCCTCCATCGGGCGCGCAGGCTCTCGTTCACGGCGCTCTCGACGTTCGAGCAGTGCTCGTACAAGTACTACTCGCTCTACGTCGCGCGGATGAAGGAGCGCCGGCCCGAGCATCGCGGCGGCGACGGAGGGCTGCGCGCGACGGAGATCGGCGACGCGGTGCACAGGCTGCTCGAGCAGGTCGACCTGCGCGAGCCCGTCGTGCCTGAGCTCGCGCCTGTGCGGCTCTGGTATCCGACCGTGACGGACGACGAGCTCGAACGCATCCGGGCCTACGTCGCCTCGTACTGCGACTCGGAGCTCGCGCGACGCATCTCGGGCTACGAGGGCGTCGAGAAGGAGCGGCACTTCACGTTCGAGCACGACGGCGTGTTGCTGCACGGCTTCGTCGACGTTCTCCACCTCGACGGTGCGCGCGCGCTCGTCGTGGACTACAAGACGAACCTGCTGGGCGAGTCGGCGCCGGAAGCGATCGTCGAGGCGGACTACGGCCTACAGCGTCTCGTCTACGCGCTTGCCTGCTTCCGCGCCGGCGCCGAGCAGGTCGAGGTCGTCTACCACTTCCTCGAGCGCCCCGACGCAGTCGTCTCGACCAGGTTCGACCGAGACGGGACGGCGGCGCTCGAAGCGGAGCTCTCGGCCGGGATCGCGCGCATCCACGCCGCCGAGTTCCGGCCGGAGCCGAGCGAGTTCGCGTGCTCGACGTGTCCGGCGCTCGACCTCGTGTGTGCGGGGCCGCGGCTGAGAGAGCCGTCCTCCGCACTCGAGTTCAGCAGTGCCGCGTAGCTTCGTCCGCGAGGCGCGCAAGCGCGTCGGGCCGAAGAAGGAGCGGATCAGGCCGATCGTCGAGCGCCTCGCGGAAGAGCACGAGGACGCGACGATCGCGCTCACGTTCTCCGACCCGCTCGAGCTGCTCGTGTCCGTGATGCTCTCGGCGCAGACGACCGACGTGAATGTCAATCGTGTCACGGAGACGCTGTTCCAGAAGTACACCCGGCCCGAGGACTACCTCGCGGTCGCGCCGGAGGAGCTCGAGCGGGACATCTTCGCGACAGGCTTCTACCACCAGAAGGCGAAGTCGCTGCGAGGGACGATGCGAATGCTCCTCGACGACTTCGGCGGCGAGGTGCCGCGGACGCTCGATGAGCTCGTCCGCCTCCCCGGCGTGGCGCGGAAGACGGCGAACGTCGTCTCGTCGGAGCTCGGCGACCCGCAGGGGATCGTCGTCGACACGCATGTCCGGCGCCTCTCGCAGCGGCTCGGCTTCACGAAGGAGGACGACCCGGTGAAGATCGAGCGGGATCTCATGAGGCTCGTACCGCGCGAGGACTGGGGGCGGTTCCCGCACCTGCTGATCTGGCACGGCCGCCGCGTGTGTCTCGCGCGCGCACCGCGGTGCGAGGACTGCGTGATCAACGACCTCTGCCCCTCGAGTCGTGTCTGAGCTCCATCCCGCGACGCGCGGCTTCGCCGCCGCCGACGTCTACGAGCGGGGGCGACCCGACTACCCGGCCGCCGCGATCGCTCGTATCGTCTCGAGGCTCGAGCTCCGCGGCGGGCGCACCGTGCTCGATCTGGCGGCCGGCACGGGCAAGCTGACGCGCCTGCTCGTGCGAAGCGGCGCAACCCTCCTCGCGCTCGAACCGGTGCCGGAGATGCGCCGGCAGCTCGAACGGCAGGTTCCCGGGGTGGCGACGCTCGCGGGCACGGCGGAGCGGATTCCGGTCGCCGACGGATCTGTCGACGGCGTCACGGTGGGGCAGGCCTTCCACTGGTTCAGGGCCGACGAGGCGCTCCGCGAGATCCATCGCGTGCTGCGGCCCGGCGGCGGCCTCGCCCTGATCTGGAACGCGCGCGACGAGCGGGATCCGTTGCAGGCGGCGCTCTCGGAGATCATCGACCCGCTCGAGGGCGACACGCCGCGACGCAAGCAGCGGAACTGGCGGACGCTGCTCGAGGAGAGCTGCCTCTTCGAGCGAACAGAGCGCTCACTCTTCGCGCATGTGCAGCCGCTCGACGAGCAGGGGCTCGTCGAGCGAATGCTCTCGATCAGCTTCATCGCGACGGCACCGGCGGCGGTGCGCGCCGACGTCGAGACCCGCGTGCGCACTCTCGCCCAGGATGCCGAGCACCCGCTCCGCCTGCCGTACATGACCGAGCTCTACATCGGCTTCAAGCCCGGCGCCGCGCCGCATCGGTAGTTCGCCGCCGGCCCGGGTCGCAGCGAGTGTGCCGGTGCGGACGCCGGGTCGTTCGACGCTCGACGGCCGCAGGACCCACCCGGCGTCCGCGGTCAGTTCACCGAGGGGTCCTCGGGAATGCGGGCGACCAGCTCGTAGATCCCGCCCTTCCGGCGGAGCACGTCCGCCCACAGCTCGTCGGGCGTCTCGGTGAAGGCGTCGTCGGGCCGAGCGGGCTCGACGATCCAGTCTTCACGGCCGAGCTCGCTCTCGAGCTGGCCTGCGCCCCAGCCTGCGTAGCCGGCGAACACGCGCCGTCGCGTCGTCGCCGGCACGACCTCGTCCGGGTCCTCGAGCGACGGGAAGCCAAGCGAGCCGAAGAGCGGCACGGCCGCGTCGTCGGGATCGACGAACTCGCCGAGGACGAGCACCGCATTCGTCTGCACCGGCCCGCCGAGCCAGACCTGCTCGTCGTCCTCGACGAGCGGCTCGAGCTCGGGAACGAGCTCGGAGACGGAGGCGGGCGACGGGCGGTTCAGCACGAGGCCGGCGGCGCCCTCGTCCGTGTGCTCGGTGACGAGGACGACCGTCCGGCGGAAGTTCGAGTCGAGCAGGCTCGGCGAGGCGATCAGGAGCTGGCCCTGCAGCGTGTCCACTCCTCCATTGTGGCTAGACTCGCGCTGCTGCAAGCGCGATGAGGCTCGCGCATCGAACCGCGGCGCAGCCGCTGATGGCCTCTACCCCCGGATTCGCCTGCAAAGGGAGGTAGAGGGATGAGCGACATCGCGATAGCCGCACTGCTCGCCGGAACGGTTCTGCTCGCCTCGACTATCTCGGTCGAGATCGGACTCTCGGTGGCGCTGATCGAGCTCGTCGCCGGAGTGGTCGTCGGCAATGCGTTCCACCTCGACGTGCCGGGCTGGCTGAGCTTCCTCGGCTCCTTCGCCGGGATCCTGCTCACCTTCCAGGCCGGAGCGGAGGTCGACGTCGTCCAGTTTCGCCGCGAGTGGCGGGCGTCGCTCTCGATCGGTCTCGTCTCCTTCGCGGCCCCGTTCGTCACCGTGGCCCTCATCGCGTACTACGCGCTCGACTGGAGCCGCCGTCAGGCGGAGATCGGCGGGCTCGCGCTCTCGACCACGAGCCTCGCGGTGGTGTACGCGGTGCTCGTCGAGACCGGCCTGAACCGAGAGGTCGTCGGCAAGCGTCTGATGTCCGCCACCTTCGTCACCGACATCGCGACGGTCACGGGGCTGACGATCCTGTTCGTCAAGCCGACGTTCTGGATCGCCCCGTTCGCGCTCGTCTCGGTCGCCCTCGTCGCGGCGCTCCCGCGCGTCGCGACCTGGTTCTTCCCTCGCTACGGGAACCGCGTCATCGAGCCGGAGATCAAGCTCGTCTTCGCGGCGCTCTTCCTGCTGATGTGGCTCGGCGGCCGGGCGAACTCGCAGGCGGCGCTGCCCGCGTTCGTCCTCGGGCTCGTCATGTCGTCCTTCTATGCGGCACACCGGGCGGAGCAGACGCGGCTGCGCGTCGTCTCCTTCGCCTTCCTGACGCCCTTCTTCTTCCTGAAGGGGGGCATGAACGTCTCGACGGCCGCGCTCTGGACGAACCTCGGCGTGCTCGGCGTGTTGTTCGTCGGGAAGATGGTCCCGAAGCTCGCAGCCGTCTACCCGCTCGCCCGGAGGTACACCGCGCCGCATGCCACCTTCACGACGCTCCTGATGTCGACCGGCCTCACCTTCGGGACGATCACCTCGCTCTACGGGCTGAATGCGCACATCATCGACCGGACGCAGTTCTCGCTCCTGATCTCCGTCGTCGTGCTGTCGGCAGTCGTCCCGACGGCGATCGCGCAGCGCTTCTACCAGCCGGGTCGGCGCGAGCATCGCGACCTCACGGCGCCGGTGCCGCCTGCGCCTGCGCGAGAGATCTAGGCGGCGCGGGGCGTGATCGCGACGAGCAGGCCGCCGTCGTCGTCGTACGCAGGGAAGAAATCGCCGGTGATCGCCTTGGTGTGCCCGGCGCGCGTCCGCAGCTCGATCTTCTCCCCGAGCCGGCGTACGCCCCATTCGAGCGCGAGCTTCGCCGGATTGCGCTCGTCCTCGAAGCCGGCGAGCCCGAGCCCCTGCACCACGTCGGCGCCGAGCAGGTCGCCCTCGTTCCAGCCGGTGAGCTCGAAGACGCCCCGGCCGACGGCGAGGATCCGTCCTTCGCGGTCGCACACGACGAAGCCGGTGGCGGGCGCCGGGTAGTAGTCGTCCATCAGCTCGAAGAGGAAGCCGAAGCCGCAGTGGTGGCAGGCGACGGCCTCGTCGTACAGCCCCTCCTTGCGGTCGATGTCGACCGACCGCTGCTTGCAGTTCGGGCAGATGAAGTACGGCATGGAGCCAGGCTAGCCGCGCGGGTGGGCGTCGACGCGCTTCGCCCACGCCCGCAGGCGCGGGTAGCCGTCGCCGAGCGGCATCTGCTCGACGAGGACGCGGTGGAAGACCTCGTCGTCGCCGGGCGGCAATCCGAAGACCGCGTACTTGAGGAACGGGAACGCGATCGCGTCCGCGACGCCGAACTCGCCGAAGAGGTGATCCCGCCCGGCGAGCAGGCTCTCGAAGACGTCGAGTGCGGCCCGCATCCGCGCCCCGAGCTCCTCGATGCGCGCCGCGTCGGGCTCGGCTCGCTCGAGCTCGGCCGCGATCAGGTTCGGCGGCCGCTTCCAGAGCCCGTTGAACCATTCGACGAAGACCTGCACCTCGGCATGCCGCGCTGGATCTCGGGGGTACAGGGGCCGTTCCGGGTACCGGCGCTCGAGCCACTCTAGGATCGCCGGCGAGTCGAAGACGACCTCGCCGTCGTCGACCAGCACCGGCACGAGCGACTGGCCGCTGACGGCCTCGACCGGCGTTCGGTCGAGCGGGTCGACGTCGATCCACTCGAGCTCGACGCCCTTGTGGCCGGCGGCGAGTGCGACTCGCTCGACGTTCGTGGAAAACGGAATCCGGTAGACCCGCGGCGCGATCCGGCGATCGTAGCGGACGCCCTGCTAGAGCCAACGCTTGCGGCGGAACCACCAGAGCTGCACGAGGGTCAACGCGACGATCACGCCCCAGGAGTACGCGTACCCGTAGCGCCAGTGGAGCTCGGGCATGTGCACGAAGTTCTGGCCGTACACGCCGACGATGAACGTGGGGAAGAGGACGATCGAGGCGATCACGGTCAGCCGTTTCGTCACCTCGTTCTGGTCGTTCGCGATCTTGGACTGGTGGTAGTCGCGGACGCTCGCGATCAGGTCGCGCGAGAGCTCCAGCCCGTCCAGCGCGCGCAGCAGCTTGTCGTAGGCGCCGTTGAATGCGACCTCCACCTCGTGCGGGAAGACGTCCTTCCCCTTGTCGACCTCGACGACGTCGTCGACCACCCGCCGGACGGCGTCCCGCATCGGTGCGAGCGTGCGCCGGATGTGCAGCAGGTCGTGGCGGAGGTCGGAGATGCGCTCCCGTGTCTCCTGTCCCGACTGGAGGTCGACCTTGTCCTCGAGCTCGTCGATCTCGGCGTCGACGTCGTCGACGAGATCGAGGTACCTCTCCGCGATGTCGTCGACGATCCTGTACAGGACCATCCCGGCGGAGTCGGTCGTGCGAACGACGGCCCGGATCGGCTCGACGTCGTAGGGCTCGCGCCCCTCGGCGGGCGTCTTGCGCACGGTGAGGATGCTGTCGTGCGTGAGCACGACTCCGATCTCCTGGTAGTAGATGCAGTCCTCCTCGGGCACCGCCCGCGCGAGCAGGAAGATCCCGAAGACGTAGTCGCCGTGCCCCTGGAGCGTCGGCCGCGGCTCGTCGTCGTGGCGCGGGTCGGCGACGAGCAGCTCGACGGCGGTCTCCTCGAGGTCACGCGGCGCCGCCGCCCGCAGCGCCTCCGCGTCGGGGTCCAGCAGGTCGATCCAGTTCGCGGCCATCCGGCCGCGATTCGACGCGGCTGCCGCTAGACCTCCGCCGCCTCGGGACGAGCGGCGGTCAGCGCGGTTCCCGCGTGTCCCTCGGCGGCGGCGAGGAAGCGCTCCGCGTCAAGCGCCGCCATGCACCCGGAGCCGGCCGCGGTGACCGCCTGACGGTAGGTGTGGTCCTGGACGTCGCCTGCCGCGAACACGCCCGGGACGTTCGTCTCGGTCGTGCCGTGCTTCGTGACGAGATAGCCCGCGTCGTCGTGGTCGAGCTGGTCGAGGAAGAGCTTCGTGTTCGGGTCGTGCCCGATCGCCACGAAGACGCCGTCGATCTTGGTCTCCCACGTCTCCCCGGTCGTCGTGTCGCGCAGCCGGACCGCCTCGACCTTGCCCTCGCCGAGGATCTCCTCGATCACTGCGTTCGTGACGAAGTCGATCTTCTCGTTCGAGCGCGCTCGGTCGACCATGATCTGCGAGGCCCGGAACTCGTCGCGCCGGTGCACGATCGTCACCTTGCTCGCGAAGCGGGTCAGGAAGGTCGCCTCCTCCATCGCGGTGTCCCCGCCGCCCACGACGATCAGCTCCTTGTCCTTGAAGAAGGCGCCGTCGCACGTCGCGCAGGCCGAGACGCCGCGGCCCTGGTACTGCTGCTCGCCCGGCAGCCCGAGCCAGCGCGCGCTCGCGCCGGTTGCGACGACGACGGTCTTCGCCCGGTACTCGTCGTTCTCGACCCAGACGCGGAACGGCTGCTCCGAGAAGTCGACCCGTGTGACGTCGTCGGTGACGAAATCCGCTCCGAAGCGCTCCGCCTGGCGGCGGAACTCGGCCATCATCTCCGGGCCGATCACGCCGTCCGGGTAGCCGGGATAGTTCTCGACGTCGCTCGTGATCATCAGCTGGCCGCCCCAGTTGAAGCCCTCGATCACCAGCGGCTCGAGATTCGCCCGGGCCGCATAGAGCGCGGCGGTGTACCCGGCCGGCCCGCCGCCGACGATGATCAGCTCACGCACGTCGTTCATGTGGTTCCTTCCGTAAGTGGTCCTGCCGTATTAAACGATCCGGCCCGGAGGGACGTTCCCCTGCGGGCGGTCGCTCGGAGGCAGGCCCGGCGGCCCGGCGCGCGGCACGACCGCTCTACCAGTGAAAACGCTGGGAGGCTACCCGGAATTCCGGCCGGCGGGC
>Ga0310811_10003639_pt1 | contig 19420 bp, 19 predicted proteins | sample YCmetagenome_FD_207642 | JGI IMG/M metagenome (GOLD analysis project Ga0310811, IMG submission 207642) | Soil microbial communities from experimental microcosm in Duke University, North Carolina, United States - YC | ecosystem: Engineered > Artificial ecosystem > Soil microcosm > Unclassified ...
GAACTGCATCACGATCCACGGCGTGCCCTCGTGCTCGACCACGTCGTAGACGGCGACCACTCCGGGATGGCTCAGCCGGCCTGCGGCCCGAGCCTCCCGCGCCGTCCGGGCGACGAGGTCGGCGTGGTCCTCGGGCGACTGCGGCAGGAGTACCTCCTTGACCGCCACCTCCCGGTCGAGGACCTGATCGCGACCACGCCATACTCGCCCCATGCCGCCCCGGCCGACCAGCTCGACCAGTAGGTACCGGCCGCCCACCAAGATCCCCATCCCACCAGGCATGGCACGATAGTAGGGGCAAAGTGCCAGCAAGGTAATCAAACGCCCTGGCACCTCGCGCCAGGGACTCACAGTTGCATATCGCGGCTAATTTCCGTGTCCGCTCCCAATTCCGCGAACGCTTATCGTCACTCGCGGGCGCCGCGCGCCACAGTGAACCTGTTTCATCCTGCCTTCATGCAGGCCCCCAGCGTGATCGTGGGTCAAATCGGGGAAGAGGCAGCGGCGGCACCATTTTCACCACCGCAAAATAGAACAAAATGCCCTCGGTCGCATCGCTACGGCGTGATCGTGGGTCAAAAGTGGCGATATTTGCCGCGGATGACCCACAATGACGAAAACAGCCCTGCGGCGTGCGGGGCAAAGCGGGCAAAGCACCGCAACCGGGATGGTGCTGCGGGTCCACCGACGCGGATGACCCACGATCGATCGGGGGACCGCCGGGCGGCGAGCCCAGGCTCACGAGGACGGAAAGGTCCTGTGAACTTCTCCGCCACATCCCGCGGCCCTCGCGGTTTAGCCGGGGAACGTCACGGTGACGTCCAGGCCGCCTGCTGGCCTGGCCAGCAGCGTGAGGCTGGCGCCGTGGGCGCTTGCCGCGGCCGCGACGATGGCCAGCCCTAGCCCGTGGCCGCCGCCGTGGCGGGTCCGCTCGCCCCCTAGCTGCTGGAACGGCTCAAGCAGGCGGCCGACCTCGCCCGGCGGGACCACCGGGCCGCTGTTCGCGACGGACACGCAGACGAGGCCGGCGTGCGACCCGGTGCTGACCTGGACGTGACCGCCGGGGACGTTGTGCCGGATCGCGTTGTCCACCAGGTTCGCCACGAGGCTCTCGGCCAGGCTGGCGTCGCCCGTGACCGCGGCCGGGGCAAGCGCGGCATCCACTCGCACGCCACGGCGGCTGGCCTCCGCCCGGCGGTCGGCCACCACCTGGGCGGTGACTTCGGCGAGGTCAACGGGCTCCCTGGCCTGGAGGCCGCTTTGGCTGGTGGCCAGCGTGAGCAGCGCGTTCACGAGGCGCTCCTGCTGTTCGCCGAGCTGCAGGACCTGCTGGCACGCCGCCCGCAGCGATTCGGCGCTCGCGGCTGGATCGGCGAGCGCCACCTGGAGGACGGCCCGTTCGGCGGCGAGGGGGGTGCGCAGCTCGTGGGACGCGTTCGCGACGAAGTGCCGCTGGGATTCGAACGCTGCCTCCAGGCGCGCGAACAGGCCGTTCAGCGTGTCACCGAGCTCACGGAACTCGTCGTAGGAGCCGGCCAGGCTCAGCCGTTCGTGCAGGCTGCTGGCGGAAATCGCCCGGGCGGCGCCCGTGATGACCCGCAGCGGCCGCAGCGCCCGGTCGGCGACCAGCCATCCCAGGACGACCGACACCACGGCGAGGACGACGAGCGCGATGCCGGAGTACCGGAGGACCTCGGGCAGGTTGGTGACGAACCGCGACTGAGCGGCGGCGGCTGTCCCCCCTGCGGCGGGTGCGCGGACGGCGCGGCCCACCGACGCCACGGGCAGGTCGGCGATGACCAGCAGGACCAGCCCGGAACCGAACAGCAGGCACGCGTACAGCACCGCAAGGCGCGCACGGAGGCGCCGCGTGCGGTTCACGGGGCGCCGATGCGGTAGCCGGCCTCGCGGACGGTTTCGATGACGGGCGGGTCGCCGAGCTTGCCCCGCAGCCGGCGCATCGTCGTCTTCACCGCGGTGGTGAACGGGTCGGCGGCCTCGTCCCATACCCGGTCGAGCAGTTCTTCCGCTGACACGACCCGCCCGGCGGCGGCCAGCAGGCACTCAAGCAGCGCGAACTCCTTCGGGCTGAGGTCCAGCCGCCGCCCGGCGCGGAACACGGTGTGCCTGCCCGGGTCGAGGGAGATGTCCCCGTGCGCCAAGACGGGCGGCACGGCAGGTGCCGAGCGCCGGGCCAGTGCCCGGACCCGGGCGATCAGCTCGGCGAAGTCAAACGGCTTAGCGAGGTAGTCGTCCGCGCCGAGGCCAAGGCCGTCGACCTTGTCGCGGACCGTGCCGGCGGCGGTCAGCATCAGCACCCGGCTGCCGGAGTCCCCGGCGACGATCCGGCGGCACACCTCGTCGCCGTGGACGGCAGGCAGGTCACGGTCCAGGATCACCACGTCGTAGCGGGTACCGCTGAGGCGGTCGAGTGCTTCCTGGCCGTGCAGGGCGAGGTCCACGGCCATGCCCTCACGGCGCAGCCCGGTAGCGATCGCCGTGGCGAGCACTTCGTGATCCTCAACGACAAGCAGTCTCATCGCCTCCAGGATGCCAGGCCTCAGGTGCCAGCCAGGTGTCAGTCGCCGGCACCGCCGTGACACCGGCGGGAGCGTAGACCTGTGGCCCGTGAACTACGCGATCGAAGCGAACGGGCTCGGCAAGCGGTACGGGCGCCGCTGGGCCCTGGCGGACTGCACCCTCACGGTGCCCGCCGGGCAGGTCGTCGGCCTAGTCGGGCCGAACGGCGCGGGCAAGACCACCCTCCTGGAGCTAGCGGTCGGGCTGCTGCGGCCGACGACGGGAACGATCACGGTGCGGCGGCGGGCCGGGTTCGTCGCCCAGGGCGCGCCGGTGTACGACGGCCTTACCGTCGCCGAGCACCTGCGCATGGGACAGGCGCTCAACACAAGCTGGGACGCCGGCCTCGCCCGGCGCAGCACCGACGCGGCCGGCCTGGACCCGCGGCAGCGCGCGGGGCGGCTGTCCGGCGGCCAGCGGGCGCAGCTAGCGCTCACGCTCGCCGTCGCCAAGCGGCCCGAGCTGCTGGTGCTCGACGAGCCCGTCGCGAACCTCGACCCGCTGGCCCGCCGCGACTTCCTGGACTCCGTGGCCCAGGCGGTCACCGACTCGGCGGAAGGCACCACGGTGGTGTTCTCCTCTCACCTGGTGGCCGACGTGGAGCGGACCTGCGGCTACCTGATCCTGCTGGCGGGTGCCCAGGTGCGGCTCGCGGGGCCGGTGGACGCCCTGCGCGCCGCGCACCCTCGTGCGCAGTCCCTCGACGACCTAGTGGTCTCTTACCTGCGGGAGGTACCCCGATGACCTGGCTCGCCTGGCGGCAGGCCCGCGCGCAGAGCGCGATCGGCCTCGCCGCGATCCTCGCCGTCGCTGTCGCCGCCGTCGCGGCTGGCCGCACAGACAGCATGCTCAGGCTATGGCTGTCGACCCTGGTCGTGGTGGTCCCGGGGCTCCTCGGCGCGTTCTGGGGCGCGCCGCTGGTGGCATCCGAGCTTGAGTCCGGATCGTTCCGGCTGGCGTGGACGCAGGACGTCTCGCGGGTCCGCTGGCTGACGCTGCGGCTCGCGGTGAGCGGGCTCGCGGCCATGGCCGCGGCGGGCCTGCTGAGCTGGCTTGTCACCTGGTGGGCCGGGCCTCAGGACCAGGCCGGGCTTGATCAGTTCGGGTCGTTCGACGCACGGGGAATCGTGCCGGCCGGGTACGCCGCGTTCGCCTTCGCGCTCGGCGTGCTCCTCGGCACGGTGCTGCGCAGGACGGTGGCGGCGATGGCGGCGACCCTCCTCCTGTTCACCGCTGCCCGCCTCGCGTTCCGGCTGCTGGTCCGCCCGGTACTGCTTCCCCCGGTGACCCGGGCGCTCGCGCTCAACCCGTCGACCACCGGCTACGGGTCGTCGGGGTTCCTGCCCTTCGTGCCCCCGGCGAGCCTGCAGCCGGCCGCCCCCGACCTCCCGAACGCCTGGGTGACGTCGGTCGCGATCGTGAACGAAAAAGGCCACGCGCTGGCCAGCAGCGTGCTGGCGAGGACCTGCCCGGACATCGGCCACGGCGGGGGAGGGCACGTCGGCGGGGGTCACGTGCAGGCACCGCAGGGCGTGGTGAACGCGACGCGGGAGTGCGTCGCCCGCATCGCGGCCGCGTACCACGAGCTGATCACCTACCAGCCCGCCGGCCGGTACTGGCCGCTGCAGTGGTACGAGCTTGGCGTGTTCCTCGCGGCCGCCCTGCTGCTCGCCGCCGGCTGCGCGTGGCACGTCCGCCGGATCGGCTGAACCGCCGCCCTACCATGGGGACGTGGTCGCCTACGACGTGTTCCTCGCCGACTGCCCGGCGCGCACGACCCTGAACCTCGTGGCCGATACCTGGTCGGTGGTCACCATCGTGGCACTGGGGCGGGGGCCGGCTCGCTACAGCGAACTGCACGAGCGGATCGGAGGCATCAGCAAGAAGATGCTCACCCAGACGCTCCGCAAGCTGGAGGCCAACGGGCTGGTGGAACGGCTCGCGCTGCGCACCGCGCCGCCGGGTGCCGAGTACCGGCTCACGGAACTGGGCGGCTCGCTGCTGCAGCCCGTGCAGGCATTGTCCCAGTGGGCTGAGGAGCACGCCGAGGCGCTGCTCGCCGCCCAGGACCGGGCTGCGGCGGCCGCGAGCGGCTGAAGGGCACCAGTTGGTTCCCCACGCGCCCCTAGCGTTCAGGACATCGGTTCGCTGAGGCGTGAGGTGATGGTGGTGGACAGCGGGAAGATCGGCGTGGTCACGGGGGCCAACCAAGGGCTTGGCAAGGCGGTGGCCGCGGGGCTCGCGCGGGCCTGGGGCGAGAACGGCACCGTGTACCTGACCGGGCGCGACCAGCAGCGCGTGACGGACGCGGCGGCCGGCCTCGCCCAGGCCGGCCTCCGTGTCGTCCCTGAGGTCCTTGACGTGCGCGACGACGAGGCGGTCTGGCAACTCGCCCGGCGGATCGCCGAGCGGCACGGCGGCGTGGACTTCGTGGACTCCAACGCCACCGCGGGGATCAGCCCTGGCGCGCCCTACGCCGACCAGGTCACCGACCTGATCGACACGAACAACCTGGGCGCCACCCGGATGATCCGGTCGTTCGGCCCGCTGCTGCGGGCCGGCGGGCGGTTCGCCGTCACCGCGAGCAGCTACGGGACCCTCGGCAGCCTCCCGGCCCACCTGCACCCCAGGTTCGACACCGACACGATGAGCCTGGACGACCTCGACCAGGCCATGCGCGACTACGCCGGCGCGGTCCGCTCCGGTGCCGCCGCCGCGCAAGGCTGGCCCGAGTGGATCAACATCCCCTCGAAGGTGGGCCAGGTCGCGGCCGTGCGGATTTACGCCCGAACCCAGCGTGACCAGGCGGTGCGCTCCGGCCAGCTGATCGTGGCGGCCTGCCCCGGCCTAGTCGACACGCGCGCGTCGCGCCCCTGGTTCTCCGACATGTCCCAGGCCCAGACACCGGACGAGGCAGCCGCCGCCGTCGTCACGCTCGCGACCGCGCCAGCCGACGCGCGGTACTACGGCGAGCTGGTACAACACGGGCGGGTACTCCCGTGGCGGACCGAGCCCGGGCCGGCCCCGCGGGAAAGCTAGGGCTCAAAGCTCCACGGCCTGCCCCTCGGCAGCGACGAGCACCGGCACCGGGGCGTCCGCGAAGCGGTAGCCGAGCGCGTCGAGCTGGTCGTCGGTGCGGGACGGCTTGTGGTGGAAGAGCGCCACCCGCCGCGCACCCGCGCGCAGGGCGAGGCCGACGGCGTACTCGGCCGCCGCGTGCCCGAAGCCGGCCTCGGCGGGCACCTCCTCGGCGACCAGCTGCGCGTCGTGGACCAGCAGGTCCGCGCCGGCCGCGAGGTCCAGCACCGCCTCGTGGTACACGCCGAGCCCGTCTGCCCCTGGGCCGAGCGCCGTGGGGCAGTGGTCGGTCACGTAGGCGAGGACGCGCTGCCCGTCGCTCACCCGGTAGCCGAGCGTCCGGCCGCCCTTGTGCGGGATCTCGTGGGCCTCGACGGTGAACCCCTCGGCCTTGAACTGGCCGGAGGAGATCGTCCCGAACGTCCAGTCCCCGCGCAGCTGGCGGGGGGTGATCGGGAAGAACGGCGGCGACATCACGCGGGCGAGGAGGCGCTCGGCCCCCGCGCCTGCCTCGCTCACATCCCCGCCCTGATTTGGCTCGCCCTGGTCCGGCAGCAGGAGCGTCACCCGGGCGTCGTCCCGGTCACCGCCCCGGAAGAACGGCAGCCCCAGGCAGTGGTCCCAGTGCAGGTGGGTCAGCAGGATCGTGCCGTGGAACGGGCCGCCGCCGAGCAGCCCGGTGACCCCACCCAATCCGGTGCCCGCGTCGAGCAGGAGCACCGGGGCCCCCGTGTTGCAGGACTGGCCGTCGGACGATGAGTGCGCCACCGCGACGCACGAGGTGTTTCCCCCGTAGCGGACGTAGTCGGCACCAGGAGCGGGAGTTGAGCCGCGCACCCCGCAGAACGTGATTCGCACTGGGTCAGGCCTCTTCCCGCCGGTGCTGCCCCGACAGTTCCACCAGAGCGGACCGCTGCAGCGCCGCCCCGTCGACCGAGGCGACCTTGCAGGGCGTGACCGCCACCACGCTCGCGGTCCGGGTGCCGCCCTCCAAGTGGGCGCGCTCGCCGAACATCGCGCCAGGACCGTACTCCGCGAGGAACTCCCCGTTCCGCTCGACCCGGACCACCCCGTCCAGGATCAGGTAGACGTCGGTGCCCTGCGTGCCCTGGCGCACCAGCGTCGTCCCGGCCGGGTGGCTCACGATCCGCGGCTTGGCCGCGCCGTGCATCAGGTCCACCGACAGCGCCCGCTCAAGCGCGGTCTCCACGGCGACCACGAGGGCGGAGGAGTCTTCGTCGCCCCACGGCGTGTGCTTGCCGAACGACTTTCTGTACCACTCGCCGAAGTCGGTCAGGCCCGACTTGCGGGCGAGCTGCCCCGCTCCGTCGTAGACCCAGTGCCGGGGGAACCGGCTCGCGCCCGGCACCCCGATCTCCGTCTTCCCGGAGGCGTGCAGGGTGAGCGTCAGCGTCGTCCACACGGTGGGCGCCTGCCACTGCAGGAACGGCGGGTGCGCGACCCGGCGCGGCGCGGGCAGCCCGGTGCGGCCGCCGGTGGTCTGGGTGAACCGCACCCAGCCGTCGCCGTGCTCGGCCTCGCGCCGCAGGTCCGGCAGGGCGACGGCCTTGAACGTGCGCCGCGCCACGCCGACGTTGACGGTGGTGGACCCGATCCGGCCGCCGCTGTCATCGTGGTAGCCGGCGGCCGTGATGTTCCCGCGGCCGTCGGTCTCTATCCACGCGGACAGGACGTTGGCGAACCGGAACCTGTCGGCCTGCTGCAGCGCGGAGACGTCGTCCGGTGACCCCGGCATGCCGAGCTCCCCGGGCGGCGGCTGGTCGTAATGGGTGAAGCCGCCCTCGAACGCGGCCTTGGTGCCGCCCGTGACGGCCTCGGAGGGAATCCAGGAAAGTGACGTGACCGTGCTTTCGTATCGCATAGTTGGACCGTAAGATCACGCTTTCATCCCTACGAGGGTGCTTGCGGGTGCTTCACGGTGTGCCTACCACTACGGTTCTGGCAAGGAGTGGGGGTAGTTATGAACACTGTCAGGGTGGCGCTGGCCGAGGACAATGTCCTCTTGCGCGAAGGCATCTCGCGGCTGGTCGCCGCCAACGCGGACTTCGAGCTCGCGGGGGTGGCCGCGGACCTGCCGCAGTTGCTCGCGCTGGTGCGGGAGCAGCAGCCGGACGTCGTCGTCACCGACATCCGCATGCCGCCGACCGGGACCGACGAGGGGATCCAGGCGGCGAGCTGGCTGCGTGAGAACTTCCCGAAGACCGGCGTTGTGGTGCTGAGCCAGTACGTGGCCCCGGGGTACGCCCTGGCCCTGCTCGAGCACGGCTCCGCGGGCCGTGCCTACCTGCTGAAGGAACGGGTGGGCAGCGTCGATGAGCTGGCCAGGGCGATCAGGGCGGTCGCGGGAGGCGGCTCGGTGATCGACCCCCAGGTGGTGGACGAACTCGTGCGGGCCCGCTCCGCGCAGCGCGAGTCCGGCCTGTCGCTGCTCACCGTCCGGGAAACCCAGATCCTCGCCGAGATGGCCCAGGGCAAATCGAACTCGGCGATCGCCGCGACCCTGTTCGTCACCGAGCGGGCGGTAGAGAAGCACACCAACTCGATCTTCGCCAAGCTGGGCCTCTCCGAGGAGAAGGACGTCAACCGCCGGGTGAAGGCCGTCCTCGTCTACCTCAGCAACCAGGACGCACCGTAACCGGTGGGGCTGGCCACACCAGGGACCGGATGGCACCCTCCTCGCCGGCCCCGCCCCGCGGTGCCAGACTTATCCCGTGAGCACAGTGAGCAATCCCCGGTCCGTGCTCGTCGTCGACGACCAGGCCCCGTTCCGCCTGGCCGCCCGCGCCGTGCTGCGCAGGCTCGACGGCTTCGAGTTCGCCGGCGAGGCCAAGAACGGCCGCGAGGCCGTCGGCCTGGTCGAGACACTCAAGCCGGCCCTGATCCTGATGGACATCCACATGCCGGAAATGAACGGCATCGAGGCCACCCGCCGCATCGTGGCCCTGGATCCGAAGGTCACGGTGATCCTGTGCTCCACCCACGACCCCAAGGACCTCCCGGCCGACGCCGCGACAAGCGGCGCCATCGCCTACGTCAGCAAGGAGCACCTGTCGGCCGCGACCATCAAGACCCTCTGGGAGGCCCGCGACTCCGGCACGTTCACGTCCGTCTGATCCGGGATCGGCCCTGGTCGCTCACCGGCTCAGGGCATCGGCATCTGCCCTGGGGCCGTGCCGCCCGTCTTGGCGAGGAAGGCGAGAGCGGCGACTATGCCGATGATGCCCAGAATCACCGCACCCCAGCCGAGTAGCAGGCCGATGAGCGCCAGCCCGGCCCCCTGCTCGCCGGTGCGCCTGATCTGGCTCCGGGCCATGTGACCGAAAATGATCGCTGGGATGGTCGCCAGCGGCCCGACCATGAACTGCCCGAGCCCGCAGGCGAAGCTCGCTACCGCGTACCCGTTGGTCCCGGCGCGCGGGGTCACGCGGACCGGGTCCGCGGCGGGGGCGGTTACCTGTACGGGCAAGTCGGTCACGACTTGGTCCAGGTCCGCGTAGGTGCGCGCGGACAGGGCGGTCTCCAGGCGGGCGTCGTATTCGTCCTTGGACAGCCGGCCTTCGCTGTACGCAGTGCCGAGGATTCCCGCCACGCGGTCGCGGTCCGCGTCGGCTGCCCGCAGCCTCCCGCGTCCGCCGCCGGCCCCTGGACCGCCGGCCCCAGTTGCCATCGCTGCCTCCAGAGCCATCTCTTTCGCCTCCTGAGGGGTACGTTCATTGTGCCGCCGGCCGGGGGATGGCCGGCAGGGTCCTGTGTCCCCTCATAGAGATGAACGTCCCGGTCGTCCCGATGATGCCCGTGAAACCGCAGGTCGTGCCCGCCGTGGACCGCCCCGCCCGGACGGGCTCGCTCCGCCGGGCGGCGCGTCGACTGGGAATGCCGACTGGGAATGGGGCCGCGCCGCCGGACGTTTGCATTGATAGTCGACGCGACATATCGTGAATTCGACTTGACTTGCAAAAGGGGATGGACATGACGGCCTGGAACTCGACCTGGAGGATGGGCTGGCCGGCGAAGGCGGTGATCGCCCTTGGCCTGCTCGCGGTGCTCCTGGTGGCGGTCGTGCCGGCGGCGCTGCTCGTCGGCGTGATCTTGATGCTGCTCGGCCACGTCGTTGGCGGGCTCGCGCTGTTCGGCGCTTCAGTCCTGGCGGCTGTCGCGGCCGTGGTCATCGCGAGCGTGACCGGCGTGCGGCACCTGCGCAGCCTGATCACCCGGCAAGGTGTTAGCCGGCCCAGCTACCCGGTGGTGCAGCTGAGCCACAGCGAGTACGACTACCGCTGATCCGGCTTTACGGCGTAACTCGCGGAAGGGAGTGTCACCGGCATGCTCTGGTTCATCATCGTGCTGCTGGTTGTCGGGTTCATCGTCGGCGCGATCGCGCGCCTGCTCATGCCCGGCCGTGACCCGCTCGGCGTGCTCGGCACCATCGTGCTCGGCGTCGCCGGCTCGTTCGTCGGCGGGTTCCTGCAGAACCTGCTTCAGTACCACACGCTCAGCGTGCACAGCTTCCACTCCGTCGGCCTGATCGGGTCGATCATCGGCGCGTGGGTGCTGCTGCTCCTGCTGCGCCTCACCGGCCTGGAGCCCGGCCGCCGCCGCCACTGACGGACCCCCCGCCGCGTAGCGGCCGGCGGCCAGGCCGCTTACATGCGGAACTCGATGCCCGCCCGCATCGAATGCCTCGTCGGTCATCGGCACCAGCCCAAGGCCCTGCCGCAGCGGCACGACAGCCATGGCCGGCTGCTCCCCGGTGGCAGCGGACAGCACCGCCGCCGGGCCGATGACCGCCTGAAGCCGGTAGCCCATGGCCTTGCCCGCTCAGGACTGACCGCTCGCCGGCGCGGCCGCTGGTGCCGTCTTGAGTGACAGAAAGTCGGCGACGCCGAGGACCCGCAGCATCTGCCGCTCCAGCGGGCGGATGTCGCGCCTGTTCTCGTCGTGAAACAAGCGCGGCGCGGTCAGCCGGACGACCTTGCCACGGGTGCGCAGCTCGCAGCCGCCGGCGGCCACGACGTTCTTCACCCAGTCGGTCTCCGTGCCGTAGGTCAGGGCGATCACGTAACCGTCCGCGGTGGCGAAGACGTTGACCGGCGTCTGGTATTCCTTCCCGGACCGCCGCCCATGGTGCACGACCACGCCCAGGCCGGGCATCCAGGGGGCGACGCGCTTGGTGACGCGGTTCAGCCCGACCTTGTTCCACTGTCCGACGACCCTGGGAATCGGCATGCCGCCCCCTTCCACGGCAACAGCATCCCACCGCGCCGGGACGATCGCATCAGGAACCTGCGCCGTAACACGTCATCGTGCTGGCGTGCCGGGTCGTTATCCGGCGCCGCCCGGAGGCTCAGGCGCTCATAGCGCTGCCGTGCTGCCTGCGGGCTGCCCAGGCCCAGCCCGAACGCCAGCTCCTGCCAGGTCATTCCCCGGCCGCGGGCGATCATCAGCAAGGAGGCTTCGAGCTGGTCGATCTCTGCGCGGACCATGGGCATCAGCGTCAGCGCGGCAGTCAAGTCGGCGGCGTCCACGGCATCCTCACCGTCCTCCGCTACGGCCGAGCCCGCCGCCAGCATCACCAGCAGCCGGACCGCCTCGCCGGGTCCGATCATGGCGGGATTCCGGCCACGGTCGCGGCGGGCAGGGGTATCCGCGTGCCGCTCCTGGATGCGGAAGAGCGCGGTGTACTCGCGTTCGGCGCGCGCCCTGGGCGCATCCGGCGGGTTCCATATGTCGGTCACGCATGCGAGTGTCGCGCCGGAACCAACGGTTGTCAACTTTTCGTTTTCAACAACTTGTTCATATGTTGGCTCGGCTTCGATCGCCCAGCGCCGCCCGGCTGGTCAGCCCAGTCCTCCTGCAGGGACGTCGAAGGTGACGCCGGCGGCCGGGGGCTGTACCTGGATGAGCTTGCCGTCCTGCCACTGGGTGACGTAGTAGGGCGTGTCCGCCGTGTGCGTGGACTGGTTGAACTTGATCGGCCCGGCGGTGGTCTGCGCGTCGGCCTGCGCGATCGCGGTGTTGAGCTTGCCGGAGTTCGTGCTGCCAGCTTCGGCGAGTGCGTCGGTCAGCACCTCGGCGGCCGCGTAGCCAACCGCCGCCGTGGCGTAGTCCGGGTTGCCGGCGTACTTCTTACCGAGCGTGGGGGCGATGGCGGCGAGCTGTCCGGGCTGAGCCTGGCTGGGGCTCCAGTAGCTCTCTGACAGGGTGCCCTGGGCGAGGCTGCCCAGCGACTGCCACCAGGAGCCGGCGCGCGACGCCGTATCCAGGAAGGCCGCCTTCGGGTGGAACCCGAGGGACTTCACCTGCTTCCACAGCGCGACGCCGTCGGCCAGGTCCATCTGCCCGGCAAGCAGCTGCGCCCCCTTGGCCTTGGCGTCGGCGATGAACGAGGAGAAGTCCGCCCCGCCGACCGGGAAGGTGTAGTCACCGGCCACGTCAAGGCCGTCGGCCTTGAATGCGGCCTGGTACAACGGCCGCTCCACCACTCCGTCCGGCTCGTTGTCGGTGAACAGCGCGACCTTCTTGTCGCCCGGCACCGATGCCAGCGCCTTGGCCGCGTCCGCGGCCTGCTGCTGCTCGTCGTAGAAGAAGTCCCAGGAGTACTTCCAGCCGTCCTTGTCGCCGTTCGCGAACGCCTCCACCGGCATAAGCGACGTCAGGAACGGGACCCGCAGCTGCTCGGCCACGAGCGCGGTGGGCAGGATGATCTGCGGGGTGGCGGATCCGAGCAGTGCCACCGCGTGATCCCGCAGCACCAGCTCGCGCACCTGCGAGCTGGCCGTGCCTGGGTCGCTGCCGTTGTCCAGCACGACCAGCTTGAGCTCTTGCTTCGTTCCGCCGACGGCGACACCGTCGCGCGCGTTCACGTCCGCGATCTCCTGCTTGTAGCCGGCCTCCAGCGGCAGGCCGAGCACGTCCAGGGAGCCGGTGAGCGACAGCGAGGCGCCGATCACGATCGTCCCGCTCGAGCCTCCGGTCGCCGCGCCCGAGCTAGCCGGCCCGGCGCCGCTACCGCCGCTGCAGGCGGCCACAGCCAGCGCCAGCGGCATGGCCAGCGCTAGCGTGGTCAGGATTCTCGGTCGTGTTCTCAACAAGGGCTCCTCGTGGGCATTCGCGCTGATCAGCTGAGGTTGCCGCGCTCAGGCGCCGAAGCGCGGTACTGGCGTGTCGTGTGGCGTGATGAACATGGACCGGGACTTCATGTAGAAGCCGATGTTGACGTCCCCGGCGTCCGCATCGGGCCGGCCTGGCTGGTGGCCTGTGGTTGCGGTTTGCCGGTCCTGCTGGTTGTGGGAGTTCACCCACGCACTCGGCGAGTCCATCGCTGATGCGAGACGGTGCGCGCGCTGCAGGTCAGCGGTCCAGATGTAGGCCACCGCTGGATGCGGGACGGCGTTGGCGAGCGAGAGCGCCTCATCGTCGGTGTCGAACGGGGTGACGCGCACGACCGGCCCGCAGAGCTGCTTCCCGAAGATCTGCATCGACGGTGTTACGTCGGCGAGCACGGTCGCGGCGAGGTGGTTTCCCTCGGGCAGGTCGGCCGCCCGTCGTCCGCCGGCGGCCAGCCTGGCACCTTCGCGCAGACCGAGCCGCACGCAGGAGGTGAGCTCGTCGTACTGGTCAGCGTGCGGCAGCGGCCCGAGCTGCGTCGCCGGATCGGCGGGGGCGCCGATGCGGATGCGGTCCGCTCGCTGGGCGAGGCGGCTGACGATGGGGTCGTAGACGGGGCGCTGGGCCAGGATGGTCGAGGTGGCAGTGCGCCGCTGGCCGTTCAGCGCGAAGGCACCGAACAGCGCGCTGTCGGTTGCCTGCTCCAGGTCCGCGTCGGCGAAGATAAGGCAGGGGGAGTTGCCGACGAGCTCGGCGGCGAGGTTCTTGCGGTGCTCGGTCGCCGCAAGCATGACCTGCTGTCCGGCGGCGGCATCGCCGGCGAACGCCAGCCGCGCCACGCCAGGATGGGCGATCAGGGCATCCCGCGCCTGGGTGCCGGGGGCTTTGGGGTGCAGGGATCCGTGCACGATGTTGAGCACTCCCTCGGGCAGGCCCGCCACGGTCACGATCTCCGCCAGCAGGGCGGCCGGCAGCGGTGCCCACTCATCTGGCTTGAGCACGGCGGTGCAGCCTGCGGCCAAGGCGGGTGCGACTGCTCGCGCCTGGGCCAGGAATGGCGTGCGCCATGAGGTGATAAGTCCTGCGACACCAGCTGGGCGCTCCACCGTGTAGCTGGACTGCCCTGGCAGTGGGGAGGGGTCGGCCGCCGCCCGCGCCGTGATCAGGTCCGCGGCGGCGCGGAAGAGCTTTCCCGCCTGTGCCGCCTGCTCCCTGGCCTGGGTGACCGGTAGGCCGGTGCCCAGCGCCTCGGCGGCGGCGATGTCGTCGGCCCGGGAGTCGATCGCATCCGCGATGCTGTGCAGGACGCCCGCCCTGTCCGGTGCTGCCATCCCGGGCCACGGTCCGCTTTCCATAGCGTCCTGTGCCGCCAGCACCGCCTGGCTGACGTCGCCGGCGACGCCGACCGCGACCTGCGCGTACTCCTTCCCGGTGGCCGGGTCGGTCACCGGGAAGGTCTTCCCGAGCGCGCTGCGCACGTCCTGCCCGCCGATGAAGTGATTGACGGTCTCCGGTACCACGATGCCTCCAGGTCTGTCTTGCTGGCAGGTGCGGCCTTGCTGTCAGCTGCGGCGAGCGCATTCCTCCCGGTATCACCGTGTTCCGGTAGCGCAGTGTTTCCGGTTCCGCAGTGTTTCCGGTACCGCAGTGGGCCGGAGGGAGGGTTCCTCCCTCCGGCCCTCGCCGGCGCCTCGCTTAAGGCCTTGCTCAGCGCCTCGTGTGCGCTCCCCGCCTGTGCGCGGCGGCGGTCAGCGGGGTTGTCGCCCTCGGCCCTTACTAGCCGAGGGCGAGAGCGAATATGTGCATGGCGGTGCCGTTGTCGGTGCTGTTGACGTTGGGCAGGACGACGGATTCGACCGTCTTGGTCGGATCGACGGGGACCGTGGTGGCGTAGACGTACATCTTGATCGTCTGCGAGCCGCTGGCGCTGTTGCGGTAGGGCATGGTCGCCACCGCGGTGTTCCCGTTGCCCGGACCGCTGGCCCAGTCGTTGAACGAAACAGTCCCGGTCGAGGAGGTGCCATCGGTATAGAAGATGGCGACCGTGCCTGACCCGGTGCCGTTGCTGGACGAGCCGAGCAGGCCGAGCGTGGTCTGTCCCGCCTGCCCGTTCATGAGGATGATCTGCCCGGCCGCCAGGATGTTGTCCGGCGTGCCCGGGGCGACGTTGGGCCAGGTGAAGGTGACCCCGGAGGCGATGACCGTGGCGCCGGGGGTCAAGCCGGCGTTCGCCAGGGTGGTCGCCGAGTAGCTGAACCCGCCGCCGTCGTAGTTCGCAGCCGTCTGGGCGCTGTCCAGCGAGATGCCCACGTTGTCGTAGTCGTCGGCAGGGTTCGCCGTCGGCGCCGGAGGGGGCGTCTGCGTGAGCGTAACGGTCTTCTTGGTGTGGGTGGTGCTATCGGTGTAGGTGGCCGTGGCCGTCAGGGCTGCGACCTGCGGGCCTGAACCCCCGACCGCAGTTACCTGCCACGATGCCGTGAGGGACGAGTCGGCGTCCAGCTTGGGGGCGGTCGTCGCCCCGGCGGCGGTGACCTTCCAGCCGGACGGCGCGCCGCTGAGGGTGAGGCTGACCTTGCTGAACGTCCCTGGCCCGTTGTTGCTGAGCGTCGCCGCCACCGTCGCCGAGGCACCGGGCGCGAGGGTCAGGCCGGAAGTCGGGCCGAACGTGAACGATGCCTGCTGGTCCGCTCCCGGGCGGCCCGGCAGCGGCAGCGCCGCGGCGGCCTTCTGGGCGGCCAGGTTGGCCGCCGTGGTGGCCGCGGCGAACTGGGTGCTGGTCGGGGCCGCCTTCCCCTGGCCCGGCTTCAGGGCTCCGGTGAAGTTGCTCATCGTGTCCCGGCGGAAGCGGCTGATGTTGGGGAAGGTGACCGGGCCCTTGCCCGACAGGCCGCCGGCCGCCGCGACGGCTTCGATGAGCTGCAGGCAGGAGGTGTGGTCAGAGACTTCGGAGAAGATCCGGCCGCCCACCGTCCAGGGCGAGATGACGAAGCACGGCACCCGGAAGCCGGCGCCGATCGGCAGGCCGCCGCCGGGGGTGCCGGCCGGCGAGGCCAGGTGGACGAACTCCTCGGGGTACTTCTTCGGGTCGGGGGTGGGCGGGACCACGTGGTCGAAGAACCCGTCGTTCTCGTCGTAGTTCAGGACGAACACGGTGGTGTTCCACAGTTCCTCGTTCGCGGCCAGGGCCTCCAGCTTGGTGGCGAGGAACTGGGCGCCGGCGGCCGGGATCGACGGCGGGTGCTCGTCGGCGGCGGAGGTGGAGCCGATGAACGACACGTCGGGCAGCGTGCCGTTGGCGCAGTCCTCCTCGAAGCCCATCTCCGGGTTGCTGGCAGGCGTCGGGTTCAGCGGGTCGCCGATCCCGCCCGGCGTGCCGTCCCCGAACAGGGTGCCGTTCGACGTCACGGCGTTGAAGAGCGCGTCGGGCACCAGGCCGCGGGTCTGGAACTGCTTGAAGTAGAGCGTGATTGAGTTCTGCGGCCAGCCCGCGTTCTGGTAGAACTTGTAGCTGATCCCGGCCTTGTACATGGTCTCGGGGCCGCTCTCGTAGGTGAGCTGCTTCCGCCCGCCGGTCTCGATGACCGGCCCGCCGGCCAGCCCCTGCGGGTCGATGCCGCCCTCTTCCCACATGAGCCGGTTCGTGTCGGTCGGGCCCATGACGGCGCAGTGGTAGTTGTCCGCCAGGGTGAAGGCCTTAGCCAGCGCCCAGTGGAATGGGATGTCTTCCTCGGTGTAGTAGCCCATCGTGAACGAGCCGTTCACGTCGCCGTCGGCGGCGAGGTGGGTGAGCAGCCAGCCGTCCATCGCGCCCTGGTTCCAGGAGGCGTGCTGGTCGCGCCAGTCGTGCGACAGCGACGGGACGCGGGCGGCGCCGGTGGTTATGGTGGACATGTGCCATGGCTCGAGGTAGCCGTCGGGGTTGGCGGGGTCGGGCTGCTGGAAGACCGGTCGGCCGTTAGGCAGCCGCATCGCCGTGGGGTCGTTGAAGCCCCGCGCGCCCGGGAAGGTGCCGAAGTAGTGGTCGAAGCTGCGGTTCTCCTGCATCTGGAACACCAGGTGCTTGACCTGTGAGAGGTCGAACCGCTTGGGGGCGAGGGTCGCCGCCCGCGCTAGGTTCTCGGGCAGGACGCCCGCCAGGCCAGCGGCGCCTGCGACGGCGGCCGCGCTGGCCACGAAGGTGCGGCGGTTCAGCCGTCGACCGAACGAGGGCGTGCTGTTTTCACTCATGCGTATCTCTTCTTCGTCTCGTAGCGGCGCGTCAGGAGTGGGCCGGGGCGGTCGGGCCGGCCGCGCTGCCGGGCTGGGCGAGGTTGGTGACCTGGGCGATCTTGCTGTTGTGGGTGTCGGCGATGTACAGGTCGTCCGTGCTCGGGTCGATACCGATCCCGTACGGGCCGCTCAGCTTCGACGCCGTCGGGGCGACGTTGTTGGTCTCGCCGCCTGCGGTCGGGATGCCGCCGTTGGCGGAGGCGGAGTTCACGACGGTGGAAATGGTCCCCGCGGGGGTGACCTCGCGGACCGCGTTGTTGAAGGTGTCGGCGATGAACAGGTCGCCGGCGCCGTCAACCGCCACGCCCTGCGGGTCGTTCAGCTGCGCGCTCGTCGCGGGACCGCCGTCACCGGAGAACCCGCCCAGGCCGTCGTTGGCCTTGTCAGCGGCGAAGTTGCCGGCCACGGTGGTGATGACCTGGGTCTTGGCGTCCACCCGCCGGATCACGTTGTTGGCGGCGTCCGCGATGTACAGGTTGCCCTGCGCGTCCACGGCCACGCCGGACGGCTCGTTCAGCTGGGCGAACGCGGCCAGGCGGCCATCGCCGGAATAGCCGGCGACGCCGTCGCCAGCGACGGCGAAGACCTGCCCCTTCGGGGTGACCTTCACGACCCGGTTGTTGTAGGTGTCGGCGATGAACACGTCACCCTGGGCGTCTACGGCCACGTCCTGGGAGTAGTCCAGTGAGCTGAGGGTGGCCGGGAAGCCGACCGGGCCCGCGAAGCCCAGGCCGGCGGTGCCGGTGCCCGCGAACCGGTGGATGATCCCGTCCGCGGTGATCTCGCGGACCACGTTGTCGCCGCTGTCGGCGATGAACACGTCGCCGTTAGCGTCCACGGCGCTACCGCCAGGGTGGTACAGCGTGGCGCTGGCCGCCTGGCCGCCGTCGCCGTGCTCGCCGAAATCCGTCAGCGATCCGGCGACCGCGGTGGTGGTGCCGCTCGCCAGCTTGGCGACCACGTTCGCGCTGGTATTGGACACGTAGACCGTGCCGTTGAAGGCCGACACGCCGGACGGCAGGCGCAGGCCGCCGCCCGGACCTGTCGCGGTGTAGGTCAGGCTCGTGAGCACGGGCGGTGTCGCAGCGTTCGCCGCGATCACGCCGCTGGTTAGCCCGGCAGCCCCCAGGACAGCGGCCACGGCGGTCGCGCTGATCAGTCGCCGTCGTTGGTAGATTTTCTGGAATTCCAAGGTCACAGCTCCGTCTCTCCCAGGTAACGGGGTTTACCTAGCCGACGAGGTACCTCAGTGGCTAGGCATTGACAACCGGGGAGCATCCCGGGCCAAAGTGAACTCCCCGTAAGGGACACGGGAACGACAAGAGCGGCTCAGCGCGATTAATGCAGAGGCATTAGCTCCCCGGGCGGTCGCGCCCGCTTGATTGCCAGGGGAAAGGCAGCTATCGGCAGCGCAGCGAAGATTTAATTTAATGATTAGCTATTAAAACCTTCTCAGCGGCAGGTCAGGCTAGGCTGCGGCGCCCGCGGGCCAGTGCCGGGCAGGGACGGCTGGGCCGGGACCGATACTCTCCGGGGTCGGCACGCAATTGCGCGATTGCTGGCGCCTAAAGTAGTTGTTAATTTTTCCAAATTACTAGGTGCAATTGTTCTTTCTCGGGCGTCGCCTAGATTTAACGCAATGTATGTGTGCTTGTTCGATCCTGAGCGTAGTGTTCGAATATGTGACTGAGCCCTCGCTGACTAGTACGCTGGCGTCTCGTCCCCCTGGCCCCCGGCAGCCTGCGGAAGGACGGCAGCGCCTGCTGGCAGCCGCCGAGCAGCTGTTCGCCACCCGCGGGCTTGGGGTGCCGAACCGGGAGATAGTCGCCGCCGCCGGCCAGCACAACAGCTCGGCGATCACCTATCACTTCGCGTCCCGGGACGGATTGATCGACGCGGTCCGCGAACGCCACGAGACCCCGATCGCCCAGCACCGCCAGCACCTCATCGCCAGGCTGCACCGACCAGAAGACCGGACCACCCGCCGGCTGGTCGAGGCCTACGTCCAGCCGCTCGCGGCCGAGATGCTGCGCTGCGCCCCGTCGTACTGGGCGCGGTTCAACGAGATGCTGCTGGCGGACCAGCCAGCGGGGTTCAGCCGCGGCATCGAGCCTTTCGCGCACCCCGGGCCAGGGCAGGACGCCGACACGGCCATGTCCGAGCTACTCGAGCTCATGGTGGCGCACCTGAGCCACCTGCCCGAGCCAGAGGCCCTCGGCCGCGTCGCGCTTACCGTCCGGTTCCTGAGCAGTGGCCTGGCGCGCTGGGAGCGCGATAGCCAGGTCGGCGTTGACGGCATCGCGCCGCTGGCGCCGCACACGCTGATCCTGACCGACCTCGCGATCGCCATGCTCGACTCGCCGAG
>Ga0310811_10003640_pt1 | contig 19418 bp, 16 predicted proteins | sample YCmetagenome_FD_207642 | JGI IMG/M metagenome (GOLD analysis project Ga0310811, IMG submission 207642) | Soil microbial communities from experimental microcosm in Duke University, North Carolina, United States - YC | ecosystem: Engineered > Artificial ecosystem > Soil microcosm > Unclassified ...
GGCCGTTCCGGCCGGTGTGGCCAGCGACCTTCCAATCGCGGTGCCGATCGACCGAAGCTCGGAGACGAGGCGGGCGAACTGGTCCGGATAAAGCGATTGGCCACCGTCAGATAGGGCGCGATCCGGATGCGGGTGCACTTCCACGATGATGCCGTCGGCGCCGGCCGCGACCGCGGCTCGTGCCATCGGAATGACTTTGTCCCGCAAGCCGGTTCCGTGGCTCGGATCGGCGATCATTGGTAAATGCGACAGTCGCTGGACGATCGGAATCGCGGTGAGATCGAAGAGATTGCGCGTCATCGTGTCGAAGCTGCGAATGCCTCTCTCGCAGAGGATCACCTGATCGTTTCCTTCGGCGAGGATGTATTCCGCGCTCATCAACAGGTCCGTGATCGTCGCGGCCATGCCACGCTTCAGCAGAACGGGTTTGCGCATCTTTCCGACGGCGCGCAGCAACGAGTAGTTCTGCATGTTGCGGGCGCCAATCTGAATGCAGTCGGCGTACTCCGCCACGAGGTGCGCTCCTTCTTCGTCGAGCGCCTCGGTGACAATCGGTAACCCCGTCTCCTGCCGGGCTACGGCCAGCAACTCGAGCCCACGCTTGCCGAGTCCCTGGAACGAGTAGGGCGAGCTGCGCGGCTTGAAGGCGCCGCCCCGAAGCGCTGTAGCGCCGGCCGCTCGCACGGCGCGCGCCGCCTCGACGATCTGCTCCTCCGATTCGACGGAACATGGGCCGGCGATGACGACGATCTCGCCCGTTCCGAAGGAGACGCCGGGCGCGATCGTGACGACCGTGTTCTCCTCGTGCCACTCTCGCGAGACCTGCTTGTACGGTTTGCTGACGTGAATGACTTCGGCGACTCCGGGAAGCCCCTCGACACGCGATCCGTCGACGCGTCCGTCGTTGCCGATGAGGCCGACCGTCGTGCGCGTTTCGCCGGGCATCGGCCGCGCCGTGTACCCCATTTCTTCTATCGTCTTCACGACCCGGTCGATGTCTTCCGGCGTCGCGTGGTTTTGCATCACGACCAGCATTACTCATCCTCGAGATCGAAGTACCAACCGTCATGAGCCAACGTGACGGGTCCAGGGTAGCGCGCCCGTACAATGCCGCGAATATCGACGTCCTCGACCGGTGGGTAGAAGTGCGTGAGCGCCAGGTGCTTGGGCGCGGCGACCGCGGCAAGCTCGGCACACTGTTCGGGTGTGAGATGTTCCGGAATCTGCATGGCGGCCGGGAGCGAACACTCGCACACGAGCAGGTCGCAGCCGTGGGACCACGCCGCCAGCGCGTCAGAGGGGCCGGTGTCGCCCGTGTAGACGATCCGCCGACCTCCGGCGCGCTCCATGGAATATGCCACACTCTCGGCCGTGTGTGGAACGGCGCAACAGGTCAGCCGAACGTCTGAGGGCAGCTGGATGGTATCGTTCGCCGTGATTTCCACGACCGAGAGCGGAAACCCGGGCGCCGTCAACCACGTGCCATACGCGGCAGAGAGCCGCGCCAACAGCCCGGTGATCCCGACCGGACCGATGATCGTCAACGGCTCACTCCGCGAGGGAAGGAAGCCGTACTTCCAGGCAAAAATCAGGGACGGCAGATCGCCGTGATGGTCGATGTGAAAGTGCGTGATCGCTACATGCGTGATCGTTCGCCACTGTGTTCCAAGCTCGGCCAAGCGGCGCGTCGTTCCCGGCCCGCAGTCGATGAGGAGCCGCAGGTCACCCGCCTCGAACAAATAGGCAGCGCAGCTTCGCGCTCCCGTGAGCGAGATCGTTCCGGTTCCCAACGTAGTGAATCGCACGATCATTGTCCCAAGAACAGAATCTTCTTCGTTGTGCGCACGCCGTCGGCCTCGAAGGCGGCGATGTAGACGCCGGACGGGACGAGTCGTCCGGTGTTATCGCGTCCGTCCCACGAGAAATGGGGATCGCATCCCCCGCCGCTACCGCCTTGCCGCCCGTACGCGCCGGACGCGAAATGTCCGGAGCTCGTTCCGGGAACTATCGACCGCACGACGCGGAGACGGATGTCGTAGATCGTCAATTTCACGTCCGCGTCGCGGGCGAGATCGAACCAGAAGCAGGTGACGTCGGACATCGCACCGTGGCCGAACGGATTTGGAAAATTCTGATAAAAGATCGTCGCCGTCGGGCATTCCGCCGTCTGGATGACGAAGGTTCCGGGGCTCGCCACGACAATCTGGTCCTTGCTGCCGCCGTTCGTGGCGCGCGCCGTCACACGCCAGCTGTACGATGTGCACGCTTCGAGCGGTACGGGGGGGACGAAGACCGCCGCTGGCTCGAGGCGCCCACCGGTCGAAATCAGTGTGTCTCTGACGGTAGGATTGGGATATTCCTGGTCGACGGCCCCCGTCCGCGTATTCACAATCGACAATACGTAGCTCCACGGACCCGGTGGCAGCGTGATGCCAGGGCTGGTCCACAGGAACTCCGGTTGTCGCGTGAACAGGACGTCGTTGCTGCGGCGTGTCGGACTCACGAGGCGCAGCCAGCTCCGGACCGGAAAGGAGCGAACCTCTTCGTGAACCTGGCCCAGGCGATCGATGATCCTGGCGCGGAGGTACACTTGCGCGCGCTCCGGGAGCAGCGAGTCGACCTGGACCGGCATGCTCAACGACCCGGACGAACGCACGACGATCGGCGCGCGGAACTGCGGCTCGAGAGAGATTTCGAGCGAGATGCTGTAGGGGGCCAGCTCGGGGGGGCCCGCCGTCCCCTGGACGAGGATCGCCGGGGCCGGCGAGATGCTGTCGTTGACAGTCCCAACGCCGATCGTCACCGACTGCGCGCCGGCCGCGCGCAGCGACGTCAGTCCCGCAATGACTGCGAGCGCCGCCGTGCGGCGCCCCCACCTCATACTGCGGTAGGCACCGCGCCGGCGATCGCTTCGCCGACGAGCACATCGTCCACCGCCGGAGCGCCGCGCATCCGGACGCTCACGAGAGATGAGACGCCGGGCTCCTGCATCGTGACGCCGTAAACCGCGTCGGCGGCCTCGGTCGTCGTTCGCGGGTTGTGCGTGATGACGATGAACTGCGTGCGCGTCTTGAACTGCGTGAGCATGCGCACGAATCGACCGATGTTCGCGTCGTCCAGCGGCGCATCCACTTCGTCGAGTAGACAGAAGGGGCTCGGCTTCGTGAGAAAGATGCCGAAGAGCAAGGAGAGCGCGACGAGGGCGCGTTCGCCGCTCGACAGCAGGTGGATGCGTTGCGTGCGCTTGCCGCGCGGCGAGGCGTGGATCTCGATGTCGCAGTCGAGCGGCGCGTCGGGGTTCTCGAGCCGCAGGTCGCACTCGCCGCCGCCGAACAGCGACATGAAGATCTGGCGGAAGTTTTCGCGCACTTGGGCGAAGGTCGCCAGGAACAGCTCGCGGGCGGTGCTGTCGATCTCGCGAATCGCTTGCTGGAGGGTCTGCTTCGCTTCCGCAAGGTCCGCCCGTTGAGCGGTCAGGAAGTCCTGACGCTTGAGCGTTTCCTCATGCTCCTCGATCGCCAGCACGTTGACTGGTCCGAGGCGCTCGATCTCCTGGCGCAGCGACTCCGTCTCGGTACGCAGCGCGTCATCGTCGAGCTCGAGCGGTTGCACCTCGGCCAACATGTCGTCGAGCGGACGTCGCCATTCGGCTTCCAGCCGCTCCCGGATCGCGGTGCGCCGGCCACCGAGCTCGGTGTGACGAAGCTCGGCGTGGTGCAGCTCTTCACTGTGTGCTTGGGCCTGGCGCCGCGATTCGACGAGTGCGTGATCCGCCCCCGCCAGATGGTCGTCGGCGGCGCGGACGCTTTCCTCGGCCCGGTCCAGACGACCTTCGCCGTCGGTCAGCGTCGCTTCGCGCGTCTCGAGGTCGAGCTGCCAGCCCGCCATTTGCTCGGCCAACACCGAGTCCGCCTGCGACAGGTCGGAGAGCTCGGCACGAAGCGCGTCGAGCCTCGCCACCGCCGACTCCTGTTCTTGGGACAGCCGGTGCTCTCGGTCGTGCGCCACCTGAACGCGCGCTTGAATCTGCGCCTCTTCGATCTGCGCCGAGGTCCGCGACTCGCGCGACGACTCATGCTGTCGCTCGGCCGATGCCAGGAGCTCGCGGGCGCGCGACACTGCTTCGTTGCGCGTGGCGAGACCCTCGGACACCGTGCGCGCCTCCTCTTCCAGTCGTCCGACCTGTTCGGCGAGCGTGTCGCGGCGCGCGCCGAGCCGTTGCTCCAGCGCGCTCGCCTCGTGCACGTCACGCTCGGCGCGCTGGCGCCGGCGTTCGAGCTCGCTGTACTGCTCGGCGGCGCGACGCGCCTCGATCTGCGCCGTCTCGAGGGACCCTGAGGCGCTGACGAGATGACGCTCGGACTCTTCAACCGCGGCGCGCATCGCGTCGGACGCCGACATGGCATCCTGGCGAGCACGCTCGGTGACCGCGAGCTGTGCCCGCAATGCGAAGAGCTCGGCACGACGTCGAAGGGGCCCAGGTCCGCCGGTCGTGCCCGGAAGCCAGACGGCGCCACGCGAGTCGACGAACGCGGTGCCTTCGTCCACCGGCAGAACGTGACCAAGCAGCGCGCGAACCCACGCATGCCCGGCGCCCGACGCCTCGACGCGGTGTGACAACGCCTCAGCGGGCGAATCGCCGGCTTGATCGCGCAGAGCGTCGAGCGGCAGAAGCAGCAGAGGTCCGGGGTTAGTCTCGGCGTGCCACGCGCGCACGGCTTCCGCCGCGCCCTGGTCACGGACGAGCACCGCGTGCACCGTCGCGCCGAGGAACCGCTCGACGAGAAGCGCCGACGCCTGATCGGCTCCGATGAAGTCACTCAACGGTCCAATCACCGCACCGTCGCCGAACCGTTCTCGTTCGCGAAGGAGCCGCGCGGCGGCCGGAGCCAGGCCGACGCGCTCGCGCTCGAGCGTGTCGAGGGCATTGACCTTTCCCTGAAGCGACGCATGGGCTTCGTCGGCGCGGAATAGCTCGGCGCGCGCGATCGATTCCCGTTCGCGCGCCGCGCGGTCCTCGGCCTTTGCCGCGTCGAGCGCCAAAGCGCGCTCTTCGACGGTGCGACGAGCGCTCTCCAGTGAAACCACGCTCTCTTCGAGCTGGCGATCGACTGCCGCGAGCGCGTCGACGAGTTGCGTTCGCTCGACGGAGAGCTGCTCGAGTCGCTGCGCCAGCTCGTCGCTCTCGTGACGGGCGCGCTCGCGATCGATCTCGACACGCCGCGCGCGATCCTGCAGCTCCCGCTGGGCGGTCTCCGTTTCCTCGAGCGCGGCGCGCAAGCGGGCGACCGACTGCCGCGACTCGTCCTCCTGCCGCTGCCGATCGGCGAGCGCCTGTCGGGCGTCGGCGAGTTGTTGCTCCAGCTGCGTGCGATCGGCGACGATCTGTTCACGATCGGACGACAAACGAACTTCGTGCGCCTCTCCTTCGGTCGCCTCGAGCTCGGCGCGTTGCCGCCTGGCGAGTGCGTTTCGCTGACGCTCTTCGGCGACCGCCATCTCCGAGCGAATCTGTTGCACCTGTTCCCGCTGAGTGGAAACGAGGCGCAGCAGCTCCGTGCGCTGCGCCTCGGCCGCGGCGCGAGAACCTTGTGCGGCGTCGCGTGTTGCTTCGGCGTCGTTGACCGCCTGCTCGACGCGCGGGGCCGACTCGCGCAGCTCGTGGACGCGAGCGTCGAGCCGCTGCAGCTCGCCATGCCACGCTTCCATCTCGCGCTTGGCGAGCGCCAACTCGACGGTGAAGCGCCGCGTATTGAGCTCCGCATATCGTTCGGCGCGTCGTCGCTGACGCGCGAGAGACCGCACCTGGCTCTGGACCTCGGTGATGAGGTCATCGAGCCGCTGAAGATCAACCGTGGTTTCCTCGAGGCGACGCTCGGCGGTCCGCCGGCGATCGCGATACAATCCCACGCCGGCGGCTTCCTCGAACAGCTCGCGGCGGTCGTCAGGCCGGTCGGACAACAGCGCGTCGATCATCTTGCTCTCGATGACGACGCCCGTGTCCGCGCCAAGCCCCGTGCCGCGCAGCAGATCCGAGATGTCGCGCAGACGGCAAGGCGTGCGATTGAGGAAATAGTCGCTTTCACCCGAGCGCGAGAGTCGTCGCGTGATCACGACTTCCTGGAACGCAACCGGCAGCGTCCCGTCTTCGTTCGAGAAGTGCAGCGAGACTTCGGCCACGTTCACCGCGCGTCGCGCCGACGAACCTTGGAAGATCACTTCTTCCATCTTCGCGCCACGCAACAGGCGCGCGCGTTGTTCGCCGAGGACCCAGCGGACGGCATCGGAGACGTTGGATTTGCCGCAGCCATTCGGCCCGACGATCGCCGTGACGCCCGGGTTGAACAGCATCTCGGTGGAGTCGGCGAACGATTTGAAGCCCTGCAACTCGAGCTTGGTGAGCCGCACTAGAACGATCTCCCTTTACGATACACGAGCACCGGAGTGATACCCGACGCGCGAAGCGAGCTGGCATACAACAAGGACTGCTGCGGCGACTGGAACGCGCCGATCAGCAACCACGCACTTCCATTGGCCTGACGGAGGGCGTAGACAGGTTGGCCGCGGTCCGCGTACATGGAAACCATGCCCGGTACAGCCGACGCTGGGACGCCCGAATCGATGAGAAAAGCGAGAGGAAGGTTAACAACGGCGCCGTTGCCGGAATCCAGCACCTTGCGGCGCCGCAATGCTTCGAGAAGCGAATCCGCGCCGACCCGATCCTTGAACGCACCAGCGATCACCTTGTACCACTGGGCGCCTTGAATCAGCGCCGGGGCAAAGGTCGCGGCCGGCAGCGTCTTCCCATCTTTTTGCAACTTCAAGATAGCGCCCGCCTGCGTATTCGCAGCTAGCAATTCAACACCGAATGCCGCGGCTTGCGCTGAATCCTCCGGGTTCCCGATCTCCGGTGTCTCAACCTGGAGCGAACCCGTGTCGATCGCCGTATCCCGGGCCATCGACTCGGGCGTCATGGCGACGGTCGGCTGCTTCGCGGCCTTCGTCGAGCCTGGCTTTGGACCGAGCCGCTGCGGACCGCCGGCCAGCGGGCGATACGCGAGCCACGCCGCGATCGCGGCGATCGTCACACTGATCCCAAGGCCCGCGAACGACGCGGCGCGCCATCGGGGCTGCCGCGCGGCGACCCGCGCGGGCACGGCCGGCCTTGGAATGGGCCCATCCGCTGCCGCGACCTCGGCCCGTGTCCGCGGCGCCTCGATCGTACCCAGGACGCTCGTTGCCGGAACGTCGGCAACCGTTGCTGGCCCGACGAATACAACGCCATCGGTGGAATCAATGAGCTCTGCCAAGCTCGGAGCGCTCGCCGGGACCGCGAGCACGAGCAAGGCACCCACTTCCTCGAATCCAACCGCTACGCGAAGCCAGCGCGGATGCGCCAACATCTCCTCGTAGTTGGGGGGTTCGGTCCCGCTGGGCATCACGAACAGCTCGCCGGCGCCTGGAACCGCGTGCGCGATGCGGTTGAGCGAAACGCCGTAGAGGAAGCTGTCGACCAACCCATGAGGGTCGTCGCTGCGCACCAGATCCTGAATCGGCTGCGATTCGGCGAAGAGATCACCGACCGCCGCTCGGCGATGCTTGGCCTGCGCGCGACCGATCCCGATAGCCACTCGACCGGTGATTATTGGATCGTTCCCCGCGACAACGACCGCGTGATAGCCGTCGAACGATTCGCCGAGGCGCTGGCCCGCGCCCTCCCAGTCGAAGGGTCGCCGGCTCTCGGGGGCGGTCACGGCGACCCCGGGTAAATCACGAAGCTCTGTCCGGAGGCGCGGCCGGCCTGCTCGGCTTCCTCGCGCGTCGAGTACGGCCCGAGCACGATCCGATAAACCGTCGTGCCGCTGACGATGCCGGCGACGACTCGCGCGGCGCGTCCGTTCACATTGATCTTCGTCGCCCGCTCGCGCGCTTGCGTCTCGTCGAGCAATGTCGCGAAGGACACGCTGAAGCCGAGCTTGTTGGAGTCGGGCGCGGGGGCGGGGGCGGGCGCGGGCATGCGCGCCTTCGTCGTCTCCGCGGTCGCCGGCATTTTCACCGCGGCGGTCTCGCTGTCTGCCTTTGTTTCGGCAGGCTGGTCACCGACCGTCGCGCGACGCCGGAAGCCAGTCCAAACGAACGGATACCAGAAATCGGATGCGCCGCCGGTCGCCCGTTGAAGCTCTTTTCCCGAGGCGACGTCACGGAAGACCACATCGGCGCCGTCCTTCAGTGCAATCGCTCCGTCGGGCGCGACGAACGGAAGATCGTCTGACCATGCCGACCGGACGGTGGAGATCACCTGATCTGTTCCGACCGCCGCCACCCATACTGAATCGCGAGGACCGCGAATCAGGAGATAGCGACCGAAGGCGTCGACGCGGAGGGCCCGCGGTTGTCCGGCGAGCTCGATTCTGCTCGTCACGCGGTTTTGATAGCGATCGACCACATCCACGCCATGCGACGACTCCGTCAGCACGTAGAGCCGGTCACCGCTTGGCGTCGCGGCGGCCGCGAGGATTGGATGGTCAAACTTGATCGGATCGGAAAATTCGAGCGTCCGAGCGCGCATGCCAACGAGCTCCCGCTCTCGGGAAAAGAATACCTCGTCGCCGAGTGGCACGGTGACGCTAGTCGAGACGCGCTCCGCTTTGGCCGTGTCGAGGAGAGTATTCGCCGGCGGGCGCATTCGCCAAAGCGTCGCCGATGCCCCCCGGCCACCAAGCACGACGACCGTGCCGTTCGACTGGGGGAAAACCTCTGTCGCCGGCTGCGGTGGCTTGTAGCTCCAGTTTCCGGTCGGCGTGAAGCGAACGACCGCGCCGTCCGTTCCTGCCGCGTAGACCGCCGAACCGTTCATGGTTCGAAGTTGGCGAGCCTCCGCCTTCGCCGGCGTCGTGACGCTGCCCGTCCGCAGGTCGAACCAGAGCGGATGATTCCGGGCATCGCTCGCGGCAACGAGCCCCGCTTCGGAGTCGAAGCCGAGCACGTGGTCGACGGCGGGCGCGGCATCATTCGCCGTCCACACGACCGAGTCCAGTTCGGGATAGCGAGTCACGCGAGCAGCGCCTCCCGTGCGCGGGAGCCGCAGCAACAGAGCGTCAGAACCACGGTCCGTCGAGGCAACCGACGCGTTGCGGTTGGAGGAGGGCGGGGGTTGTGGGCGGTCGCCGGAACAAGCCGCCAGCGCGAGCGCCAACGCGAGGAGCGAGCGCACGGCCGGAAAGATAATTGTCGCGCTCTATACGAACAGTACGAACTTCAGAAGCTTGGCCAAAGCGACCAGGTCCAGACCCCTCGGCGGGTCTGCTGGTCGACCGGCACGGCGTAGTCCCATCGGACGATCGCGTAGTTGAACAGGTTCAGGCGAAGGCCGAAGCCATAGCTTCTCAGCGGGTAGCGCTGCGCGTCGACGTCGTAGGCGGCCGGTCGCCGGAGGGTGACCGCCTGCCCACGCGACCAGGCAAGGCCCGCATCGTAGAAGACGAGGCCGTCCAGCGGCGGCAGATCCACAGGTAAGAAACCCAGCTCGATGTGCCGAACGAGCGGAAAGCGAAGCTCGGCGTTCGCCACGGCGACCCGGCTACCGAGCAACTGCAGCGCGCTGCAATTGGTGGGATTCGCGCCGACGACGGGGCAGGAGAGATAGAACGTGCTGTTTCGATCGTACCCTCGCACGAAATCCGGCCGTGCGATGTACTTCCGGAATTCGGTCTCGTCGCTGCCAACGGACAGGTCGCTATAGAAGCGGGTCGCCAGCGTCAGGTAGTTGAAAATGATCGGATCGTACCGGCGGTAGTCGACCAGGTACTGGATCCAGTCGTACGAGCCGCGGACGGGGCTCACCTGCAACCGGAAGCGTCGTCCCATCACGGGGCCGGTATAGCCGAACAGCGTGTTGTCGGAGACGAGGGCGAGCTGGCCGTCGAAGTAGTTCAGCGTCGCATCGTGGTGAGTGCTGTCGACGGAGTACCCGCCGGCGACCGTGCCGCCGGTGACCGTCCGCGTCACGAAAAGACGACTCCGTTCGACGTTGTTGAAGCCCGCTCCGAGCTCGATCCTCGTGAACCGGTTGAACGGATACGCCGTCACCGCGAACGCCTGGCGGGCGACATACGTCGTGATCTGCTGCGTCTCGAGCGCTATCCCGGAAATGCCTGTATTGGAAAGCGAGTCACCCGAGAGGAAATAGTACGGCGATTGCGACACCGCGGTGGTGAACTGCCATCGATGCGACAGGTTCGTGTAGCCGAGCAGCGCCCGCGCCTCGCTCACGCGGCCATTGATCTCACCCGAGACGGCCAAGTGATTGTTGCCGAGCATGTCGCTCATCACGAGCGTCGTGCCGCCGAACACCGAGCGGCCGAACGCGTCGGGCGTATACGCGATCGTGGGGCGCGCCGAAAAGTCGGGCTGAAGGCGAGCGCGATACGGAATGACGCGGAAGCGCGTCGTATCCGGCAGCCCGATCTCCATCGAATCCAAGAGTGCGACGACCGACACCTGACGACCGACGCTGTCGGCCGGAAGCGACGGCGGTGGCGTCATCACGAGGGTCGGCGTTTCGCGATAGGGCGCCTTCTTCAAGGCGCGCGGGTTGTTCACCGACCACACGGTGTACTGGCCGTTCTCGTAGTACGTGAACGCGAGGCGATCGGCGTCGCGCGCCCAGCTAATGGCGGGGCTGAGCTCAGTGAGCGCGATGACAGCGCTCGTCACGTTGGTCAGCTGATAGTGCTGACGCGAATCGAAATCGTAGAGAAATAGATTGGCGGCGCCCGTCCGGTCGGATATGTAGGCGATCGAACGGCCGTCCGGCGCCCACTGCGGATTCAGATTGAGCCCGGATTGGCCGGCAAGGATCGAAACCGATCCGGTTTCGACGTCGAGCAGTCCGATACGCCAAGGGCGGAACGACAGACGGTCGAGGCTCGCGCTGTCGCGGTCCGTGGCGAAGGCGATCGTGCGACCGTCGGGCGACCACTGAGGCTGAAGGTCGCCGAATTTGTCGTGTGTGAGCTGCCGAATCTCCGAGCCGTCGGCGTTGACGACGTAGAGATCGGTGATTCCGCCGGAGCTTCCGCTGAAAACGAGGTGCTTTCCGTCCGGCGACCAGCTCGGGCCGGTCACCGATTCGAGCTCGAGGTCGAAGCGCTTGTACGGTTTTCGGGTCTTCACGTCGAGCAAATACAGCACGTCCTTGCCGCGCTGCTGCGCGGTGAATGCCAGAACCTGCCCGTCGGGTGAGAAAGACGCTTGCGAGTAGAGAAGACGGAGCTCTTCGTAGTTCGCGTCGACGTTGCTGCGGATCAACCGCGCGGCGCGCTTGCCGGTCTCGCCGTCGCCCAGCCAGAGGTCGATGAAGACCTGCCCGCGGAGGTTGTTGCCGTTCGAGAAAAAGGCGACGCTCTTGCCGTCGGGCGAGAGGGATGGGGCGAGGAAGATCTCGCCGTCGCTGATCTCCGGCGTCAGGAGCGGCTGCGCAAAGCGGCGAGGACGGTCGGTCAAGCCGACAACCGGCAGAAGGCGCGATTGGACGTCCTCGCGCCACTCGGAGCCAAGGTCCTCGAGAGACACACCGGGCTCGCGCCGGAAGGCGCGCTCGAATCCGACGCTCGGCACCGAATTCATGATCTGGCCGATAACTTCGTCGCCCCATTTCTGTCCGACGAAGCTCCAGACGGAATGGCCGTACCGGTACGGGAAGTACTTATCGGGGTCGCTACCGAGTTTGTCGAGCGTCGGGATACGGCCGTTGAGCGCCGCGTCGCGCATCCACGTGGTCGTGATCGTGCTGTTCGGCCCGAGCGACAGATACTCCGCCATCCCCTCGGTGAACCACAGCGGAGGCATGAACTGCGAGAGCGCCTGGAGCCCGTTGCCCGCCTTGCCGCGTGCAAAGACGTCATACTGGAAGGCGTGCACCATCTCGTGCGTGAGCACGTGCTCGAACGAGCGATAGTCGCCCGTGAAGTTCAGCAGCATCCGGTGGCGCAGCGCCTCGGTGACGCCCCCGGTGCCTTCACCGAGATCGCCCGTCACGTTGTTCTGCCCAAAGTCCGTGCGGGACGAGAACAGCATGATCGGCTTTTTCTCGCGGAACTGATGGTCGAGGATCCGGGACAGTCGGGCGTAGGCGCGCTCCGCCATCCGCGCCGCGTCGGTGACCGCGGTGCGTTCCTCGGGATAGAAGTAGATGAGGAAATGCTCGGTCTCGAGAATCTGCCAGCGAAAGACGTCGTACTGGACCTGATTCTGACCGAAGTAGTTCTGTGCGTCGGCGCGCCCTGGCGCGGACGCACTCGTGGCCGCGAGGAGGGCGAGCGACCACGCAATGCGCCGGCTCGCGCGGCTACGTACTACGCGCCGCTCGGCTGTGCGGTCTCGAGGGGAACTTGAACTGCGTCGGCCCACAAACGCTCGAGCTGATAGAAGTTGCGCAACGTGGGATGAAAGACGTGCACGACGAAATCGACGAAATCGAGGAGCACCCAGCGACCCTTTTCGAGCCCTTCAACGTGGTGCGCGGGCGAACCTTCTTTCTTCAAATCTTCTATCAGGTGCTGACCGACCGCTCGGACATGGGTGTCCGATGTGCCGCTTGCGATGACGAAAAAATCCGTCATGTCGGTAATGCCCCGCAAATCCAAAAGGACGACATCCTGAGCTTTGTTGTCTAGCGCGATCTGGGCGGCGCGCTGCGCCAACGCCAGGGAATTCGTTGTCGTCGAAGCGGATCGCATGAAGTTGAGCTCGATACTCCCTTGAGAGGACGAAGCCCCGGCGGGGCTCCAAATAGAATAATCCCGGGACCGGGGTCGCAGAACTAGGGCATAAAGAGCGCCTGTAAGAAGCGGTTGTAAAAGGCGCTAGCAAAAAGCGCTGGTAAGAAGCGCTGGTAAACGGCGCCAGCGCTCTTTACTAGCGCCGTCTACCAGCGCCTCCTACCCGCGCTTCTTACCCGCGCGCTTTACCAGCGTTCTTTATGCCGTCCGTCTACTGTTTGATGACCCAGACTCGGATCTCCGGCTTCACATCCGCGTGCAGGCGGACGGGCACCCGGTACACGCCAAGCGCCTTGATCGGCTCGTGCAGGTCGATCTGACGCTTCTCGACGTGGAAGCCCTGCGACTCGAGCTGCTGGGCGATGTCCGTCGCCGTGACGGACCCGAACAGTTTTCCTTCCTCGCCCACTCGGGCCGAGAAGGTCAGGGAGACCTGCTCGAGCTTCTCGGCGATGCCCTGGGCGCCCGCGCGGCGTTCGTTCTCCGCCGCCTCGAGACGATCGCGCTCCTGCTGGATGCGCTTCAAGTTGCCGGGGGTCGCTTCATAGGCCAGACCGTGCGGGAGCAAATAATTGCGGGCGTAGCCCGCCTTGACGTTCACGACGTCGCCGGGCTTGCCGAGATTCTCGACCCCTTGGCGAAGAATGATTTCCATAGATAACTCCGATCGAGTTGCAGGTTACAGAGTTGGTGTGCCTGTGCGGCGCCGCCAATCGGCCCACGTGTCGCCGAGCCCTAACACGAGCGCTCCGACACCAACAAGCATGAACGCCAGCGCGGCGAAGAGTTGAAGCACCGGAGCAAAGAGCATCACGGTCGCGACAGCGAGCGTGACGCCCAGACTCCCGGGGGCGATGAACCACGCGAGCACGCCAAATCCGCGCATGGCGTACAGCGCGCCGAAAAACACGAGCAGGTTTTTGCCGACGCCGCGTAGGGACGACAGTGTCGGAAGCAGAACGATGGTGAGGCCGACGATCAGACCCCAAACCAATTGATCGTTGAATCGAAACTCTCGCAGCGGCCGCAGCGGATTGCCGAGCCGCGCTCGCGAGAGGCGGTGATACGTCGCCCAGGCCAGCGCCAGCGCCGCCAGGGATTGCAACGCGAGCAGCGCCGGAAACACGGCGACGCCCGCGGAGGCGAGCGCCGAGAGTTGCTTGTCCGTTTCGGCCGGCATGTCGGCGAGCGTCGGAACCTTGGCGACCATCTCCTGCCACTGCTGCGGGTACGTGTCGATCGCCGCCCGGAATTTCGCCATCGTCTCGGTGTTCCGCCGCGTGAATTCCTCGGCGACGGTCTTCGACGCTTGCGACATCGTGACCGGGCCGACGAGACTCATGATCGCGGCAAGCACCAGCGTCATGCAAAGGGCAATGCTCGCGCGGCCGAACAATCCGCGTCGCGGATTGAGCAAGCAGACGAGCCCAAACGAGCCGGCGAGCAGGAGACTCCACCCGCGCTCGAGATTGTAGAACGAGCTGCCGGCCGCCGCGGGCTGCACGGCCATACCGACCGCCAGCCCGACCCAAACGATGGCGAGAAATGCGCGGCCGCCCGCCCACCAGCCGACAAGCGTGCACGCGGCGAGCGCCGGCACGAAAAGCAGCATCGTGTCTTCGAACGGCAGGATGGCGCGCACATGCGGGATCATCGGCACCACAACGAAGAGGACGAGGGCAATGAGCATCTTGCCCCAGCCTCGTTCGCTCAGTGCCGGCGCCGGGGTCGTTCCGGCGGCGGGCGTCTGCGTTTCAGGCGACGATGACGACTCGCTCACGCGATGCTAGGGCTGCAAACCGCGCGTGTAAGGAATGATCGCGAGGTAGCGCGCGCGCTTGATCGCGGTCGAGAGCTGGCGCTGATGGCGCGAGCAGGTGCCGCTCAACCGACTCGGTAAAATCTTGCCGTGATCGGTGATGAAGCGGCCGAGCGTGCGGTCGTCCTTGTAGTCGACGAAATGCACGCGCGTCTCGCAGAACGGACAGGCTTTCTGTGGTCGTCGCATGGGTTACTCCTCGTCCTCGTCGTCATCCTGCTCACGACGACGGTTGGCGGCGGCGAGCTCTTCTTCCGACATCGGCGGAGCGCCGAGCTCGTTCTCGTAGAGAGTGATCAGGTGGCGGACGATGCCCTCGTCGAGCTTGATCGCTCGCTCATACTCGGGGAGCGTCGTGGCGTCGGCCGTGAACTTGGCGACGGCATAGTAGCCGGACTCGCGGCGTCCGATCGGATAAGCGAGCTGGCGCCGGCCCCAGTGATTGACCTCGAGATCGCCCGGATTTCCGAGCAGTCCGTGGAATCGGCCGAGCTTGTCGGAGATGGCGGCGTCCTCGAGCGTCGAGTCGAAGACGTAGACCGCCTCATATTTACGCGTCATGCGTTGGCAATCCTCCCTTTGGTCGTGACCGCCCCCCGCTGGTTGCCGGTGCGGGAGGAGGGTAATTGTGGGTGCGCCTGTGGCGCACAGTCGCTAATGATAGCCAAGTCAATGGCTTGGCTCAAGTCGCCCGTTCACGTTAGCGGCCTCTTTGGCACCCCGCGTGCGTTAGGAAAGGACACGACACTATGGACGCGAGACACGGGACATGAGACGGTTGCGGCTTTGGGTGGGGGCTTTGGCGATCGGGACTGGTCTACCTTGGGCGGCCGGGTGTGCGCACCCGACGCAGGCGAGCGGCGACGTCGCTCCGGTAACCGCCATCGGTCTGCGGGTGAGGAATGACAACTTTCTCGATATGGACGTCTACGCCATCTCGGAAGGTCTGGCGACCAGGCTGGGCACGGTGACCGGCAACAGCCGTCGGAACTTCGTCCTCGACGCCTCGTTGGCGGACGGTCAGGACTTCCGAATCGTCGCCACGCCGGTCGGCGGCAATGGACGTGCTGGTACCGGCAACCTGGCCGTCAGCCCCGGACAGCTCATCGACTTCACCATCGGGTCGACGCTCAGGAACAGCTCCGTCATCATTCGCTGACCGGCACGAGCTTAGCGCGCTCTTAGCGCGCGGCGATTGGCTCGGTTGGTCGTTCGCCGTGCGCGAGAGCGCTGAGCGTCGGAAAGATCACGGCGGCGTTCCCCGGCTGCTGCATCGGATCCACCACGTTGTGGGGCAACCCGAGCGACAGCGGGATTTCGTAAACGGAGACCGCTACTCCGCGACGATTCCATACGCGCGCCAGATCGAGCACGGGTGCGGTTTTCACCGTGCGATCGTTCGCGTTGACGAGGAACAGGACCTCAGCCCGCGACGGAAGCATTCGCTCGGCGTCACGTCGTACCGCCATCCCAAGGCGGAGCACTTGGGCCAACCCGTGCGTCGCGAACCCCGGATCACGGTCGGGACGTTCCGAGTCCGGAGCAGACCGCCGTGAGATGTTCGGTACGTGCGCGCCGAGGTTGACCAGCGGCCGTTCCAGCATCGAGGGAACGCGCGCGACCTCGAAGGGAGGGGCCACCACGACCGCGCGCCTCACCTCTGGACGATGCTCGGCGGCCCATACGGCGAGCGTCCCGCCGACACTCAGGCCGAGGACAACGACCGAGTCGCCCAATCCGGTCGCGACGTCCACCGCTTCGTCCGTCGTGCGACAGAGTTCGGACGCGGTGAGGCGCGCCAGCTCTCCGACATCTTTCCCTCGCTCCGCGTGATGAGGCAGACGCGGGACGAAAACATTGTCGCCTTGCGCGAACAATGAGTCGGCGAGCGTCGCGAATTGGCGCGGCGAATCGGTGAATCCGTGCAGCAGAACCACCGCGCGCGGAGCGCGAGCGCCGTGTACCAGGAGGATTGGCGCGCCGCCGGGGGCGGCAATCGCACTGTCCGCTGCAATCATCTGACGGGCCCGACCCACGGCATGCTCGAAGTCCGGCGCGGGGTTCGGATGTGAGCGCACGTCACCAGCCGTCGCTGGTACGACGGCTGCGATGCCCAGGATCAGCATTGCACCTCGCCACACCGTGGTGAGGCTCGGGAGGAACACAACGCGCTCCGGAGAAGGCCAGGAGGGAGAGAGAGAGAGAGCAGGCGTCAGACGCCACTCTCTTATACGGCCGAGCCCGGGAAGAGATTCACAAGGATCTCGTTAAGAAACGACAACCCGCGTGATCGAGGGCGATTCTCAACGCTGATTGTGGCGAAACGAGAGCGTTCCGAGTCCGTGCTGTTACACCCACTTACTCGTGGAGCGATGATGCGAATACAACGACTCCTCACCGTCGTAGCGGTGTTTGGTGTACTCGGGACATTCGGTTCAAGACTGAACGCGCAAGCCGCGGCGACTATGTGCAAGGACGGCACAACGTCGGCTTCGTCGGGTCGCGGGGCGTGCTCCGGGCATGGCGGTGTCGATACGAAGGCGACCGCGGCCGCAAAGAAGGCGGCAAAAGCCGAAGCGAAAACCGAAAAAAAGACCGAGGCAAAGTCCGAGGCGAAGACCGAACGCGCCGAAAAAAGCGTCGCGCAGGTGACGTGCAGCGACGGCACGATGAGCAAGCCGGGTCGTGGTGCGTGCTCAGGCCATGGCGGTGTGAGGAATTCAGCTAACGCGACCGCGGCGCCAAGACTTCCAGCGCCGGTGCCATCAACTTCGCCAGCGCGCACCAGCTCCGAGGCCAAGTCCAAGGCGCCGACCGCGACGAACCCCTCCTCGAAGCGCGGCGAAGATAGCGACCCAACCGGCGCGATTGCTCAGTGCAAGGATGGTTTGTATTCGCACGCCGCGAATCGTCGCGGGGCATGCTCGCGACATGGTGGCGTTTCCAAATGGCTAAAGGAACCCTGATTCGAGCTGAGCGGATGGGAAAAACGGCTCCGACAAATCGGAGCCGTTTTTCTTCCTTCGCGATCGAGTGTCAAACATTGAAGCGGAACAGCATCACGTCGCCGTCTTTGACGACGTACTCCTTGCCCTCGGATCGAACGACGCCTTTCTCCCGCGCACCCTTCCAACCGCCATTGGCGACGAAATCGTCGTAGGAGACGGTTTCGGCGCGAATGAAGCCGCGCTCAAAATCGGTATGAATCACGCCGGCGGCGACGGGAGCGGTGTCGCCGCGATGGATCGTCCAGGCGCGGACCTCCTGCTCGCCCGCCGTGAAATATGTCTGCAGCCCGAGCAGGTGATAGCCCGCCCGGATCAGGCGATCGAGGCCGGCGGACTCGAGGCCGAGCGATTCCAGGAAACCGGCGCGGTCATCGGGGGGAAGCTCGGCCAGCTCCGCCTCGATCTTGGCGGAGAAGGGAACGACTTCGGCGTGCTCGCCGCTGTCCATCACCGTCTTGCGAAGAGCGCGAATATGCGCCCCTTCTTCGCCGGACAGCTCGGCGTCCGTCACGTTCGCGGCGTAGAGAATCGGCTTCAGCGTCAGCAGCGACAGCGGCGACAGAACGCGCCGGTCGTCCTCGGAGAGTTTCGTGTGCCAGAGGGCGCGTCCTTCGGAGACCGACGCGTTCGCGCGCTCGAGTGGCCCGAGCTCCGCTAACGCCTCCTTGTCGCCGGTCTTCGACGCGCGACGCACGCGGTCGAGTCGCTTCTCGACGACGGACAGGTCGGCGAGCGCGAGCTCGAACTCGATGACTTCACGGTCACGCGTCGGATCGACATTGCCCATGACGTGCAGCACGTCGTGGTCCTCGAACGCGCGGACGACGTGCACGATCGCGTCTGTCTCGCGGATGTTGGCAAGGAACTGATTCCCCAGCCCCTCGCCCTGCGACGCGCCTTTCACCAGGCCGGCGATATCGACGAACTCCACCGCCGCCGGTGTCACCTTCTCCGGCTTGACGAGATCCGCCAGCACGTCGAGGCGCGAATCCGGAACGTTGACCCGCCCGACGTTCGGATCTTTCGTCGCGAACGGATAGTTCGCGGCCAGCACTCCCGCCGATGTGAGCGCGTTGAACAGCGTGGACTTTCCAACGTTGGGAAGTCCGACAATTCCGAGTCTGAGCATTCAGGTTGTCGCCGTACCGGGAAACTGATTCATCACCGCGAGGATGCCACTCTTGATCCAGAGCTCCACCGCTTGCGTGAGCGGCGGAAACAGATCCCGAACGACCGCCGCTTCCTGTTTTCCAAATTCATCGAGCACGAAGTCCTTGAGCGCGCCGCGGCGCCGCGGATCCTCCGGGGCGATGCCGATGCGAAGCCGTGAATATTCCTGCGAGTTGACCGCGGCTTCGATGCTCTTGAGGCCGTTGTGACCGCCGGCGCTGCCTTTCGCGCGGAAGCGGTAACGGCCGAGGGGAAGGGCCGCCTCGTCGACGACGACCATCAAATCGGTCGCCGCGGACCAGAATGGCCGCCGCGCGTACGGCTTCAGCACGCCCCCACTCAGGTTCATGTACGTGAGCGGCTTGATGAGCCGGACCTTGGCTCCCGCCACCGTGCCGTTGGCGACGCGCGCTTCGCCGTCGCGACGCCAGCCGTCGAAATGCCAAACGTCGGCGAGGTGGTCGACCACCCACCAGCCGACGTTGTGGCGTGTTCGCTCGTACTCGGCGCCGGGGTTGCCCAGGCCAACGATCACTTTCATTGGGCCTTCGGGTTCCCGGCGCCGGAAAAGAAATCGGAACACGAAGCCGATTACTTCTCCTCTTCCTCGCCCTCTTCCTTCGGCTTGCGAATGAGCTC
>Ga0310811_10003641_pt1 | contig 19418 bp, 20 predicted proteins | sample YCmetagenome_FD_207642 | JGI IMG/M metagenome (GOLD analysis project Ga0310811, IMG submission 207642) | Soil microbial communities from experimental microcosm in Duke University, North Carolina, United States - YC | ecosystem: Engineered > Artificial ecosystem > Soil microcosm > Unclassified ...
GCTGAACTCGTGCTGCGGATCGCCGTCGGAGGCAGGCATGGCGGCGTAGGGCTCATGCTGGGCGACGCCGTTAACATAGACCACACCGTCGCGCAGGTGGATGTGATCGCCGGGAAGGCCGATGGCGCGCTTGACGAGGTAGAGATCGGGTTCGCCGGGCTTGAGGAAGACGATGATGTCGCCGTGGCGGACGTCGCGATAGAAGGTAAAGGGAGCCCATTTGGAGGGCGGTGCGAGGGAGATGCGGTCGACCAGGACGTGATCGCCGATGAGCAGGGTCTTGACCATCGACGCCGAGGGGATCTCGAAGTTCTGGAAGACGAAGGTCATGATGAAGAGGCCGACGGCGAGGACGGTGGCGATGGAGGCCAGCGACTCCAGCGGAGTCTCGGTTTGCTGGTTCTCGGCCGCGGCTACGGTTTCTTCCTTGTCCACGGACTCCATCGTCTTCATTGCCATGCTTTCTCCGAAGGGTGCTCCTTCCAGTGTATCGCTTCTACCGGTGGGATTGCGGGATTTCATTGAGGGGGAACAGCCGGCGGGCTTTAGCGAACGATGCGGAAGAGGCGGTCCCAGCGGGCGAAGCGGAGGGGGCCGGGAGCAACGGTGGAGGAGCTGAGGGTGATTCCGGCGGCCCGGGGGGAGAGCGCGGGCATGCCGTCGCTCTCGCGGAGCGAGAAGTAGATCATCAGCGGACGACCCACGATGTTTTCCTGGGGGACAAAGCCCCAGTAACGGCTGTCTTCGCTGTCATTGCGGTTATCGCCGAGGACGAAGTAGTTGCCGGAGGGGACGATGAGCTCACCGTTGTCGATGAGCTTGCGCATGCGCATCCACCAACGGGAGTCGATCTCGGGATCTGCGTTCTGGAGGCGGGGGAAGTTGTCGCGGAAGTTGTCGGGGGCCGAAGGGCGGTAGACGGCGTAGGGCTCGTCGAGGCGGAGGCCGTTGATGTAGACGTGACCGCCGCGGAGGCGAATGTGGTCTCCGGGGATGCCGACGACGCGCTTGACGAGGTGGAGATTTGGGTCGCGGGGGAAGAAGAAGACGACGACGTCGCTGCGATGGATGGTGGGCGAGGGAAGGAGGAGTGAGTCGGCAGAGTCGGCGGTGATCTGCTTGTCGACGAGGAGGAAGTCGCCGACGAGGAGAGTGGGCTCCATGGAGCCGGAGGGGATGCGGAAGGGCTGGAGGGTGAAGGTGACGATGAAGACCGCGACGACGATGATGGCGAGCACCGATTGAATCGCGGGCAGGACTCCGGCTTTGTGGGCGTAGGGGTGAACGGGCAGAGGCCGTTCGGGCAGGCTGGACGAAGGCGGTGCGGGAGACGAGACCGGGCGGGAGGAGTGCGGCTCAGGTTCGCGCGGAGGGGAAGGTGTGGCGGCAGGGCTGCTCATAGGGAGGCTCCTGCGCGGCGGCGTTTTTGTTCGGGCTCGGCGGCGTGACGGGTGGTGAGGTTCTCCTCGGCCTGAAGCCGCTCGAAGGCGATGCGGGCGGCCTGCTGCTGGGCCTGCTTTTTGGTGGAGCCTTCGGATTCGGCGAGAGCGCGGACCCCGCCGTCGCCGTCGCCGACGCGGACTTCGACGCGGAAGAGCTTTTGGTGATCGGGGCCGCTCTGAGCGGTGAGGACGTACTGGGGCTGACCGAAGCCGGAGGCCTGAAGGTACTCCTGGAGTGCGGATTTGTGGTCTCCGATGGCTCCGCTGAAGGTGTCGCGGTCGGAGAGGGCTCCCTGCAGCTCGGGGAGGGAGGGTTCGATAATGTGGCGCTCGATGAAGATGCGGACGACCTCGAGCCCGCCGTCGAGGTAGAGGGCGGCGATGACGGCTTCGAGGGCGTTGGCGAGGAGAGCGGGCTTCTGGCGGCCACCGCTCTGCTCTTCGCCGCGGCCGAGGCGCAGCATGGCCCCCAGGCCGATGCGCTGGGCGACGGCACCGAGGTGGCGGCGGCTGACGAGCGAGGCGCGGAGGCGGGTGAGTTCACCCTCGCGGGAGTAGGGGAAGCGGCGGTAGAGGCTTTCAGCGACAGCGAGTCCGAGGACGGCATCGCCGACGAACTCAAGCTGTTCGTTGTCACTGGCGGGATTAAAGAGGGCCTCGGGATTGGTCTCGTAGGCCAGGGAGCGGTGGGTGAGGGCCAGGGTGAGCAGCTCAGGGCGCTTGAACCGGTGTTCCCACAACGGGGCGGAGGTTGTCTCGCTCGTTGAAGGTCGTGCGGACTTTCGCGGACGCGTCGGCATGCGGAGCCTTTCGGAAAATTAACTGTACCGAAATGTTGGACGCTCCAGAGAGGCGAGTTGCTTCCTACTGGGGCGAAGACGGCGGCGGTCTATAGGCGTCCTTCTCTGCTTTGCCACTGGGATCAAGGGGTTGGTTGTCCGGCTCCTGTTCACGCCGGGGCAGGAGAAAGGGCTCCTTGAGGCCTTTTTCAGCTGCCGCTTTGGTGTCCGGCTGGGAGTCGCGAACGGAGAGGGCCGCCTTGTACTCGGCTACGGCCTTGGTGCGCTCGGGATGCTCCTGGTCGGGATGGTTGGGGTCACGGGCGACGTCGTAGAGGCGGCCCAGGTAGATGTGGGTCCAGGCAAGGGTGCGGGGATCCTTGGCGAGGGTGAGGGTCTTGTTGAGGTGGGTGAGGGCAGCTTCAGGGTCTCCCTGAACCAGCTCGACGCGACCGGCAAGATAGTTGGCCTGGGCGTCGTTGGGATTGGACTTGAGGGCCTCGTCGGCGATCATTCCGGCTCCAGCGACGTCGCCCTTCATGAGCTGCATCTCACCGAGCTCGACTCCCTTGAGCTGGCGCGGGGCGCGCTTGACGAAATCATGGCTGCCCTCGGGCAGAAAGGCGACCTGTTCGGCGGAGTGGCGCTCGCGGTCGACGTCCATGCCGTAGACCATCTCGGCGATGTCTTCTTTAAGGCTGATGCCGTCTTTCTGCATCTGGCCGAGCTTTTCGTAAAAGTAGTTGGTGAGGACCCAGCCCTGGCGCATGTCGAGATCGACCTGCTTGCGGCGGGTGGCTTCGGTCTGGCGCTCCCAGGCGGTGAGCTCGGCCTGGTACTCGGAGTCGGCGCGCTGTTTGACCTGGCTGGTGAGCTTAGGCTTCGCGATGCCGGTGTCCATGGTATGGACTTCGACGGCCTTGATGAGGTTCTCGGTGATGAAGGCGGAGATATCGGATTTATAGACGAAATCGAGCGGAGCATCCTGCACGGCCTTCAGCAGAGGGAGAAGGCGGTCCATGGCGCTGGCGCGAGCATAGACCATCGGCTCGATGAGGTAGTGCAGGTAGGTGTGGCGGATGTCGTCCATGTGGACCTGGCCGAGGGGATCGCCCGACGGCGAGGCGACGACGATGTAGTCGGTTCCATAGATGCGCGCGTTGGTGGTCGCAGGAGCGAGCATAGGCTCAAGCAGAACGAGGAAGCGGCGTCCATCGTAGCTGGAGACAGGCATGCGGAGATAGATATTTGTGTCGAGGATACTTTTGGTAATCGGGGTATGGACGAGCTCTACGAGCTGGTCGTACTCGGAGCGATGCGTCACCCAGATGCCATGAAGGTTAATGTCTTCCGCAAAGGTACGGAGGAGCGGAAGGATGTTGACGACCTGGGTGGAGTCCGGCGGCATCTCGGCTTCTCCCACCGAAGGGGTGAGCAGGGGGGGCGGATTGAGGTAGAGCGAGAGCGAGATGTACTGGGCGAGATTGAGACCGGCGTCGTTGAGGGTGTGTTCGCGGATGTAGCTGCAGAGCGCGTCGCGGTGATCGCGAACGTCGGGGGTTCCGGCGGACAGCGCCTGGTTGATCTCATCGCGAATCTGCTTGCGAACCGGCGCTGAGTTCTGGAGGTCGGTGTCGTAGCCGCAGGTATTGAGGGCGGCGGCGAGATCGAAGAGGGGCTCGCTGGTTTCGAGCGTAATGGCCGACCCTCCGGCCTCGGGCTGAGCGACACGAGCGCGAGGGAGCGGCCGCTGCTGCTGCTCGTTGTCGAGTGTCGAGGACGACGACGAGCTAGAGCTGGAAGACGAGCCTGTGACCTGAGCGTTCGCCTGAAGGCCAAGGAACGATGCTGCCAGAAGAGAAGATGCTGCGATTTTGTAGGGAAAAAACACTTTGATGTTGGACTCTATCAGGGAGTTTAGGGGAGCCGTAGAGCAGGGTGCAAGAGTTGTGGCGGGGATTGGAGGGAATCGGAAGAAATGTGGTTGATTTCCTAAATCTACATAGGTAGATTTATCGCATGAAGATGCGCAGGTCGCCTCAGACGACGCTCGTGCTGGCTGAGTTTCTCAAGTCGGCGCAGGAGTGGAGATATGGATACGACCTCAGCCGGGATACGGGGCTGAAATCGGGAACGTTGTATCCGATTCTTATGCGGCTGGCCGAACACCGTCTGCTGGAGACGAGCTGGGAGACGACGGAGGAGGGAAGGCCCCCACGCCATCTGTACCGCCTGACGCAGGAGGGGCTGCGTTATGCGCGAGAGCAGGTGAGCTCCGTCCCGGTTGCGGCTTCAGGGGAGCCGGCGTTCGAAGGGATGGGCCTATGAGCTTCGTTCGCGGCGCGGCGGAAGGGATCTCGAGGTTTGTGGTGCGGCATGCATCGCCCGGCTCGAAGGAGTGGGCTGCAGGCTTGGCGCGCGAGGCGGACTTTATCGAAAGCGACTGGAAGGCGCTGACCTGGTCGCTCGGCGGTGTGCGGGTTCTCTTCCACTACCGTGAGGCTCCGGTACGGTCGATGGCCGAACTGACCAAGGCTGCAGAGAAGTATGCGGAGACGCAGCGACACAGGTTCGGTACCACGAACGCAATCTGGATTACGAACCTCATCCAGACGCTGACATGGAGCATTGAGTTCTTTGTGGCAAGAAGCTGGCAGGCCCGCTTGGGCTATTCTCTGCTCGTGCTCGGCTACCTGCCGTTGACGGTTTATTCTCTGATGCAAAGCCGCAGAGAGTTCGATGTTCCGGACCGTTTTGATCCCGCAGGTATGATCCGTTACTACAAGGCGGGGCTGGAACGCGTAACCAGTCTTTTCGCTCCTTCGTTCCTGATCTATGCCTACTCCTACACGTTGATTCCTGTCGGACTGGGAATCGTCTTTTGGCGATACCACTGGAGTCTGTTGTTCGATCTGTTCTGGGTCGGCGTTGCGGCGCTCTCTTTTCAAAAGCGGCAAAGTAACCTGCGGCGGCTTGAGCAGGTTGATGCGGTACTCTCGGATCGTCGTTGAGCTGAGCTATGGGGCAGAAGGGGTCGAGACCATCTCGATCTTTCGGATGTGGATGGGCGTAGCGGTCTCGGGGATGGTGCCGTCATTGACCTGAACCTCGTCCGGAGTTCCTTCGAAGACAACGCGGGTAGAGACGGTGGACCGCGGACCGATCTGCACGTGTTCCGTAGAGGTAAGGGTTCCTGAACGGACTGTGACCGGAACGTCGACGGAGACGCCCCCGGCGTTGTGGATCTCAACGGCGACGAGCCAGCTTACTCCTTTGCCGTTGCGGGCAGGCATCGAGCGAGGAGTGACGCTGACGATGGAGAGGTCGGCGAGGCCACGGTCGTTGTAGACCCAGTCGTCGAAGACGGAGGCGAGATCCTTGTGCGAGGCGGCCTCGAGGACGCGCTGGAAGGCATGGGGATCCTCAGGCTTGGATGGGTCGGCGTGCCGGACCTCGCCGCGGTAGGTCTGGAGAGCCCTTTTGAAGGGAGCGTCGCCGGTGATGGAGCGCAGGAGCCAGAGCACGGCCGCTGCCTTGGCGCGGTAGTAGACCTCGTCATGGGCTGCGATGAGGCTCTGCCCGGGTTGGCCCGGTGGAGGCGGCTGCGTGGAGGGCAGGGCCGGGGGTGATCCGGCGCTGCCAGGACCGGCGGAGCTGGAAAAGGCTCCGGAGGAAGAGCTGGAGGAGCTTTCAGTCGACGGCGGGGTAGGCGAGGGCTTTGCGGGATTGTCGCCTTCGGGTTCGATGAGGGTGAGGGGGTTGATGAGCTGGCGCAGCTGGGCGAGGGACTGGTCGCGGCCGATGGTGGATTCGGTATAGAGGATGGAGATGAACTGCGGGACGCCCTCGTTGAGCCAGGGGAGCGAAGAGCGGAACCATGCGTGCGCGAGAGAGTGAACCATCGCCGGGGTGATCTGGCGGGCGTCGGTGGCGACAAGGGGGACGGCGAGGAAGGCGTCGTCCTCGAAGGGCTGGCCGGAGCGATCGAGGAGAGTGAGCGGAGTCAGGGGCGCGGGGCCGAGCCAATCTTTGATGAGGGACGCGACATCGTTGGAGGCGGCGTTGTAGGGAGGGATAGCTTCGGGGCGTTCTGTGATGACGGAGAGAAGTTGATTGTCGGACGGGCGCGAGTGATACGAGGTAACGAAGAGGCTGGGGGAGCGGAAGCCGAGCGGGGCGGCGGGGAAGTCGGCGGTGGCGATGCCGTGGGATTCGGCGACGGGAACGTCAGGTTCTTCGGCGATGTGATCGAAGGGCTGGCGGAGGCCGTTGAGGAAGGCATCGACGGGCGGATCTCCAACATACTCGACGGAGAGATGGACGTGCAGTGTCGCGGCGGCTTCGCGGGAGCGTGTGAGGCCGATGAATTGGAAGAGCCTGGCTCCATCGCCGAGGAAGAGCGCCGGGGAGGAGACGGGATACCAGAGCACGTTGCCGAAGCCGCGCAGGGCGGTGCCCTCAGGGGAGATCTGGTCCCAGTCGGCGAAGGCGGCCTGATCGGGCGGCGCGCCGATACGGATGAGTCGTTGCGCGCTGGGGGTGATGTCTCCGGAGTAGAAGGCGGTGAGGGTAAGGGTGGAGCCGGGCGAGAGCGGGCTTGAGAGCACGACGAGGGCTTCGGTGGCCTGGCCAGTGTGGTCTGCATCGGTGGCGAGGGTGTGCTGGGTAACGGTGAGGGGAAGTGGGCAGGAGAGGCTCTCCCACTGAAGCGAAGAGGAGAGCTGGAGAGTGAAGCGGGTGATCGGCGCCGAGGTGGTATTGCGGATGGTGAAGCGGGCGCGGACGGCGAGGTGCGACGTCGCGGGTCGAAGGTGAAGGTCGAGATCCCAGTCGGTGAAGACGATGGCAGAGCGGTCGGCGTCGGTGATGGAGGCGACGGTCTTTTCCGGAGTGCTCGCGGGGTGTTGAGATGCAGGTTGCTGCTGAGTGGGCAGGGTGTCGTTGCGATGGAAGAGGATCTGGCCCTGAGGCTCTGCTGGCTTCGGGGGAGGAGGAGTCTGGGCGAAGGCGGCGGAGGCGAGCAGAAGAGCCTCCGTGGCGACGGCGGCTTTGAGCAGGAGGCGGCTCCCACGTGACTGAAGAAGTGCCCTTGAATGAGTGGACCGGCTGGCACCGGTCTTCGGAGGGCTGTTCTTTTTCGCGGGACGGAGGAGCGAGGTGCGGATAAAAGAGATCATTTAAAAACTGCCGAGGCCCTTGTGCTTCTTTGCAACTGCGGGAGCAGGAGAGGCCTTTGGTTGGACGGAGGAGGAGCGTCGCTGGCGCATGGCCTCGTACATGACGACGGCCCCGGCGACCGAGACGTTGAGCGAGGAGACCTGTCCGGCCATGGGGATGCGCAGGAGATGGTCGCAGGTTTTTTTGACGAGATCGTGGAGGCCGGCGCCTTCGCGCCCCAGGACGAGGACGCAGTCGGTAGCGAAGTCGAAGTCGTTGTAGTCGGGGGTTCCGCGCTCGTCGAGGCCGACGACCCAGATGTTGGCCTTCTTCATCTGCTCGAGGGAGCGGACGAGATTGGTAACGCGGGCGATACGGATGTGCTCGGAGGCCCCGGCGGAGGTTTTGGCGACGGTGGCGGTGATAGGGGCGCTGCGGCGCTCGGGCAGAATGACGCCATCGACTCCGGCGCCGTCGGCGGTGCGGAGCAGGGCACCGAGATTATGGGGGTCTTCGACGCCGTCGAGGGCGAGGAAGAAGCGGTGATGACCGTCGAGCGGGGGAACGAGAAGGTCTTCGAGGGTGAGGAACTCGCGCTCGCGAAGAAAGGCCAGAACTCCTTGATGAGCATCGGTTTTGGCGAGGCGGGTGAGCTGCTCGCGAGGCTCAAGGGAGACGCGGACCTTTGCGGCGCGGGCGAGGGAGAGGATGTGTTCCAGCTTGGCGTCCCGGCGTTCGCGGGCCACGGCCAGCCGGTCAAGACGTCCGGAGCCGGCACGAAGGGCCTCTTCGACGGGATGGAGGCCGTAGAGAACTTCCATAAGTCCAGTCTACAGGGCGGGGAACAAGAAAATCGTAGACGGGGCCGGAGGGGAGAACGGTAGAATGCTGAGATATCCACAGTTCCGGATTCCTGCAGAGGGGGAGGCCGGAGAATGGCGGTTGAAGCACCAATGCGAGGTTTTTCCCGTCAAGGGTCCCAGGAGCGAGACTTTTTAGGAGCAAATCGCGTCACTACCTCAGTGAACACTGGAGCCCTATCGATCTCAGCTGCTTCGCAGGCTGCGTTAACCCAAGAGGAAAACGCGGCGATTGCCCGCGGCCTGAAGCGCCAGAATCCTGAGCTGCTCGACCAGTTGATCGAGCAGTATCAGCACCGGCTGCTGCGGTATCTTCTGTTTCTGACCGGGCGTCGCGATGTGGCCGAGGATCTCTTCCAGGAGACGTGGATGCGCGTGCTGGTGCGTGGTGCCCAGTACAACGGTAAGGCAAGATTCGATACCTGGCTGTTTACGATTGCGCGCAACCTGGTGATCGACCTGTCGCGGAAGCGTACGATGTCGAGCCTGGACGAGATGAACGAGAACGATGAGGACGACCGCCCGTTTGAGGTTGCAACAGGGGGGCCATCGCCGCTGGAGCAGTTTACGTCGAGGGAGGATTCGGCTGAGGTTGGCCAGGTGCTTTTGACCCTCGATACCGCATACCGGGAGGTTCTGGTGCTGCGGTTTTATGAAGAGCTTTCGTTGGAAGAGATTGCAGGTGTTACCCGGGCTCCGTTGTCGACGGTGAAGTCGAGGCTTTACAGGGGGCTGGCATCATTGAAACCCGAGCTGGAAAAACTGAGGTGTGGTCGTCCTGCTGCGGCAGGGGCTAGGGGATGAAGACGATGATGGAATCGAGCACAGCGGATCGCGAGATGGCGCGCAAGACAGTTGCGACGTTCGCAGGGGGCACGGCTCAGGCATCGTTGGTGAACCGGACGCACAGGATTGTGCGGGAACGCGCACAACAGATGAAAGCACGCAGGAAACGAATTCGTAGCCTGTGGGCTCCTCTGGCGGTTTGCGGCTCCATGCTTGTGATTCTGGTATCGGCGGTATGGACGATGCTGGATGAGTATGAGCTGACGCCGACCGGGATGCCCGATGCGAGCGATCAGTATTTCGTGTTGTTGTTCTGGTTTCTTCCAGCGACAGCGGCGCTGTTGGCGATGTTCTGGCTGCGCCGTGCGCAGAATAGGCGCTCCCAAGGAGAGATGGCGCAATGACGATGGCGTCGGCATCCAACGACAACCGGAACCCGGAGATCCAGGGAGGCAGCGAAGATGAGCTGAGTCTGATCCCGGCGTGGTCCGTTGTGCTGGCGGTCCTCGTCTTTGGAGCGATTCAGTATCTGTTTCATGTAGTTATGCCGCATCACAAGCACGAGATGCTGCCGATGCGGCTGTTGATGGGCTACTCGTGGGGAACGGCCTTTGCCAGTTATGTTCTTCTGGTGGGGTACGTCAGCCGCGACGTAAAGCGGCGTCGAATGCCAGCCGGGTTGTGGATGCTGATCGTGGTCCTGATGCCGGGCGGGATCGGCGCTGTGGTGTACTTCCTGTTGCGCCAACCGCTGTTACGCACCTGCCCGCATTGCCGCACGGAGATTCCGTCGAGCTGCCACTTCTGTCCCCAGTGTCAGTTTCAGGTGGCTCCCGTGTGCGGACGATGCTTCCGCGGGGTGCAGATCACGGATGTCTACTGCGCGCAGTGCGGCCACGACCTGGCCGAGGATCATGCCCCGGCACGCCTGCGGGCGTATAGTGACTAAGGGTAGTTGTTGGTTGCAGGTTGCCAGTTGCAGGTAGAAAAGATTTTTTGCTGACAGTCTGAAACCGGTAACTGACAACCTTGGTTATGCCACTTACCGCACTGATCGTCGACGATGAACCGCTGGCCCGGCAGGAGCTGCAATATCTGCTGGAGAAGGCGGGCGGAGTCGAAGTACTCGCCCAGGGAACCAATGGAATCGAAGCGGTGGAGCTGATCCGGACGCACCGTCCGGATGTAGTGTTTCTGGATGTGCAGATGCCGGGACTGGATGGTTTCGGTGTTCTGAAGAAGCTGCTCGATCGCAGAGTTTCGCTGCCGCAGGTGGTCTTTGCTACAGCCTACAATCAGTACGCCGTGCGTGCCTTTGAGGTGAACGCGGTCGACTATCTGCTGAAGCCCTTCGACCGCAAGCGTGTGCTGCAGACCATCGAAAAGGCGCAGTCGAGGATGTCGCAGGAGCGCGGTGAGGCTGTGTCGGCAGATACGGACTCCAAGCTGGATGCCCTACTGAAGCTGGTGGGAGAACAGGCCCAGGCCCCGGCGATGCGCCCGGGGACGGGGAAGGTGGTCGTCCGGACACAGAACCGGCTTCTTCTGGTGGACCAGAAGGAGATCTGCTTTGCCACGATCGACGAGGGCACGATCACCGTGGTGACCCAGTCGATTGAGGGACACTCGAACTGCAGGACGATCGAGGAGCTGCAGGACCAGATGGATCCGGATGCCTTCTGGAGGGCGCACCGCTCGTATCTGGTGAACATCCAGCACATCCGCGAGGTGGTGCCGTGGTTCAAGTCGAGCTACCAGCTCCGGATGGATGATCCGAAGAAGACGGAGATTCCAGTAAGCCGGGCTCAGACGAAGCGTCTGAAAGAACTCTTCAACCTCTAAATCCATTTCAGAAAATTTAATTGGGAACCGGCAGAACCAGATCTGCGTACTGATACCTAGACGATCTACAACCTAGTAGTGTAGATAAACATAGTATGGGAAGACCAAACGATCTTGTGCAAGGAACATTGGGACTTCTGATCCTGAAGACGCTATCGCTGGAGCCGAAACACGGCTGGGCGATTGCGAAGAGGATTCAGCAGATCTCGAACGATGTGCTGCAGGTGCAGCAGGGCTCGCTGTATCCGGCGCTGCAGCGGCTGGAGCAGCAGGGCTGGATCCGGTCGAAGTGGGCGGAGACGGAGACGGGTCGTCAGGCCCGGTTCTATTCGCTGACGGCGGCGGGACGGGCACAGCTTGAGAAGGAGCAGGAGATGTGGTCGCGGCTTTCGGCCGCGATCAATCTCGTGGTCGAGAGTTAGTGCAGGGCAAACGGAGGTTTTGCGATGCGTTGGATGAACAGACTGCAGAAGACGCTGTCGACGCTCTTTCGCCGTGGAAGTGAGACGGTGAGGCTGGATGAGGAGATGCGGTTTCATCTGGAGCAGGAGATCGCGGAGCGCATCGCTCGCGGAGCCTCGCGTGAGGATGCGAGGCGCGAGGCGATGCGGCAGTTTGGTAACCCAACGTTGTTGCGCGATGAGGCACGAAGTGTATGGAACTGGGGATGGCTTGAGACGCTAAGCCGCGACGTGCGCTATGGCACGCGCGCTTTACTGCGCTCGCCGGGCTTCGCCATTACGGCGATAGTGGTGATGGCATTGTGTATCGGAGCCACGACGTGCCTGTTCACGGTGGTCCGTTCTGTCCTGCTGAAAGCGCTGCCGTTTGATGATCCTGACCACCTGGTGATGTTGTACGAGCACTGGCGCGCGAATACGTCGGGCAATCCGTACAATCCGGTGGCACCCGGCGATTTTTTCGAGTGGCGGGCGCAGACGCATGGATTTGCGGACATGGCCTCATACCACTACTCCAACTTGACGGTTACCGGAGAACATGGCGAGATGCCAGAGATGGTAGCGGCGCAAAAGGGAACGTGGAATCTGTTTCCGCTGCTGGGAGTGACACCTGCGCTCGGGCGAACGTTTCGTGAGGACGAAGATAGGCTGGGAGATCATCATGTTGCCATCCTGACGTGGAGTTTCTTTCAGAGGCGCTTTGGCGGAGATCCGTCGATTGTGGGAAAGACGTTCCGGATGGCCACAAAACCTTACACGGTGGTTGGCGTGCTGCCGGAGTGGTTTGCGTATCCCGATGCACGAACTCAGGTGTGGGTTCCTTATGCTGACGGAGAGACGGCCGAGCGGCTGCAGGAGCATGACAACCACTACCCGTTTGTGGTCGCGCGAATGAAGCCGGGCGTAAGTCTGAAGATGGCCACGGATGAAGTGAGCGCGGTGCAGTATCGCATGCACATGCAGTATGCCGGCCATCCAGTGGCAGAGGACGTCATGTCGCGTCCGATGATTGACGATGTAGTGCACGAGGTGAAGACGCCGCTGTTGATGATGATGTCTGCGGTGCTTTGTATGCTGATGATCGGATGCCTGAATGTCTCCAACCTTCTTGTCGCTCGCAGTGCTGCGAGACAGAAAGAGATGGCGATTCGTGGTGCCCTCGGGGCAGGCAGATTTGCTCTGCTGCGGGAGCAGATGACGGAGACGGTGCTGTTATGCGCGGGAGGAGGAGCCATCGGACTGTTGCTGGCGCAGGCGGGGACCTCCTATCTGAAGCTGCACTGGCGCGGCTTGCCTCGTGCTGCCTCTATTCATGTCGATCTGGTGGTGGTGTTGTTCACGTTTGGGGTGATGGGCTTTACGGCGATTCTTGCAGGACTGCTGCCGGCGTTATCTTCAACGCAAAGAGGAATTCTGGAAGGGCTCAAAGATTCTTCCCGCGCGGCGGGAGCGGGAGTGTCTCGCGCCCGGCTGCGGAAGACGCTGCTGAGTGTCGAGATTGCGCTGACCGTTGTACTGCTGCTCTCCGCAGGATTGCTGTTGAAGAGTTTTATCCAGCTGCGGACCACGGATCTGGGCATCGCGGACGATCATCTGTTAACGCTGCGATACAGCCTTCCGATGGAGGTGTACAGCAAGCCGGAGCAGAGCGTTGCATTCTCTGAGGCGCTGCTGGAGCGCGTGAGACGCATTCCGGGAATCAAGTCGGCGGGGCTAGGTTCGACGGTGCCTGGCGGCGGATATGACGGCGATCAGGTCTTTATCATCCCCGAGCGTCCGAACTATGAGTCGAACAAACAGCCCGATGCAATGATCCGGTATGCGGACCCTGCGTACTTTTCGACACTCGGTATTCCCCTGATTACAGGAAGAGTATTCAACGAACACGACCGGTTGGATCAGTCCAAGAAGATCCTCGTCTCGCAGGAGCTGGTGAAACGCTACTATCCGGGTGAGAACGTGATTGGCCGCACGATTGTGATGGGAACGGAGATCACGAACAAGAAGCGAACCTATGAGGTCGTCGGCGTAGTTGGCGACACTCTTTGGCGAGCTGGAGAGCGCACGAAGGCCACCGTCTACTTCCCGGTTCTCTCCGGCGACACCGGCTATATGTCTACGCTGGCTGTGCGCACGTCCGGCGATCCACTGAGCTATGCGGTTGCGATCCAGAAAGAGATTGCCGCGCTCGATCCGCAGTTACCTGTCATTGACGTGCTGACGATCCCTCAGATTGTTGGCCAGTCGACGATCAACCAGAGCTTCAGCGCATCGCTGGTGCTGGCCTTCGCTGTGCTGTCCTTGTTGCTGGCAGGCGTGGGGCTCTATGGCGTGTTGTCGTATGTGGTGACGCAGCGGGTGACCGAGATCGGGATTCGAATTGCGCTGGGAGCGCAACGCGGCCAGGTTCTTGGCATGGTGTTGAAGGATGGTCTGCGTCCAGTCGGGTTAGGTTTAGCGATTGGAGTATGCGGAGGAACGGCTGTCGGGTATGTTATCCGTTCGCTGCTGTATGGAACCCGTCCTGCAGATCCGGTCGTGCTGACGGGAATGGTGGCTACGATGCTGGTGGTAGCTGTCGTTGCGTGTGCAGCGCCTGCTTGGAGGGCCTCAAGCGTGGACCCGATGCAGGCGCTGCGCACGGAGTAGGTGAGATTTACTTCGGCTCTTTGCCGGGGGCCTGACCCTGAACGACCAGATCGTTGTCGATGCTGAAGGCGCCGGGTGCGGAGTTGGCCTGCATGAACGCGATGCTTGCGTCGCTCTGGTTGAGCACCACACCATACAGCGTGACGTGGCCATTGTTCACGATGATGTGGATGGCGTGATAGCCGAGGGGAGGATTGTTGGTGATGCCGCCCGCCGCCAGAGCGATTCCGCCACCGGGTCCGATGGCGCGCCCAAGCGATCCCTGGTTGGCGTTGTACTTGCGCAACGCAGGCTGGGTGTAGATGCGGTTATAAACTTCGGCGCGCACGCGGTCGTCGTTGGGCGAGAGAGGAAGAACCTGAATCTCGTTATCGACTCCGGAGATTCCTTGAATGTTCTTCACTGCGCGTCCGGCGTCATCCTTGAGGATGGGGCGCGAAGCATAGCCTTTGAGGACGAGGGTCTTGCCTTTGAAGCCGAAGGTGATCCAATCGAAGACAGAGTAGTTGGTGAGTCCCAAAAGCCGCTTGCGAACCTCGTTCACGATCCGCATCCCATCTTCCTGGGATAGAGCAGGCCCCTGCTGCACAGCTTGTGCAAACGTGGGTGTCGGAGTTGCCAGAGGAATGAAGAGAAGCGCAGCTGCAAGACAGGTCACCAGAGTTCGTCGAGCCATGAAAGTCTCCTTAAGAAAACATTGGTCGCGAGATGAAGATAACCGAGATCCGGCGTCCGGTCTACCGGCGGCCTTCGCGTCTTTGCGCAACAACCAGACCTCGCGGCGTAGGAAGTAGGATGCAGGAAAGCAGGCCTTCGGATTCCATCTTGAGAGCGGCATCGCGGACAGTCTTCAGATGAGAGCTGGCGTCGTGCATCAGAATAAGGCCGGTGGGACGGATCTGCGGAAGGAAGCGCTTCACCTCCGCTTCGCGGATGGGGAGATCGGAGTCGGAGAAGAAGAGGTCGATGGTGCCGTCGATGTGCATCTCCAAGGACGACTCATTGCGGAGTTCGATCCATTCCGCGAGATCGGAGGCGGCGATCTTTTCTTTCGCTTTGGCGAAGACGACGGGATCGAATTCGCAGGAGATGATGCGCCCGAGACCATTCGCTCTCAGCGCCTTGGCGATCCAGAGGGTGGAGACGCCGAGGAATGAGCCGGTCTCGACGACAAGCGAAGGCTTGATGGTGGTCACGAGCGTGTAAAGAAACTCGAGCACCTCGGCTTCGGCGGTCATGGAGTCGTACATGTGCCAGCGCTCCGGGTTTGGGCACTCCGGGGTAGGGCGGTGATACTCGGGCAGCAGGGCTCCGGCGGCGCGTTCCGCCTGGAGCATGACCTTGTGCTCCTGTTTGATCTTCTTTTTAAACAGACCCATTCTGGATGATTACCTTCCGGTTCTCATTATAGGGATGGGTTGCGGCGTGACCGGCAGCGGAAGCCCTGCGAGGGCGAATGCAAGGTTTTGCAACTCTACAGGAGAGAGGGAGCGAGGCTGAGAACCTTGCTGATGGCAGAGATCACGCTCGCGACGGTGGAGAGATTTTTCGTGATCTTGGCGATTTTCTTTTTAATGTCACCGAGCGCATCGTTGTTGTCTTCGATCTTCGATTTCAAGGCGAAGAATAACTCGGTATTGGCTTGGAGCTTTTCGATGTTGAGATCGGTAAGGATCTCATAGATGTGATCGCGGATGCCTTGAATGGTGTCTTTGTCTTTGATGTCCGAGGCCTCCCAGTAGGCGCGGCCCAGCGCGTCGTACAGGTCTCGATAGGCTTGGATCGTGTTGGGATCTTTGAAGGTTTGTAGGACTTCGGCGTCAGAGAGGGCTGGAGTGGCGTCGAGAGTCGCTGGTTTTAGCGTGCTCTTTTTGTCTGATGGCTTGTTGGATGGCATGAGAGTCCTTATTTATCGGAGCTGGCGGAGAGAGACTGATAGAAGGTCGCGAGTCCCTCGGCGGAGGCGCGAAGATCGGCGATGCGGGCCTGGAGCGACAGGGAGTCTTTGCTGGTGGCCGATACGGCAAGCGCGTGGTGAGTCTCTGCGAGTTTGCGGACGGAGGTCTGCAATTCGCCGAGCATATCGTCGGTGGCCTGTTTTCGCGCGAGAATGCGGGGAAGGCGCTCGATCTCGGCACGTCGCTCGGTGGCCGAGAGCGACGAGCCGGCGTGACGAATGAAGCTGTCCTGCTGGGCGAGGAGCTGTTCATAGTCTCGGCCGGACTGATCGCGAAGAGTCGTGATATCGCTGGAGAGCAGGTTTGCGAGCGCTTCGATGTGGGGGGCCATCTCGTGGATAACCTTGGGAACCGAGGAGCGGACCTGGCGATTTACCAGAAAGTCACCGAGAGCTTTGAACGCTGTGCTGGCGGCGTTCGCCTCGGTTGCGCTGACATTGATGCCGATCGAGGTGGAGGTAGCGAGGGCATCGCCGAGCGACTTGAGATTCGCTCCACAGGCGGCTGCGGCCTCATCGAGTTTCGGCGAGGAGACGCCGTTTGAGAGATCGGCGATGGTCTGGGCGTAGGCCTGCAGGCCGTTCAGCACTTCGGTGCGGGTCTTCAGGCCCTTGTCGTCGATGAGCGGGCGGATGGAATGAGGGTCCATCGGCTGTGCGCTGTCGAATCGAGCGACCAGAAGCGAGGCCTGCGCCTCTTCGTTCAGGCGCACAGCGGTGCGGTAGGCGTTTTGGGTGTTATCGACGACGAGGCTGGCAGCGCTGGAGAAAGACGCCGTGTTCCGCGCCAGCGGAGAGAGGGAGCAGCCTGCGAGCAAAAAAAGGCTAACGCCGAGCAGAGCCGGCAGAGATTGGCGATGACGCATGGTGCAAGGAAATTCGTGCGCTGAGGATTTGTCAAGATTCAGGAACATTTATTTTCAAGAGAGATAAGAGAGACGGAGGCAGACCCATGGGGCGTTTTCTGGTTCAAATGGTGGCACGGGGATTGATGTGGATTCTTCTGGCCGTAGTAACTCTGTGGGTAGCGGACTGGCTGGTCTGGCAGGGAAGGACGCTGGCTGGAGGAGGTTACGGCGTAGTCTCTGTGGACCGGTTTGTGGTCGCCCCGCTCAAAGGCAATAAGGAGGAGTACTACCCCGATGGTCGCGCGGAAGTGCAATGCACGCGTTCGTTGTTTCCGGAAGGGCTGCCGCAGGTGGGTGGGAAGCCCTGTTGGTGGGTGGAAAGGAACCCGGTTGTCTTCGATCGTTAAAGCAAACGCAAGGCTATGTCCTCTACACTAGAGTCAGCCCGGCACGTAGAGGCGAAGATTCCCAGGTGAGGAGAATTTGCAATGAGTGTCGAAGATGAGAAGGGGCCCCGGAAGGCTCCAGCGAAGAAGAAGGCGGTAGCGCCTGCCAAAGAAGGCGCTGCGGACAAGAAAGTGAAGGCTGCTGCTGCCCCGAAGGCCGTTGCAGCACCAAAGAAGAAAACAGCTGCAAAGAGCGTGAATGGGACAGTTACGGCTGTGCCGGCGCATGCTCCTGATATACCCCAGCTGAGAACGGCACCGACCTATGAGCAGATTGCAGAGCGTGCTCATGCTTACTTCGTGAATCGCGGCTGCCTTCATGGATTTCACGAAGAAGATTGGTTTCAGGCGGAGCGGGATCTCTGGGCAGGGCTTTAACCTCGGGACTTAGCAAGTACAAATCAACGTGTTTCGTGAGCTGACGGGGCGAGCGAGGTATTCTTCTGCGCTGCCTGAAAGAAAGCTGCGCCCGAGAGTTCGTCACGAACGTTGCTGCGAAACGTCAGAGCACTGCCGAGCCAGAGAGAGCTCATCAGAAAGACGGCTCCGTCGAGCAGCTCTCCTGTGATTGAAAGCCAGAAGGGCTTCCAAAGAAGAAGCAGGATGAGGAGTGCCGCGGGCAAAGAGCGTTTGCTCAAGCCTGTATCGAGATCTTCGATCAACCATGCCAGTCCTCCCGTGAGATAGATCAGCCGATAGTCGTAGCTGGATCCCGCGACGAAGGCAAGGCAGAAGATGGAAAGACAGGCGATGGCGATGGCTCCACGAACCTGTCCGGCATTGAGAGGCGGCAGAATGCGTTGCAGCCTGTTGCCTGCGAGCGCACCGACAAGAAGGCCCGTGCCGCCAAGCAGAATGGCAGCGAGAGGAGCCGCAGCGTGATGTTTCGCGATCCAGGGAACGAGCGGATGCATGAAGTGACTTCCAATAGCAGAGAAAAAAGGAAAACTTCCGAAAGATAGGTCGGTGTCGAGAGGTGTATTGGCGATCACGAGAGGGAGCCTGCGGCCGCAGGTGAGCACGAGAGCAGCGATTGCGGCAACAGCTGTAAGAGATGCGCGAAGCCACCCGCGTCTTTGTTGCAGAAAGACCGTCACGGCGGCGAAAGGATAGATCTTCAGCACAGTAAGGCAGACGAGCAGAAGGCTCGTCCAGCGAGCACGTACTTCAACGCGTTGACGAAAGAGAAGAAAGAAACCGACGACCAGTAGAAAGAAGACGAACTGATCGCTATTGCCGCGCTCGATGCCAAACAAAACTCCGTTTGAAATGAGGGCTAGGAAGACGATCGCAATCGTCAGAAAAGTACGCGTATTGAAGAGAAAGAGATAGCCGCAAACAGCAGCGACGGCGAAGAGCAGGCCGAGCAGATTGGAGTTTTGAGATCTGATGCCGAGATAACGAAGATCGAGCCAGATGGGAGGGTAGTTAAAAAGGCGGTGCAGCGGGTCGACGGGATTCACCCGGTATGGGTCGAGGCCGATAAGAACGACCTCGATGGCGGAGGGGATCGAGCTCGCATCGGAGAACGGTTGTGCGTTCGCCGGGATATGGATCATGTTCCATGCTGCTCGAAGGCTGCCCCGCGACCATGAACCGATGCCGATCGCAAGTGCGATCACAACGACCGCCGTGAGAACGGCAACTTTCCTCAGCAGGAAATCTGCAAGCCTCTTCATCAAAACGCCTCCTTCTGGAGATACTGGAGACTTTCAATAGGCCCGATAATTCGAGGGGTGTTGAAATTTCAGATGAGATGAGGACGTATGCCGTTGTCTCTCAATAGATCGGATGAGCATCTGCGTCGTAGGGGCGGCCGAACTTATTTAGATGTTCCTCTTTCTCTGGCTTGTCCAGAACAATCGGTCCCAGATCGGAGCTCTCGCTGGAGATGTGAATGCGACGTGTCTGCCGGTCTAATACATTTTGGCGCTGTCCTTCCACCCATACATGCAGCTCGTAGTCCCCGCTGGGCACTCCGGCGATGCGGAATTCACCCTTCCCATTGGCCACGTTGTAGAAAGGCGTAGTGAGCGCGATAACTACGGCGCTCATCTCAGAGTGAATGTTGCAGAAGATGTAGGAGATTCCTTCGCGGGAGAAGACCACACTTCGAGTTGAGCCTGCCTCGTAGAGGCCAAGATCGAAACGCTTGCCGTCGAAGAGAGAGAACACATTATGAAAGAAGGGA
>Ga0310811_10003642_pt1 | contig 19416 bp, 13 predicted proteins | sample YCmetagenome_FD_207642 | JGI IMG/M metagenome (GOLD analysis project Ga0310811, IMG submission 207642) | Soil microbial communities from experimental microcosm in Duke University, North Carolina, United States - YC | ecosystem: Engineered > Artificial ecosystem > Soil microcosm > Unclassified ...
GAAGATGTGCTGACAAAGGGCGATGCGACGTTCTCCTGGCGCGAACTTACCAGCGACAAGCCGTTGACCGATTCGGACAAACGCGCCTTCATCGAACTCAAGCCGGTTCTCGACTATCAGGCGCTCGAGCCCGGCAAGACCGCGACCGACGCGATCCGGCAGGCGGCCAAGGACCTCGATTTCGCGGGCCAATACGGCGCACGTGTCCGTTTGACCGGCCCGGTGCCGATGGCGAACGAGGAGTACGCGACCGTTCAGGACGGCGCGATCACCAATGGTATCGCCACCGTCGTGATCGTGCTGATCATTCTCTGGCTGGCGCTGCACTCGGCGAAGATCATCTTTGCCGTGTTCGTCAATCTCTTCGTCGGCCTCTCGATCACCACCGCGGTCGGCCTGATGATGGTGGGCTCGCTGAACCTGCTATCGGTCGCCTTCGCCGTGCTGTTCATCGGCCTCGGCGTCGACTTCGGCATCCAGTTCAGCGTCCGCTACCGTTCCGAGCGCTTCAAGAACGACGATCTGGCGCAGGCGCTGGCGAGCGCGGCGGAGCGCGCCGCGGTGCCGCTCTCGCTGGCGGCGATGGCGACGGCGGCCGGCTTCCTGTGTTTCCTGCCGACCGACTACAAGGGGATTGCCGAACTCGGCAAGATCGCCGGCGCCGGCATGCTGGTCGCCTTCCTGACCAGCATCACGACCTTGCCGGCGCTGCTCGACCTGCTCAATCCGCCGGGAGAAAACGATCCGGTCGGCTATGCCTTCCTGGCGCCGGTCGACGAGTTCCTGGAAAAGCATCGCGTCGTCATCATCGTCGGCACGCTGCTGGTCGCGGTTGCCGGCCTGCCGCTGCTCTATTTCATGAAGTTCGACTTCAACCCGATCAATTTGCGCAACAAGAGCGCCGAGTCGATCGCGACCTTCCTCGATTTGCGCAAGGATCCGAACACCGGCGCCAACGCCATCAATGTGATGACGAATTCGGAAGCCGACGCCAAGAAGATCGAGGCGAAGCTCGAGAAGGTGCCGGAAGTGCTTCGCGTGATGTCGATCGACAGTTTCGTGCCGGACAATCAGCCGGCCAAACTGAAGCTGATCGCGCAGGCCGGCAAGGTGGTCGGTCCCGCACTCAATCCGGACTCCGTCGATGCGGCGCCCTCCGACGGGGAGAACGTCGAATCCCTCAAGAGCGCGGTCGAGAGCCTGCGCAAGACCGCCGCTGATGCCACGAGTGCCGGCGCGGTCGCCGCGCGGCGGCTGGCGGATGCGTTGTCGAAGCTTGGCGAATCGAATCAGGCGACCCGCGACAAGGCGCAGAACGTCTTCGTGACCCCGCTCAGGATCGTGCTCGACCAGCTCAGGAACACGCTGCAGGCCCAGCCGGTCAGCCTGAAAAACCTGCCGGTGGAACTGGTCGACGGCTGGAAGACCAAGGACGGCCTGATGCGCATCGAGGCGCTGCCGAAGGGCGATCCCAACGACAACGACAATCTCCGCAGGTTTGCCGATGCGGTGCTGGTGGCGGAGCCGAACGCGATCGGCGGGCCGGTCTCGATCCTCAAATCCGGCGACACGGTGGTCAAGGCTTTCGTCCATGCCGGCATCTGGGCGCTGGTCGTGATCAGCCTGTTGCTCTGGCTGGCGCTGCGCCGGGTCACCGACGTGTTGTTGACGCTGGTGCCGCTACTGGTGGCGGGCGCGGTGACGCTGGAGATCTGCGTGCTGATCGGGTTGCCGCTCAACTTCGCCAACATCGTCGCATTGCCGCTGCTGCTCGGCATCGGCGTCGCTTTCAAGATTTATTACGTGACGGCATGGCGCTCGGGCAGGACCAACCTGCTGCAGACCAGCCTGACGCGCGCGATCTTTTTCAGTGCGCTGACGACGGCCACGGCATTCGGTAGTCTGTGGCTCTCCAGTCATCCCGGCACCGCCAGCATGGGCAAATTGCTGGCGCTGTCGCTCGTCACCACGCTGGCCGCGGTGCTGCTGTTTCAGCCCGCGCTAATGGGCAAACCCCGCGATATCGGGGAGTAGGCAGATATCGCCGACGGGGTCGGCCGGCTGGCCAGCCGCCTGTTTCTTGCTGGCGGCCGGCTTTTGTGCCGGCGCCGGGTTCACCGAACCCGTGGTCTTCGGCGCGGCCGTGGCCACCGGGGCGGTCGCCGCGACACCGGACTTTTGCGGGGGTGGCGAATTCTTCGGCGCCCCCTTGGCCATGCTGTTGGCGGGGCTCGAGGGAATTGGCGGGGCGACCCGGGTCCAGGTTTCGCCGCCGCACAGGAAGCCCAGCACGCAGCCTTGAATCTCGAGCTGGTCGGTACCGACCGGCTTGATGGTCGAGCTGTAAAGCTGCCCGTCCTTGGCGTTATAGACTTGGCCTTCCCACGCATCGACACCGGCCTTCTTCTTCATGTCGATCAGGATCGGCATGCCGAGCGTAGGCCGGCTCTGCTTTGAGGCATCCGGATTATTGATATCCTTGCCGCCTGGCGTCTTCTCCCAGGCGACCGCGCCCCACATGCTGCCATTGCACTGCGCGACGCGGATGTTGGCGACGCCGTCGGCCACCCGCCAGTCACCGGTGGGGTCGGCCGCAAGCGCGGAAGTAAGACCTGTGGCGAAAAACAATCCGGAATAAACTATGCGCGCGAGGGCTCTTGGGCAGTGCAACATGGTTCGAACCTATGCTTAAGTCTTAAGTGGGGATCCAAGGCGGGGTCAAAACGCCGCATTGAGCATTTTCAGTTGACGAAATGGCTATCAACCGAAGTAAGTAGCGAATGCTAAGTTCAAATCTAGACGTTTCCGAGATGTTTGTGGAGCGGCAGGCGCAGCGCAGTTCCATGCACTCGCGCTATTTGAATGAGCAGCTCGTTCGCGTGCTCAAGACCATTGGCTACGATGTCGGCTTTCAGAAGGGTCAAGGTCAATACCTGTATGATCGCGACGGGGCTCGCTATCTCGATCTACTGAGCGGTTTTGGCGTTTTTGCGATTGGCCGTAATCATCCGGCGCTGCGCCAGGCCCTGAAAAGCGTCCTCGACTGCGATTTGCCCAATCTGGTGCAACTGGACGTCTCGACGCTGGCCGGCGTGCTGGCGGAACGCCTGCTCGAACATGTGCCATATCTGGACAAGGTATTTTTCGCCAATTCCGGGGCTGAGACCGTCGAGGCGGCGATCAAGTTCGCCCGTGGTGCCACCGGCCGGCCCGGCATCGTTTCCTGCTCTCACTCCTTTCATGGACTGTCCTACGGCGCCTTGTCGCTGATGGACGACCCGAACTTCCGCAGCGGCTTCGAGCCGCTGCTGCCGGGATGCACCCAGATCGCGTTCAACGATCTGGCCGCGCTCGAGCGGGCGCTGTCGTCGCGTCAGGTGGCCGCCTTCATCGTCGAGCCGATCCAGGGCAAGGGCGTCAACATGCCCACCGACGAGTTCCTGCCGGGTGCCGCCGCGCTGTGCCGCAAATACGGCACGCTGCTCATCGCCGACGAAATCCAGACCGGAATCGGCCGCACCGGAAAATTCCTCGCGGTCGAGCACTGGAATGTCGAACCCGACATGGTGCTGCTGGCAAAGGCGCTGTCGGGCGGACATGTGCCGGTCGGCGCGCTGCTGACGCGCAAGAGCATCTTCGACAAGATCTTCAATCAAATGGATCGGGCGGTCGTGCACGGCTCGACCTTTGCGAAGAACGATCTGGCGATGGCCGCCGGCATCGCAACGCTCGAAGTGATGAAGGCCGAAAAACTGGTCGAACAGGCCGCCAAGCGCGGCGCCGAGCTCAGGCTGGCGCTGACCCGCATGGTGCCCGGCTACGAGCTGTTGAAGGAAGTGCGCGGCAAGGGATTGATGATCGGCGTCGAGTTCGGCCCGCCGAAATCGCTGCGGCTGAAAGCGTCCTGGAATGTGCTCGAGGCCGCCAACAAGGGCCTGTTCTGCCAGCTCATCACGGTGCCGCTGTTCAAGGACCACAAGATCCTGACGCAGGTGTCCGGCCACGGCAGCCACACCATCAAGCTGTTGCCGCCGCTGGTCATCACGCAAGAGGACTGCGGCTGGATCGAAAGGTCGTTCGACGCGGTGATCGCCTCCAGCCACAAGGTCCCCGGCGCGATCTGGTCGCTCGGCAAGACGCTGGTGGATAACGCCGTGCGCAAGTCGGCGTAGCTGCTCCGTCATTGCGAGGAGCACTTGCGACGAAGCAATCCATTCTTTCTTTATGCGGTTAGATGGATTGCTTCGCTGCGCTCGCAATGACGGCTTGAGAGTCCTTATCCCGCCGTCCCGCCCTTCATCGCGCTTTCGAATCTCTCGCCAAAATCCGCCAGCTCATCCTTGGCGAGGTCGCTGACCGCCCAGTAGTTCAGGCCGCGATCGCTCCAGTGCCGGATGTTGAATCCCTGCACCGTCTCGATTTTCGCGGCGCGGCGTTCGGTGCTGCCGGTTTGCGCCACGAACAAATTGATCACGTGCTGGCGCCTGCGATAGACCACGGCGCCGATGGCGCGGGCATCGACATAATCGAGCCGGCCGCCGATCAGGGTGAAGCCCTGGGCGGTGAGGTCGATTACCGGCGGCGAGACGTCGAGCTTGCCGTTGAACCACGGTTTTACCGTGTGCTGGTCAGTCGAGATCACATCCGTGAGGTGTCCGGCCTGCAGCGAGCGCAAATGCGCCGAGACCACCTCGGACTGGATGCGCTCCATGTCGTCATTGCGCAGCACGATGGCAACGAGCCCCGTGGCGGCCATCGCCGAAACCGCCGAGCCCATCGCAAAGCCGCGCAGCACCGCGCGCCGGCTCGGCACCGCGCGCGGTTGCGGCAAGGCGGTCTCGATGCGCCGGCGCAACTCGAGCGGCGCCTTGTAGCGCGCGCCACCTTCGGCAATCATCTTGCTCATCGCGCGATAATCCTGCAGCGCGGCGGCGCATCGCGGGCAGCCCGCGACATGGTTTTCGACATCGCGCGCGTGGCCGGCGTCGAGTTCGCCGTCGATCAGCGCGTGAAGCAGCAGTTCAGCCTCGTCGCAGTTCATTTCGGTTGCTCCTCTTCCGCCATCCATGCCGACCGCAGCATGGCGCGGGCGCGCGCGAGACGGGACATCACGGTGCCGACCGGCACCTCGGCGACGTCGGCAATCTCGCGGTACGACAGGTTCTGGATTTCACGGAGCACAAAGGTCTCCCGGAACGGTTCGGCCAGCGTTGCGATCAGCCGGCGGACGGTGTCGGAATCCCAGCGCCGCAACAGCTGCGCCTCCGGCGTCTCCTGGACTTCGTGCCAGAGCGGGGCCTGTTCGGCGCTTTCGGGCACGTCCTCGATCGGGCTGGTCGGTGTGGTGGCGCGCCTGGCATACTCCGCGCGGCAGACGTTGCGCAGGATCGCGAACAGCCAGGGCTTCATCGCCGGTCCGCGATAGCTGCCAAAATGCTTGAACGCGCGCAGGAAACATTCCTGCACCGCGTCCTCGGCGTCGGCGGCGTCGCGCAACAGATAGCGCGCCAGCGTGTAGACGTCGTCGAGAAAAGGTAGCGCGGTCTCGCGAAAGCGCCGGGCCTTTTCCGGATCGTCGTCGGAAGCTTTGACAGGCATCGCCTTTGTTCCCGCCTTTTCAGAAAACGGTCGTGCCCGGCCGGGGTCGATCCACCGGCCGGGCATTGCTGTGATGCCTTGATTTGGCATGTTACTCAACCTTGACCACCCCCTGCATATGCGGGTGCAGCGAACAAAAATACTTGTATTCGCCGGCCGTCGCGAACGTGAACGTGAACGTGCCGTCGGTATCCATCGTTTTCGACCTGAACTTGCCGGCGCAGACCACGGTATGGGGAATGTCGTCGCGGTTGGTCCAGGTGACGGTCTGTCCAACCTTCACGGTGAGCTGCTGCGGCTCGAAGACGAAGTTGTCGATGTGGACGGCGATATCTTCGGCATGGGCGCTTTTGGGTCGCAGGATCGAGGCCGCAGCCGCGGCAAAGCCGAGGCTGAGAATGCCGAGGCTGCGGCGAGTTACCAGAGTCATTTCGAAAATCCCTCAACCCTGCAGCGGCGTGTCGATGATGGCGAGCGGCTGGTTGTTCTGCTTGAAGTTGATGCTGGCGACACCGAGCAGGCTGCGGAGCTTGGCATCTTCGACCTTCATCGGCCCGGGCGAGGGGGCGGTGCCGGGCGCCGGTTGCGGGAACGCGGTCGAGCGCGCGGTGTGGAAGGTGACGTTGCCTTCGACCTTCTGCATCACCTGGTGGATGTGGCCATTGAGCACCGTCACCGAGCCAAAACCCTTGACGTAGTCGAGCGCGCGCGCGCCGTCCTCGGTGCCCCAGCCCCATTGCGGATACACCGTCCACAGCGGGATATGCGCAAACAGCACGACCGGCGTGGATTTCGATTTGCCCTTGAGGTCGTCCTCCAGCCATTCCAGCTGGTCGTTGCCGAGGCTGCCGAGGCCGCCGCCCTTGAGGTTGGCGACATTGACGAGGCCGACGAAATGCACGCCGCCGGCATCGAACGAGTACCAGCCGCCGCCCTTGGTGCCGCGGCCGTAGCGTTCCTTGTAGAGCTTGATCTCCTCGTCGATGATGTCGTGCTCGCCCGGCACGTAATGCACGTCGAGCTTGGCCTGCGAGATGATGCGCTCGGCGTCGTCGAACTCCTGCGCCTTCGACAGGTGGGTGATGTCGCCGGTGTGGATCATGAACGACGGCTTTGCCGGCATCGCCCTGACCTTGTTGATGGCTTCCTCCAGCGTGCCGAGCGCGTTCGGGTTGGCCGGCTTGTCGAAGCCGACATGGCTGTCGCTGATCTGCAGGAAGGTCATTCCGGTGGCCTCGGCGGCCTGGGCGGAACCGACCATCCCGAGCGAATGCGGCACGCCGCCTGTCACCGTCCAGAGCACCCCGGTGCCCGCCCAGGTCATGCATTCCAGAACGCGGCGGCGGCTTATCCCATTACCTTCATCGTGGTGGTCGTGATCGCTCATGACAAATTCTCCCTCGGCCCTTGATTGGGCTTTCGGGGACGTGATCAGGCGGAGCGGGGGTTTATTCCCGGCAATCCGGTTCGGGCCGGGGCGGGTGATGACGTTTTCGTGAGCGAACGACGCATCCGTCATTCCGGGCTTGCCGCTTTGCGGCGCCCCGGAATGATGAAGTTACCGGGCATCCTCCAAAATCATCGCCGCGCCCTTCTCGGCGATCATCGCGGTCGGCGTATTGGTGTTGCCCGAGGTGATGGTCGGCATGACGGACGCGTCGGCGACGCGCAGTCCCAAAACGCCGTGGAAGCGCAGGCGTTCGTCGACGACCGCGTTTGGATCGGATGCCGTGCCCATCTTGGCGGTGCCGACGGGATGGAAGATCGTGGTGCCGATATCGCCCGCGGCTTTCGCGAGCGACGCGTCGTCGTCGCCGACCGCGGGACCGGGCAGATATTCCTGCGGCTGATATTTGGCGAGCGCTTGCTGCTTCATCAGCCGCCGCGTGGTGCGGATGGCGTCGGCGGCGACCTGGCGGTCGGCATCGGTCGACAGATAATTCGGCGCGATCGCCGGTGCCTGATCGGCCTGCGCCGAGCGTACGCGCACGGTGCCGCGCGAGGTCGGCTGCAGATTGCAGGCGCTGACCGTGATGGCGGGGAAACGGTGGAGCGGATCGCCGAACTTGTCGAGCGACAGCGGCTGCACGTGGAACTGGATGTTGGCGCGCGCGCGATGGGGATCGGAACGCGTAAAAATGCCGAGTTGCGACGGCGCCATGGTCAGCGGCCCGCGGCGGCGGAAGGCATAGTCGAGTCCCATCAGGCCGCGCCGGAACAAGTTGTAATAGGTCTCGTTCAGGGTGCGGACGCCGTGAACCTTGTAGATCGCGCGCTGCTGCAGATGATCCTGCAGATTGCGCCCGACCCCCTGGCGGTCGAGCGTCATGTCGATGCCGAGCGGCGCCAGCCAGTCGGCGGGCCCGATGCCGGAACGGTGCAACACCTGCGTCGATCCGATCGAGCCGGCGCAGAGAACGACCTCACCCTTGGTGCGGGCTTCGATGACGTTATTGGCCTGCATGAATTGCACGCCAACGGCGCGGCCGTTCTCGACGATCAAACGATCGACCAGCACGTTCTTTTCCAGCCGCAGGTTCGGGCGGTTCAACACCGGCTTGAGAAATCCGCGCGCGGAAGACCAGCGCCGTCCGCGCTTTTGGTTGACGTGGAAATAGCTGATGCCCTCATTGTCGCCGGTATTGAAATCGGTGATCCGTGGAATCCCCATTTGCTCAGCGGCGTCGCCGACCGCGTCGAGAATTTTCCAGGACAGCCGCGGCGCTTCGATCCGCCAGCCGCCGCCCACGCCATGGTGTTCGCTTGCGCCCAGGAAATGATCTTCGAGCCGCAGGAAGTGCGGCAGCACGTCGTCATAGCCCCAGCCGGTGAGGCCAAGCTGGCGCCAGTGGTCGTAATCGGCAGCCTGTCCGCGCATCGAGATCATGGCGTTGATCGCGGACGAGCCGCCGATCACCTTGCCGCGTGGATAGGCCAGCGCGCGGCCGTTGAGACCTGGCTCCGGCTCGGTCTTGAACATCCAGTCGGAGCGGGGATTGCCGATCGCAAAGAGGTAGCCGACCGGGATATGGAACCAGATCCAGTTGTCGTTGCCGCCGGCTTCCAGGATCAGCACGCGGGATTTCGGGTTCGCCGACAGCCGGTTGGCCATGATGCAGCCGGCCGTGCCCGCACCGACGACGATATAGTCGAAATCACCTTCGAGTCTGCCCGGCATTTTTCCGATTTCCGCCCGTTCGCGGCTTATTAGTCAGACGTGGATGGCCGCCACAAGCCCGGCCAAGCGACTTTGGTAGGCTTCCGGGCGCATGGGGCTCTGTGGCAGCGTGGGTTAGGTGACGCATCCCCTGCGTGCTACAAAAACAATGTATTCAACCCGGAACACCGATATCTCGCATGCCCATTGTCAACCGCGTCGCCGATTTGCAACCCGATATCCAGGCCTGGCGCCGCGATATCCATGAACATCCCGAGTTGCTGTATGACGTGCACCGCACTGCGGCATTGGTGGCGGACCGGTTGCGGGAGTTCGGCTGCGACGAGGTGGTGACCGGTCTTGGCCGGACCGGCGTCGTCGGCGTCATCAAGGGCAACAAGCCCGCAGGCAAGGGTGACATCCGGGTGATCGGGCTGCGGGCGGACATGGACGCGCTGCCGATCATGGAGGAAACCAATCTGCCCTATGCCTCCAAGACACCCGGCAAGATGCACGCCTGCGGCCATGACGGCCACACCGCGATGCTGTTGGGCGCGGCGCGCTACCTCGCCGAGACCCGGAATTTCGCAGGCGAAGCCGTCGTGATCTTCCAGCCCGCGGAAGAGGGCGGCGCAGGTGCGGTTGCGATGATCAAGGACGGGCTGATGGACCGTTTCGGCATCGAGCAGGTTTACGGCATGCATAACGGTCCGGGCATTCCGGTGGGCAGCTTCGCCATTCGCCCGGGTCCCATCATGGCCGGCGGCGATGCCGTCTTCATCAAGATCGAGGGACGTGGCGGGCACGCCGCGCGTCCGCATAAATCCATCGATTCCGTGCTGGTCGGCGCCCAGCTGATCACCGCGCTGCAGGGAATCGTGTCGCGCAGCGTCGATCCGCTGGAATCGGCCGTCATCTCGATGTGCGAGTTTCACGCCGGAACTGCCCGCAACGTGATCCCGCAAACCGCGCAGATTAACGGCACCGTCCGTACCCTGAACGCCGACGTGCGAACACTGGTGGAGAAGCGGGTGCGCGAGGTCGTTGCCGGTGTGGCGCTGATGACGGGCGCCAGGATCGATCTGGAGTACAGCCACGGCTATCCGGTGACGGTCAACCACGCCTCGCAGACCGATGTCGCGACGCGGGCAGCGCGGGAAATTGCCGGCGACGTCAATGTTCAGGAGATGCCGCCGCTGATGGCCGGCGAGGATTTCGCCTTCATGCTGCAGCAGCGGCCGGGCGCGTTGATTTTCTGCGGCAATGGCGACAGCGCGGGCCTGCATCACCCCGCCTATAATTTCAACGACGAGGCGATCGTGTTCGGCACCTCCTACTGGATCAAGCTGGTCGAGAACACGCTGGCCGCGTGAGGCCGTTCACGCCGTGTCCCGGACGCGGTGCAGCGTTCTTTACGCTGCTCCGCAGAGCCGGGACCCACCCTTATTGCCGTTGTGCCATGGGCCCCGGATCGGCAGCGCACCATGCCGCGAAGGGCGGCATAGTGCGCAGCATCCGGGGCACGCCCCATCAGGATAGCGGCTCTGCGGCAGAGTGCTGGGTTGACCGCACCTTGCATGCTACAGAGGCGGCAGCATTCAACCCGCAAGCAAGAGAGAATTCATGCCCATCGTTAACCGCGTCGCCGATCTTCAACCCGACATCCAGGCCTGGCGCCGCGATATCCATGAGCACCCCGAATTGTTGTACGACGTGCACCGCACCGCAGCATTCGTGGCGGACCGGTTGCGGGAATTCGGCTGCGACGAGGTGGCGACAGGTCTTGGCCTTACCGGCGTCGTCGGCGTCATCAAGGGCAAGAAGCGCGCCGGCAAGGGTGAGCTGAAGGTGATCGGGTTGCGCGCCGACATGGATGCGCTGCCGATCGAGGAGGCGACCAATCTGCCTTATGCCTCCAAGACACCCGGCAAGATGCACGCCTGCGGCCATGACGGCCATACCGCCATGCTGCTGGGGGCCGCCCGCTATCTTGCCGAGACGCGTAATTTCGCCGGCGATGCGGTCGTGATTTTCCAGCCGGCCGAGGAGGGTGGCGCCGGCGCCGCCGCCATGATCAAGGACGGGCTGATGGACCGCTTCGGCATCGAGCAGGTCTTTGGCATGCACAACGGCCCGGGCATTCCGGTCGGCTCATTCGCCATTCGCACCGGACCCGTCATGGCCGCGACCGATGAAATCGACATCGACATCACCGGGCTTGGGGGGCATGCGGCACGGCCGCATTTCTGCATCGATTCCGTCCTCGTCGGCGCGCAAGTGGTCACGGCGCTGCAGTCGATCGTGTCCCGCAGCCTCGATCCGCTGGACTCGGCGGTGATTTCGGTCTGTGAGTTCCAGGCCGGCAACGCCCGCAACGTGATCCCGCAAACCGCCCAGCTGCGCGGCACCATTCGTACCCTGACCCCGCACGTTCGTGAACTGGTCGAAAAACGCGTGCACGAGGTGGTCGCCGGCGTGGCGCTGACCACCGGCGCCAAGATCGACGTCACTTACAAGCGCGGCTATCCCGTCACCGTCAACCACGCCTCGCAAACCGACTTCGCGGCGCGGATCGCCAGGGAAATCGCCGGCGAGGCCAACGTCCACGAGACCCCGCCGCTGATGGGAGCGGAAGACTTCGCCTACATGCTGGAGGCGCGTCCCGGCGCCTTCATCTTCTGCGGCAACGGCGATACCGCAGGGCTTCATCACCCCGAATACAATTTCAACGACGAGGCGATCGTCCACGGAACCTCGTACTGGATCAAGCTGGTGGAGAACGCACTGGCGGCGTGACGCGAAGTCCGCGTCAAACTGCTTCAGGCACTTCGGCAGCCGGTTGAGAGAACGCCGCATGTACCTGCAGGCGTTCTTTTTTTAGTATCTGAGCGTTGTTGTTACGCCAAAGATGGCCGCGTCGCCTATTCGCGAGAGACCGCTTGGATCGTTCGGGTTGGGGATGCCGCCGGACGGACGAAACACGTATTGAAAATACGGCGCCAGCAGCCAGCCGGGCTTGAGATGCGCCTCGTAGATCAACTCGAGCAGCGTCTCATTACTGCGTACCGGGCTCGGCAGGCCGTTGAAGAACTGGGTGTCGCGATCGAGGTTTCGCGCGGCGCCGGAAATCCGCATATAGGCGACCGCCATCCCGAACCGGTCCTGCGCGCGGCCGGGGACCAGACCGCTGACGCCGATGCCGCCATCGACATAGAGGTCGATCAGATTGCGATCCGGCGGGCTGTAGGCGATGCGCGCGAACGCCGTCACCCCCGGCAACGATGCCGAAACGCCCTTTTCGGTCACCGAGGCCGGCCGGTAAAGCGTCTGCTCCAGGACGGCGAAGATTCCGAAATTGCCGCGAAGTTTGGCCGCGACGCCGCTTCCGCCGGGGTCGGCGATCGACAGGCCCTGTGCCGTGAAACGCTGATTGTCGAATGGTCCGGAATGATGCCATGCGCCCGGGGTGAAATTGCCGGCCAGCGGACGGCCACCGACGTCGATATTGTAGTCCCACCGAACCTGCCCGATGACCCATGGCGGATCGTTGAGGCGAAACGCCAGACCGTGATTGTCGCGAAGCTGCGGGTCGCCGTCGCCCGGCCGCGCCGGATTGCCATTGAACACCGCACCGAAAACGGTGATCCGGTCCGACAGCGTGGCCTTGACGCGAATACCCGGCACCGCGATCGGCGGCGCCGGTCCGCCGGAAGGAAGGTTGCCGGCCATGATGGCCGGCCAGCCGAACGTCCCGTTGATGAACAGATCGTCGGTCTCGCTGTCGAAGAACTCGACGTCCGCCGCCTGCTGGCCGACCCTGATATTGAGGGCATTGTTGTAGAGGCTTTGCTCGAAATACACGTTGTAGAGGCGGGCCTCGGGCAGCGCCTCGATTTCGCTGATGGTTGCCAGATTGTGGATGTAGTTGCGCGACAGGCCGCGGCCGTAAATCCCGAGCCCGTTGGCGTAGAACCGGCCACCGGTCCAGCCAACCAGTTTTTCAAGGTCGGCATCGACCGATACATCAAAGCGGCCGAAATGGATGGCGCCGCGCCCGGTCCCGCCGGTGACATTGGTGATGTTGTCGCCGATATAGGCGGCACCGAAATTGAGGCCCTTGGCGGCAAGTCCGTCATGCCATTCGTTGAACCATCCCGGCGCGAGCCATCCGGCCGCGCTTTCGTCCTTGGCGGCGGCGTGCGCGTCGGTGGTCGCCATGGCGCCCGCCAGGTACGCAGCACGTATCACCACTCTGCGCCACGGGGACATCGCTGTGCTTCCGCCTCAGGACCAGGCCAGGACTACTTGATCACGACGACCTGATGATGCCGATGCGCTTCATAATGAGGTAAGCGGCCAGCGATGACAGCAGCATTGGCAGCGATGCCCACAGGAATGCCGTATCGGGATCGCTGCGCGTCGACACCAGGCATCCTGCAATGCTGGGAAACGCCGGGAGCAGGTCGCGCGCCGCGCAGTGCCGGGGCTAGGGGAAACCGCGCAGCGCGCTGACCTCATGGGAACGTCCTGGCGTGAACACGACGCCCCAACTCCTCCCCACAACATGAAGTATGCTTTATCAATTGAAGGTTGTATATATATTTGTCATTTTCGACGGCGCGGTAACAGGAATTTGCGGTTTCGCAGTGTATGCAATGTTCACAGCGTGCGCTGTTTTGCGGCAGCGGTTACCCGTTGACGGCCGAAGCGCTCATTTTGGCATCGCCTTCAGCCGTGCCGGATTGAAGACGCCGGCATAGTGACGCCGCCAGATTTCTTCCAGACGATCATCCGTCGGCGCTTCGGGTGTGATGATGCCGGATGTCATCGACACGGCATGGCCGTCCCAATGCGCGCAGGCATCCGGCGTCAGGATCGACCACGGCATGTCGGCGAAGCGGCTGGCGAAGAACGGCGCCGTCGTTTCCACGATGTGATGCGCAGGCGCAAACCAGGCGAGGTAATGCGATTTCTGCTCGCGGCCGATTTCACGGAAGCGGATGGAAGTTTGCATCCTTTGCCGGTCGCGATGCACGGCGTTTGCCATCGCGATGAGACGCGCCGGATCCGGATCGCGCGCGCGCGTCAGCAGATCATGGTCGCCGCGCAGCCGCCATAGCAGGCGATAGAGCAGGGCAAATCGTTCGCCATTGCGATGCAGGATCGCGGCTTTGGCCAATTCGACGAATTTGGCCGATACGTTGAAGGTGCCGCGTGGCGGCTCAGGCAGAAGTGGTTCGGCCGGTTCGGGCGCGTTGCCTCGCACCGCCCACGTCACATCGGACGGCTTCACGTCGTTGAGCGCCAGCGCCCGCGCGGCTTTGCGCCAGCCGTCGAAATCGGTTTCGCGCGCGAGGATGATGGTGTGCATGCGGCACTGACTCGGTTTTCGTCATGGCCGGGCATAGCCGTCCGAGGGACGGCGTCGCTTCCGCTCGCCTATGCCCGGCCATCCACGCCCTTCGCTCCCGACGAAAGGAAGAGCGTGGATGCCCGGGACAAGCCCGGGCATGCGGTTGGTTTAAATCCCTTTGATTCCGCTGGTGAATCTCCTGCTCACCGATCCCGATTGACTCCAGAGGTCTTGTTAGCCTTATATTAGAACATATCATGAACAAATGAGCCAGCAGCGGGTTCATTCAAAAACCGGCAATGGCCCAGAACGGTGAGGAGCGGCGCATGGGTGGCGCACGCATAGGCACGCTTGCAAGTTTGCGCGGCCGCATCGAGCGCATCGAGGCGCCCTGCGATGCGCATGCGCAAAACAGGATCGCGCTCGGCCATGCCGGGGTCGATGCGGCGCTGCGGGGCGGGCTGGCGGCAGCCACCGTGCATGAAGTGTTCGCCGAGGGACATCAAAGTGCGGCGGCAACCGGGTTCATCGCGGGCCTTGCGGGACGGGTGACGGCGCGCCGGCCGCTGGTCTGGGTGCGGCAGGATTTTTCGGAAATCGAATCCGGTGCGCTGTCGATGAGCGGGCTCACGGAGTTGGGCCTCGATCCGCGCGCACTGGTGACCGTGCGCGCCACTGACGCCGACGCTGCGCTGCGGACCACCGCCGACGCGCTGGCCTGCGATGCGCTCGGCGCCGTGGTGCTGGAAGTCTGGGGGCAGCCGCGGCAGTTCGATCTGGTCGCGAGCCGCAAGCTCACGCTGGCCGCCCAGGCGTCCGGCGTCACCGCCTTGCTGTTGCGCCTTGCGGCGGAGCCACAGCCTTCGACCGCGGAGACCCGATGGATCGTACGCGCGGCGCATTCGCCGCCCGCCGCGCCCTGGCATGCGTGGGGCGCGCCGGTGTTCGACGCCGAGCTCGTTCGTAACCGTCATGGCCCGGTCGGGCGGTGGATCATGGAATGGAAATGTGATGAGTGCCTTTTCTTTGAACCGGCGGCGTATCCTCAGCCTGTTTCTGCCACGCCTGCCCATCGACCGCATCAAGCGGCAACTTTCGGGCAACAGCGGCGCGCGGGATAAAGCTTTAGCTTCGATCGAAGCGTCTCACGACACGAACGGTGCGCTCCCTCCCCCCTTGCGGGGGAGGGCGGGGGAGAGGGGTAAGCCACACACACCGCCGTTGCCGCCACCCCTCTCCCTAGCCCTCCCCCGCAAGGGGGGAGGGAACACGACTGAGCCAACTGATGGTTCGGGCGATACACCAGACAATGCACCCACTGTCGTCGTCATCAGGCAAAGCAACGCGCTGGTGATCTCTGCGCTCGACGATGTCGCGGTGCGTTCCGGCCTTGCGATCGGGCTGCCGCTCGCCAATGCCCGCGCCATCTGTCCCGAGTTGATCGTGTTCGACGCCGATCCGGTCGCGGATGCCAAAACGCTCAACGACATCGCCGACTGGTGCGACCGTTTCACGCCGCTGGTGGCGCTCGATCCCCCGCATGGGCTCTATCTGGACATCACCGGCTGCGCCCATCTGTTCGGCGGCGAACGCGCGCTGCTGCAGACCGTGTGCGGCGCGCTGACACGGCGAGGCTTTGCCGTCAACGCCGGCATTGCAAGCACCTCGATCTGCGCGCGCACCCTGACGCGCCATGCGTCCGGGAAGATCATCGCCGACGGCGAAGAGGCTGACGCCGTCGGCCCGCTGCCGGTCGCAGCGCTCGGCGCTGATGCGGCCATCACCATTGGCCTGCGTCGCGCCGGCCTGAAGACCATCGGCGATGTCGCCGCGCGCGCACGCCACGAGATCACGGCGCGGTTCGGCGCAGGCTTCACGGTCCTGCTGGGGCACGCGCTGGGCGAGGGCGATGCGCCGATCAGCCCGCGAAAGCCGCTGCCGGATTACATCGTCGAGAAACGTTTTCCCGAGCCGGTTGCCACCGACACCGTGATTGCGATCAACCTGTCCTCGCTCGCCGGCATGCTGGTGTCAGCGATGGACCGGCAAGGCAAGGGCGCGCGGCGGCTGGAAGCGAGCTTCTTCCGCACCGACGGCGCGGTGCGCACGATATCAGTCGATACCGGCCGCCCGGTGACGAAGGCTGAGATGATCGACCGGCTGTTTCGCGAGCGGCTCGAGGCGCTGAATGATCCACTCGATCCCGGTTTTGGCTTCGATCTCATTCGCCTGTCCGCCAGCCGCACCGAAATCGTGGTGCAGCAACAGCGCGATCTCGACGCCAATGTCCATGACAATGACGAACTGGCCGCACTGATCGACCGCATTGCCGCCCGGATCGGGGGCAAGCGCGTGGTCGTGCACCTGCCGCAGGACACGCACATCCCCGAGCGCGCGGTGCTGGCAGCCCCGGCGCAGCATCATCTCGCCGCCGCCGTGCAGGCCGCATGGCCGGCGCGGATCGAAAGCGAGCCGCCGCTGCGGCCGCTGCGGCTGTTCGACAAGCCGGAACCGATAAAAGTGCCGTTTGCGACCGTGCCCGACGGGCCGCCGCACCAGTTCACCTGGCGGCGCGTCACCCATGCGGTGGTGCGGGTGGAGGGCCCCGAACGCATCGCGATGGAATGGTGGCAGCAGAACGGCGCAGCGCTGACGCGGGATTATTTCCGTATCGAGGACGCGAAGGGCCTGCGGTTCTGGATTTTTCGCGATGGGCTCTATGAGGGCGAGCTGAAAGACGACGAAGAAGGAAAACCCGTTCAGCCCAAATGGTTCGTGCACGGGCTGTTCGCATGAACCTGCCATATGCCGAAATCGGCATCACCACCAATTTCTCGTTCCTGCGCGGCGGCTCCGATCCGCGCGCCTATGTGCACGAGGCGAGCCGGCTGAATATTCCCGCGATCGGGATTGCCGATCACAACACGCTGTCCGGCGTGGTGCGCGCCTGGAAGGAACTCGACCATCCCGAGGTTCTTAACAAGCCAAAGCTCCTGATCGGCGCGCGCCTCGTCTTTATCGACGGCACGCCGGATATTCTCGCCTATCCGCGCGACCGCGCTGCCTATGGCCGACTATGCCAGCTGCTGACCCGCGGCAAGCGCGGCAGCGATACGGATCGGATCGCAAAGGGCGAATGTCATCTCACACGCGATGACCTCCTGGAATTTTCCGAAGGCCAGCTGCTGGTGCTGACGCTGCCGCATCGTTTCGACGCGGCGGACGCGTTGAAAATTCTGGACCGCCTGAAAGACAGCCGCGCGGACGGCGTCTGGCTGGCCGCAAGCCTGCTCTATCGTGGCGACGACCGCCGCCGGCTGGCGCGGCTGCATCGGCTGTCGCTGGCGGCCAAAGTGCCGCTGCTCGCGACCAACGAGGTGCTGTATCACCATCCGGCGCGCCGCGCGCTACAGGATGTGCTGACCTGTATCCGCGAGAAGACGACGATCGAGGCCGTTGGAAAACGCCTCGAAGCCAATGCGGAGCGCCATCTCAAGCCCGCCCATGAAATGGCGCGGCTGTTCCGCGATCTGCCCGGTGCAATCGCGGAAACCATGCGCTTTGCCGGCCGCATCGTTTTTTCGCTCGATCAGCTCAAATACCAGTATCCCGATGAGCCGGTGCCGCCCGGAAAAACCGCGCAGCAGCATCTGGAGGACCTGACTTGGGCGGGCGTTATCCGTTATTTCGGCGGCCGGATCGACGAGACGCTGCGCGCTACTTTACGAAAAGAGCTGGCGCTGATCGCCGAGCTCAAATACGCGCATTACTTCCTCACCGTGCACGACATCGTCCATTATGCGCGCAGCCAGAACATTCTCTGCCAGGGCCGGGGATCGGCGGCGAACTCGGCCGTGTGCTACGTGCTCGGCATCACCTCGGTCGATCCGACCAAGGTCGATCTGCTGTTCGAGCGTTTCATTTCCAAGGAACGGCTGGAGCCGCCCGACATCGACGTCGACTTCGAGCATTCGCGGCGCGAGGAGGTGATGCAATATGTCTACCGCCGCTATGGCCGCCACCGCGCCGCTATCATTGCCACCGTCATCCATTACCGGCCGCGCAGCGCGATCCGCGACGTCGGCAAGGCGCTCGGGCTGACGGAGGACGTCACCGCCGCACTGGCCGATACGGTATGGGGAAGCTGGGGCAAGGGCCTCAACGAGATGCAGGTCAGGCAGGCCGGGCTGGATCCCGCGAACGCCATGATCGAGCTTGCGGTGGCGCTTGCCACCGAACTGATCGAATTCCCAAGGCACCTGTCGCAGCATGTCGGCGGCTATGTGCTGACGCAGGACCGGCTCGACACCTATGTGCCGATCGGCAACGCGGCGATGGACGACCGCACCTTCATCGAATGGGACAAGGACGATGTCGACGCGCTCAACATGATGAAGGTCGATGTGCTGGCGCTGGGCATGCTGACCTGCATCCGCAAATGCTTTGATCTCATCGACGACCATAAAGGCGAACGCTGGGAACTTGCCACCGTCCCTCAGGACGACAAGCCGGTCTACGACATGCTGTGCCGCGGCGAATCGCTCGGCGTGTTCCAGGTCGAGAGCCGCGCGCAGATGAACATGCTGCCGCGCCTGAAACCCAGAACCTTCTACGATCTCGTCATCGAGGTCGCGATCGTGCGGCCCGGCCCGATCCAGGGCGACATGGTGCACCCTTACTTGCGGCGGCGAAACGGCATCGACAAGGTGAGCTATCCCTCGCCATCGCCCGACCACGGCGACAAGGATGAGTTGCGCCGGGTGCTGCACAAAACGCTCGGCGTGCCGCTGTTCCAGGAACAGGCGATGCGGATCGCGATCGAGGCGGCGAAGTTCACGCCTGAAGAAGCCAATGGCTTGCGGCGTTCGATGGCGACCTTTCGCAATGTCGGCACCATCGGCAAATTCGAAGACAAGATGATCGGCAACATGATCGCGCGCGGCTACGCGCCCGAATTTGCCAAGAACTGCTTCGAGCAGATCAAGGGGTTCGGCAGTTACGGCTTTCCGGAAAGCCATGCCGCGAGTTTTGCCCAGCTCGTCTACATCTCGTCATGGCTCAAGCATTACCATCCCGACGCATTCTGTTGCGGGTTGCTCAATTCGCAGCCGATGGGCTTTTACGCGCCCGCGCAGATCGTCGGCGACGCCCGCAAGAACGGCGTCGAGGTGCGCGGGATCGATGTGTCCTTCAGCTTTGCGCAGAACATGCTGGAGGAGGGCGAAGGAAAGTATTGCGCCGTGCGGCTTGGGTTCCGGCAGATCGACGGATTTCACTGGCTCGATCCGGACGAGGAGGGGTTGAAGAA
>Ga0310811_10003643_pt1 | contig 19416 bp, 15 predicted proteins | sample YCmetagenome_FD_207642 | JGI IMG/M metagenome (GOLD analysis project Ga0310811, IMG submission 207642) | Soil microbial communities from experimental microcosm in Duke University, North Carolina, United States - YC | ecosystem: Engineered > Artificial ecosystem > Soil microcosm > Unclassified ...
GCCCGCCGATGCGAGCATCGTTTCGGCCTGGGCGACGCATGAAGGCGATCGATTCCCAGCCATCGTTCGGCGGGGCGCGATCTGCGGAATGCAGTTTCATCCCGAGAAGAGCTCGTCTGGCGGCGTCGCCTTGCTGCGGGCATTCGTCGACGAGGTGATGTCGTGATCGCGATCCCTGCCATCGATCTTCGGGACGGCTGCTGTGTGCAACTCGTCGGCGGCTCGTTCGCGAACGAGCGAATTCGACTTCCCGATCCGCTCGCTGTCGCCCGCGAGTGGCTCGATGCCGGCTTTCAGCAGCTGCATGTGGTCGACCTCGACGCCGCCATGAATGCGGGGTCGAATCTCGACGTCGTCGAACAGCTCGCAAGCACGACGGAGGCCGACGTGCAGGTCGGAGGCGGCATTCGTTCTACGGCAACGATCGAGAGAATGCTCAACGCCGGTGCGCGACGCGTGGTGCTGGGAACTCGAGCACTGCAGGATCGCGCGTGGCTGCAGGCCGTCGCGACCCGGTGGCCGAACCAGATCGTTGTCGCGGCGGATGCGCGTCACGGCCGCGTCGTGACGAACGGGTGGACCGAAGCCACCGGCGAAACGACCGTCGACGTGATCCGCTCTCTCGACGCTCTTCCGCTCGCTGGATTTCTCGTCACGTCCGTCGATCGTGAAGGACAAATGGCCGGACCCGACCTTGGCTTGATCGGCGAGGCGACGCAGGCCACGACACGACGCGTGATCGCGTCTGGCGGAATCGCGTCGTGCGACGACCTCCGCGCTCTTGCGCAACGCGGCGCATCTGCCGCGGTCGTCGGTATGGCCCTCTACTCCGGCGCGCTCGATTCGCGCGCCGTCGCCCAGGAATTCGACCAATGACGCGCGTAGAACGCACGACCCGCGAGACCACCATCCGCGTGGAGCTGTTGGACGCCGATTGCGACGGCACGATCTCGACGACGATCCCATTCCTCGACCACATGCTCACCACGCTGAGCCGCTATTCGGGGATTCGCATGAGCGTCGAGGCAAGCGGCGACCTTCGTCATCACATCATCGAAGACACGGCGATCGCCCTTGGCGTGGCCATCGCGGCACGCGCTCCGGAGCGGGCCGCTCGGTACGGCGACCGAGTCATCCCCATGGACGACGCGCTCGTACACTGTGCGCTCGACCTCGGCGGGCGCCCATTCTATGAAGGTCCGCTACCAAGCCGCCTGTATGACCACTGGATGCGATCGTTCGCCGACAACGCGCGCGCTACGCTTCACGTGCGGGTGCTGCGCGGGCGCGATCGTCATCACGTCGTCGAAGCAGCGTTCAAGGCGCTCGGACTCGCCCTGCGAGATGCACTCGTCGAGGGCGAGGCCACGTTCAGCACCAAGGGCAGCGTGCAACTGGCGGTCGCACCATGACGCTCACAAAGCGCGTCGTGGTCTGCCTGGACGTTCGAGGAGGGCGCGTCGTGAAGGGGACGCAGTTCGTCGATCTCGTCGACGTCGGCGAGCCGGTGGAGCTCGCGGAGCGATACGAACGTGACGGAGCGGACGAGATTGTCTTCCTCGACATCGCCGCCACACCCGCGGAACGAGCGACAATGCTGGATGTCGCACGGTCGGCGGCCGATCGGCTGTTCATTCCGTTGACGATCGGCGGCGGCATCCGATCGGTCGACGACATGGCGCGCGCACTCCGATCTGGCGCCGACAAGGTGAGCCTGAATTCCGCGGCCGTTCGGGAGCCGACGTTGATCTCGGACGCCGCAATGCGCTTCGGTGCGCAGTGCGTCGTTGCAAGTATCGACGCAAAACGAAAACCCGACGGTCGCTGGGAGGTGTTCACCGCCGGCGGCCGTACCGCGACCGGCATCGACGCCGTGGAGTGGGCGCAACGAGTCGCCGCGCTCGGCGCGGGCGAGATTCTCTTGACCAGCATCGATCGAGACGGAAGTCGCGGCGGATACGACCTCGAGCTCACGCGAACCGTCACCGCTGCGGTCGATGTTCCGGTGATCGCGTCGGGTGGCGCCGGCAGTCCCGCACACGTGGTCGAGGTGCTCCGTGACGGTGGCGCGGACGCAGCATTGGTAGCCGGAATCATTCACAGCGCTACGACGACTGTTGCGTACATCAAGCGGGCAGTCGCGCGCGCCGGCCTCCTCGTGCGCGACACCAACACTGAGACGGTAACGACATGACGGACTCCAATTGGCTAGAAGCCGCCGGTGAGCTCGCCGCGCGCGCGGGGGAAATCGCACTTGCCCGCTTTCGCCGGGGCATCACGGTCGAGCGAAAGCATGACGGCTCCCCTGTTACGGCCGCGGACCGCGCCGCCGAACAGTTTGCCCGCGATTGGATCATGGCGCGTTTCCCGGACCACGGGATCATCGGCGAGGAATTCGGTGTCCATCAGCCGACGGCTCGCTGGCGTTGGCTCATCGATCCGATCGACGGCACGCGCACCTTCGTGGCGGGCGTGCCATTGTGGGGAACCCTCGTCGCCCTGTGCGACGGACAATCCGTCGTCGCCGGTGCCGCGTCGTATCCTGCGACGGGCGAATCGATCGTCGGCGCACTTGGCCAGGGCACATGGGCCAACGGAGTGAGGTGCTCCGTGTCGTCAGTCGAATCGCTCGAGCGCGCGACGGTGCTGACCACGGACGAGCGCTTTCGTCATACGCCGCAGCGTCGCGCCGGGTGGACCCGTCTGGCTGATGCTTCTGGCACCTCGCGCTCCTGGGGTGACTGTTACGGCTACATGATGGTGGCGACCGGACGCGCCGAGGCGATGGTGGACGGCATCATGGGCCCCTGGGATGCCGCACCATTCCTCCCCATCGTTGCCGAGGCTGGAGGCGTTTTCGTGGACTTCAATGGCCGGTCGACGGCCTTCGGCGATGGCGCGGTGGCCACGAATGGGGCACTCGCCGAGTCAGTGCACCTGATGCTCGGAGTCGGGGGGGCGACGTGAGCGCGACGCGCGCCGTCGAGGCGACCCTCGATCTCGACGAGCTGGATTTCGAGAAGGGAGGCGGCCTCGTCACCGTCGTGACTCAGGACGCCTCGAGCGGCGTGGTACTGATGGTCGCCCACGCCGATCGCGGCGCCCTCGAGCTGTGCCAGAAAACGGGAGAGATGCACTATCGCTCCCGCTCCCGTGGACTTTGGAGAAAGGGCGCGACGAGCGGCAACGTCCAGCACGTTGTCTCACTGACTCGCGATTGCGACGGGGATGCGGTGCTCGCGCGGGTTCGCGTAGCGGGTCCCGCGTGTCATTCGGGGAGCGTGTCCTGCTTCGGCGATCGGGCGCTGGGCGCGCACACCCTGGCGTCCCTCGACGCGACAATCGACCATCGCGCCAGCGAAGTCGCGGCCGGGTCGAGCTACACGCGCCGGCTGTTCGCGGATCGCAACCTGCGCCTCAAGAAAATCGGCGAGGAATGCGCCGAGCTGATTGCGGCCCTCGCCGATGGCGATAGCGCGCGGGCGGCCGAGGAGACGGCGGATGTGGTCTATCACGTACTCGTTGGTGGACGGGCTGCCGGCGTTCGCCTGAGCGACGTATTCGCCGTCCTCGAAGGCCGCGCGAGGGAACGAGAATAGCGGAGGAGGCTATTGACGGCCGGCGATTCGGGGGGTTTTGTCAACCCGGCGATTGCGAACTGATCGTTGGTCTTTCGTCCAATTCTGTCGCTTCCACGGAAACCGTATTCGAGAGTTACGGTTCCACAGGACCCGGCACAGGTGTCCCCGGGAACCGACCCCCATGAGCCACCTCCATCGCACCTCCCGCAGCTACTCGGTCCTCGCTGAGTCGGACCGGGTTTCGACGCCCGCCCAAGCGGCCGTCGCCGCGATGCTGGTGTTTGCGGGCTGCTACTTCGGGGGAATCGCCACGATCTTCGCGCGCTTCCCGTCGTTCGGGTCGGCGGTTCTCTTCCCCCCCTACGTCGTTCTCCTTACGGGACTGCTGCTCACCCGACCCCGGTATTGGTGGGCGCTCCTCGCCGCCTCGGCCGTCGCCCACACCGTCTCCGGTCTCGGTCTCTGGTCGATAGAACGCCTGCTTTTCTCCGAAGGTGCGAATTGGGCTCGCGCCCTGATTGCCGCGGCCGGCCTTCGTCGCTTTGCTCGGCGGCCTTTGTTCAACTCGCTCGAGGGCGTCGTAGTCTTCTTTGCCTTCGCTGTCGTCATTGCGCCCGCGGTCGCAGGGCTCCTCGGCGGCGCGATCGTCGCGCACGACGTCCGCGCGGACTTCTGGTCGATCTGGGCGGCGTGGAGCCTTTCGAACGCACTGACCGCGTTGACACTGCTACCACTGCTGCTCATCGCGCTGACCTGGCGGCCGTCGTTCGCGAAACGACCGTCGCCGTCGCGAGTCGTCGAAGGCACCGTGCTCGCGCTGGCGATGTTTGCGGTGAGCTCATGGGCGCTCATGGCGACAGGCCCGGAGCTGATCCCGGTTCCCGAGCGCCTGGTCGCGCCTCTGCCGCTTCTGCTCTGGGCGGCTGTCCGCTTCGGGCCTGCCGGGACGAGTCTTTCAATTCTGCTCATGTCTGTCGTGGCGTTCACGAACACGATGCAGGGCAAAGGGCCATTCGTCGACGGTTCAGACGCTGCAAACACGATCGCGCTCCAGGGTTTTCTTGCCCTCGTCTCGGTGCCGCTCGTCATGCTGGCGGCACTTGTCCGCGAACGTGAGCGGGTGACCGAAGCGTTGCATACCAGCCAGCACCGATACCGGCTTGCGACGACCGCCGGTGGCGTCGCCGTTTGGGATTGGACGCTCGCCAGTAGCGAGCTGTACGTCGACGATCCAATCCGCGCCGCACTCGGATACGCAGGCGACGAGATCGGGAATCAGGTGCGAGAGTGGCAGAAGTTGCTGCATCCCGACGACGCGGCACGGATCCGAGCGCATGCGCTGAGCCTCCGGGACGGCACGGCACCGTCGTTCGAGGTCGAGTACCGCATGATGCACAAGGACGGAACGCCGCGCTGGTTCCTGACGCGCGGAGCAGTCGTTCGCGAATCCGATGGCGCTGTGCGTGGTCTCATCGGGACGCACAGCGATATCACGGAGCGCAAGCAAGCCGAGGATTCGTTGCGCGAAAGCGAGGAACGGACATCACTGGCTGCCACCGCTGCAAACCTCGGCTTCTGGCAGCGCGATCTCAAATCAGACGTACTGTGGCTGTCCGAGCATGCTCGGCGCATCTACGGGCTTTTTCCCGACACGCCCGTGACGCGGCACACGGTTTACGCCGTCAAACACGTCGACGACCGCGACCGCGTGCGCGCCGCAATCGATGCCGCAGTCGCGTCCCACGCGCCCTTCGAGCTCGAGTTCCGTGTCGTTCTTCCCAGCGGTGAGGTCCGCTGGCTCAACATGCAGGGCCGCCCGCGACTCGACGACTCCGGAACGCCGATCTACCTTGGCGGCGTCCTCATGGACATCACGGAACGCAAACACCTCGCTCTCGCGATCGAAGAAGAGCACAAGGAGCTCGCACATCTTGGCCGCGTTGCGATGGTCGGAGAGCTCTCGACGGCACTCGCCCACGAGCTCAATCAACCGCTCACTGCGATCCTCAGCAACGCGCAGGCGGCCAAGCGACTCCTCGCCGTCGATCCATCGGACCTCGATCAGATTCGCGAGATTCTCGACGACATCGTCCGCGACGACGCCCGTGCAGCGGAGGTCATTCGCCAGCTTCGCCTACTGATCCAGAAAGCCGATGCCCTATTCGTGCCGCTGCGCGTACCGGACCTCGCGGCGGAGGCATTGTCGATCGTGCGGAGCGAAATGCTCACTCGCGGCGTCTCGGTAACGACGAACTTCGGACCATCGCTGCCGAACGTGACGGGCGACCGCGTCCAGCTCCTTCAGGTGCTCCTCAACCTGATTCTCAACGCGTGCGACGCGATGCATGACGCGCCACTTGGAGAGCGGCGTCTCACGCTGTCGGCGGAATCGGACGGTCGCGGCCACGTCGTCATCTCGGTGGCCGATCGTGGAACCGGAATCGCGAAGGGTCAATTCGAGAAAGTGTTCGAGCCGTTCGTCACGACCAAGGCCGGCGGCCTCGGGCTCGGACTCGCTATCTGCCGATCCATCGTCAACGCGCACGAAGGAAAGCTGACCGCGGCAAACAATCCGGACGGCGGCGCGGTGTTCCATCTGTCACTGCCTACGCGCGTGCCGAGTGTTGCCAGTCCTCCTTATCCGCGACCAACAGTGACTCGCGCGGATGCGGTTGGGCCCGCGGCGAGCGGTGACCCCCGCACCGCCTATCGAGATAATTTGTAGTTCGAGAAGGACGGATCGTCGGTTACTTCACGATCCATCACGGCCGCGATCTCCGGCGGCACCACGACCACCTGGTCTTCGTGGGTGAGCTCGATCTCGGCGAGGACGAGGTCGCGATCGAGGAACTCATCGATCTCCCAAACGCCGGTGACTCCCGGCATACGGTAACGCCGCTTTCGAAGCCGGTGCCCCTGAGTCAGCGGCCAGACGGTCGCGAAGAACTCTTCGCTAGAGTCTTCCTCGAACTCGAATCGGTTCATCCCGGTCCCGACCTTGATCGTGCGCACGTAGCGCACGAGCGCGCCGCCCGTGATCCGACGTACGCGCTCCCGGACCTGGGTTCCAGGGATGTAGCCCTGATCGATCTCAACAGCTGGGTGCGCCGCGACCACCGGAGGCAGCGACCGCAGCAGATACTTCCGTTCGATCTCGCGATCCTCGTTCGACATCTGCGGAGTGTACACTGCCCAAGCAGGCTCAACGCGCCGGGGCGCTCTCGGCACTGCGCTTGCTCGAAAAATGCTTTGCGATGCCCACCACAACCTCCAACTTCGAGCGATCCTCGCCGAATTCCCCGACCTCCCCGACCATCTCGACACCAGCCCCGGAGGTCATGAACGCGTTGCACGCACGCTTCGATGCGCTCGAGCGCAGTTCGGGCGCGCGCTCGCTCGCCGTGGCCGTCTACGACACCGAGACCCACGCCAGCTTCCACCGCGAGGCCGACCGATGGTTCCACGCGGCCAGCACCATCAAGGTCGCCATCCTGCTCGGCGTCTACGCGTCGATTCATCGCGGATTGCTGCTCCCAGTGTCGCGGGTGCACGTGCGCAACCGCTTCCTCGGCGCGGTCGATGGAGCGCCCTTTCGCGTCATGTCCGACCGAGACGCGAACTCCGAGGTGCACGATGCGATCGGCGGGATGATGCGCGTCGCGGATCTCTCGCTCCACATGATCGCGACGAGCAGCAATCTCGCGACGAATCTCCTGCTCGATCTGGTGGGCGTGGACATGGTTCAGCGCAGCCTCGACGAGCTCGAGATCGACGGGATCGACGTTCGCCGCGGCGTCGAGGACGAACGCGCCTTCGAGCACGGCATCAACAACCGCGTCACCGCCGACGGACTGGTGCAGCTGCTTCGCTTGATCGCCGAAGAACGCGCCTTCTCACCCGAATTGTCGCGCGAGATGCTCGAGATCCTGCACGCGCAGGAGTTCCGCAACGGCATTCCCGCGCGCTTGCCGCGCGCCGTCCGCGTCGCGCACAAGACGGGTGAAATCTCGACCATCGCGCACGATGCCGGCGTCGTGTATCCGCCCGGCCGCAAACCATACGTCATCGCCATTCTCACCGAGTGGTCGCCCGAAGCATCCGGACGGTCAGCGACGATTGCTGAAGTCTCGCACGCCGTGTACGAACGGCTCACCGGCGAGGACGCGAACGGTGGCTGAGAATCCGCGCTTTCCGCTGCCCGTCGTCGACGGGCTGCGACTAGAGAAACCAGTGCGGGATGCGCTGATGCCAGGGCGCACTGTGTTCGACAGCGCGGGCCACGAGCGCCGGTTGCCGCGCTACTTCTACGAGATTCCGACGTGGAGCAGCGCCATGGAACTGCGGCTATCGCGCAGCTTCGCGCTATGGGAGTTCATTCAGACCGACGTGCGTGAGGCAGCACCGTTGCGAGGGTTTCCCCGTTACGTCCCGTGCGCCATCACGCTCCTCGCGCTCTGCCTCGAGCGCTTTCGCGACGCCGTTGGCACGCTCGTGCACGTCGCGGCGAACGGGGGCTATCGTTCGCCGCGCCACGCGCTCAGCACGAGCGCAACCCCGCACAGCTGGGGCACGGCCGTCAACGTGTACAAGATCGGCGATTCGTACCTCAACGATCGCGAACAGATCGAACGCTTCGCTGCGATCGCGCGTCAGGAGCTCCCTGGTGCGTGGACGCGTCCGTTCGGATTCCATCGCGGCCAGACCGACGACCACCTGCATATCGACCTCGGGTACGTCGTCTCAACACCGCGAAATGCTCCGGAAGACCATCGGAGTTTCGAACCCGAGCTGGGGATGTCATGACAGCAGTAGACGCGAAGGTCGTGAAGGGCGGCGAAGAACGACGTCCGCGTCGCGGCGTCGTGCTCGACGCCGTAGGCCTAGAAGCGGAGTTCTCCGTCCTTCTCGACGGTGCGCCCGCGCGGCCCGAAGACGTGTTTGGAAGTCCCACGAAGATCGTGCGCGGCCACATGATGCATCGCACGGGTCGATCGTATCACCTCCCGACCGGCGGCGCGGTGTACTTCGATACCGGAGTCATCGAGATCGCCACACCCGTGATCGAGCTCGACAAGGGATGCGCCGCGCGAGCCGGCCGTTCGCTATGGGAAAGCATCTGCTTCCTGCGCGGAGAGCTCGACGCGTGGGAGGAGGCGCACGGCCACAGCATAAACCTCGTGGGATTCAGCACGCACTACAACGTCTCGTTCAACCTGCCGCCGCACGAGCAAACGAGCCATCGCACGGTTCACAAACTGGCGAAGCTGCTCACCTACATCGTTCCGATCCCCGTGATGCTGCTCGCCGCGAATCGACGCTCGACGGGAATCGGCGCGCGCCCGCGCGTCAATCGCATCGAGATCACCGCCGACTTCACCCCGGATGCGGCACTGATGATCGCGTGTGCCACGCTGATCATCGGCATCGTCCGCGGCGTCATGGAATGGCCATCGTACGAGTTGAAGACGCTCGACGCGCGCGGTTTTCCGGTGCTCCGCCGCTTCGCTCCTGAACCGCACACCTCGCGCAAAGGTTGGGTGGCCAGGGTATCGTCATTCAGCGAGAACCCATTCCTCTCGAGTGTGAATGACGCGCTCTGGCTCACGCGCGGCGGCGAGGCGCTGTCGCTGCGCGAAATCGCTCGGCGGGTCACCCGCTACTTCTGGCCGGCGATCGAGCGCATCGGCGATGACCGGTCGCTCGCGCTCATTTCGGCGGTGATGAACGGACGAGTCCCGTCGCTTCTCGAGCTCGACGATCGGCCGCCGGCGTACGAGAGCGTTGGACGGCTGTGCGCGTGGGACAACCTGTTCACCGTGCACGCGCTGCCCCGCTCCGGGTATGAGCGGGTGTTCATCGACGCCATCGCGCAGCGCCCCCGGCAGATCGATGGCGATTGGTACACGCCGACCGGAATGCACGGCTGGTCGCACGTCGTCTTTCGACGGGACCGGGATCACACTCGACACGTATTCCCGATCGACTACCTGGTTCGGCAAGTCGATCGCACGGGCAAACCCAGGCCGTCCCGCACGACGACCCGGGAGCGACAGCATCGCACAATTAAGAAAAACGCATCTAGACGTCGAGCGAAGCGTTCTCCTATTTGAAGCCGAAGAAGCAGCTTCCCCCTTCCCGCTTCGCGCCCAAATGTCAGAGCTCTTCACACCCGGGATTCCGATCGCCGAGAAACTCCTGCGCACCGTCGCGGTGTACGCGTTTCTCCTCGCCGGCCTTCGACTCGCTGGAAAACGCGAGCTGTCACAGCTCAATCCATTCGACCTCGTCGTCCTGCTCCTGCTGTCGAATACGGTGCAGAACGCGATCATCGGGAACGACAACTCGCTGGTCGGCGGCATCGTTGGCGGCGCGGCGCTACTGCTCGTCAACGCCGCGGTGGTGCGAATCCTCTACCACTACAACAAGCTCGATGCGATCGAGGGCAAGCCGGATACGCTCATTCGCAAGGGTCGCCTCCAGCGTCACCATCTGGAGCGCGAGCTGATCACCGTCGCCGAGCTCGAGGCCGCGGCGCGACGACAGGGCATCGCATCACTGGCTCACGTACACGAGTGCCGGCTGGAGACTGGCGGCGCGCTCACGTTCATCGAACGAAAACCGAGCGACGAAGACATCCGGCACCACGAGACGATCGGCCTACTCGCCAAGCTCGAGGCGCGTCAGGGTGCGATGCTCGAGCAGATGGCAGCGCTCGAGCGAAAGATGGCCGGCACGAGCGGAACCAGCCCCTGATTCGGCAGCGCCGACGTCAGCTCGGCCAGCAGAGACGACCGGACCATGTCCCGCACCCGATCGCCATCGGTCGCGACTCCGATGATCGGGCGGAAGCGCGCGCGCCGCGCCGCAAACGCGCGGGCTCGCGCATCGATCGCCATCATGAGTAAACGCTCACGCGCCCTGGTCTCCTCGGAGCGGTCGGACACGCAGGCGATCGGCCGGGTCGTCGCAACGATCGGCGCGGTCAAGACCGATCGGGACCAGGCACCGCGGAACATGACCGGCGTTTCGACGACGCGCCGAACGAGCATGGTCGGGTCGACGAAGCGTGGATCGGACCACTGCGATTCGAAGGCGGCACGAATCGAATCGGGAAGGAAGGTCATCTCGCCGATCGCCGACAGCAGGGACTGCGTTCCGGCCAACCCGAGCGCCGCCGGGACGCCCGCCGCATATCCGGTGAGAAGTCCATCCTCCGCGACGGAGAGGAACCCATTGCTCCGTCCCTGCCGGGCGAGCGCGGATGCGATGAACCAGTCGGCGCCGCGTGCGAACAGCTCGGCCGGCCGACTCGAACCAACGGTCGGTCCTGGAGTACCCGACGGACGGAGCAATCGCGCCGCGGCAAGTCCGCGCATCGAACTGGCGAGCGGACCGCCGGGCTCGCGCATCGCACGATCTGTACTGTAACCAGTGCCATCGGCGAACAGCCGTCGCGACGCCTGCCAGTCGAGGTCGTGCGACAGTTCGTGCGCCAGAGTTCCCGCCGACGTGGAGATTGAGAGCTGGAGCGTTCGCGTCCGCGGCTCGTGCATGGCAAGCGCCGAGTCGCGCAGCACCTCGTTGCCGAATCGGACACGAAGACCGTTCGGCGAGAACGCCGGGAGCACGCGCTGCATGTCCCGCAGCGCGCTTTGCAACTCTCGCAGATAGTACGGCCGCCACTCCGTCGGGACGCCGCGCGCGAAGGCAACGTCCGCCAGCCCGAACTCTGAGTTCAGGTCTCCCGCGTCGGGGCCACCGTCGCCCGGGAACCACGGCGCTGCCTGGGCCAGACTCCGCAACGCAACCGCCGACGCGAGGACCGACAATGCGTTCGCGCGACGTGACGAGTCATCGCTCGTCATCACGAGCGCGTAATTGGCGGCGAGCGTCTCGTCGTTGGTCGCGCGCACCGCACCGCGCCCCCGCGTGCTGAGCGTGACGCCCACCTGCGCCAACGTCGGTCGCTCCGCGCCAAGAGCCTGCAGTCGCGACGCGAAATACGAATTCAGGAGACTGGCACGCGGCCCCCCGAGATCCGGCTTCGCGGTTCGATCGAGCGTATCGAGGACAGCAACGAGCGCTGGAACCGCATCGATCGCCGCGACCTGGAGCTCCGGGCTGAGAGGCGCGAGGCTCGGCTGCTCGACCCTCAAGGACCGCGAAGCGCGACGATCGATCAGGAGCTCCATCACGCTCTCGCGCATCTCGCTGGCGTCGCCGAGCACATCGCGCACATCGGCTTCGGCGAGTGCCCGATCGCGAACGAGGGCGGCCGCCTGCGCGGCGATCGTCACCGCCGATGACGAAATAGTGCCCTTGGCCGATTCGATGGAATACGCGAGGCGCACCGCGAGCTCGCCGGCGCGCGGATCGGGTGCCGATTGAATCGCACGCTCGATGAACGCCACGTGTGCGGCCCCCGTCGCACCGAGTCCGCTTGGCGCCCACGGCCCGAGTCCTTCGAACGCCGACGCGTCGACGATGTACGCGTCGCCGCGCCGGAGCCGGCCCAGAAGCGCCCACGACACCCGATTCTGGAAGCTGCGTTCGAGCCGAGGATCCACGAGCGCTTCGTGGACCAGCCGGAACGGACTGCCCAGCCCGAGGCGCAGGCGCTCGAGATAGCCGAACGCGATCGCCAGCTCGTCCCCTCGAGGGCCGCGTGGCCGCGCGACTCGGGCAAGCACCGCCGTCGAGTCGAAGTAGTGCGTCGCGCTCGCCATCGATCGCGCGGCATTCGCGCTGACCGTTGGCCGCGAGCTCACGACGCCGAGCAAGACCGCAACACCCAGCGTAAGAGCGCTAATCAGCAGAGAGAGCCGGCGTACTACGTGCATCGACCGCTCGTACCCGGCGCAGTCATCTGAGTTGCCTGGCTCCGGGCTCGTTGGTCTATCTTGTTGAGATGCCAGTGCACCGACTCATCCCAGTGCTTGGTCTCGTCGGTGTGCTGGGGGTACAGGCCTCCGCGCAGACGCGGGCCACGAAAACGCGTCCCGCCGTCGCGCGGACCCCTATCGTCGTGCCGGCTGGTCCTCGCCTCACGCTCGAGCCCAAACAGGCCGGCGGCGGCTCCCTGCTTCGGCTGACCGTCGACCGACTGCCCGAGGGCGACTCGGTGGTGTCGATCGTCGGCGATTTCGCCAACGAGCCGGTGCATTTCGTCGCGGCGCCGAACGATCGTCATCAGGCGCTGGGCGCAATTCCGCTCGATGCGTCCGATTCGGTCGTGGCGCACGTGCTGGTGTCGCGCGCGTCCGGCGCGACTGACACACTGCATGTCGTCCTTCAGTATCCTCATCGGCCTTCCCCTCCCTCCACGGTCACCGTCGTGCGTGGCCGTATCTCATCGGGGGGTGCACGTCGGCTCCGGGTCGATCCGGTGTTCACAGGAAACATAGGCGCCGACACAGAGCTGCGAATCGAACGAGAGAACGAGCTTGCCAAGGAAGTTGGTCGTCAGGCACAGGATACGCCACAACTCTGGACCTTTCCCTTCCTACGCCCACGCGAGACGAAAGTCACAAGCCGGTTCGGCAGCGGGCGTGTGTTCAACGGCCGAGTGTCGAGCAGCCATCTCGGCGTCGACTACCGCGGCGCGCTGGGCGAGCCGATCTTCGCGGCAAACCGGGGCGTCGTCGCGCTCGTCGCCCAGTTCTTTCTCGCCGGCAACGTCGTGTACGTGAATCATGGCAACGGCCTCGTCACGGGCTACTTCCACATGAGTCACCCGGAAGTCGCCATCGGTGACACCGTGGAGCGTGGTCAGGAGATCGGCCTCGTGGGATCGACCGGACGCGTGACCGGTCCCCACCTTCATTGGAGCGCCCGCTTCGGGTCATTGACGATCAACCCGAGTGACCTTCTGGCACTGGGCGCGCCGTTCACCGCGCGCGACACCATCCCCAAGAAAACCCTGCGGACGAGCTCGGCGGCGCCAGCCCGCCGATAGGTCGCCGCGCACGCGGAGAGCCGACAGTCGTTCGGCGAAGTTCCATGAGATGATTTCATGGGCCCGATGTTCCAGTACGATGCGTCATACTTCGCCTTCCACGGTTCGCCTTTTCGACCGATGCGGCGAAGAACTCCTGCGCCGGCGCCGAGTTAACCGCGTGAATCGCGACTCGCGCGCTGACATGAGGACGACGTAAACAACGGACATTGGTTCGTCAAGCGCCGAAACGAGATTAATAGTTTCCTAATCTAGGCGAAGGCTTGACGCGGAGCCGTTGACTGTGCTCCCACACGGTTTTTAGTTACGCCTGTCGCACGATGTTGCCCGGTCCCACCAATACCGGCGTTGCAGTCTTGTGATGAGCGCTGCACGGCGCTCGCCCACATCGCCGAAGTGTCCGTCGTCGCAGGTGCAGCGACGAGGACCATTGAACGCTCGCAACGACACGAAGTCGCGCGTCGGTCCCGAGCCGTTCGGCCAGTCATTCACTCGAGGTAGAACACGCATGACGAGACACCTCCGCCGCTACGTCGCGGCCGCGAGCGTTCTGCTGGGAGCACTCCCGGCGGCTGCGATCGCGCAACAGGCCACCACCATCAGCGGTCGCGTCACGAGCGACGCGGCGGCTCCGCTTCCGGGCGTGAGCGTCAGCATTCCCACGCTCGGCGCCGGTGCGTACACCGACGACAAGGGACACTACTCATTTACGGTTCCGTCCACGCGCGCCGCGGGACAGGCCGTGCAGCTTACTGCCCGACGCATTGGTTACACAGCGAAGACGGTGACGGTGACGCTGTCCGGCGCCGCCATCACGCAGGACTTCTCGTTGGGTACCAGCGCGACGCAGCTGACGGGCGTCGTGGTCTCGGCACTCGGTGCCACCGAACGTCCGAAGAGTCAGCTCGGCGCGGCTGTGACGCAGCTCAGCACCGAAGAGCTCAACGGGTCGACGCATGAGCAGAACATCATGCAGCAAGTCGAAGGCAAGGTGGCCGGCGTTCGCATCACCAGCCCGGGCACGCAGGGTGGAAACGTCAACATCGTCATTCGTGGCCAGAACTCGCTGACCGGCTCGAACCAGCCGCTCTTCGTCGTCGACGGCATTCCCGTCTCGAACGCGTCGCGTGGCGGTAGCGTGGGCAGTGGTCGCGACTACGGCAGCACGATCAGCGACATCAATCCGGAAGACATCGAGTCGATGACGGTCCTCAAGGGACCCAACGCCGCCGCGCTCTATGGATCACGCGCGTCGAACGGCGTGATCGTGCTCACCACGAAGAAGGGCAAGTCGTCGACTGGTCGTATTCGCACCGACTTCACCAGCAGCCTGACCTTCGAGAATCCCTCACGTTTGTGGGACTTCCAGAACCAGTACGGCCAGGGCTCGGGCGGTAGCTTCGCGTTCGTCAACGGCGCCGGCGCCGGCGATTGCGACGGCTGCGATCAGAGCTTCGGACCGAAGCTCGACGGCCGTCTGATTCACCAGTTCACCGACGGCACCGATACCACGGTGAAGTCGCCGTGGATCGCGCATCCGAACAACGTCCGCGACTTCTTCAACACGGGTCGTACGTTCTCGACGACTGCCGCCGCGAGCGGTGGCACGGACCGGCTCAACGGCCGCGTCTCGATCGGCGCCGACGACATCAACGGCATGATCCCGAACAACCGCTTCACGAAGTTCTCGACGATGTTGAGCGGTCAGTTCCAGGTCAACGATCGGTTGAACACCAGCGCGACCGCGCAGTACGTGCGCAACACCGGCCTCAATCGGCCGGGCGTCGGCTACAGCAACTCGATTCTCGAGCAGTTCTTCTGGTTCGGCCGGCAGGTCGACCTCAACGCGCTGCGCAACTACCAGCAGACGAGCCTCGCGAACAGCCCGAACGGCAACCGCGAGTTCAACTGGAACTACAACTTCCACAGCAACCCGTTCTGGCTGCAGGCCGAGAACCCGGTCACCGATGGTCGTGATCGCATCATCGGCTCGGTCAGCGCGACTTACAAGCTCGCCGACGGCGTCAATGCCACGTTGCGCAGCGGCTCGGACATCTATCGCTACAACATCAACACGCAGAGCGCGTACGCCGGACCGGGTGCCAGCCTGACCTACAACGGCGCGATGTCGATCACGTCCGACTACTTCAACGAGAACAACACGGACCTGATCATCAACGGCAATCGATCGCTCGGTCATGGCATCACGGTGAATGCGACCGTCGGTGGCAATACGCGCCGCAACCAGTCCAGCACCGAGGCGCAGTCGACCAGCTCGCTGCTCGTCGCGGGTCTCTACAACATCTCGAACTCCGCCATCGCGCCGACCGTGTCGCAGAGCATCTCCCGCCGCGCCACGAACAGCGTGTTCGGATCGGCGGCGTTCACGCTCAACGATTGGTGGACGGTCGAGGGAACGGCCCGAAATGACTGGTCGTCGACGCTCCCCGAGGGCGCGAACTCGTACTTCTATCCGTCGGTCAACACGTCGGTCGTCCTCACCGACGCCATTCCGAGCCTGAAGAACTCGGTGCTCAGCTTCGCCAAGGTGCGCGGCTCGGTCGCGCAGGTCGGTAACGACGCTTCTCCGTACCAGCTCGCGACCACCTTCAGCGGCGTGTCCGCCAAGTTCAACGGCCAGCCGCAGTACTCGCTCGGCGATCAGCTCGCGAACGCAGCCCTCAAGCCGGAAATCACGCGCTCGATCGAATACGGTACCGAGCTTGGCATGTGGGACAGCCGAGTGACGCTCGACGCGACCGTGTATCAGAACCAGACGAAGAATCAGATCCTCAGCGCCACGGTGTCGGCCGCCTCGGGCTTCACGTCCAAGTCGGTCAACGCTGGCCGGATCGACAACAAGGGGTACGAAGCGCTGCTGACGCTCATTCCGGTTCGCAAGAACCGCCTCGAATGGACGACGGCCGTCAACTTCGCGCACAACCATAGCACGGTCGCAGAGCTGGCGCCGGGAATCTCGCAGATTCAGCTCGGCGGCGGTTTGTTCTCCGACGCTCGCACGGTTGCCGCGCTCGGCCAGCCGTACGGACAGATTCAGGTTCGTGGCTACATGCGCGATTCGGCCACGGGCGCGATCATGACCTCCAAGGGTCTCCCGCTCGGCACCACGAACTATCTGCCGATGGGTAACCTGCAGGCGAAGTGGACCGGCGGGTGGAACAACACCCTCACGTATCGCGGCGTCACGGTTGGAGCGCTGGTCGACGTTCGTCACGGCGGCAACATCGTGAGCTACACGAACTCGGTGGGTGAATCGTCGGGTCAGCTGGCCAGCTCGCTCAAGGGCCGCGAGATCGATTGGAACAACCCGGGTATCGTCGTCCACGGCACGGACCGCGAGAGCTGCGGCGCCGGCTCTGGCGTCACCGCGACCGGCATGTACCGGTGCGTTGGCGGTGGTACCGCGAACTCGAAGAACGTCAACAGCGAGGCGTACTTCCAGGCGCTGTTCCAGAACATGGAGCCGTACGTCTACGACGCGAGCTATGTGAAGCTTCGCGAAGTGCGCGTCGGTTTCGACCTGCCGTCGCGCTGGGCCTCGCGCTTCAATGCGAACGCGGTGAACGTCGCGCTCATCGGCCGCAATCTCGGACTTTGGACGAAGGTTCCCAACATCGATCCGGAGTTCGCGTACAGCAATGGCAACGCCCAGGGGATCGAGTACGGCGTAGTACCGAACGCTCGTAGCGTCGGGTTCAATCTCCGTGTCACGCCCTGATCCCCTACCTGACTGAATCGGAGACGCTACAATGACTGCTCGCAAGCTTCTATCGGTCGCCGCCGGTGTCGCCGTCACGCTCTCGGGCGTGGCGTGCGACAACTCCGGGCTGACCAATATCAACAAGAATCCCAACAGCCCCACCGTTGCTCCGCCGGGGCCGGTGTTCACTCGCGCCGCGAACCTCGCGGTGTCGGAGTTCCTCGGCTCGGGCTACGACCAGTACTACACGTCGGTTGTCGCCCAGCACTTGGCCGAGGTTCAGTACCCGGACGTGGACGCGTATCGCCGTCTCGATCCCGCATCGACGGGCACCGCGTTCAACGCCGCGTATTCCGCTGAGCTCGAAGATCTCACGCAGGTCGTCAAGGCCGGTCGCGCGCAGAACAATCCGTTCTACTGGGGTCCTGCGTCGATCGTGCGCGCTTGGGAATTCGGCTATCTGACCGACAGCTGGGGTGACATTCCCTACTCGCAGGCCAATCAGGGCGATTCGTCGACGGCTGTTCTGTCGCCGGCCTACGACGCGCAGAAGGACATCTACACGGACCTGTTCAAGACGTTGGACACCGCTTCGAAGGCGCTCGCGGCCGCTAACCCCGGCCTCACGAACCTTGGTACGGCGGACATCATCTACAAGGGCTCCGCGATCAAGTGGCAGCGGTTCGCGAACTCACTCCGCGCTCGCTACGCGATGCGTGTCGTGAACGCGGACAGGAACCTTGCGGATGCGCAGTTGAAGGCGGCCTTTGCAGCTCCGGGCGGCGTCTTCACCGCGAACGCCGATGCGGCGGCCTTGGTCTGGCCGGGTGACAACACCTACAACAATCCGTGGGGTGGTGATCTTGCCCGCGACGACCGTCGCGTGTCGAATCGCTTGATCGATCCGCTCATTGCGATGAACGATCCTCGGCTTGCGGTCTACGCACAGCCGACGCAGGCAGATCCGACCAAGTACGCCGGCCTGCAGAACGGCATGCTCCAGAGCCAGCTCGGCGCGTACGTCGCGACGACTTCTCGTGTCGGAAAGGCCCTCTTCACGGCATCGACGTCGTACGGAAACTTCGGCAACGCCGGCATCGCGCGTCCGTCGTACCTGATGACGTTTGCCGAACTTTCGTTCATTCAGGCCGAGGCCGCCGAGCGCGGACTTGGTGGTCTGAACGCGGCCCAGGCGAAGGGCTTCTACGAAGCCGGTATTCGCTCGTCGATGGCGCAGTGGGGCATCACCGATCAGACTGCAATCACCGCCTATCTCGCCAGCACGCCGGTCGCTTATGCGGGCGGCACGCCTGGTCTGGTGCAGATCGCCAACCAGAAGTGGATTGCGCTGTTCGGCGACGGTGGTCAGGCGTGGGCCGAATGGCGCCGCACCTGCCAGCCGACGACCGTCAAGCCGGGCCCGGAGGCGATTCAGAACACCGTGCCGCGTCGACTGCTCTACCCGTCGACGGAGTACGCGGTGAACGCCAGCTCGCTCAACGCTGCGGTGGCGCGTCAGGGTGCCGACGCCTTCACCACGCGGGTTTGGTGGGACGTCAACTCCAGCAGCGCTCCGACCTACACGGCCGGTTGCGGCACGCGCTGATCGAAAGCACGAACCGATAGTCGGCAACGCCCTCCAGCGAAATTCGCTGGGGGGCGTTGTTCATTGTCTACTCTTCGTCCAGATGAGGATCGTCCCGCAACTGGCGCTCCGGTCGAAGTACGTTGCGGGCACGCCGGCGAGTGAGGGATAGATCTCGATTCCAGCAACGTCTGCGACGCGAGCAGCGTCATCGACCTCGGTGTTGGGTATGCGAACACCATCCACCCACACGAGCGGCGCGCCTCGCCCCTCCGACACGCTCGACGCACAGTTTCGCAGGCGAACCACGTTTCCCATTCGTGAGCCGGGCCGAACGACCACTCCGGGGACTTTCCTGAGCACGTCACTGAGGAAGGTGGCGTGCGACGAGGAGATCATCTTCTCATCGAGAAAGTGGGCGAACTTCCCCGACGCGCGACGAGCTTGGAATTCCGCCAGTCGCGAATCGTGAAACTCCGGTTCAGCATCGTCGTTCACTTTCACCGGATCGAGGCTCGCCACTGACGCCTCCAGTCGGACGGCCACATTCACTTCAGAATTCCCTGAAGAGCCG
>Ga0310811_10003644_pt1 | contig 19414 bp, 13 predicted proteins | sample YCmetagenome_FD_207642 | JGI IMG/M metagenome (GOLD analysis project Ga0310811, IMG submission 207642) | Soil microbial communities from experimental microcosm in Duke University, North Carolina, United States - YC | ecosystem: Engineered > Artificial ecosystem > Soil microcosm > Unclassified ...
CTTTCAGATCATGAGCCGCGACTGGTTGTTCTACGAACTCGATATTGTATGGCGCGAATGCATTGATGTTTTTGATGGCCTCTTTAGGGGTCCATCCGGCGTTGGCATCGACGCGGATAACGGCAGACGAAACATCGCGAATGGCTTTAATGATCTCAATATCATGTTTCGTACCAACTTTGATCTTGAGTATTGGATAGTCTTTCGCGAGGAGCGCTTTTTTCGCCATCTCGGCTGGACTATCGATGCCGATGGTGAATGATGTATATGGTGTGCGAGCTGCATTCAGCCCCAGGAGTTTATAGACTGGCACACCGAGCACTTTACCGACAATGTCGTAGACAGCCATATCCACTGCTGCTTTTGCGGAGGGATGCAAGCGGATAATTTTATCCAGGCGTGAAATAATGTCTTCTATTGTGAAAGGATCGTCTCCCAGATTGCCCGCGAACATAGCAACACAGGCAAGCACTGTTTCCGCGCTTTCACCGTAGTAGTGGCTGGGCGCTGCTTCACCATAGCCAACATAATTTTCATGTTTGACCTGTACAACGACATTGGAAGCCGTGTGCTGGACGCCACGCGCAATACGAAATGGCGTACTGAGTGTCAAATCAATTGGTTTGGCATCAATATGTAACATAGCGATGTTCCTTCATTTGAGCGTGCTCATCTATTGATCTCTGGATGGCATATTCATCCCGTTCGTGATGATAGATACGGTCCTGTTCTACCAGAAATAGCTTTCCCGGCACATGCATTCAGATAAATGTGGGCGCTACAGATCACGCCAATGGCGTTTTCTGAATGCTAATGGATACCTATCAATCACAATAATGATAGCACGATTGGTAAAGCCGTTATCCACTGCCTTGAATGTATGCCGCTACCGCAATATTTGCTGTTCCTTGCTCACCAACGAGCACTGCTGACTGTTCCCGAAGATCCCCGATCTGTTTGTACCGGTTGTTCATGATGTGACAGTCATTCGTCATTTGATATCTTTGCTGGCTGTCAGTTACAATGACACTGCATGCTTGTTTGCCAGAAACAGGTTCTCTTTGTCGTATTTTGCATAGAAGCTTTGTGCCGCAACGCGCTTTCGTTCCGTGTAGATAGAGAAGAGATACTGATCGATTGCATGGATAATTTTGAGTAGAAGCATATAAAGTGCTGCTGACGAAGGAGGCGTAAAGTGGATTCTGCATCTCAGCGAGAGATGAAACCTGATCATAATATACCGTTACAGACACGTATTGCGTCATGGTGGAATGCTTTTATTTATGCCTGGCATACTGCTATGCGTATCAATACCTCACAACTGACGTTTTCGGTTGCGATACGTTGTGTGGTCGGGCTGATCTTGCCACTGTTGTTGGGACAGGCAACAGGCCATCTGGTTCAAGGTGTGATTGTTGCTGCTGGTGCTCTATCGGCAGGGACCGTTGGTTTAGCGTTTACGCATCGGGCCAGAATTCGGACTATGCTTTATGCAAGTATTGCGATTGGATTTTCGGCTTCTATAGGTGGTCTGGTCAGTCTGAATACATGGTTGACGATGCTGGCGTTGGGTGTCTGGGGTCTGGGGGCAGGCTTACTTGCCAGTATGGGTCAACCCGCACTCCTCGTGGGATTGCAGGCCGCTACCGCTTTAATTATTTTCTCGCATTTTGCCGTTACACCAGTTCAGGCTCTGCTGGAGGCTCCGTTGATGTTCGCGGGTGCACTTTTGCAGATCCTCCTGGCTCTCCTTCCCTGGCCCGGACAGCATTCGGGTGTTGAGCGTACAGCACTGTCTCACCTGTTTCAAGCCCTATCTGACTATGCTAAAGATCCACTTCAGTCTGATACGATGCGCCGGATGAGCAATGTGCTGACACAAACGGAGACTGTTCTTGCGGATAGTACTCCACGTGGAGAAGAGCAAGAGGCATATCATAGCCTGTTTCTGGTTTCTGAGTCCCTGCGTCTGGAACTGGCTATTCTGGTGGCGGTAGAACAACGCTTACAACAGAGCGGAGAGCATGAACGATTGCAGCAATGCATCTCATCTCTGCGGCAGATTCTGGCATCCGCGACAGAGATATTTCATGCTTATGCCGATCATTTGCTTCATTTACGTAGCCGTCTTGATACACAGCAATACTTTCGGCAACTCGATGCCGCTCTGGCCTCATTGCGTCAGGCGGAGATTACCCCAATCCATGAAAAACATCTCCTGCAACAACTTATATTGCATGCTGAACGTCTGGTAGAGCAATGCCATGCGGTAGAGCAGATTTTTCAATCCTGGTCAAAGTTACGTAGCCATCATAGTTTTGCCTTTCGACGTAATCGTGTGCTGTGGAAACAGTTGCAGTTACAGCATCCGTTCTCCGTTATGCGAGCGAATATTTCGTTGCATTCAACTGCTTTTCAGCATGCTTTACGTCTGTCGGTGACATTGCTTCTAGCCGGGGCGATTTATCGGTTTACACCTTTAGATCGTGGATACTGGGTTCCTTTGACTGCTTTGCTTGTCTTACGCCCTGACTTTACCACTACGTTTTCTCGTGGCGTTGCACGTCTGCTTGGCACACTCTTAGGTTCGATCTGTATCTCGCTCTTTTTCCTGGTTTTTCATCCCGGCGTTATGACAATGATTGCCCTGATCGCGGTTCTGGCCTTTTTTTCTTATGGAACACTCTTAGCCAATTACGGTATTTTTTCCTTCCTGATCGCTGCTGAGGCTATTCTGTTAATAACATTTGTTGATCCACATTCGGTGACAAATGGTGTCTTTCGTGGTATCAATACCATCATTGGTGGTGTATTGGTCCTGCTTATTTATGTGATCTGGCCTAGCTGGGCACGTTCTCAGTTATTGCCAAATCTTAGACAACGGGTTGATGCGATTCGGGTGTATTTTGTGACGGTCATGGATGCCTATATTCATCCCACGCAGGCTGATACACGTCAGTTAGAAAAAGCTCGTCATAAATCACGTCTTGCTCGTACGAATGCTGAGTCCGCGATTGAAAGTACGCTCAATGAACCAGGGAATTACCTTGCCGATACCAATCTGGCTCAGACAGTGATGGCGGCAACCGACCAGTTCGCGCAACAGGTTCTCTTACTTGAAGGGTCCTTTCTGGATGCACCACCTCATCGATCATTGCCAATGTTAAAGCCATTTTGTCAGGCAGTTGATCAGATATTGCAGAAAGTAGCAATGTTGATAGCAGGGAAAGAATCAGATGCATCATTTCCTGATCTGCGGCAAATAGTAAAAGAGTTGGAACGTGTCTGTGATTTGGATAGTGACGATGATGATGAAGTGTATGCTGATCTGGACTTTGTGTTGATGGCTGCCGAACGAATGGTGGATAGCATTGAAATGATTACTGATCTGGTGGGTTCTATGTATACGAAGACTGCGCACCAGCAGGAAGAGGTGCAGACAGATGCTATCACCAGTTCTCGCTGATTAGATGTATGGGATTTGAAAAAAGCATTGGGTAACCACTTTTATCGCAGCACAGAAATACTGTGATTTGTTTTTTGTTTTTCTATCTATACAGATGTAACTATGATTGTGTTTTGCAATTTATAGACATCGGGATAAAAGCATAATATATTTATTCAGATATAGAAATACTGTGCTTTTTCCAACCGTTTAGTCATTGATGAGTGATGGATATATGTAATTGATACCTCTCTTTAGCAACAGTACAAACTCTGTATATACTATAGCTGACCTGCATGAGATGAAGATGAGCATGTGGCTAAAGGTAATGTAATAGTAAATGTTGAACCCTGATTGACTACACTTTCCACTTGAATGGTTCCTTTGTGTGCATGGACAATCCAATCAACAATAGAGAGTCCCAGTCCGCTACTTGTTCCTTCCTTACGCATGCGTGCCTGGTCAACGCGATAGAAGCGCTCGAAGATATGTGGTAAATGTTCCGGTGCGATACCGACGCCAGTATCCTGAATGCTGAGATAAACCTGTCCCTGTTGTTTGCGCACTGCTACATTAACCTGTCCGCCCTCGGGTGTATAGAGGATGGCATTATCGAGCAGGTTCATAACAACCTGAATAATGCGTGCCTCATCACCGCAGATGACGACTGACTCTGATGTATCGACCTGAACTGTAATATGTCGCCTGGTCGCCAGTGGTTCCGCATTGGTGACGACGGCGCGTGTAAGCGTGTCCAGATAGACGAGTTCCTGTTCTAAACGTGTCTGTCCCTCATCGACGCGAGCCAGAGCCAGCAAATCGCTGATCAGGCGACCCAGACGCTCTGTCTCAATGTTCATATTTTGCAGGAGCGTAATAGCATCCTGTGGCATATAGTTCGCGAAGAGCAATGTTTCGGTCATGCTCCGTAAAGCGGCGACTGGTGTGCGTAATTCATGTGATGCGTCCGCGACAAAGCGACGCTGGCGTGTCACTGTGGCCTCTAATGAAGCCAGCATTTCATTCAGTGTTAATGCCAGCGCCTGCACCTCATCATGTGTCGGGGGCACAACGACGCGCTCATGCAAATCACCCTCTTTGATTTTTTGCGCTGTCCGCGTCAGGTGGTCGATAGGTTTAAATGCGCGTGTCGCTAACCAGTAACTACCCAGTGCGCCGAGTAACAGGATTGGGGGGGCGAGAAGAAACAGTTCCAGCAGGACAATTTTGAGCGTCATATGCATTTGTGACATTGATTCTCCGATCTGGATAATCACAAATGGATTCCCATTCTCAGAGAGCGCCACACTATAAAAACGCGTATCCTGATTAGTTTTTGTCTCAATGGTGCCGTGCCATGCCTGCCCTTTCAGTGGTTGGGTAATTGTTGATTTGGGAACGACCAGTGTTTGAAACGTTGGTGAGATCTGTAACACCTTCCCCTGGGGAGTCAGTATACGGATCAGCGAACCAAAATTTTCATCGACGGCCTGTTCGAGATGCTTGGTTTTCGCGTCTGGTGACGTATCGTAGAGAATATTCTGTACCGTGATCTTGCCATTAATGTCGCTGATGCCGCTGGCAATCTGCTGGGCGCGGATCTGTAACATGCTATCCATATTATCGATCATCGACTCACGGAGTTGGAGGAAGAAAATTACATCTGATAGCATCAGAATCAGAGCGAAGACCACTGTATACCAGAGGGCGACTTGAATACGTACACCCGGAGGCCAGGTCAAAGGTAAGAGGCGTCTCATACTTCTGTTTCCTTTAGTTGATAGCCAGCACCACGAATTGTTTGGATCACATTTGGTTCGCCATGAGCGCATAATTTATTGCGGATATACCCGATATACACATCGATCACATTAGATAGATGTTCAGCATCAAGGTCCCAGACATGATCGGCAATCATTGTACGGCTAAGTACCTGGCGTGGATGATACATGAGAAACTCAAGGAGCGTATATTCTTTGCTGGAAAGCAGAATAGCATGTTCACCACGATAGACTTCATGCGTTCTTGTATCAAGCGAGATATCGGCAAAGCGCAGCACCGCTGATTTTGTGGCGGTTTCACGGCGTAATAAAGCACGGACACGGGCCTCCAGTTCGCGAAATGCGAACGGTTTTGTGAGATAGTCATCAGCCCCTAAATCCAGCCCGGTTACGCGATGTTCAACTTCACCCAGCGCGGTAAGCATGAGTATCGGTGTGCGCTTTTGATGGTCTCGTAACTGGCGACAGACTTCGAAGCCACTGAGGCCAGGCAACAAAATATCCAGAATAAGGAGATCATATGTCCCGGCAAGCGCCATCGTGAGTGCATCCTCACCATCAGCGACCAGATCAACCGCATAGCGGGACTGTTCCAGATTTTGTTTCAAACTGGTTCCGAGCGTGGGGTGATCTTCCGCTACAAGAATACGCATCGAGTCTCTCCTTTAGTCCAGCCCTTTCTGGATGTTTGCTGAAGAATGTATGCTATGCTTTCCTCTATATATATAATCCGCTAAAGGACCGGGGAAAGCTTGTTCTGCTATATTTTCTAATTGATGTTGATGACGGCGTAGGATAATGACGCCAATGACAAACGCACAAACTGCCAGTACTCCCAGTACAATATCAACTGGTGCGGCAAAGCGTTCAACTTCATGCCCAAGGAAATAGCCGCCTAAGCCATAGATGGTGGCCCAGATGGAAGATCCCAGCGCATTAAAAATAGCGAAGCGCAGCCAGCTCATTTGATTTGTCCCGGCCAGAAAGGCCGCCCATGTGCGTAGAATGGTCACGAAGCGTCCGAAAAAGACCACTTTTCCACCATGTTTATGAAATAGGTAGATGCCCAGTTTTAGCTTACGTTCATCAAGGCGAATAATATGTCCATAGCGATAGAGTAATTGAAAGCCACCCTTGCGCCCGACCCAGTAGCCGATATTATCTCCTACAATCGCCCCTGCAGTAGCTGTCAGGAGGATTGGAACGATCGAGAGTTGATGGGTTGTACCCGCGGTGATAGAACTGACCAGCAGCATCGTCTCGCCAGGGAAAGGGATGCCGATACTTTCAATGCCTACAAAAATGAACACAGCCCAATATCCATAGGTTGCGAGTAATTGTCCAACGTTAATGACGAATAAGTGATTCATACAGCGACTCCTTTTTCTTGAGCAAACACAATTGATAATCGTCGCTGATCGTTTGCAGTGCCTGGGAGCGTTGCACAGATCTTATACTTCGTGAATGCCACTTTTACTATAAAGGTTGTAGATGAGACGAACATGAAAATGAGTAGTTGTTTCAGCCCACTTGGGTGATATATGTATATAATTTCTGATAGAGATAGCTAGTAATGAGAAAAATCCATCCTTTTCTTTTCTGAAGAGTATGATATGGTGGGTGGCCTGACCGCCTTAAAGAAAGTTGGGTAACCATATGTGTCCATATTTCTACCTGATAAATAAAAAAGAAGGATATGACATCCTCTAAGATTACCATATCCTTCGTTGCTGTGATGAAAAATTACCACTGTGATAGGAATTTAGCGTGTGAAGTGTGTGGTGAGAGCATCAACCAACTTATCGACGCCGAAGCGGAATGGATCAGTGGCAGGTAAACCCGTCTCCTCTTCTGCCTGTTTGATGGCAGCGAGTGCATCTTCTTCGGTAAGTCCATGCGTCACAATAGAAAGCCCTACCACTTTACAGGGTTGTTCAGGGCGAATCAGATTGACAACGTTTTCGTTTGCCTGTATAAGTTGCCTGATCGGAGGCAGTGAAACATGGTTATAGCCTTCAATTGTGGTTTGTCCGGCTTTATGGCAGAAGATCATCGCATCGGGCATCGAGCCATGAATCAGAGCCTGTGTTACAGGTGAGTAGCCGGGATGATTAAGTGCCCCCTGGCCTTCAACGAATACCCAATCATGTTTCGTACAGGCGTCAAGAACTATTTCTTCGACCAGTCCAGCCGCAAAATCAATAATTAATCGATCAACTGGTAATCCATTGTTTGCAATCATCATACCAGTTTGACCGGTTGCGATAAATGTACTATTCATCTCACGACGTTGGACGGCGATATTGAGTTCTAGTGCGGATGTCATTTTTCCGCTGCCACAATCGCTGCCAACGAGTAGAACGGTATGACTGCCTGCTCGGTGTGATACATATTCCGCGACGCGTTTCTTTTCGGGTGGTTGGCGCACGTCCCATATTTTTACACCGCGTTTCTTCGCCGCCGTACGCAGTTCTTCATCATCTGAAATAAAGAAATGCAATCCGCTCACTATATCCAGACCTGCTTCAATTGCTGCGAGCAATTGCCAGCGCCAGGCTTCTGGTAATGCACCACCACGTGGGGCTATGCCTATGAGCAAGGTGTCTGGTTGAAGTTGAAGGGCTTCATAGATATTTTCAACAATAGGAACATCTTTCCCAAATGGTGCATGTAATGCCTGCGCAACATCCTGTCCTGCCTGGGTACTATCGATCACGGCAATAACAGGGTCCTGACTATAACGGATCACGCCAGTAGCGGTTTTGCCAGCATGCCAGCCAAAGGCACCTTCCGCAAGAATGGCGATACGACTCATGGGCTTGCTTTCCTCTACTTTCTAGGAATAACCAGTGAATGGTGTGTCCTTATTATATCTTGTTATGATCACCGATTGCCTTTTCTCGATGTCAAAAGATGCTCAATACTCTTTGTTGAGTCAGATAATTGCTGGTTGCCAGTCTCATTTCTCATATGATCGCCTGATCTCAACAATAGACATTTCGTGTTTTTGTTACGTTGAAGGGTTTTGGAGTATGGTGAAAGGTTGTGAATAACCTTAACCGGAAATGCCTTTTTTTTGCCAATTAGTCCTATAACAGAGATTATCGATTGACGTTCACATTTCCCTTGGATACCTTTTGAGATAGGAAGATTTTTAAGAACATCCTACTTTCTCCGTTTTTGGGATTAAGCAGGATTGGATGGAAACGAAGGGATATACAAATGCGAACCATATTACCTGGAAGATATATTTTTGAGGTTTTTGCATGGTTCATGGTTAATCAAGATCGCTCTCTCTGGCTTCTTCAGATCGCGAACTGCATGCGTATATGCCTCTATTTCTCTTCAGTGGAGTTGTGAAGAGGACTTTCCTGTTCAGAGCAGTATAAACTGCACATTTGTTTGCTACCGCAATGCAGAGCGCATGTTTTAGAGCAAATTGTCTCACACGGTTGTATGGTGGCTATGGAATTCGAACTTTGATACGGTGTCATGCTCAAAGCAATAAGTATCTTTGTTGTTTTGGTGTTGTATTAAGGAGATAGAGCATGAGGATAAGATGGGGCTGTATCTGTTGATAGACAGTATTTTCGATGTAACATTATTTTTCATGCTCTTGAATGAAATCGTGGTGGAACATGCTTTGTGCATAGGATAATTTCGCAACTGCCTATTTGTACTGTACGCTAGAAAAGGATTTGAAAAGAGTATGCTTACAAAACCACGAAACCGTGAGAAAATGTTGAGGAATGTGGCTTACTCAAATAAGAGGCGTAGACGTTCACCATTAATGTTTGTTGGGGTTGGTATCACTGCCTTGATCATACTTGTTGGATTGGGTATTGTGGTAGTTTTACCGCGCATCGCCTCCCATGCCGCAAATACCCCGGTTAATCCGAATTGTACTTTGATTGTGCCAGCTCAGCCGTTAACTGCGCAGGGATTGGCAACTCCATATCAGCTTACCGCTACCAATCCGGCTGATGGTGCCTGCGATGAGGCCAATGCCGATCAGGGTGCATTTGTCCAGGGTGTGATTTATAACACAACAACCGGGAAGTTCAGTGTCTATAGCCCTCTGGTGGTCAATCAGGGATCTCAGCCAGCGGTTGTACCTACTGCCCCCACGTTGACCACAAATGATGTTGTCGGTATCTGGTTTGGTTTTAACGGTACCAATTTAACCCTCAAAGGCGCTCAGAAAACTGCATTACAACAAGGCAAATGTGTCAATGGTCAGAACCAATCCGTCTTTGGGCAGTTTGCTTATTGTAATGCCCCCGCTTTCTTTGCCGCCGCGAATAAAGGTATTGCTTCTGGACTGGTAACTGTTCCCGCTTTAGGAATGGCTAAAGATGGTATGACCTGTCCTACCACGCGTGATTTTAGTGTCGTTGACCAGGATCAAAGTGATAACGTGCAAACCCAGTATCTGGTAAATGGTAATGGACAGACGGCACAGTTGACCGCCGCGAATCAGGCGAACTTGCAGAATGCGACAGTCCTGGGTAATCCCAGTGATAATGCTCTGCTTACAACGTTTATTAACCCTGCACTGGGTTGTCAGGACTGGCAGGCTCCAGATATAGCAAATAACAACGCAATGGTTTCGGCGTTACCTCTGGATGAACTACAGGCCGCGATGTTCCAGAAAGCGCCAATTGCCCTGGTTCCAGTAACTGATCCAATGACGCTGAATAATAACAACGCCAGTCTGACCAAGGCTAACCTCTATCGTCAGGGTGTGGATCAGACGCAGGCCGGGAGTGCGAATGCTGCAAACGGCACAACCTATTGTCAGAATTTGCTGAATACAGGCTTGCCGCGCATTCAGTTGGATATGCCTCTGACTATTAATGCCACAACTCCGGCGGCAGATATGGCTAATTCACTCTATACGTTCCTGGCTAGCCGTTTCATGATGTCTTACACAAACCTGAATTGTCAGAATCTGTTGCATATCCCCAATCCGGTGACGGTACAGACTGATGGCAATGGCGTTGCCATTTCAGCCACGGTCAACTCGCAACAGGGCAACGGTAATGGGGGGGTGTTGCAGACAGCCTCTGGTACCGCAACAGTGAAATTAAATAAGAATACCGGGACCGCAACACTGTCAACGAAAATCACCTATCCAAATCACGCGAACCAGCGTGTCAACGTGAATATGGTGACCAATAGCTGTACCGGTACTGCTGTTTTCACAAAAGGTGTCAATGCCAATAACAATAGCATGATCAATCTTAATACAACAATCAGAAGTCAGACACTGCGAAATGTTCAGACGTTGCCGTCTAACTGGTTTATGACCATTACTGATCCAACGCAGTCTGGAACGCCAATTGTGGCGTGTGGTTCTATGGCAGTTCAGGGCACGACCGGTAATATAACTCTGGGAACTGTAAGTACTGGTATGAGTTGTGTGACACCAACACCAACGATGACAACTACGACGACCCCTGTTGCGACTGCGACGACCACTACGACCACAACTCCGGTTGCGACTGGTACCGTGACGACCACATCGACACCTGTAGTCACTGGTACAATGACAGCGACACCAACGCCAGCCGCTACCACCACCGTTACTACGACGACCACGACGACGCCAACAGTGACACCGACACCTGTTTGTAGTCCAACTGGTAGTGTTTCGATGACACCAACACCAGTGACCAATCCTACGCCTCCGGCCTCCGCTGGTCAGTCGACGTCAAAGAATAATCCATATCGAGGTAAGCATCGTAAGTGGTAATAGTGCTTGTGAGAAGTGTGAATGCATTTCACCAAGTGATGCAGAATAAAGGGCATGCCTGTGATATTCTTCACGGGCGTGCCCTTTATTCTTTTTGTATATGGTTTATGTCCAGCCAAAACTGGTGAACCAATGACCATGTTGATAGTTATCCAGAGCCTGTCTGACATAGGGAATCATGTTCACTGGCAGGTTATTGAGGCTAAACCAGGCCAGTTCATCACATTTCTGTGGCTCTGCATTATAGATTTCACCATTCCATTGGCTGGCTGCCAGGAAGAAGTCAATACGTTCTTCATCGGTTTTTCTATGCATGACGCCAATGACTTCCATCTGTTCTGGTTTGATGTGGATACCAGCCTCCTCATGAGCTTCTCGCTGCATCGCGATTGTTACCTCTTCATTTCCCTCCAGATGGCCCGCAATGACGCTGTAGTTGCCATCTTCATATCCAGTCTGGAAACGTCTGGATAGCAGTATCTGGTCGCCTCTGAAGAGAAATAGATGAACGGCTATAATGACCTTAAATCTTTCCTTCATACATTCCTCATCCTTTCAGAAATACAGAAAAAAGAGAGAGGTCTACTTGTATGGATTTCTATGTTTGCATCTTATCTCTGCAAGTAGATCTCTCTCTGGGATTATTGGTTGGTTTAGACCATCCAGTACGTACTGATGAATACGAGAGTGAGAACGGTCAGAAGACAGGGGAAGATAATCATGATCGTTTGATGTAAACGAGGACTCTTATTGCTTAAAATGGCAAGCGTAATGAAGGCAGGGAACAGCTCAAGGACGAAACGCTGGTTAGAAACGAGCGGGTCCATGACGACTGAAGGGGCCATCAAGACGAGCAGAAAGATGCTAATGCTCCAGATGGAATAGCTTTTAGGCAGTGAGCGCCAGCCCAGTACTGTAAGCACGATAAAGCCAATCGTCATCGAGAGATCCAGTAGATCGTGGATTTCATAAAATGAGCCAAAAGGCTGTTTCACAAAGATTTCATCAAGCGCATTTACAATACCCACCCAGGGAGCGGTAGTATGGCGTCCCCATTGTGCCTGTACCTTAGCGAATTCCAGGGGGTTGCCTGTTACATGCCAGTCGTAGATACAGTAGAGGATCAGTCCAACTGGGATGATACAGATGGGAAGCAGGCGCAAGATTGAAGCTTTCGTGATAAGGGCCGTGCTTTTGTCCCGTTTAATCCACCATTCCCATAGATATGGCAGCGCCAGCAGTACTCCATCGGTACGCGTTGCCGATGCTATTGCACCGAGTAGCCCTGCTAGCCACCATTTCCGCCGATTGATCGCCAGAAACATGCCAGCAGTGAAGAAGATGAAGGTAGATTCATTGTAGGTCGTAAAGGTGTAGAAGGCTGTTGGAAATATAGAGAGGTAGATCAGTGATCTGTTCGCAATCTGTTGATTTCCGGTGGTGTCAAGTGCCAGATGATAAATAATAAAGAGTGAACCCAGGAATGTTACGTTTGTGATCAACATGCCGCTACCGACATAGGTACCCAGGACGAGCTCAAGTACTCGTATTGCGGCCGGATAGACAGGAAAGAAGGCCACATCTGAACTTACCTGACTATAGCCGAAATGAGCAATACGAATATATGACTTTGCATCCCATTGAATCCAGGAATCCACATAGAATTGAAATGAAGTACCCTTAAGGGTGGTTGGCCCATGTAAATAATGGTTGAAGAGAGTAAGACCAACGTACGTGATGAGAATAAATGCCAGACGAGTAACGAGAAAAAGCCCTAGTATGTTGAGGTAGGGTTTCCACAATGGATGATTTCTTATATTCGACAACTTCCCCCACAAGGAATTTGCCTGATACTGAGATGCAATTTCCCCTTGTTCCTGTGTTGTGTTGTCGAGAGATTCAGGTGCATGTATCGTTTTATTCATAGCTTGCAAAACCTTTACTGAATCATACTGATAAAAGAACGATTAAGAATAATTGCGACAGCATAGTGGGTGTGTACTCACACCTGTTTCTGATGCTGCGACAATATAAGTCCCCGATCACGTATTTGAATGTTTCGTTATGACGCATCTGGTATCATATGGTTTTTGTGAAAAATATATTCTCTTCCTGGATTGCAGGAAGCGAGATCAGAGCACTGTATTGGAACCCTGTCAGGAAATTGTCTTCTCTGTATGTTAACTCTTCAATGAAGAGAGCAGATGGTCAATTACCCAGAACAGATAAATATAGTGGATAAAAGTATGTAGGTTGCATCCCTCGTATTTATCAGACAGTATATTACTACATTACGACGATCTCGGATAATCGTACACTACTATATTGCTAATCCTCAGATATAATAGTATATAGTTGGGTTTGAATGCTATGATACATTACTTTTTAGTGATACAAAGCATTATTTGTCATGAAGCTGATTTTTTTATCGAATTTCATCTTATGTTGTGAAATATAGATCTAGCATTAGCCAGTTACTTCAGTATTCATTGTTGAATTGTTCTCTTCAATAGATGAAAAATGGTCTTTTTCTACCTCGTAATTTACTCTGTTCTTCTGTATAAATCGTCTTTTGAAGCCTTTTGCGTACATACTAAGATTGCATCCTCTGTGCTGGTCATATTTATTGATGCCATAATTTTTCCTGCCAATATAGTGCGCAGCACTCCTCAATTGACTTTTGTTTCTCTGTGATTATTATGTAATCATAATTTATAGTATTTTGCTAATTACCATCATTTTAAGGTAGAGTAATACATTGAGGAGATTCATCGATAAAATAGTAAAAAATATCTCATGCTAGATATTATTTGTAGTGTGTCTCATGCTAAAAGAGCGATTTGTTTACTGGCGTGAGATTGAATTATGCATGTAGATGGGGTGAATGGGACCGAGCGCGTTCACACTCGCGGTTTCTGCGCACATGGTCTGCTCTCTGCGCCAGTAACATGTTGTGGGAATAACGCTATATTCATTCCTGGAGGAGTGCTAATGGACCCGACAAGGTTTGACGAGTTCACCAGAACACTTGCCACGACAACCTCACGGAGACATGCGTTTAGAGCACTGGCAGCAACTGCGGTGGGTGGGATTTTTGGTCTGGGTCAGATAGACGATGCTCTGGCGAAAAAACGGAAATGTAGGAGTAATGGGAAGGATTGTAATAATGACCATCAATGTTGTAGTGGAAACTGTGATAGCAATGGGGTGTGTGTAGCCCCCTGTAGAGCCAATAGCAAAGGGTGTACAGCGGATAGCCAGTGTTGTAGTGGGAATTGCAATAATTCCTTTGGTGGGACAGGAACCTGCGTAGCGCCCTGTCTTCCCAATACACGTAACTGTACGGCAGATAATCAGTGTTGTAGCGGGAATTGTAATAATCCCCCTGGAGGAACGGGAACCTGTCAGCCAGCCTGTCTCTCGACAGGTCGAAGTTGTACGGCGGACAATCAGTGTTGTAGTGGGAACTGTAACAATGCGCCTGGAGGCGTTGGTGTCTGTCAGGCTCCGTGTATACCTAAGGGCCGCCCATGCGATCTAAAGACGCCTGAAGTATGTTGTTCAAAGACATGTCAGAGCCTTAATAATGCTCCTGCTACATGTGCATAGATTTTACACTTGTACCTGTAGGTTTCTGGTTCAATAAACCAGAAATGACGATATGAATAACAGATGGCAGTTATAAGCAAGCAAGAAGAGAGGTTCTTATGAGGATAAGGTTAGATGGTCCCGTATTAGGAACCTCTCTCCTGCTTTAGACCTGGAAGCCCGGAGAAATACGCATGAGTCTTGCGCTATTATTCGCACGTTTGCTGCTCACGGTCATATTTGTTGTGTCTGGAGTTGCTAAGCTGGCTGATCTTGCTGGATCGCGTCAGGCTTTGCGCGATTTTGGCGTGCCTGCATCATTTGCTCGTCCGCTGGGTGTGTTATTGCCGCTGGTTGAACTGGTGATAGCGGGAGCACTGCTTGTTCCTGTGCTTGCCTGGTGGGCAGCTATTGGCGCATTTGTTTTGTTCTCCTCTTTTGCGCTTGGAATCGGTTATAACCTTGCACGAGGGCGTACTCCTGATTGTCACTGTTTTGGTCAGTTACATACAACTCCTGTGGGGTGGCCCACATTGATACGTGATCTGGTGCTGGTTGCCATCGCTGCCTTCATTGTTGGTTTTGGCCGCGCCACGACCAGTCTCAATCCTTTTGGTTGGTTGCGTTTTTTGACAGTATTCCAGCGTGTAGAACTGCTTGTGGGTCTGATTTTGTTGGGATTGTTGGCTCTGATGATCTGGGTTGTGATACAGATCATGCATCAACAGGGGCGGATGCTTGTGCGTCTTGATGCTATGGAAGGGCAACTTGCTGCTGCCGGTCTGGTTCATGCTTCAGAAACAGATGGGTTAGCTGTTGGCACCCCTGCGCCTACATTTCGTTTACCTGTTCTTACTGCTGACGGTCAGGGAGAGGAAGTGATCGCGCTTGAGGACTTACGAGCGAGGGAGAAGCCAGTTCTCCTGATCTTTTCTGATCCTGGTTGTGGTCCTTGTCAGGAGCTATTGCCGGAGGTTGCTCGCTGGCAGCATGACTATGCAGATACATTGACGACAGTCGTTGTAAGTGCTGGTACTATTGAGGCGAATCGTGAAAAGGTACGTGAGCATGGGATGAGTGTTGTGTTATTGCAACAACAAGCAGAAGTGCTCAATGCCTATAAGGTCGCTGGTACACCGGGTGCTGTGCTTGTCTACCCGAATGGCACAATTGGAAGTGCGCTGGCACAAGGGAAAGCAGCCATCAGTGATCTGGTTGCACAAGTGGTGAGCAAGCCTTCATTGCGTATGATGCCTCTTGCTGTTTTTCCAGGGCGGAATGGAAATAGCATTGTTCCCACTAACCAACAACCTCCAAACCCGGTGATCGGGAAAGCCGCACCTGTCTTTGCCTTGCCTGACCTGCGTGGTCGGATGATCAGTCTGGCTGACTTCCGAGGTGCGAAGACGCTGGTCCTGTTCTGGAAGCCAGATTGTGGTTTTTGTCAGAATATGCTCGCGGACCTCAAAGACTGGGAAGTACATCCACCGCAGTTCGCTCCCAGATTACTGCTCGTCTCAACAGGAAGCGTGGATGCCAATCAAGCACTTGGTTTACGCTCACCCATCGTCCTGGATGATGGTTTCAGGGTTGGTTCTCTCTTTGGCGCACAGGGGACACCGATGGCTGTACTTGTTGATGCCAATGGTGCTATTGCTTCTCATCTGGCGGAGGGTGCCTCAGAAGTGCTCGCACTGGCTGGTGTTAGTCAGAAACAGTAATATTTCAGCGTGTTAAAATCGTATGAATATGACTGATTGTGGACACTTTATCTATTTTGAGGGTATAACAGCAGAAGAAAAAATCAGCCTTTATGTAAAAATTATCTATAAGTGAAGTAAAGAACTGGTATTGGAAGAAATAGCATCTCGCCTTTTTTACACGTTAAAGTGTCAAAAAATCATCCTTTACCCTCCATAAAAGCTTCCATTGCTTGACATAAGATAATTATACACTGTATTGTTTGTAGCAAGCGAATTGTTTGTCGCTAACTATTTCTCTCCCCAGGAGATAATCTATGAAAAATGATTGATTCCCTGTAGAAGGGTGAATAGTTATGCATCGATGTATAGTGTTATGCACTACAAGATTTGCTCCTTTCTGTCAATGTTGTCAGACAAGTTACCCCAATGCCATCCACACACGTGTCGTCCTTTCTATAGAAATTGGAGGAGTCAGTCCGTGATGTTTAAACCATTGGAATATATGAGTATAAATAGGTACGTGTCCGCACGCAAATGGTTGTTTTCCGTTACTGTTACTTTTCTTCTTTCCACTCTCATCCTGACAGGTTGTGGGCAGGACAACGCTTCAAGTACAACAAAGGCACAATCTGGCGGGAAAATCAATGTTGGTCTGAGTCAAGACCTGATTACGCTTGATCCATTGCAGTCCTCAGCATTTGTTGACCGGCAGGTGATGTACAATATTTATGATACGCTGGTACAGGTGAATGCGCAGAATGAGATCGAGCCGGATCTTGCGACTTCGTGGAAATATACCACTCCTACCCGTCTGGAATTTACATTGCGTACAGGCATAAAATTTCAGGATGGTACTCCTTTTAATGCTGCCGCAGTTGTATTCAACATCAATCGCATTTTAACTGATCAAGCCTCTCCCCGTTATAGTGAAATATCCAGTGTCAAATCAGTGCAAGCGATTGACGACACCCATGTGGTATTTAATCTGAAAACGTCTTTTTCTCCGCTATTAGCGACACTTACTGATCGTGCTGGTATGATCCTATCGCCAACGGCGATCAAAAAGCTGGGAGCGAATCTTACCAATGATCCAGTTGGTGCGGGCACCGGACCATTTGAGTTCAGCAAATGGGTGAAGAACGACTATCTGACCATTGTAAAGAATCCCGGCTACTGGCAGAAGGGAGCGCAAGGTCAGGCATTACCATATTTAAGTTCGATCACCTATCATCCAATTACGAATGGAACGCAAGAATATGCTAACTTACAGACCGGAACAATCCAGGTAGCAGATTCGGTTGATCCTATGGATGTTGCGAGTGCGAAGTCAAACCCTGATCTGGTGTACAAGCAGATTCCGGCATTAAATTTTTATGGTATTGAGATTAATGCTAAGAGTGCGCCACTGAATAATATTCACGTGCGGCAGGCCATAGAATACGGCATTAATAGACAGGAGATCCTTAATAGCGTTCTGAAAGGTGTTGGTACTGTAGCCAACGGGCCAATTCCTCCCAGTAGTTGGGCCTATGATCCAAATTTTGTGCCTTATACTTACGATATCGCGAAAGCAAAAGCATTACTTGCTCAGGCTGGCTATCCCAATGGTGTTTCATTTACCATGTTGATTGCCAGTGGTTCACCGCTGATCGCGCAGGAAGCCCAGTTTATTCAGGCGGAATTGCAGCCAGCAGGGATTAAAGTCGCCATCAAGCAATTGACTGCTGCCGCTGAACTGAATCAGGCTGAGGCAGACAATTATCAGGCTGCGATGTTTTTCTGGAGCGGACGTCCTGATCCGGATGGCGATATCTATACGTGGTTCCATAGTGGTGGTGGCCTTAATAATACGCAGTTTAGTGATCCGCAGGTAGATTCGCTGCTGGATGCGGCTCGTGTCTCCAATGATCAGAGTGTCCGTAAGGCCGATTATCAAAAAGTCCAGCAAGTCATATTGCAGGACGCTACATTCGTGTTTACCTATCATGGAGTGGCTGTGCAGGCAACTACAACCAATGTGAAAAACTTTGTGGTGCAGCCATCGGCCATTATGGATTTCAGACAGGTCTATCTCGCATCATAGCATGCTGTTAAAAGCAATTGTCAACGCCGCTCATTCGCGGCTCGGCTCGTGACATCGCCATATGGTAGCTAACTGAAAACTGATTCTGACGGCGCAACCATGCAAGTTGACAGGCGACTCCACGCAGACGATTGAACAGCATGATCTACGTGGTTTAGAGTTTATCACTATTAACCAGTATTCGCGGTAATCATCATTGCGAGTACTGGTTCTTTTATCGTTATAGCTATGTCAGGACAGTAATGGTTGTTTTATTCTTGCTATTCCTTTTTGTTATTACTGGCATAGGAAAAATGGTATGGCTCCCTCTTCCAGCAATAGGCGTATGCGCATATAATAATGATCTATATCGGATATAGAAATGAAATGAGCAAGCGACTCTCATTTGATAAAGGAGTATCATATGCCTTCCAGATATTCTCGTGGTTACAATTCTCCACGTAGTGCCAGGTCCAATCGAGGTGCCCGGGCGCCTCGATCTTCACGATCTCGCAGCTATAGATCGCGCAATTCTGCGCGATCTTCACGTAGAAAGCCCAATACCTCACCAATGTTGGTGGGATTGTTAGGTGGTTTACTTCTTGCAGTAGCAGCAGTTCTTGTGCATATAGTTGTTGCCAGTCTCGATGTGAATACGAGTGCCTTGCTCTTTAATATTTATCTTGCTTTATCATTGATCATTATTTTTCTGGTGGGGTCGTTTGCAGTCAGAGAAACCAGGGAAATCATTATGGGTGGTTGGACAGGTTTGTTGGTAGGGTTGGTTTCAGCCATTGCCTTTATTATCATTGAGCCTCTGTATGCAACCTATTCTGGTCATGCGATGGGGGATATTCCACATAGTTCAGTGGCAAATTTCTGGCAGGTTTTCGCCAATGGCAGTAGTAGTAGCAGTTTTGCGCTTGTTGGTGAGATTATCGCGGTGCTCATCGTGGGATTTCTGGTTGGCTTTATTGGAGGATTGGTTGGGAGGCGCCTCTAGTTCAATAAATAGCAATTGATTGCTAATTGTCTGATGACGCAAAATACACAATACACGAGTTCCTGACGCGTATTGTG
>Ga0310811_10003646_pt1 | contig 19412 bp, 24 predicted proteins | sample YCmetagenome_FD_207642 | JGI IMG/M metagenome (GOLD analysis project Ga0310811, IMG submission 207642) | Soil microbial communities from experimental microcosm in Duke University, North Carolina, United States - YC | ecosystem: Engineered > Artificial ecosystem > Soil microcosm > Unclassified ...
TCAGCCGGTTGGCGTTGGGCGTCCCCCAACTCTTTGAGCCGGAGGCTTTTAGGTCCGCGCCGCGTTCCTGGCAATGGCGCGCGCCAGGCTCAGCCCGTCAGGCAGCGGGCGGGTCCCAGACCAGGACGCGCACCGGCGTCGGGTTGAAACCGTTGCAGGGATTGTTGACCTGCGGACAGTTGGAGATCACGAAAATGACGTCCATCTCGGCCGTGATATCGACGTGGTTGCCGCCGGCCGAGATGCCGTCATCGACGGTGAAGTTGCCCGCCGGATCGATCGGCACGTTCATGAAGAAGTTGAGGTTGGCGACGATGTCGCGCTTGCCGAGGCCGTGGCGGGACAGCTCGAGGATGAAGTTCTCCCGGCAGGCATGCTGGTAGCGCGTCTGCTCGCCGAAGCGCACGGCATTGCTCTCGCAGGAGCAGCATCCGGCAGAGGTGTCGTGCCGGCCGCAGGTATCGGCGGCGACATGCGCCATGGTGCGGCCCTTGTTGGAGACCAGCCGCGTCCCCAGCCCGACATAGGCCGAGCCCTGCACGCGCAATGTATCCTGGGCGCTGTAGCGCTCCTCGGGATTCGCGGCGCAGTAAAGCAGTGCATCGACCGCCTGCTGGCCTTCGAGGTCGACGATGCGCAGCGTCTGGCCGGCCCGCAGCAGCCGCGACCACGATCGCTCGGCCGGCACGTCGTGGCTGTAGACCGCATCGGCGGGATCGGGCAGCCGACGATTGGACGTCACGGTCTCGGTCATGCGTGCATCCGGTCGGTGAAAGCGAACGCGCGCGTGATCTCGGGCGAGATCGTGCGGCAGGGATCGTCGGGGGTGGCCGGCGGTGCACGATGGCGCACCAGCGTGACGGGTCCAGCCGAAACTGGCCGCGCCGGATCGAGGGGATGAGGGCAGTTGGAGGCGATCAGCACGAGGTCGCTCTCGGCCCGCAGGTCGACAAAGTCGCCCGGCCGCTTGCGCCCGCCGTTCCACAGGAAGCGTCCGTCGCCGTCGAGCGACACTGGCGCGAAGAAGGTGACGCAGGGCGGGATGTCGCGCAGGCCGAGCCCGAGCTTGGCGGCACCGGCGAGGAAATTGTCGTGCGTGTTGCGCGCAGTTTCGCCGTAGGCGGCAAGGGTCGACGCCGGCGTCGAGCCGCCGACCAGCAGGTCGTGCGCACCGCTGGTATCCTCGATCAGCGACAGGAACACGCGGCCCATGTCGGTCAGGATCACGCGTCCCTTGGCGAGGTTGGTGCTCCACTGCACCTTGGCGGTGTCGGCGCAGTTCAGGCGCTCGCTGGTATCGTGCAGGCACCAGCCGATCACCGACACGCTCGCTCGCCCTGAGATATCGACGATGCGCAGCGCCTCGCCGCGCCGCAGCCGCACGGTCTCGTACCAGCCCGGCGGCAGCGTCTCGCTGCGGATGACGGCACCCGGCGCGATCGGCGCACCGTCGAGCGCGGTCGGCGGCGGCAGCGCCTTGGTCGCCTCGCCCTGGCCAGTCGCGCGCAGCGCCTCGTAACGCCGGCGATTGGCGTCGGCGATCTCCGCCCGGGTCATGATCTCGGCGCGATCATGTCGACCTAACCGTCGCGTTTGCGATGCGGGTCGAATCTCGAGAGCACGTCCTTGAGGTAATCCCGGCTCTTCCATTCAGGCGGCGGCGGCTCGTACCCGGGTCGCGGAACAAAGGGATTTGCCGGTACTGCCGTGGACGCGCCCATCAGATCTGGAACGTAGCGGGGGCAATTCGGGAAGATCTCGCATTTGATGCGCACGACGACTTTCGCGCCATGATGTGCGGCAAGGCTTTCCGCATCGTCGTGGATCGTTGCCTTGCCCCTGATCCGTGTGCGGAACGTCTTTCCGTCGAAGCGCACGAACAGCAGGCCGACGTTCGGGTTGCGGTGAATATTGCCGAGGGTGCGGTACATGTTGTTGCCGTCGTACTCGGGATACTCGAGCGTATCGGGCCCGGTGATCCTGACGAAGCCGGGATCGCCCGACCGCATCGAACAATCGACGTTGTCCTGATAGCTCGTCGCGATGAAAAAGAACCGGGCCTCTCCGATCAGCTTGCGGTCCTGCTCCCAGAACTCGAAGTGGAGGCGATGCTTCTCGAGGCCGTCGGCGACGCGGCGGCCGTCGAAGCGGTCCTGCAGTTCACGCATTCCGTCGTGGTAGAAGGCGGCGCGGTTGATCGGGTCGGTCATGAAGCCTCGGCGCTGGCGGTGCGGGCAGTCCAGCACGAACCCCTCTCCGCGGCAAATTCCCGGCTGGCTGCCGGCCACCCTCGCGCCGCGCACACGGAAGTCACGCCGTAGTCACTCGCAACGAAAGCCGGGCGGGCACATCCTTCTACTCTCGCGCGGGACGCTCCTCCCCCAAACGACGCTGTCCGCGCACGAAGGGCCGCCGCCACCCCGGCGGCCCTTCAACTATTGGGCAGTCTCAGTGACTGGCCGCCAAGATTGGGGGTTCTTCCGGCTGGCAGCCTGCAAGGCGACTAACTGTGCGGCACGGCCGAGACGGTCGCGCAGTAACCGAAGGTCCTAGCCGCCGAGCCCTCGCCCATCCGCTGTCAGCTTGACAAGGCCATGAGCGATCCGTCGCTCCACCAGGCCGGCTGTCGTGGCATCTTGCAAGGCCCGCTCCAGTCGGGCCGGGTCCTCGATGCCGGCACTCCTGCCGATCATGCTGGCCCTTCGCCAGAACTGAGGAGTCTTCCGACTGGCGACATGAAGGGCCGTGACGAACTTTGCGGCGCTCGTCAGCCGGTCGGCCATATCGCCTGATGTGCTTGGGACTTCTATCTCGCCCAAGCCCCTCATGCTCCCCTGGGCCAGTACCGGCGCTCGCGAAACTGCGAACGCCGACCCAGAATCCGCCAAGAATACCTTACGCATGCGTTCTCCCCGCTTGCGATGGGACGCCGCTCACTGAACGGACGTCCGTCTGGTCCTATTGTAGAGGCCACGATCCAGGCCGCATTGTGGCCTGCCGATTGCGCTTTCGTGGCGCGCAAGGTCGACGTGCGGGTGTTGTATCAAAGTCACAATAGTGCACGACGCCCTCGACCATAGGCGCGTCGCGCGATCGCTTGCTTCTCGGCTCCGCGCTGCCGCGTCGATCGACGCCCGTGACGTGTCGTCCAGCCCGACGCTTTGCGGCATATCCTCGTAACGCGGTTTCTCGATCAACCTTGCGAAGGACGTCGGACAATTCGGCTCGAGCCCAGGGTGGCACTTCCGGGCAGAAGACGAGGTGGCTCAGCGCGAAGCCAAACATCCGATCGCAAAGCGCGCAGCCACCATTCGCGTTGATCCGGTTCACAGGCCTTCGTCGCTCCGCGGTCGTGAAGCTCGGCCCGCCCATTGCCGATGAGCGCCGCGGCGGTTCGCCTGCTCGAGGCAGCACCGCGTTTTGAAGATTTCACTTTGCGTCTGCCCCTCCATCTTTGATCCTGGCCGACCGATGTCGAAGCACACCTATTACGAAGGGTGGCGGCGCATCCTCGGCCGTGCCGTGCTGGCGCACATCGGCACGCACGGCATTCGGCATCGATCGGCGACCGATATCGCAAACTCTGGAAGCCCCGTGAGGGTCGACATGCCGCGACAGTGATGAAGAGAGGCATCCGCTGCAACGGAACGATCGAATTCGGCAGGCAGGTGAAGCTCGCCGATGGCCGCGCCGAGCGCACCAGGAAGACGCTGAAGATCCTGTATGATCCCGGCCTCGAGCGGCTGTCGAATTTCATCGTCCATCGGCACAGGTCCGATCTCAGCGTGCACCCCGAGTGGCTGGTCCATCCCAACGGCGCTCTTGGCATCCACCAGGTCACGATCATGGCCGGCAATGGGGATTGGCCACAAGTCCAGCGCTCGCCTGGCCAGCCTCTACACCGACGCTTGAGTCACACCGAGATCTGGTTGAGTTCCTTGCGCGCATTTTCCGGGCTGTAGAACCAGATGATCGCCGCCATGATCACCAGCAGCGCAGGAATCAGCAGAAACGCCGCGACGAAGGAGCCGGTGGCGTTGCGCAACCAGACGGAGACGAACGGCCACAGCACAACGCCGATGAAGAAGGCCACGGACCATGAGAATCCGTTGCCGACGCCACGCGTGCGCGTCGGGTACATCTCTGCGGTGTAGGCGGTCACGGGGCCCCAGACGCCGATAAAGCCGAACGACCAGGCCATGCCCAGAAGCCACAACGTCACCTTGCCTTCGGCGAAGATCCAAATGGTCAGGAAGAGCGCGGCCTCCAGCAGCAGGACGGCGAAGCCGATCCGGCGCCCCAGGCGGTCGATCATCCAGCCGCCCAGCCAGAACCCGAGCGTCGAGAACAAGGCCCACCAGATGTAAAAGCTGCCGTATTCGGCGGTCGACCAATTGTGTTGTTGCGCCAGGAACAGCGGCATCCAGTAACCAACGGTGCTGTAGGATACCAGGGCCAGGCTGGCGACGACGGTCGCCATCACCGTGTTGCGTCGCAGATCAGGCAGGAACAACTGCCGGATGCCAGGCTGGCGGGCCTTGTCGATCCAGTCCTGGTCTTCGGCGGTCAGTGCGTGTCCGGCCGCAATGCGCCCCTGGATACGATGCTTGCGATCCTGGGTGCGGACCCAATAGGGCGATTCAGGGCACAACAAACGGACATAGACCGCGAGAAGCGCCACAAAGGCGGGTAGGACGTACGCCATCCGCCAGCCCCACTCGGTCACTACGAACGTCACGATCGTTCCGGCCAATGCGGCGCCGATACCCCAGGCGGAACGATCCACGCTGAGCACGAACCCGCGCAGGCGGGCGGGCCACGTTTCCGCCACCAGCATCGATCCGACAGCCCACTCGCCATTCAGCGCGAAGCGCACGATGGCATAGATAACGATGAACCATGTCCAACTGGGCGCCAGCGCCACGGCCGGCATAGCGAGGGAGAAGATCGCGATGTTCAATGCCAGGATGTTGCGGCGGCCGAACTTGTCGGCAAGCCACGGCCAGAAGAACAGCCCGGCGATGCTGATCAGCCCGGTGATCTGAATCCCGTTTCTGTACTCAACAAGGTCGATCGCGAAGTCTTTCAGCAACAGCGGCGCGACCAGCGCGAGAATTGCGCCGTCCATCCCGTCGAAGCCCCAGCCGAGGCCGTTGGCCCAGGCGATGTGCCAGTGAGTCGTGGTAACGCGCGTCGACTCGATGGCGTTCCGGTAAAGCTGCGACTCCATGTGTCTCGATTCGAGCGGGCCGATATCTCCGGCGCTGCCAATGAAGACGCTGTCCTTGGCCATATCGCTTGGCATAGTCGTTTTCTCCCTCTTGCTTCGTTTGCCTTTCTGTCCAGGAGGCCCAGGACACTCAGCGCGACATCCTGCGACCATCTGGACCTTGCAACGATAGGTTTCGCCCCCGGGGTTTGTCACGCTGACTCCGCGACGCAGCGATACCGGGTTTTCTGCTCAAGGTCACACCGACTGGCCGAAAGGTCTTTATGGTGGCCTATGTCGCCAACAACGGCCAACGCCGCAAGCCAGCCATCGGCCGCTTTGGCGAGATCACGGTCGAGCAAGCCCGGGCCATCGTCCAGGATTGGTTGGCCGGCGTTCGCAAAGGCAAGGATCCGAGTGCAGAGAAAAGCGCCGCACGCCGCGCGCCCACAGTGAAGGAACTCTTCGAGCGCTTCATCGCCGACGACTCCGAACCGCGCAACAAGCCCACTACGGTCGAGGCCAACCGTGGTTATGGGAGGCTCTACATCGTCCCAAATCTCGGCGAGACCAGGGTCGCCGACGTTGCGCGTGCGGACATCTCAAGTCTTATGAAGAGGATGTCGAAGTTCCCGACGAACGCAAATCGGGTGCTCTCGGCGGTCCGCAAGATGTTCAGCATGGCAGAAGTCTGGGGCATGCGCCCAGATGGATCGAACCCATGCCGGCATGCCCCAAATTTCCCGAGCGAGGAAAGACCCGGCTGATCACCGATGCTGAGTTGAAGCGCTAGTACGCCTATTTTAGCAAGCCTGAGACAGAGGGCCTAGAACACCCGTTCATTCTCCTCGCCGTCCGACTCCAGTTCGAGTTTGCGGCTCGGATGTCGGAGATCCTCAAGCTCGAATGGGCCTGGGTCGATCTCGACAACCGCCGCGTCGAATGGCCCGACAGCAAGACCGGCGGCATGTCGAAGCCGATGAGCGCCGAAGCAGTCCGCCTGCTCAAGACGGCGCCCCGGCTGGAAACGTCACCCTACGTCTGCCCATCGATCTTCGATCCTAACCGGCCGATGTCGAAGCACACCTACTACAAGGGCTGGCGGCGCATCCTCGGGCGTGCCGGTCTGCCGCACATCGGCACGCACGGCATCCGGCACCGTTCGGCGACCGATATCGCAAACTCCGGAGTCCCCGTGAAGGTCGGCATGGCGCTCACGGCGCACAAGACGGTCACGATGTTCATGCGCTACGTCCATACCGAGGATGATCCGGCGCGAGCCGCGGCCGACGCAGTGGCGTCTCGACGTCAGGGCCTGATTGGCGACGCCGCAGCAACCGCTGCTACGAAATCGCCTCCTGCGCCAATCATCGCGACCGAGACGGTGGCTGAATCGACGGCAGAAGCAGCCAAGCCGCTGGGTATTGAAGATGGCAACTACAGATCTCGGACCAAGGTAGGCAACTATCGGCCATTTCGTCGCCGTCGCGGTGCGAACCGCGCTGTTCCCGTCGGTACCAAGTGGAGTGCAAATAGGGTGAAGAAGGTACCCGTTGTCCGATAGCTCCTCCTAACCTTCTGATCCGCAGCCAGAAGGACAGATACGCCTAAACCATTGATCTCTTGTACCTTTTGAGCGCCGAACGTCGCACGTTTCAGGCCGTATTCCGTGCCAAAAACGGCCATCTGTCGCACGTCAGTTCTGAGTGGATTCCTCCGCTAGGTCGTTGGGTGCTGGCGACGCTGGCACGAGGGGAAAGATTTGCGCTTGCGATGGGGCTCGTCCGCTTGCGCTACATCAAGGTCTGCCCTGAGCCCTGCGTCATGAATATCTTGAACGGAGGACTCCTTGAATATCGCAACCAAGCTGCCGGCGCCGATCGAATTGCCTGAAACCAAGCGTCCCTCGCACTCCGTTCCAGCGGACGATCTCGTCGCGGCGGGGAAGCGCCTGCGCGACACAGTTCCCCGCGCAAGCCAGGGCGTGTGGAAGCGACCCAAGAATCGGCCGGACCCGATCGACCTGCTGGAGGCTTCGGATGCTGGACGATTGCCCGAACTGCTTCCAATTCGATATGGCCGCATGTTGCAGACGCCGTTCACCTTCTTCCGAGGTTCGGCCAACGTCATGGTGGCCGATCTCGCCGGTGCGCCGACAACTGGCGTCCGCGTCCAAGCCTGCGGCGACTGTCATCTGCTCAATTTTGGCGGCTTCGCCACACCCGAACGCAATATCGTGTTCGACATCAACGACTTTGACGAGACGCTGCCGGCTCCGTGGGAATGGGATGTCAAACGGCTGGTCGCCTCGTTCGTGCTGGCCGCGCGATCCAACGGTCTGTCGGACGCGGCAGGACGCGACGCGGCGAAGGCCTGCGCCCGCAGCTACCGCGAGCGGTTGCGCGAGGTTGCCGAGATGAGCCCGCTTGAAGCGTGGTACGCCAAGATCGGCCTGGAGGATTTCCTCGGCCTCATCGAAGACCAAGTCGTGAGGAAGCGCGTGCTCCGTCGGGTCGAGAAGGCGAAGGAGGACAGGGCCGCCGACGTCGACTATCCGAAACTGGCAGAAATGGTCGGCGGCCAGATCCTCATCAAGGATCAGCCGCCGTTGATCTTCCACATGGAAACACAGCGTGAAGAGGCCTTCAGGGCCTTTCTGGAGCGGGCGATAACCGATTATCGCCACACGCTGCCCGACGACCGCCGCGCCCTGCTCGATCGCTACCGGCTGGTCGATGTGGCGATCAAGGTCGTAGGGATTGGTAGCGTCGGACGCTACTGCGCCGTCGGCCTGTTCATGTCGGCATCGAACCAGCCGCTGTTCCTGCAGTTCAAACAAGCCGTCGCCTCCGTACTTGAGCCCTACGCTGGCAAGAGCCTCTACCCGCATTCTGGGCAGCGGGTGGTGATGGGCCAACGCTTAATGCAAGCATCGTCCGACATTTTTTTGGGCTGGATTACCGGCCAGGAAGGCCGCCACGTCTATGTGCGCCAGTTGCGCGATGCGAAGATCAAACCCCTGGTCGAAACGTTCAATCGCGGCATGCTGGAAACCTACGGAAAGGCCTGCGGTTGGGCGCTGGCACGCGCGCATAGCCGCGCGAGCCATCCGTGGCTGGTCACAGGCTACCTCGGCACGAGCGATGCCTTCGAGGATGCGATGGGCGATTTCGCAGTCGCCTACGCGGACCAAGCCGAACGCGACCACGCTGCTCTCAAGGCCGCCGTCAACGCTGGCAGGATCGCAGTCCACATCGAGGAAGACAGGTAACCCTATGCATTGTCTCAGTCTGCAACGCCGTGAGCCCTCATCGTGATGCTCGATGTCAACGACTATTCCTTATTGGTCATCTTCCCCGCCAGCCTGATCCTGATCCTGGGCGCAGGCGAAGTCGGCCACCGGCTGGGCGAGCGCGCCGCCCTGCGCGCGGCGCCCGGGGTGTCGACGTTGGAAGCTGCCATCCTCGGTCTGCTGGCGCTGACGATCGGGTTCACCCTCTCAATGGCCCTATCGCGCTTCGAAGCGAGACGCGACGGTGCCGTAGCCGAAGCGACGGCGATTGGCACTACCGCGCTGCGCGCTCGCCTGCTGCCGGCACCGCACGACCGAGAGACCGTGAAACTCTTGCGCGACTATGTGCAGCTGCGGCTCGATCTGACCCGACGTCCTGTTTCCCTTCAGGAGTTCAACGACGAAGTCTCGCGCTCGAACGCGATCCAGGAGGCGCTCTGGCAACAGGCCAAGGCCGTCGCGGCGAAGGACAACGCAATGGTGCCGACAGGGCTTTTCCTGCAGTCGCTCAACGAGATGATCGATGATCAGGAGAAGCGCCTGGCGGCGCTCAACAACCGCCTGCCGCCAATCATCGTGATTGCGCTGTATGGCGTTTCCATCGTCGGCATCGGCTTCGCCGGCTACGGCAGCGGACTCGAGGCGAAACGTTCGCGAATACCGGTTTATCTCACGGGCATACTCGTCGCCGCGATGGTGCTCCTGATCCAGGACATAGATCGGCCGGGCGCCGGGTTCATCAAGGTGAGTCAGCAGCCCATGGCCAACGCGGCGGCGACGCTTGCTGCCTTTCCTGACTGACCGGCAGCCATGGACACCTCCGTGCGGCTTACCGCCAACAGGCTTCGCAGCCCGAGGGCCGCCGCCGTTGCCGGTATCCTTTTTGCGGCCCTGCTGATCGCCGTGCTGGTGCTTTTCCGGTCGTCCGTCCCAAGGGACGTGCTCGACCCGGGGGGAGTGGCTGTCGGCCCGCCTCGACCGGGTCGTGCTGGCCATCAATCTGATGCCGTTCGCGGGTATCGCCTTCCTGTGGTTTATCGGTGTGGTACGCGACCGGATGGCGGACGCGGAGGACCGCCTGTTTGCGACGGTGTTCTTGGGTAGTGGCCTTCTGTTCCTTGCCATGATGTTCGTCGCGGTCGCGGTGTTCGGCGCAATGGTTGCAGTCCAGGTGACACGGCCCGGCAGCCTTGGCAATTCGACCACCTTCGCCGTGGCGCGCGCCTTTGCCTACACGATCGTCAACGTCTACGCGATCAAGATGGCGGGAGTCTTCATGCTGATCACGTCGACGATTGCGGTACGCACCGCCTTCGTGGCTCGGTGGATGGCGGCGCCAGGCTATGTTTCGGCACTGTTCCTGCTGTTCGCCAGCCAATGGGTCGACTGGAGCTTCATCGTCTTTCCGGCGTGGGCCCTGCTGATCAGCGTCTACATCCTGATCGCCAATCTCCACCACGTGCCCGCGACGTAGACGGTCCACTTTCCCTCCAGCCCTGCCGCCGGACGCCATCACTATATCGCGACCTTGCCGATGCTGATCATGGTCATCCGCGGGTCTTGGCGCTCCGTGGACACATTGCCACGTAGACACTCTCTTCGAGATCAATAAGCTCGGCGAAACTCACGGATGCTCGGCCCGCATCCGCGCCATCGACGCCTACTCGGGCCACGCCGACCGAGACGAGCGTAACGGGTTCCTTGCGCGCCAGACATGTCCGTCAGCCAGGAGGCATTCCGGCGAAGAAAGCCATTAAAGCCGCGCGACCGCCGGCGCGACGCGCACGATGCGAAACGGCCGCGCCATGCCGTCGTGCTCGGTCACCGTGACGTATTCCCCTTCGACGAAGTTGTGCCGGTCGAAACGGAAAATCGGCTCGTCGTCATCGTCTCCCGGCGCGTAGGAGAACGCCCAGCTGCCGTTGCGCCGATGAATCAGGGCGCCGTGCTCGTCCGGCTGACTGGTCGAGAAGCGGCGCACGGTGCAGGCGCCTTTGGCATTCGGCCATTGCGACGAATCGAGATGTCCTCGGGCATCGAGCGGCGCCACGAATTCATAGCCATGGGTGGAACTGCCTTCAGGGAAATCCGGCGTGCGGGCGAGCTCGAGGCGGATACGCTTGAGTGACATGGTTGTTCCTCTGCAAAAAAGTGCTCAGCCAAGAAGCGCATCGACCGGTCCGACGACGATCTTGTTCACGACCCGCTTCACCCCGGGAACGTTCTCGATCGCCACCCTGACCGATTCCTTTGCGGACTCCGAATAGGTGTAGCCCCACAGGTAAACAACGCCGTTTTCGACCACGATGCTGCTGACGCCCGAGCCCCACGAGTGCTTGTCCAGTTCCTTCCACAAGCTTTCGCGCAGCTCGTCGTCCTTCACGCCATTTCCGGCGGAGCGTGGCTCACGGGCGAGCAGGCCCTGCAACAGGTTGGCGCGGCTGACGATGCCCAGCACCTTGCCGTCGCGCACGATCGGCACGCGCTTGATGCCGTGGCGCTGCATGAGGCTCGCGATCTCCTTGAGGTCCGTGCGCTCCCCTGCCGTGACAACGTCGCGGGTCATGACATCGGCCACTCGATGGGAATGAGACCGCAGGTAATCGCGCGCCAGCACCGCTTCGTCGGCGAGCAAGCGCTGCAGCCACGAACGGCCGGGCGCGGTGCCGAGTTCGGGCCGATTCATCAGATCGGCCTCGCTGACGATCCCAATCATGCGCCCGTCGGCGTCGACCACCGGGGCCGCGCTGATGCGCGCGCCCAAGAGTATATCGGCCGCAGACCAGACCGTGGCATCAGCCGGCACCGTCACGACCGCTCGCGTCATCACTTTAGTGGCGTACATGATTCCCTCCAGCGCGTCGCACGCCGGATATCAGTCGTACGCCCAGGCGGCCTTGTTTCAGATCAAGCACTCGGGCAACCGGCGCTTGAGATACATCAATCGGCCGCGGGAAATGCCCGGTAGCGTGTCGAGGGACGCTCAGGAGGTCCATCGATGCCAAGGATGAAGGCAGCAGTATTCGTCGGGCCCGGCCGAATTGTGCTCGAGTCGCGCGCGGTGCCAGACGTCGGGCCGCTCGATGCGCTGATGCGCATCAGCACGACGACGATCTGCGGCACTGATGTCCATATCCAGCGCGGCGAGTATCCCGTCCGCAAGGGCTTGGTCGTCGGCCACGAGCCGGTAGGCATCATTGAGAAGCTGGGCTCACAAGTCGCTGGGTACAAGGAAGGCCAACGCGTCATTGCAGGCGCCATCACGCCCTCGGGCCACAGCTACGCCTGCCTGTGCGGCCAGCACTCTCAGGACGGTGGTTCTGCACGGCACGGTTTCAAGCCGGCTGGCGGCTGGCGCTTGGGCAACACCCTCGACGGATGCCAGGCCGAGTTCGTCCTGGTGCCGGATGCCATGGCCAATCTCGCGCCGGTCCCCGCCAACCTGACCGACGAGCAGGTGCTGATGTGCCCCGACATCATGTCGACAGGCTTTGCCGGCGCCGAAAGCGGCGGCGTGCGCATCGGCGACACGGTCGCGGTGTTCGCCCTCGGTCCGATCGGCCTGTGCGCCGCGATCGGTGCGCGGCTGATGGGTGCCACGACAGTGATCGGCATTGACACCGTGCCGGAGCGTATGGCTATGGCGCAGCGCCTCGGCGTCGACCACGTCATTGACTACCGCAAGGCCGAGCCCGTCGCCGCGGTACGCGAGCTCACTGCCGGACGCGGGGTCGACGTCGCCATTGAGGCGCTGGGCCAGCAGCAGACCTTCGAGAATGCCCTGCGCGTGCTGCGGCCAGGCGGCACGCTGTCCAGCCTCGGCGTCTATTCCACTGACCTTCGGATTCCGCTCGACGCCTTCTCCGCTGGGCTGGGCGACAACAAGATTGTCGCGTCGCTTTGCCCGGGCGGCAAGGAGCGCATGCAGCGCCTGATGGCGGTCGTAGCCTCGGGCCGCGTCGATTTGAGCGCGCTTGTCACACACCGTTTCAAGCTCGACCAGATCGAACAGGCCTACGAACTCTTCAGCCACCAGCGCGACGGCGTCCTCAAGGTCGCCATCACGCCTTAGACGGAGTCACACGATGGTCAGCCTGCAAGCCGTTGCACTTAATGCCGCACCCGAGGAACGCTCAGCCATCGGCAAGCCGCCGGCGAAAGACGCCGCCCTCTGGTACGCCGCGACGGTTAAGTCTGACGCCGAGCGGGTGGTGTCGTGAACGCCTGCCTTCTCGCCGACATCGGCGGCACATGGGCCCGCTTCGCCCTGCTGGACGGCCTCAAACTCGGCACCATCGAAGCCGTGCAGACGGGCGCCTATGCCAACGCCGTCGACGCCATTCGGCATTTCCTCAATAACCGACAGGAAGACGCCATTACTGTCGACAGCGCCGTGATTGCCGCGGCAGGGCCCGTCGAAGGTGGTCGCTGCGCTCTGACCAATGCGTCCTGGGTCGTGACCTGCGACGAACTCAAGCAGGATTTCCATCTGCGCAGCGTCAACCTCGTGAACGATCTCGGGGCGCTAGCCTGGGCCGTCCCGCACTTCACATCGGAGGATGTCGTGGGCGTCGGCGGCGGCGTCGAGTTGGCAAGCGCTCCCGTTGTCCTGCTCGCGCCCGGCACGGGTCTCGGCATGGCCTGCTTCATTCCAGGTAGAGACGGGGACAGGGTGCTGTCGAGCGAGGGTGGCCACGCCACGCTCGCCGCAACGGACGCGGCCGAGACGGCCGCCATAGACCTCCTGCGCCATCGTCACGGCCATGTGTCCGCCGAGCGTGTCCTGTCGGGACGCGGCCTGATGGCCCTCCATGAAGCTCTGACGGTGCAAGGCCAGGCCCACGCGCTGGCGGGCAGCCCCGAACAGGTCGTGCGTGAGGCGGTCTACGGCACTTGCGACACGGCGCGGCGCGCCCTCGACATGTTTTGCGGGTTCCTCGGCTCAGTCGCGGGCAATGCGGCACTGACCTTCGGCGCGCGAGGCGGCGTGCTCATCGCGGGCGGCATCGTTCCCAAGATCGTCGACTATCTGGACAGGTCTACCTTCCGCGAGCGCTTCGAGAGCAAAGGGCGGTTGCACCGCTATCTCGCCCACGTTCCGACCAGAGTTGTCACTCGGCGCGATCCGACGTTTCTTGGTCTGACGGCGCTGGCCCATGAACGGCAATGACAATGGGTCCACCGTAGGCGCCAAACCATTGCACCGCTTCTGGCGCACGGCTTTGGGTTTCTGGACCGGGGCCAGCGCCTGGATCCCGTGGGCGCTCATCTCGCTGCTTGTCATCTGCGTGGTGACGCAGCTGCTGGTACAGTATCGACTGAACCTGTGGAACCGCGACTTCTTCAATGCCCTGGAGCGACGCGACAGTCGGGAGATCCTACAGCAGACTTACCTGCTGCTTGCACTCACCGCCTGCAGCATAGGCCTCGCCGTCACGGCCGTATGGGGTCGCATGACATTCCAGAGACTCTGGCGCGAATGGCTTACGACGCAGTTGCTCGGCGTGTGGCTCAGCAACGAGAACTACCGACGCCTGGACAATGGCCCGGGCGAACCGCAGCTTGCCGAATATCGCATCACCGAGGATGCGCGCATCGCCACCGACGCGCCGATCGACCTGCTGGTCGGACTGCTATCCTCAGTTCTGACGGCGGCGACCTTCGTCGTCGTGTTGTGGACGGTCGGGGGGTCGCTTGAGATCAATGCGTTCGGCGCCATGCTGAAGCTGCCAGGCTATTTGGTGCTTGCCAGCATCGCCTATGCCGTGTTCATGACGAGCGTGATGATCCTAGTCGGCCGCAGGATGGCAGATGTCATCGAACGCAAGAACCAGGCGGAATCCGAGTTGAAGTTCGCGGTGACCCGCCTGCGCAGCCGGTCGCTGGCCGCGTCGAGCAAAGCGCCCCCGTAGGCTTCGCCCTGCCCGAGGTCATACGCCAGTGGCGCCGCCTTTGCGGGCAACACGTACGAACCACGCTGGTGTCGCACGGCAACACGCTGCTTGCCCCGCTCGTCGCCCTGATACTGTGCGTGCCGCAATACATCCACCAGACATTGTCGCTCGGCGAGGTTACTCAGGCGGCGGCTGCCTTCGCGCCAGTGCAGGGTGCCTTCAACTGGCTGGTAGACAACTATCCCCGCCTGGCCGAATGGGCATCCTCGGCAAGCCGGGTCGACGTACTCCTATTCGGCCTGGATATGCTGGCGCCGCCGGACGAGACCCGGGCCGAAGCATCGTAACCGCGGCTAAGTAAGGTCGCTCTCGCACCAGCCGTCATGTTATCATGCCGGCAATGCCCGCGAGCAGTCCATGAACGAGACGTCCGGCAGGCCGCCCGCCCATGCCACCAATGCAGCGCTGATCAACGCCTCGCAAGGTGCCGAACTCGCCCTTTCGCCCGATTTCACGGTCATCGCCTGCAACGAGGCCTATAGCCGCCTCCAAGGTGTTTCCGCGGACACCCTGGTTGGCCGGCCGATCCGGCAAATCTTCCGAGAGGGCACCGCGCTCGAACGCCTGATCGCCTCCCTCGAGAGCGTCCTCCACCGGCGCTGGCCTCATCGGGTGACGGGGCCTGCACCGACGCCCGTCGACGGGAGGCCTTCCTCCGACCTGGCGGCGCCTGCGCTTTCCATGATCAACATTCCGGTGTTGGGCGCCGATGGCGACGTGAAATGGATCCTGCACACCATCGACGCGGTGCCCGACGGCGGCGACCGCTCGGCGATGGCACTGACACTGGAAGCGGCCGAAGCGCGGTTGCGCTCGATCCTGCAGACCGTGCCGGACGCCATGATCATCATCGACGATCATGGCCGGATCGAATCGCTCAGCGCCACTGCCGAACGGCTGTTCGGTTACGCGATGGCCGAGATCGCCGGCAGGAACGTCAGCCAGCTCATGCCATCGCCCGATCGCGAGCAGCACGATTCCTACCTGAAGCGCTACCTCGCCACGGGGGAGCGGCGCATCATCGGCATCGGCCGCATCGTGGTCGGCCAGCGCAAGGATGGCACGACATTCCCCATGCACCTCACCGTCGGTGAGCTGCGCTCGGCCCAGCGACATTACTTCACCGGCTTCATCCGCGATCTGACCGACCAGCAACTGACCGAAACGCGCCTCAAGGAGCTGCAATCGGAAGTCACGCACATGTCGCGCTACACGGCGCTCGGCGAGATGGCCTCGACGCTGGCACACGAGATCAACCAGCCGCTGACCGCCATCAGCAACTACCTGCGCGGCAGCCAGCGCCTGCTCGATCGCATCGAGAGCGAGTCGACCCCGATGCTGCGAGACGCGTTGGGCAAGGCGGCGGACCAGGCACTGCGCGCCGGCCACATCATCCGCAGGCTGCGCGAGTTCGTCGCACGCGGTGAAAGCGATCGCCGGATCGAGAACCTTCCCAAGCTCATCGAGGACGCGAGCACGCTCGCCCTGGTCGGCGTGCGGGAAGCCGGCATCGCAGTGTCCTTTCGACTCGATGTCAAGGCCGACTTGGTGCTGGCCGACCGCATCCAGATCCAGCAGGTCCTGGTCAACCTGATCCGAAACGCCATCGAAATCATGCTCGAGACGCCCAATGAACGGCGGCTCGAAGTCGCCACCGTCGCTATTGCCCGCGATGTCTTCGAGGTCAGCGTCTCCGACACCGGCTCGGGGCTCGCGCCCGAGGTCGCGACTCATCTGTTCCAACCCTTCGTGACCACTAAACGCAAGGGCATGGGATTGGGCCTTTCGATCTGCCGCACCATCGTCGAGTCCCATGGCGGCAAGATCTGGGTCGAGGACCGGCCGGGCGGCGGCACGATCTTCCGTTTCACTTTGCGCGGCGCCGAGATGGAGGAGGCAGAAAATGCCGGCTGATGGTGTGGTTCACATCATCGACGACGACGTCGACGTGCGGCAGTCGCTGGCATTCCTGCTGAGCGTGTCCGGCCTTGCCGTGCGGATCCACGAATCGGCAATTTCCTTCCTGGAGGTTCTGCCCGAAGTTAAGAGCGGCTGCATCGTCACCGACATCCGCATGCCCGGCATGGATGGCCTGGCGCTCCAACGCCGCCTGTTCGAGCTCAAGGTGCGGTTGCCGGTGATCGTCATGACGGGCCATGGCGACGTGGCGCTTGCCGTCGAAGCCATGAAAGCAGGCGCCGTCGATTTCATCGAGAAGCCGTTCGAAGACGAGATCATGCTGTCGGCAGTCAGGGCGGCCCTGGCTCGCCACGCGGGCGACTCGGAACGCAGCGCACGCGCAACTGTGGTCCAGGAACGCATCGGCCGGCTGTCCCGCCGCGAGCGCGAGGTGCTCGATCGGCTGGTCACCGGTAAGGCCAACAAGGTGATCGCTTACGAGCTCGGCATCAGCCCGCGTACCGTCGAAGCCTACCGTGCCAGCGTCATGACCAAGATGCAGGCGGAGAGCCTCTCGGAACTGGTCCGCATGGCGCTCCTCGAGAGCAGGCTGCAATAGGGATTCCAAGCGTTTGCGCTGAATCAAGGTGCCAAAGGGTTACGGCAGCGATGTTCAACCGATGTTGCCTGCATCGGATACCGTCCTCATCGTCGACGACGACGCTGCCGTTCGGGCGGCGCTGAAATTCGCCCTGGAAGTGGAAGGATTTCGAGTCCAACTCTACGATGGGCCCCGGGCATTGCTCGCCGACACAGGATTGCCAGCCCGGGGTTGCTTGGTCATCGACCACCATATGCCCGAAATCGATGGCATCGAGCTGGCAAGGGAACTTCGCCATCGCAACGTCGCGCTTCCCGTCATCCTGATCAGTGGCAGAATGAACGAACAGCTTCGCGGCCGGGCGCAGCGATCGGGCCTGACGCGGATCCTGGAGAAGCCCCTATCGGATGCGGGTCTGGTCGAGCATATCCGAGCGGCCCTGTCCGCAGTGGCCTGACGGCCGCCCTTCATGCCGCGCACCGTCATCGGTTATGCGTTGCACTTCACGGGAAGGCACCAAGTGGGGCTTGCGATTCTGTCGATCGCGGTCTTCCTGCTGAGCGCCGTTCCGCTGGAGTTGCAGCGGCGCATCATCAACACCATCGTCGATCGTGGGGCATTCGAGACGATCCTGTGGCTGGCACTGGGCTATGGCGCCATCGCCCTGACCGAGCAGAGCCTCAAGTTTGCCTTCAACGTCTATCGCGGCTGGGTATCGGAGAGTTCCGTGCGGACGCTGCGCACCCGGGCCGGTGACAACGCGCGGGTGGCGGGCCGCACGACGGCCGACGACACCGGCGTGGAAATCTCCGTCATGCTCGAGGAGGTGGAGCCGATCGGCGGCTTCATCGGCGTCTGCGTCTCCGAGCCACTCCTGCAAGTTGGAGTCCTGGTCAGCGTCATGAGCTACATGCTCTACATCGATACCAACCTCACCTTGCTGGCGCTGGCCTTCTTCCTTCCCCAGCTCGTGTTCGTGCCGCTGCTGCAGATGGCCATCAACCGCCGTGCGCAATCGCGCATCATCACGAAGCGGGGCCTGAGCGGCGAGATCGTCAAGACAGCCCTCTCCTCGGGCCATGGCTGGGGCTGGGTCGCGGAACCGATCAACCGCGTCTTCGCCCTCAACATGGGCATCTACAAGCTGAAGTTCACGATGAACCTCCTGATGAACGTGATGCACCATTCGGCGGTGGCGGTTGCGCTGGGCGTCGGCGGCTGGCAGGCCCTGCAGGGCCGCATCGAGGTCGGCACGGTGGTGGCGATCGTAGCCGGCATGGGCAAGCTGAACGACCCGTGGGGCGATCTCGTCAACTGGGCCCGCGAGCTGTCGGTCGTCGAGGTCAAGTATCGGCTGTTCGCCGACGCCATCGACCGCCTTTCCATGGCGGAACAGAATATCGCCGGCCAACCCGGCTAACCCTCCTCTCATCCATGTCCAGCAGCGCCGCCGAGATCGGCCTCACCCAGCAACAGGCCAGCGCCCGTCTACGGGCCGAGGGTTTCAACGACCTGCCTTCGGCGGAGCGGCGAACGGCGCTGCACATCGTCGGCGAACGATCTCGTCATCGACGAATCGCCGCGCACCACCACCGTGCCCGAATAGACGAACGGCGTGTTCTCGCCGCCGGGCCGCTCGAGCGCGTTATCGCGCGAGGCGTGCGATTTGTGCACGGCGACCGATTCGCCGGTTAGCAGCGGTTGTCGCGTGCTGGCCAAGGGCGCACCGGAGGCCATCGCCATGCTCTGCCGGCTGGGCGGAGCCGAACTGGCCCGGCTGCGCGAGTCGGTCGACGACATGGCGAGCCGCGGGATGCGGGTCCTGGGCGTCGCCCGCGCACGCCATGACGGCGCTACCTTCCCCGATTCGCCGGCGGCCTTCCTGTTCGAATTCCTCGGTCTGCTTGGCTTCAGCGATCCCTTGCGCGCCAACGTTCCCAGTGCCATCGCCGAATGCCGGTCGGCGAACATACGCGTCATCATGATCACCGGCGACACGGGAAGCCTCGTCAATCGTGCTTCTGGATGACGATTTCGGCTCGATCGTACGGACGATCCGGCTGGGACGGCGCATCTACGACAACCTGCGCAAGGCGGGAGCCTACATCGTGGCGGTGCACGTGCCGATCGCCGGCCTTGCCCTGTTGCCACTGTTGTTCGGGCTGCCGTTCATGCTCATGCCGGTTCATATCGCTTTCCTCGAGATGGTGATCGATCCCTCCTGCTCAATCGTGTTCGAGGCGGAGAGCGGCGAACGCGACCTGATGGGCCGGCCGCCGCGGCCGGCGACCAGCCGACTGCTGTCGCCGGCGATCGTCACCTGGAGCCTTCTGCAGGGAACGCTGGCACTTGCGGCATTGGCCGGCGTGCTCCTGTCCGGCATCAGCCGCGGCATGCCGGAGAGCGAGCTGCGCGCCCTGATGTTCACCTCGCTTGTGCTGATCAATGTCAGCCTCA
>Ga0310811_10003647_pt1 | contig 19411 bp, 27 predicted proteins | sample YCmetagenome_FD_207642 | JGI IMG/M metagenome (GOLD analysis project Ga0310811, IMG submission 207642) | Soil microbial communities from experimental microcosm in Duke University, North Carolina, United States - YC | ecosystem: Engineered > Artificial ecosystem > Soil microcosm > Unclassified ...
TTTTCCCCGCCTTACCTGCATTGGGGGGGGGGGGTGGGGGGGGTACACGACCGTCAAGGCGGAGGCGCAAGGCGAGGGAGCCCACCACGACGCATCAGCTCATCAGGGGAGGGGCAAATGACCGTTCGGGCCAGCATCACGATCCGGTGCGACCACCACACCGAAACCGACCGCGGCGACCGTCAATGTATGGCGATCTTTACCGGCCACCGGGGCGACCCGGTGCGCGAGGGGGCCGCCCTGGATGGGTGGGTGTCCCTGGGAGAGCTGGATTTCTGCCCGGCGCACGCGGTGGACGCCGACGCGCTGGCCGCCGAGCTGGAGAGACACCGGCCGATTGACGCCTAAGCATCAAAGATGCATACTGGCGGTGTGAGTAGCACTGTTGAGGCTTTCCCGGGATTGGGTGTTAGCCCCGGTCCCGGGAACGTGGACGAAACAGAGCTGGTGGTCGCCGCCCGCTCCACGATCAGCGCGCTCCGGGATCAGAATGCAATCCAGGCGTGGCACGAGCTGGATTGTGCGATTGTGCTGGAGACGGCTAAGGGTGTGATGAGTTCGCGGGGGATTGCCCGCTCTCAGATGGTGGCCGCGCTCCTCCAGGCTCGGGCGAAGCTGCCCGAACCGATGGTGCATGAGTCCGATGACGTGCTGGTCTATGAGGCTGATCGTGAGTTGGAGTGGTTCGAACGTCACCGCCCGGGCGATCTTGCCCACGATTCGAACAGCGCGGAGCCCGCACCGGTATAGCGACGGCCCCCGCTATGGCCGCCTGATTGCGCGCAAGCTCGGCCGGATTACGACGCCCTGGCAACAGTACGTGCTGGATGTGGGCCTGGAGCGCGTGGACGGCCCGGGATCCCCGTTCGCCTACTCGGACGTGGTGGGCATCGTCGGCCGCCGCTGCGGGAAAACGGTAACCCTCATGGGCGTGCCGTTGGCGCGCGGGCTCTCCGGCCCGGTGAGCCTGGACGACGGCCGGGTGTTGCCGTTCGCCGGGGCGCACACCGCCCAGAACCTGACCGCCGCCCGACGTCGGTTCATGAAAGACCTGGTGGAGCCCTACCGAGAGCACATGTCAGCGGCGGTGTGGTCGGCCGGGCACAATCTGCGCTCGGCGGTGGGGGATACCTCCCTCACGTTTGATCCGGCGGTGAACGGCAAGGATTGGCGTCTGCCGCGCTCCAGCTCGATATCGGTATTCGCCCCCACCCCGACGAGTGTGCGCGGAGACGGCCTGTTCCACCTGGATGTGGATGAGGCGCTGGCGTTCACCCTGGATCAGGGAGCCCAGCTCATGGCGGCGGCCGGGCCGACGATGAGCGGACTACGCGGCCACGGCCAAATCTGGATCAGCTCCAACATTTCCCGGCTGACCGACTCCCGCACCTGGTTGTGGAGCCTGCGCGATAAGGGCCGGGCGGCGGTGGAGTCCGGGCGCAACACCGGCACCGCCTATTTCGAATTCACCTTCCCGGCCGACGCCGACCCGCTCCAAGAGGAGCTGTGGTGGGACTACTACCCAGGCTTGGGGGACGGCCTGGTCCGGGTGGAGGAGCTGCGCGGGGAGGTCGAGCGCCTGGGCCTGGAGTCGTTCGCGGCGGAGTACCTGGGCCAGTGGCCGGGCGCACGCGGGGCGAGCGCCTGGACGGCGATCACTCAAACCGACTGGCTGGCCGCCGCGACTCTAGCCGAGCAACCGGCCGACGTCACGACCGCCCTGGGCGTGGATATCGACCCATTCGGCCGCTCCGCCTCCATCCATGCCGCCGTGGCCGACCCTGACGTTGCCGGGGGAGTGCTCCTGGAGCTGATCGACCACCGGCCGGGCTCGGCGTGGGTGGCCGACGCGGTGCGCGCCCTGGCCCCGGCGGTCGCCGCTATCGCCGTGGACGACTACGGCCCCGGCCATGACCTGATTTACGCGCTGACCGACGATGAGACCACCACCGGCAAAGTGGTGGCCACGAAGTCGGCCGATTTCGCCGCCGCGTGCTACGCCATGGAAGCCCGGTTCCGCGAACACCGGGTGCGGATCCGGCAGAGCGACTATTACGAAGTCATGGCCGCCGCCGCCGCCGCCGCCGAGCGCACCACCGGCAAGAGCTGGCAGTGGGAACGTCGGGTTTCGGTCTCCCAAACCCCCATCGTCGCCGCTACCCTGGCGTCATGGGCGCTAGGGCGTGCGCCTGACCCTCAACCGTTTTTCGTCTACTAGGACCGGGAGGGCGCATGAGCACGCGCGCCGATGTACGCCGTATTTTGAATGCTAGCCGCGTTCGGGGAGTCTCACCCGGCACGCTCGCCGGAATGGGCGGTGCCCGGCTGGCCGACGCTCGGGAATGGCTCGGCTTTCTCGGCGGTGAGCCCCCGGTCCCGCCGCCGCGCCCGGCGACGGAGAAACAGGCCATGGGCCTGCCGCCGTTCGGCCGGGCGGTCGCCCTCCTGGCCAACGCAATCGCAAGTACCGGATGGTATGCGCGCCGCTGGTCGGCCGACCTGGGGGTGTGGCAACGGCTGGACGATCAGCCCAGCATCGTCGGCACCCCGGATCCGTTGACGACGGTTTGGGCCTACAAGTGGGCGTGCGCGGAGGATGCGATCCTCTACGGTAACCATTTCGCCCTGCCCGGGGATATCGACTGGAGGACCGGCCGCCCCGGCTGGCTGGTGCCGGTTCCGGCCGATCAAGTCTGGATCATCACGGATCCGGCGGAGCCCGGCTGGTGGGAGTGGGTGATCGGCGGGGAGACCCTGGCCCCGGAGGATCTGTTTCACGTGCCGTTCGGGAACCGCTCGGGGGAGATTCTGGGCCGCGGTGTGCTCGCCCAGTATGGCGACTGGCTCGGCGGGGCCGTCTCGGCGGAGGAGTACTCCCGGGAGCAATTCGCCGCCGGAGCCCTGCCGCCCGCGGTGATCACGACCAATCAGACCTCTACCCAGACCCAGGCCGACGATCTGAAAGCCAAGTGGCGGGCGATTGTGACCACCCGGGAGCCGGTGATCTTTCCCAACGGAACCGAGCTCAAGCCCATCGTGGGCAACGCTCAACAGGCCCAGCTTGTGGAGGCCCGCACCTGGAATGCCCAAATGGTGGCCGACGCCGTGGGGGTGCCCGGGTGGAAGCTCGGCTTGGACGGGCCGAGCATGACCTATCAGAACATCGAGACGGCGGATATTGATTTCGTCCGGGATTCGGTGGACCGCTACGCCCAGCCGCTGACCCAGACCATTTCCAAGTGGCTCCTGCCCGGCGGCACGGAGCTGGTCTGGGATTACGCCTCCCGGATGCGCGCCGACACGGCCAGCACGGCGGAATTCCTGCAAGGCCTGGTGGCCGCCGGAATCATCACTGTGAATGAGGCCCGCGCCGCCCTCAACCGGCCGCCGCTAGAGGACGTCGCGCCGCCCGCGACCGCCGAGACCACGAACACCCCGCCGGATCCGGCCGCCGTCGCCGCCGCCGCATCCGTCGAGCATCAAGCCTTGCAGATTACGACCGGAACGGAGAGCTAGACATGTCAGAGCTGATCATTGAGCGCGCGTTGCCCGTGACCACGCTGGAGCCGGTGGGCGACGGCTGGACCCTCTACGGCCGCGCGGTGCCCTACGGAGTGCCCCAGCGCGTCACCGACGACGGCAAAGAATATTACATGGAAGAATTCGAGCAGGGGGCATTCTCTCGGGACGTCCGGCGCGGCGGGAATTGGGTGAATCTCATGGTCGGCCACTACGGCGACGAGGGGGAGCGCTACCTCGGCAGGTGCATTGATATTTCAGAGTCGGCGGAGGGGCTGGACCTCGGATTTCGGCTGAACCGGGAACACCCCCAGGCGGAGGAGGCCCGCTCCGGCGAGCTGCGCGGGTGGAGCGTGTCGGCGCACGTCTACCGCACCCGGAAGGTGCAGCGCGGCCCCGAGCTGGTGGCCGTCCGGGAGTCCTGCGGGCTCTCCCATGTGGCCGCCACGGCACGGCCCCAGTACGCGGGTGCCGGGGTCGCGGTGGCCCGGGAGCATGTGATTATTGATCTGGCCCCGACCCCGGAGCTGGATAAGTTCCGGAGGCAGGCCGCGGAGACCCGGGAGGCCGTTCACCGCGTAGTTTCGCGGATCAAGCCCACCGTTTAGCTCTCAGAAACGGCAAATGGCCGTCTAACGCGATTTCCCCCCTAGATTGCATCGTTGCCCATCTAGGGGGGTGCGCGCGTCTAAGGGGCCTTCCAGGGCCGCTGAGGGCATGGTCGTTTTTGGCGGATCCGAACCGCCAAAAATCCGCCCGGATCCCCAAATTGCCTCTTGACATCTACGTATCAAGCACGGCAACGTGTTAACCGCGACGGATCGCCGAGCAGATACCCGGTCGGGAGTTAAGTCTCCATCCTCGCGGAACCTAGCAAGTTCCGCGGCGTGAACCGGCACCCTGCCCAGGGCTAGGACCCCAGCTACGTCGCCTGGACATTGACGTTAGGCCCCCTCTAGAGGGGCCAGCGGACGCACGGCCGCTAACCGTGCCCCGCCACGCCGACACCTCCAGAAGTGTCATATTTCACGCCCATTTTGCGCGTTGTGACTCTGCCCAGGTGTCGGCTGTGCGAACCCTCCCAGCCCCGGCGGAGCCTCCGCACCCGCTGAGAGGAAAGCGCCCGCATGTCGCTTTATCTTGACCGGCTGGTGTCCGAATTCGAGGATATCCAGACCGGCATTACCGAAACGCTGGACCGCGCCGCCCAGGAGAGCCGTGAGCCCTCTGAGGAGGAGGCGGCCACCGTCGAGCGCTCCCAGACCCGCGCTGAGGAGCTGCGCCAGTCCATCGAGCACTATTCCAAGATCGAGGAGACCCGGAATAAGGTCGCCACGGTTCGATCCAAGATCCCCGCTACTCCGGTGCAGCGCTCCGCCGCCCCGGCTAAGGCGGAGGATCCGGCCGAAGTCCTCGCCCGGGAATTCCCCGGCGGGATCGGTGAATACCTGGTCACCCTGCACCGGGCGACCGCCGAGCGCGACCCGGAGGCCCGGGAGCGCATTGAGCGGGCGGTGGCCGATCAGACCACCGGCGACATTCCCGGTCTGATCCCGCGGCCCATCCTCGGGCCGGTGATCAGCCTCCTGGACGGCGTGCGCCCGTTTATCGAGTCGGTGCGCCGGGGCACCCTGCCCGGCACGGGCGGATTCGACCGGCCGACCGTCACCCAGCACGTCCAGGTGGGCATCCAGGCGACGGAGAAGACCCAGCTTGCCAGTCGGAAGATGATTATCGGCAAGCTCCCCGTGACCGCCAAGACCTACGGCGGAACCGTGGACGTCTCCTATCAGGCGGTGGACTGGTCTAACCCGGCCGTCATGGGCATCCTGGCCCAGGATTTCGCCTACGCCTACGCCCAGGAGACCGACTCCGACGCGGCGGCCCAGTTCGTGGCCTCCATCACCGGGGCGGCGGTGCCGATTGCCGACAACACCCCCGACGCGGTGCGGGCGGCCCTGTTCGCTGGGGCTCAGACCTCGCTTGCCCAGGGTCAGGCGGCCATGCCTGACACGCTGTGGGTCTCCCCGGACGTCTGGGGCCAGCTCGGCGGCCTGGTCAACTCGTTTGGCCAGCCCATCTTCCCGACCGTCAACCCGGGCAGCACGACCGGTAGTGACGTCTCCGGTTTCCGGCTGATTGTGGATGTGAATTTCCCCGCTCAGACCATGATTCAGGGGCCGTCCCGGTTCCTGGAGTGGTATGAGAACGTCCGCGGCCTGATCACGGTGGCAGAGCCCACCCTGTGGGGCCAGGACGTCGCCTACGGCGGTTACGGGGCGTTTATCAATACGGTTCCGGCCGCGTTCACGAAGTTCACGCCCGCCACGGCCCCGCTCGCTGCGGCGTCGAGCAAGTAACGGCACTCGGGGCAGAGCCCATGACTGATCCCACCCCCCCGGAAACCCCCGCACTGGACGACGTGCGCGCCTGGATCGGCGTTCCGGAGACCGCCGTGAGTGATGAACAGCTCCAGACGGTTATCGACGCCGAGATGGGCGCACAAGCCCAGGTGTGCCGGGTGGATCCGTGGGCCGCCCAGCTTACCCAGGCGATCTATCGCCGGGTGGGCCGGGAGGTCGCGGCCATGGCTCTGCCCCTCGGGGTAATCGGTTCGGATGCCGAATTCGGGGGCGCGAACCTCCCCCGATTCGACGCTGAGATTGAGCGCCTGGAGCGCCCGTTTCGGCTGGTGATCCTCGGATGATCACCCGGCAGGATATCGCGGCCCAGCTCTCCACCCTGGAGGGCATTACCGGTCTGGCCATGCCCCCGCGCACCCCGACGCCGGGGCAGGGCTGGCCGGAGTGGTCGCAAACCGTCCCGCTGACGATGACCGGGGATCAGATCACCTGGGACGTGCACGTTGCTCTCCCGGCGGGCTCGCCGGAGGCGACCGTGATGGAGGCCGACGCCCTGGTTGGCCAGCTCATGGATGCGCTCAGCGATATCGGCGTCATTGAGACCGTCCAGCCCACAACGATCCTCACCCAGCAGGGCGGAGCCTCCGGCCTGCCCTGTATTTCAGTCACCCTCACAACCGTTTAGGGGAGAGAAACCATGACCGTAACCGACTCCCGTCTATGGAAAGGCACCCTGAGTTTCGGGGAAACCGGCACCGCGCAGGCCGTGGCCTCCCAGGCGACCAACGTTGTCATTGAGCAGCAGGACGGCGATCAGGAGGACACCGCTAACGTGCTCTCCGGCGAGACCGTCGGCGGCGGCACCGCCTCCGGCCCCTGGCACCTGACCGCCACCCTCATCCAGGATTTCGACCTGTCTACCGGATTCCAGAAATGGAGTTACGACAACCGGGATACGAAAGTGGCGTTCACGTTCACGCCGAACGACGTCGCCACCGCCCCCACCATCGCCGGAAATATCAATGTCAAGTTTGTCGGGCTCGGCGGTGACGTCAAGACCCGGATTACCCGGGATATCGACTGGGGCATTGACGGGGAGCCCACCGTGACGTGGCCCACCGGGGGCGCGGCGGCGGCCAGCAGCTCCAAGAGCACGGCGGCCTAGACCCGTGCCGGTGAACGCGGGGTTTTACGTGGTGGGGGCGCGCGAGCTGCGCGCCGCCATGGCGGCGGCCTCCGTAGCGCCGGACATGCTCAAAGATGCCAACGCCCGGGTGTCGGCGTTCGTCGCCGCCCAGGCCCGATCCCGCGCCCCGGTGGGGGCAACAGGCGCACTCGCCTCCACCGTGCGCGGGACACGCCAGATCGGCCGGGCGGTCGTGCGCGCGGGCTCCGCCCGGGTGCCCTACGCCGGAAACATTCATTACGGCTGGCCCGGCCGACCCAATCCCGGTAAGGGCTGGCGCGGCGGATCCTTCCCCGGATCGTTCTTCATTATCGACGCCGCCCAGGCCACCGAAGCCCAATGGCTTGACGATTACATTTCAGATATCAATCAGATCCTAGACAAGATCGCGGCCTCCACCGGCTCCGCATCTTGACGCATAGGTGACAACCCGCGAACCGGAGCACACCATGACAGATCCCACCCCCGACGTCGGCAACATTGACCCGACCCGGATTCAACAGGCGTTCAGCCCGCGCGAGACCGGCGAGTGGGAGACCACGCTCGGCCTCCCGCTCCAGTCGTTCGGCTCCTCGCACATGGCGGCCATGCTCGCCTGGTGGGCGGCCAAGCATGACGCCGCCGACGTCGGCAACCCGCCGCCGTTCAGCCCCGATGACGTGCTGGACATGCCGCTGACCGCGCTAGCGCCCTTCCTCAATCGGGCGGTGGAGCGCCTGGGGGAAGCGCCGATTGGCGGCGAAATGCCGCTTGGGACTGGAGAGGAGAACAGCTCAGAGCACTAGCCCTCCTGGGGTTTCTCTACCATCAGCCGCTTTCGGTGATGGTCGAGCACACCGGGCAAGAAATTGACGCCATGTGGGCCGCCGTCCGGCGACTGAGGCCCGATCTATTCGAGGGAGACGACGACGATGGGTAGACCTGCAAACCTGGTCGTGAACATCCTGGGCAATAACTCGGACCTCCAGCGCGCCCTGTCCAGCTCGGGCCAGAGTGTCGGGTCGTTTTCGCAGGCGGCGGCCTCCGCCGGTAAGGCGTTCGCGGCCGTCTGGACGGTCGGCGCGGGCAGCATCCTCGCCCTCACCGCGTCGGTGTTCAAAACCGGCGCGGCCTATAACACCCTCAATCAGACGGCCGGGGCCGCATTCAAAACCATCCTGGGATCCGCCGACGCGGCTAACAAGATGATGTCTGATATTGCAGCGTTCGCCAAGACGTCGCCGTTCCCGCGTCAGGCCTTTATCGAGGCCTCCCAACAAATGCTCGCCTTTGGCGTCCAGTCGCAAAAGGTGATCCCCTACCTCGGCGCAATCCAAGACGCCGTGGCGGCGGCCGGTGGCTCCTCCAAGGATCTGCAAGATATTGCATTTGTTATGGCTCAGATCCAGTCGGCCGGAAAGATCACCGCGCAGGATCTTATGCAATTCGGCCAGCGCGGCATTAACGCGGCCGAGCTGATCGGCCAGAGCATGGGCAAGACCGGCGCGCAGATCCGCGACGAGATTTCTAACGGCACCCTGGACGCGACGGCCGCCCTGGACGCGCTCGCCTCCGGGATGGAAACCCGGTTTGCCGGGGCCGCCGACGCCGTGAAACAGACGTGGGTGGGCGCGACCGACCGGGTAAAGGGCGCGCTGCGCGATATCGGCGCGGTGCTGAACGCGCCGTTTATCAATCCGACCGGCGGCGGGCTCGGCGTCGATTTCGCTAACAAGCTGGCCGACGCGCTGCGGGCCGTGATCCCGGTTATCCAAGCGACCGTGGACGCCCTTTCTCAGGCGTTCGGCCCGACCATCCAGACCATAAGTAATACTTTTGACGGTCTGATCACGAAATTTAAGGGCCTGGATGCGTCGGCGGTCGGTAACTCGCTGGCCGGGCTCCTGCCGGTGCTGGCCGCGATCACGGCGGCCAGCGCGGCCGCCACAGGCGGATTCTTCGCCAACGTCCCCGTTATCGGCGGCCTGCTCTCCTCCCTCTCCGGCCCGATTGGAATCGTGGTGGCCGCGCTCGGCGCGCTCATTGCGACCTCCCCCCAGCTCCAGGCCACCTTTGGCGGGGCCATTCAGCAGGCTTTCCAGGCCCTCGCCCCGGTGCTCCCCATCGTCGCTCAGGCCCTCCAGACCGTCGCCGCCGGGCTGATCCAGGTGCTTACCGCCGTGGCCCCGCTGATCCCGATCCTGGCCGGTGCCCTCGGCGGTGCCCTCCAGGTCATTGCCCCGATATTTGCCCAGCTTGCATCTGCAATATTGCCCGTGGTCGCCTCCGTGATCACGGCCCTTATGCCCGTCGTCCAGGCCCTCTCCGATGCCTTCCTGGCCCTGTTGCCGGTGATCCAGCCCCTCTTGGATACCCTCCTCCCCCCGCTGGTTCAAATATTGAATCTAGTACTTAGTGCATTTATGCCGATCATTCCTGTAATCGTACAACTTATGCAAGTTGTGGTACAGATCATTTCTGCCGCGCTGACGCCGTTTTTGCCGATCCTCGGCCAGCTCCTCAACGCGCTCATGCCCATCATCCAGCCGATATTGCAGATCATCAGTGCTGTACTCCAATTGATATCTCCGATTCTGCAACTCATTTCTCCGATATTACAGTTGGCGGCGGCGATTGCGGGGGTGCTGGCCGGTGCTATCGGCACCCTGATTAACGGGGCGCTGAAGCTCCTGGCCCCGATTCTGAAGGGAATTGCGGATGCGTTCGGGTGGGTGGCCGACGCCGTGGCCAACGTGATCAAGTGGTTTAACTCCCTGAAAATCCCGGATTGGCTGGGCTCTGTGGCCACCGCGATCAGCGGCGGAAAGGTCGCCTCCTCCGGGGCCAGGCCCTCGGGGGTCTCGTTCACCGCCCCGACCATCACTTACGGCGGGCTCTCCCGCTCCCTCTCGCCGCTGGCCACCCGGAGCGTGGCGAACCTGGCCGCGATCCCGGCACAGCGGCCGGTGACCGTGATTGTGCAATCGCCTTTCAAGGGGGATGAGATTGCGCGCACGATCCGGCGCGAGCTGGTCAAGCTGGACCGCCGGGAGCGGGGCATCGTGATTGGCTCCCCCGCATGACCGGCCTGGTGGACTGTGAGGTCTACCTAGACGGGGAGCTGGTCGCCTCCACCGCGGCGGAGTTCTACGCCGGGCAGGTGGCCGCCCTCTCCGGCCTGAAAGTGTCGTGGGGGCGCTCCACGACGGTCGATCAGCCGGAGCCCTCCAGCCTGTCCCTGGTCCAGAATCACGGCACCGCCGATTTCCTTACCGACATGGCCACCGGGCGCGTGCTGGAGGTGGTCGCCTCCGGTCTGCTGCCCTCCGGCGATACCCGGAACGTGATGAGTCAGGGCGATTTCGAGGGCCTGCCGGTGGGCGCGATCCCGGGCGGCACGATCAGCTATGCGGTGTGGCAGGTGGTCGCGGAGAACCCGCATTCCGGCGCGCACGCGGCCAAGCTGACCGGCAATAACGCGGTGAATCCGGCTGTGGTGGTGGTGCCTCCGGCCCCGTTCAGCTCGGATCCCACCGCCTGGGATGCGATCCCCCGGGCCACGTCCGGGGAGTCCTGGCAGTGGTCGGCGGCGGTGTGGACGATGCCCGGCGCGGTGATCCAGGTGGATCCGGTCGCCCTGCCCAACCCGGACGGCTCCAGCATGGCCGTGCTGCCCGGCGGGGTGCGCACCGACGTGCAGACCGGCGGATGGGTGGTGCTCTCCGGCACGGCCACGATCCCCGCCTCCGGGGTGTGGGTGGGCCTGCGCATCCAGATCCCCACCATGGCCATGAGCTGGCAGGGTATGGCCGGGCCGAGCTGGGGGAATCCGGCCTGGAATGCGGCCAGCCTCTCCGGGCTGACCTGGGCGAATTTCGACCGCGCCTATCTGGATGATCTGGTGGTGAACGCGCCCGCCGGGGGCACGATCCGCACTGTCTCAGTCTTCCGGGGCCGGGTGACGGACATGGAGGCCCAATACCGGCTCGGCCTGGAGGGCGGCACGACTCAGGTCGGGGTGACCGCAAAGGATTTCACCGCCGACCTGGCCAACGACCGGATCGGGGATGCGCCCTGGGCGGTGGAGGGTCTGGGATCCCGGGTAACCCGCATCCTGGCCCTGGCCGCCATGGATGTAGACGCCCAGATTGATAGCTCTATCGCGGCCGTCCCGGTGACCTATCGGGATGTGGATTCCCAGCCCGCCGCCGGGCTGGTGGAGGAGCTGGCGGCCTCCGTGGGCGCGATTGCCTGGAGTGCCGTGCACGATCCCGGCGGGGCGTACTACTGGCTGGAGGATCCGAACAACCGGGTGCCGCTGCGCCTGTTGGCAAAGGTCGGCGGCTATGTCGTGATCGTGCCCAACCGCTCCGCCCCGAGCGCGGTCACGCTGACCTCCTCCAATGTGCTCCAGGAGCCCATCCGGTGGACTCAGGACGTCTCCGACGTCGCTACCCGAGTGGATATTACCTGGAATCAGCAGGGCGTGGACGGGGCCGGGAAACCGGAGACCACCGAGCGCCACGTGATCGTGGTGGATGCCCCGCTGGAGGCCGATATCGGCCAGCGCGGCTACTCCCTGACCACCCAGCTCGCCGTCCAGACCGACGCCGAGCGCGTGGCGGCCGCACTGTTGGCCCGGCTCACGTTCGGCGGCTGGCGTGTCTCCGGGATCACCTGGGCGGTGCGCTATGAGGCGACCCTCTCCCATGACGAGCTGGACGCCATGCTGACCCTCTTGGACGGCACCCAGCGGATCGGCCGGGCGCTCTCCATCCTGAACCTGCCCGACTGGACCCCCAGCCCCAACCTGATCGGCGTCTATATCGAGGGCGGCACCTACACCTATGAGGACGGCGATTGGGTGCTGGAGCTGACCGTCTCCAGCGTCGGCCAGGGAGCCTCCGCCACCTGGAGCCAACTACCGGCCGCTTGGACCTGGGCGCAGTTCAGCCCGGCCATGTCCTGGGCCGACGTGTACGGCGTCGGCGCACCGGCAACTTGACACCTATGTATCAGATTTGAGGAGTAGAGAGCATGACTGGACAGACCACAAACGGCCTCCCCTACCCGGATCCCACCGACCCGATTTCGCAGGGTGCCACCGCGATCAAGAATCTGGCGACCGCCATGGATCCGCACGGCGGTGATACCGGGTGGGTCGTGCTGGCGGTGGTCTCCGGCGCGGTGATCCAGAACGGCCGGACCCCGAAAATTCGCAAGTTCGGCGGGGTGGTCTACCTGGATGGGCAGATTGCCGCCAACGGCTCCGGTTTCTCCGTCACGATCCCGGCGGGCTATCGCCCGGCGACCTCCAAGCGGTTCGCCGTCTCAGAGACGGCCACCCAGAACACCCGCACCTATCAGGTGAACGCGGACGGCACCACGGCCAGCTCCAACGCGGTCGGCGTCGATCTGGCCACGTGCACGTGGATTGCGGAGGGGTGACGTGTGATATGCCATACATTTATCCGACGGATACGACGAACGTATCGGATTCATTCCAGGACCACGTAAACCGGGGCAGTGTGAACCCGGGCACCGACTACACCGCCGCCTATGGCTCCCCCGTCTACGCCGTCGCCTCCGGCACGGTCACGGACGCCTCCAACTCCAACGGCGGCGGCGGCGGCCGCACTGTGCATATCGACCATGACGACGGCTCAGGATCGGATTACCTGCACCTCTCGCAGGTGACCACCGGGGCCGGGCAGTGGGTGGATCAGGGCGCGCTCCTGGGCTACTCCGGCGCGTCCGGTTACGGGCAGGACTGGTACTACGGCCCGCACTTGCATATCTCATTTCGTTATAACCATGCGCACGGTTACGGCAACTCCGGGAACGTCGATTTCGACGCGATCATGCGCTCTCAGCCCGCGCCGACCCCCGAACCTCCCAGAAAGGAAGACACCGACATGCGAATTATCAGCGTCCCCGGCGGGACAATCGCCCTGGTGGGCGAATACACCGGGCGGCCCTACTCCTCCACGGGAGGCGGTGAGGGTTTCTCGATCGGATCCAACACCGCCGCCTACGGGGAATCCAGCGGCCTCACCGAGGATCAGGCCGCAACCCTGGTCAATGAGGCCAACGCACGCCGAAGCGATCTGGTCGCGGACGTCTCCGCCTCCGTGCTCGCCCAGCTCCCCGGCGGGACGGTCTCTACCTCCCGGTCCTGGGCGCGGGTGATTGGCCTGATCGTGGTGGCCCTGATCCTGTTCATTCTCGCCGCCCTCGCTCACGTTGTCTTCCCCGACGCCGCCGACCCCGCATCAATCGTGCTGGTGGCCCTGGGCTCGGCCTCCGGCGTGCTCAGCGGTTTCAGCGTGCCCGGGCGCACCCGGCCGGAGACGATCACGACCGTGCACGAGGACGACGACCACCGGCCACAACACCGCGGCGACGCGATCAGCCCCCCATCAAAAGGAGAACAGTAATGACCGATCCCGACACCCCTAACGCTCAGGAGAATGGCTCTGAGACAACCGAGGAGCCCCAGCAGACCCCGGAGCCCGTCGAAAGCGCCCCCGACGTCCAGGAGGAGCCCTCCCACAGCGACGGCGGAGACGACACCGCCCCTCAGGAGGCCCCGGAGGCCCCGGAGAGCGCGCCGGAGCCCGAGGAGGCCTAACCATGCCCCTCTACGGTTTCGAGTGCTTCAACGGCCACGAAGTGACTGTGGAGGCGGATGGGATCCTCGCCGCTATCGAGCTGGTAGAGGAATCGGAGCATTCGACCGTCAAGCGCGGCCGGTGCCTGGACGGATTCGATAACACCGCCCCGCCGGGCATCCCGGAATATGTGCTGCGGCGCACGGCGCGGCCGGTGATTACCACCTAGACCGGCTGGGGGGTGCCCTGGTTCGCGGGTCGCCCCCCAGCCCCACACTCTCAGGCAATTACCACGACACGCGGAGGAAATGAAGAGTGCCCCGCACTAGGCGGGGCACCCTGGTGATTGCTTAAGTCAGCCGTGAAGATGCTCCCGCATTCTGACCGGCTGTGCAATACGACACGCCGCAAAATGCGAGTTATCCAAATTCGCCATTTCAGGCAGTCGTGTGTCAAGCGAAGCCCCACGGGCAGATATCCCGTGGGCCGAAGGTTTGCGCAGACCGACGTAACTAATATTAGCGATTTTGCATATAGCAAGAGCGCTAATAGGGATGCCAAGACGCTGGCGAGACCTCGGAAAACCTGCCCCCTCCATTCCGCGCGCGCTGGCCATAGCTCTGTCTATCGTCATGCGACGATAGACCGAAGCCCCGCGAACGTTACGTTTCGGAAGGATCTGAAATATGACTGTGAGATTCCCCACACTCGAAGAAGAAGCACACGGCTGGACCACCAAACCGCCCCCCTATGTGGCGCGTCGGATAGCGCACGGCCAGAGCATCCAGGCCGACGACTCTGGGACGCACTCACGCCCCGCTCAGGGCAAGGGGCGGAGCCCCGCGGCAGCCCGATCCAGGGCCAACACCGCCGACGACCTGCCGATGGTGATGCAGCCCGGTCCCGACTACACCCCGCGCTATTCGAAAGCGGAGCGGGAGGCCTGGACTAAGGCCCGACAAATCGAGTCCCGCCCGAGCGCATGGGCTCGGCGCACACGAAACGACCGCGCTGACGCGCGGAGGGCTCTGGAGGCGGAACACAGACCACACCCATTCGACGTCCCCTCACCGGCCGACGTGGAAGCCGCCCGCACGCGGCACGGGGGCTGGAGCCGCGAAACGCTCGCAGGCTGGGGCGTGGCATGGCCGCCCCCGAAGGGCTGGCGTGCCGAGCTGGCCCGCAAATGGCGTAACAGTCAGGCCTGTTAGCGATTGTGTTTAGGTCTCTGAACACCTAAGTTGGGCGTAAGTGACAACCGTCAACCGTTGAAAAGGGGAATCTAAGTGGCCGGTTTGACTCGGGAACACGCGCGTGTGATCACCTATTTGGAGGCTCAGGGGGTGACAACGACGCGCACAACTAAGGGCCTGGTGTTCAGATTGCCCAATGGGGAGACAGAATCCCTGCATTTCACACAGTCGGACTGGAGAGCAACGCGCAACTTTCGCGCCCAGCTCCGCCGAAACGGGCTGGAGTATCCCGGCGACTACACCCGATTCAAGGGCCGGAAGGGCAAACCTCAGTCGTCCACGATTGAAAAGCTGACGGAGGCGCTGGCCGATATCGACCACGCCCCGGAGGCGGCCGTGACCACGGTCGAGCTGTGCAGTCGAACCGGGCTCAACTCCCCCGCCGTCGTGCGAGGAATGCAAGAGCTGGGCTGGTGGCATGACTACCGCAAACCCGGAGCCCGGCTTACGTTGGTGTGGCATCCCCCGTTCGACCCAACCGAAGTGATTGAGGAAATTGAGCCGGAGCCGCCGACGCTTTCGATTGTGCCGGACGCGCCGGAGCGCGAGTTTATCGACTCAGTGGATTCCTTTGCGGTGCCTTTGGATGAGCTGGACCCATCCACGACGATTTCTCAACTTTTGGCGCTATACAGGGCAACCGGTTTGGCGTGCGAGCTGCGCGCCTGGCGAATTGACACATAAGTGTCAATAGCCTAGGCTGGACAACGTGGGGGCCGATGGGCGGCCTCAGGATTGGGAATCCGCAATGACTAAGACTGATATTTCTACTCCGCTTGTCCAGGCGTTTACGTTCGCCTGGTCGGCTATCCAGGAGAATCACCCGGACGTGCCGGACGTGGTGATCACCTTCGGTGGGGGCAAACCCGGTGTGCTCGGCCATTTCGCCGCGCACCGCTGGGCGGCCGGGGACCGGAGCATTAACGAAATTTTCGTGGGTGCTGAGGGCCTGAACCGTTCCCCCCAGGAGGTCATGGCCACCCTGTTGCATGAGGCCGCGCACGGCGTTGCGCTGACTCGTGACCTCCAGGACGTCTCCCGGGGCGGCCGTTACCACAACGGCCGTTTCCGGGACCTGGCGGAGGAGCTGGGGATTGAGGTTCAGCGGCATCAGGTGATCGGCTGGAGCATCACGACCCTCCCGGCCGCCACCGAGCAGGCTTACGCGGAGTCGATTGAGCGCCTGGAGTCGGCCATGGTCGCCTATCGCAAGTCCGACCTGGATGTGCTGATCGGCGGGCTGGGCGGCCTGATCGGCGGCGGCGGCGGCGGCGGCGACGGCGACGGCGAGGGCGACGGGGAAAGCGCGTTCGGCCGGGGGCGGAGGCGCAAAAGCTCTAACGGCGTGGTCCTCACCTGCCAGTGCGAGAAGCCCCGCCGGATCCGGGTGTCCCTCACGGTCGCGGAGGCCGGGCAGATCGCCTGTGGGATCTGCGGCGCGGAGTTCGCGGACCCGGACGACGGCGACGAGGACGACGAGGACGGCGAGGAGGACTAACCCCTCCCCCGGCCGACAAAAGGCCCCCAGTGGCCCCGTGAGGGGCGCTGGGGGCCTTTTACACGCGACCGCCCCGGGTGCGAGGGGTTAGGACGCTACCGGGGCGCGCGTGCTGGGGTACAGTCCAGGGCGGAAGGATTGGGATGCTGTCCGCCCCGCGCGGTGCCCAGCAAAGTCACGTTACCCGATGATCAAACGTTGAGCCATAGGTGACAATGTCCGGGGGTGGGTCTACCCTCCCGATATGGGGAATACAGCTTGGTCTATCCAATGAGATTGACCCGCGAATTTCAGACAGAGCTGGTGTTGGCGTTGGGCCTGGATCCGGCGCACGTGTCGATTGAATCGGTGGGGCTCAGCCCGTGGAATTCCGGCGATACCTCGCTGGTGCGCCTGGAGCTGGTCTATATCGTCAACGGCACCCCGGAGCAGATCCGGGCCATGCTGGACGTTGGCCAGCCGCTCGGCGTGATCGACTGGGGCTGACCGTGACGGCCGGGGCACGACTCAGGGACACGGTGGAGCGCGAGCTGTACGCCGAGCTGGGCGAGCTGGCGGCCGAATTCACCGCGGAGGCCCGGCGACATACCGGGGATGATCGGATCGAGCTGGAGCGGTGCGCCGCCCAGGTGCGCCTAATCCGGCACCTGTACTGGACCGGGGCAACCTCCGTGTTGACCGCCCTGGACTGGCTGAACGCGGGCCGGACCATCCTGGGATCCTCCCAGGCCTGGAGGCTCCAGTGACCTGCCTGTATCACTACACCTGCATTCACGGATTCCGGGCAATCGTGCGCAGTGCCGACGAGAATGGTTACGTCTGGCTGGAGCCGCAGGGCGGCCGGTTCCTGTGGCTGACGGACCTGGAATACCCGTTCCGGGATGCGCTCGGGCTGACCTCGCACCTGTTGACCTGCGACCGTACGGAGTTCCGCTTTCAGGTGCTCCAGCCGGAGGGCGTTGAGCGGTGGGTACGGGTGCGCCGCCACTACCCGACCATGCAACACCTGGAGCGCTCCCCCGGAGCCGCACCGATGCACTGGTGGATCTCCGACCACCCCCAACTTGCCAAGCTGGCCATGTCAGACAACGGCGTCTAGGCATGGCCCCTGATCTGGGCCGCCGGTTCCGCTCACGCCCTAGCGCCTCCGGCGGCCCAGTCGAGACCGATTATGCCCCTTGAATCCTCCCGTCCCCCACTGGCCCCCCGGTGCCTGAAATGCAACCGGCGGCACCTGCCCACCCTGCGGTGCTGGACCGGCACCTACGCCCAGAGAATGACCCGGCACGTGCTCATGACCCAGGGCCGCACGTGTTGGATCTGCGGCGGCCGAGCGACCACCGCCGACCACGTGATAGCCCGCTCCTACGGCGGCACCGACGACCCGGAGAATCTGCGCCCCTCCTGCGCCCGCGATAACAGCATCCGGGGCAACACCCCCAACCCGTTCCCACTGGATCCCGAACCGCCCCGCACTGGGGCTAAACTCTCCTCGCGCTGGTCTGTAGACCGGATCGAACCGAAAACAGGGCTCTAGACCCTGCGCCAGACGCTAGGCCCTCTCAGCGGCCACAGGAGCCCGACTGAGGCCCCGACCCCCCAAAATGACCCAACCATCCCAACCCCTCCCCCCAACGCGTTAGAGGGCCGTTTGGCGTGTTATTTGGCTAAACGGCACGGAGCGTTTAGAATCCTAAACGGATCGTGCCCCACCGTGGGGCGCGGAAGGGATGCCACTAATGCCAACGAACACGTTCCGCCTGATATCCAATTACACGCTCATAGGCGAACCGGTCAGCCTGGCCGCCGCCAAGCGTGAGGCCGTCGCGGAGTCCAACCGATTCGAGGATGCCGTGATTATCGAAGTCAACGGCTACCCGCGTTACATGGCCCGCTATGGCGGCCTCTACTCGCTGCGCCGACAGGCGGACCCCCGATGAGCGCGCCGGTTGAATGCCCGGTGTGTGGGGCCTCCGGCAACGCCCAGTGCTCCAGCCGGAACGGCCGCGACCATAAGGCCCGCTGGCGGGCGGAGGAGGCCGCACGTGCGGCCACCCGTCCGGCCCCCGAGCGTCGGCCCTGGAATGGTCAGGCGGTCGGCCGGGTGGTCGCCGCTGAGGGCCGCCGTATCGCCCGCTCGGGAACAGAGCACGACCTAGCCGAGCTGGCCAGTGTGCGGGCGATCCTAGAGGACGCTATGCGCGTGGCCGTTACCGGGCTGATCGAGCGTGAGGCAGGCTGGGCCGGGATTGGGGAGGCGCTGGGCGTTACTAAGTCCGCCGCATTCCAGCGTTACGCGCCGAAGAAACAGGCCGTGTGATGCGCCGCCTGATCAAGCGCACCGCCGTGCTGGTGCTGGTGCTGATCGTGCTGGCCGTGGTCGCCGTGGTCGCCCTGGTCGTCTACATTCGCCGCCGCCGCGCTCCCCTGCCCGACTGGCAGGCCGGGCCAGTGTTCGCAGACCCCTACGAGAATGAGGGAAACGATGGATAAATCCGACACCTTCCGGTGCCCGATGTGCGCGGACGGCCACCCGGTGCGCCGGATCCGGTTCGTGGACTACTACCCCGAGCTACCGGATGAGCCCGGCTGGCGGTGCGCCCAGTGCGGCACGATGTGGGATGAGCAGGGCCGCCAGATCCTCGGCTATCGCGGCCGACCTCAACCCAAACCCTGAACAAACGAAACCCCCCGCTGCGCTCAGCCAAAAGTGCCGGGGGGTTTCGCCTGTCAGTGGGAGCAGCAGCAAAGCCCGTGAAGGATCCCCCACCTCAGCCATAGAGTATCCCGCATGAGGGACGATGAGATAGCAGCAATGGCGCGTGACTATTCGACGTGGGTAACCCAGTGGCGCAAGCGCCTGTCGGCAGCGATCACAATTGAGGGCAGCACTATCGTGCTGGACTCCGACGAGCTGGCCGTCTTCCGGCAGGAGCTAGAGGCCCTCTCCCCCGACGCGGCACGGTACGCGCTCAGCGCCTCAATGGTGGCGCTGGTCATGG